>OIWU01000872.1_pt1 | contig 33786 bp, 49 predicted proteins | sample 1587711 | NCBI WGS metagenome assembly OIWU01 (sample SAMEA3888909, study PRJEB22519) | human gut metagenome | biome: human gut; feature: human-associated habitat; material: faeces | place: Denmark | collected 2010 | reverse complement strand
GAACTATGAAGAAGGCTAACACTTATAAAGGAAAACTCGGCTGGCAGTCTGAGTTCAGCCACAGATATGCTTGCTGGGCGAACAACCACAATGGGTGGGCAAAAGCCAAAAAGTCCAACAAGCGGTTGGCTAAGCGCAGATTGAAGAATGAGCTACGGAAAGAACTTGTTTATAGCGTATCGGATAAACAAGTTGGAGAATGAGCGGAAGGAGAATTTATGAAGAGAGAAGATTTTATCTTTGACCATATGGATGATGAGTATGAAGACTATTGGTTCAAAGTCGTTGGCGATACAAAAGACGAGCTTACAAAGAAGTACATGGAAATGTGTATGGTTTCGGTGACCGAGGTCGTCTATTCCAATAAGGAACAGGTTCTTGGCATCAAGCGCCTCTTCCCGTTCAACTACGATGTCATTATGCCAGACGACACAGAGCTAAAAGATATGCTGGAATCGCTGGTAAACGAGGTAAACGGCTGACATGAAGAAACTGAAGCTCAACTATACCTGCACAGACCCAGATTGCGCTCAGTATATGGCAAAGGTGACGGATACAAGATACAGCTACATCGAGTACAGAGAATGGTTTGGGAATTATATTGTGTGTCACGCTGTTGTTGACCTACAGGAATATACTCTGGACGAAATTTGCACATACTGCTCCTCATACTATGCTTCTCTGGAACAGATGGTTGCTGACTACGGTTTTCGTGGAGCGTTGCAGATTATGGCAGAATGTATTTTTGAGCAGCTTGGTTTCGACGACATGGAGTTTAATGCAGAACAAAAAAGTGAAGGCGCCGCAATCAAGTTCATTCACGAATGGATGGAGGGCTGACTTGATATGGCGTTATATAAGATAGGAGTTACAGAAGCAGGCGACGCAGGAGTTGACTTGTCTTGGGAGGAGAAATTAGACGATGTCGATGCCGCTGTGCTTATTACGAAGTGTGTGTCACCGGATTTCTTTGACGCTACCTTGAGACATAAGGATAAGCTCATCATTCACACTACAGTTACCGGATATGGGCACTCTATTTTGGAGCCAAATGTGCCAACTCTATATGAGGAGTTTACAGCAATTATGGAATTGGTCAAAGCTGGATTCCCTATGAGCAGAATTGTTGTTCGTGTTGACCCTATTATTCCAACCGAAAAGGGACTCTCCGTTGCGTACCACACACTGACTTCCTTTATGGAAATGGGATTTCAGCGCTACAGAGTGAGCGTTATTGATATGTATCCACACGCAAGAAGCCGGTTCAAAAAGGCCGGATTGCCGCTTCCCTATGGCGATAGCGGTTTCGCTCCGTCTCAAGCACAGCTTTCAAAAGTGGACGATATGCTGCGGCAAGCAAAGCAGTTCTGGGAATGGCTGAATAACGGCAAAGTTCTCCGAATTGAGTCCTGTGCAGAACCCGGTCTTACGGAGCCGATTGCCTGTGGCTGCATTTCAGACTACGACCTCAATCTGCTCGGATTTTCTGAGGATGCAGAATCAAACGGGGTTGGCTATCAACGAAAGGGCTGTATGTGTTATGCAGGGAAAACTGAACTGCTGAAACATAAGACGAGATGCCCCCACGGGTGTCTCTACTGCTACTGGAAAGATATGAAAGGTTAATTTTAACCACAAGGAGAGTATGTAATCATATGGAAAGAAGAACTATTTATATCGAGCCGATTGGGAGTGTGCCTGGATTTGAGATGATAATTCCCGTCCCTGAAGACCGAGACGATGAGGAGTATATCGACGAACTGCTGGATGGAATTTTGACTGACAAACTCCGATTCAAGATCGAGTGGGATTTTGTAGATGGACTGAACTGATATGGAGGTAATATTATGAAGTATATGTTGATCGAAGTAGTGGAGCGGAAAATTGCCGATCCTGAGTATTTTGATACGCATGACACAGCCCATGATGAGATGTGTAGACGTGTTGCCGAGGTCTGCGCTGTCTCGCTAGACGAGGTTAAAGCGTCATACGTCGAAGATGAAGACCTGAATGAGTGTGCCGGAGTTCTCGAAGACACTGCGTGGGCAGAGCGATTTGGCGAGAATTACGACTGGCGAATTTTTGCTGTCGAGTAATATGCTCTACAAGTGCTGTGAACCAATGCGTGTTAAAGATATTCTCCCAGATCACCCAGTACAGATTATGGTTCGGACAAACTATCCGGAATTCGTTTTGCCCTATCTGAGCGAAGAGAGTGTCGAACAAGGTCTGTTAGTTGGGTATTGCTCTTGGGATGGAGAAAAACTCATCTCAGAGGATGGCGACTACTATTCCGTTGACGAGATCGTCGAAAAGTATGAATACGAAACGGATGGTAGCCTGACATACTGGGGCATTTCTAAATGGAGCGAGGGATAGTACATGACAAAAGAACAAAAATGCATTGCAGAGCTATACAAATTATTGGAGCGCATTGAGGATGGCGCACGCCGCCATGATTTAGCACTTTTACGGGTTGCTCGCGGAGTGTCTGGTTGCGATATGTACCAAGGATTGCCTCCAATTTGCCGAATCAAAGACGATATCCTGCAGCGATATGAGGATATTATCAACACAGCTCTAAACACAGGGGAATAATTAAAATGCGATACAAGGTTTACAATACGATCAAGCACAAGTACATTACCGACGATGCGGATTTTGTTTTGGAGCCAAGCGGTCGTCTAGCCATCAACGAGTACGGTGATACTATCGGAGTTCCAGGTTGCATTCCACTGTTCTTCCCCACAGATTCAGACGATTATTATATTGATGAGCTTGGCGGAGTTCACGATTCTGGGTGCGGGTGGGCACCGGACGGTACAAGCTGCGGGGAATGCTCTCACATTAGCTGCAAGATTTGCGGCGTTTGGAACAAGACAAAGGCATCTGGCACAAACAAATTTAGAATCACGGTAAAAGAATGAGCGTGGAGGCAAAACAATGGCAAATTATTGTTGTACGATCAGAACGAATTACTTTCATGTAAAAGACGAAGATTCCTTCCGTAATTTGATGAGTCGGGTCTACGGATGTGAAGATAGTGTTGAACTGTTGGAGGAAAGAGACAAGAACGGCAAAACAGTGTTTGGGTTTGGCGTATATGGAGGTATCTCGGGGCTCAGAGACATAGATACAGACGATATCGACGACGATTCATCATATGACGATTTTATCGACAGGCTTCAGGAATCCGTTGCAGAAGACGATGCAATCATCATCTTGGAGGCTGGTAGCGAAAAGATGCGTTATATCGTCGGTTCGGCGACTATCATTACCAGTTCGGGGTTTAAATACATGAACATTACAGATCTTGCTGTTGCTCAGGCAGCGGAAATGATCGGTAACTCTATGTGGGGAACGAAATGCGAATATTGATAAAAGATTAGCTTTATGAGATATTTGGAATCAAAACAATTAGCGAGCTTGAGATCTCAGAGGGGGGTATATGAGCAAGAAAAGAAATGACGAATATGTCCTTAAATCTGAAGTCATTCTTATCATCCAGAACTATATTCGGGGTATTCTAATGAATGACCATGGGGCAGACTCCGGTATTCCGCAGTTATATGCCGTGATGGATCAGGTCGATCAGATGGCAACTGAAGATGTTGCCCCGGTTAAGCGAGCCAGATGGATTTCCTATTTGGATGGTGAGCATTTAATGCCGGAACGATACTACCAGTGCTCAGGTTGTGGCGCAAGAGGTTTCCGCCAGCAATATTCTGTTTGTCCATCATGTACTGCGATTATGAAAGGGTAATTTGGTGACAACATGAAGATTATTAAGCCTGGAAACTATGAAACATCTGTCAAACCAAAGTATTTTTGCTGCGAACGATGCGGATGCGAGTTTGAAGCGAGTTTCTTTGAATATAAAACGGCCTCTCAGATTGCATATATGCACGATGGAATTGTTGCGGAATGCAAATGCCCTTCGTGTGGTATAACAGCATATGCGTATGAATGAAAATAATTTGATGGCCGTAGATAAGAATGTTGAGTGCCGTTTCTCAGAGTGCGATGACTGTTTGCTTGACGGAACCGATGCTTTATGCTGTATGGCGTCCAGATTGGGATTAGCGTGTCATCGATTTGCGCAGTCAATACCTATAATCAATCTGCTTACTTCTTCAAAACAATGTGAGTGGTTTACAAAAGTATGAGGTGGACTTATGAATCAATTGGAGGTGAACCCGCTTGAGTAAGAAATATGATTCGCTCGGCGACAGAATGAAGGGCTACGAGAATATTGCTCGAAACTATCTGGCTCGTCGAATTCCAGTTATCATCAGAGTGGATGGTAAGGCATTTCATACATTCACAAGAGGTATGGAAAAGCCATTTGACCGCATCTTGATGACAACGATGCAAAATACAATGAAGTACCTGTGTGAAAACATTCAGGGTTGTGTCTTCGGATATACGCAGTCAGATGAAATCACGCTGGTGCTTACAGACTATGCGACAATCACAACGGATGCATGGTTCGGATACAACATTCAAAAGATGTGCAGCGTTTCCGCTTCAATGGCTACGCTTGCTTTTTCAAATGCCTATGCTGCCGAGCTGTGGAAGAACTTCCCTGAAGCGATGCGCAGCAGTGACAATGGCACAAATAAGTACATTGAAACCCTGGTCGCAAAGATGGGCACAGCCATGTTTGATGCCAGAGTTTTTTCTATTCCCAAAGACGAAGTTTGCAACTGCCTGATTTGGCGTCAGCAAGATGCGACCCGTAATAGCATTGAGTCGGTTGGTCATGCAAATTTCAGTCAGAAAGAACTCCACGGCAAGAGCTGTAATGCCATCCAAGATATGCTCTGGAAGGAGCGTGGAATCAACTGGAATGACTTTTCTATTGATTGCAAGCGTGGTTCTGTCTGCTACAAAACAAAAGTTAAAGAGGTCATTCCTCTTCTCAACGATAAGGGCGATACCGAAATGGTTGAGGTCGTTAGAAACCGTTGGGCTATCGACCGAGAATCGCCCATTTTCTCACAAGAAAGAGAATATGTTGAAAAATGGATATGACACAAGATGATTTTGATGGTGCTACGAAGCCAGCGCAGATTTGGAGTTAGAGTTAGAATTTAAACATTCGAGTCCTGAGATTCTGCGAGGATTCAGAAGCTGTAGTAAATGGAATGAGATAAACAGCCATCTTTTCATCTTTATATGCCATATGCAATCTTGAACGCGAATGACCAAATGGCTGAAAATGGTCTTCCAGATCTGGAGTAGTATTCAAGATACAAACTCTAGCACAGCTCGTGCGAGGAGCGCTCTTAACCCAGGCAGAGGAAGGGCGAAAAAAGCAGAGGTTGTGAACGCGACCTTAAAGTCCTCTTGTAATCAATCTTGCAGGGGTTGGGAGAGGGGCGGCGGCTGCCATGTGCCATATTCCAAAAATAAAAACGTGGTTTTGTGATGATGTGTGGCCACACAAGCTAGTCACCGGTAGCTGAAAGGCTTCAGGGCAGTCCGTTAAGCTGTCAAAATTATAGATGCGGCGTTGATACAGGCTCGATGCAGAAGTTCGTGGGCGTCTAGTTGCATAGGAGTTAAGCCCTCGTTCGCCGCTTGAGGTAAAGGACACGGGAGATAAGTCCTTCGAAGAACCGAGCGCAAAATTGAAGCAATCGGTTCTGCTTGCCGGGAAGGGTGTAAAGCTCACCGAACTGGATGAGGCTCCCACTTTCTGCCGCCGGAAGATCCGGCGGCTTTTCATATGCGGGATTGGTGGAATTGGCAGACACATCCGATTTAAGTTCGGATGCCGCAAGGCGTAGGGTTTCGAGTACCCTATCCCGCACCATGGCTGATTGGTGGAATTGGCAGACACCCCGCCCTCAAAATGCGGTGCAGTAATGCGTTCCGGTTCGAGTCCGGAATCAGCCACCATATAGGGGAATCGCCAAGCGGTTAAGGCACAGGACTTTGACTCCTGCATCGCAGGTCCGATCCCTGCTTCCCCTGCCATATAAATTACAGAGGGTGATACATATTATATACGAAGTGGAACTTGGAAAGCCAGAACGAGCTCGCATTGTGTTTGAGGATGGGTCAATACTAGATGTCCTCGGAGCCAAGATAGACATGACCATGCAAGATCGTTGTGTGCCCTCGGAGTATGTAGGCAGGCGTACAACGCACCAATATGACCCGCTGCTACGAATAGATATTTCTGGCGATATAAAACTCGTGTTTCATGACGTAAAAACGCCTTCGGTGACAATCGACTCAATCGAAGGTTTTCTTTGATCAAATCTGAAAATAACTTAACAGGGAGGTATTTCCATGCGAACGCTACTTTTGTTCCGTGGCGCGCCCGGCTGCGGAAAATCCACATTTATCGAGCAAAATGGGTTAAAACCGTACACATTGTCCGCAGACGACATTCGGTTGCTGGTTTCGTCGCCTTTAATGACAAGATATGGGAATATGACGTTTAATCCAGACAACGACATGTTCGTTTGGCGGATGCTCATGCAAATGCTTGAGAAGCGTATGGAGAACGGTGAGTTCACCGTCATCGATGCGACGAACTCTAAGACTTCGGAGATGAACAAGTACAAAGATCTCGGCAATACATATAAGTACCGTATCTATTGCATCGATATGACAAGCCTCCCGATTGAAGAATGCAAAGCTCGGAATATGCAGCGCGAGCCGCTCAAGCGTGTGCCAGAGGAAGCTATCGATAAAATGTATGCGCGGTTTGCGACACAAAAGATTCCGACCGGCATTACGGTTTTGAAGCCTGATGAACTGAATAAGATTTGGATGCGCCCGATTGATCTTTCTCAGTACAACAAAATCCATCACATTGGAGATACGCATGGGTGCTGCACGGTCCTCAAGGAATACATCAACGGGAACGGCGGAATTAAAGACGATGAATTCTACATCTTCCTCGGCGATTATATTGATCGCGGCATTGAAAATGTTGAGATTTTGAAATACCTTCTGGAGATTTACCAGAAACCGAACGTCCTTCTGCTCGAAGGAAATCATGAGCGCTGGCTCTGGACTTGGGCGAATGATGCGATAGCGAAGTCGAAGGAATTCGAGCTTGGAACTCGACCGCAGCTTGACGCATCAGATATTGATAAGCGAGATATTCGGCAGCTATATCGAAAGTTCGCCCAGTGCGCCTATTATACATATCACGGTAAAACGGTTCTTGCAGCACATGGAGGGCTGAGCCGGATGCCGGAAAATCTCACGATGATCTCTACGCGTCAGCTTATTCACGGAGCAGGCAACTATAACGATTGCGATTTTATCGCAGAACGCTTTCACAAAACATCTCCGGAGATTTTACAGATCCACGGACACCGCAATACAAAAGGAATGCCTTTCCGGACGTATGACAATGTGGTCAACCTGGAGGGCGGTGTCGAATTTGGGCGACAGCTTCGGTGTGTGCAGCTTTTGCCGAGCGGCGAGATGAAATTCTTTGCGCTCAACAATCACATTTTTAAAGAGCCAGAGGTCCTCGCAGAGCCTGAGAAAATCGCCAACGAGGAAAGTGTTGGCGATACCATTATGCAGCTGCGCAACAGCAGATTTGTTACAGAGAAGCAATACGGAAATATTTCGTCTTTCAATTTCACCCGCACGGCTTTTGAGGATCGAGTTTGGAATGACCTGACGATCCGTGCCAGAGGATTGTATATCAACATCCCAAAGCAGAAAGTCGTTGCTCGTGCATATGACAAGTTCTTCCGCGTCAATGAACGTCCGGAAACGAAGATGGATATCCTGCAGTACAAGCTTCAGTTCCCGGCGACTGCATATGTAAAAGAAAATGGCTTCCTCGGGCTGGTTTCGTACAATGAAGAAACGGACGATCTGTTCATTACAACTAAGAGTTCCCCAGACGGTGAGTGCGCCATGTGGCTCAAGAATCTATTGACCGCGACGCTCTCAAGCGCTCAACTCGACCGCTTGAGGGTTCTTACCAAGGAGTTGGACAGCACGTTTGTCTTTGAATGTGTCGATATGATTCACGATCCACACATTATCGAGTATCCGGAGAGCAAGCTGTTTCTTCTGGATATCGTCAAGAACGATATGAAATTCCAGAAACAGCCGTATGAGAAAATTGTTCAGTGCGCGGCAGAACTCGGACTCACGCCGAAAGAAAAAGCACTCGTAATCGAATCCTGGCAGGATTTCTTCGACTGGTATTACAAAGTCATGGATGAAGACTATCTCTACAATGGCCGTCATATTGAGGGCTTTGTAGTGGAGGATGCAGCGGGATATATGATTAAGCTCAAGCTTGCGTACTACAACTTCTGGAAGTTCATGCGTGGAATTTCTGCTGAAGTGCTTCGCCGTGGGTATGTCGATAAGAAGCGTCTTTCTAGTTTTGCGACGCCGCTGGCGAATCATTATTACGCATGGGTTAAGACACAATTTACACCAGGCGGAAGCGAAGGCGTGCCGAGAGATATCTGTTCCCTCCGCAAAATGTTCCTTGCATCAGACGAAGGCTCGTTATTCCGGACTGAGTGTTAAAGGCAAATGGGCAGGAATTCATTTTACAGTGCCGAAGAGTTTGCGGCAACCCAAGCAGAAAAAATTTGGAATGCGTGGTTGGAGGCAGCGACGGAGGCCAACCGTAGAAATGCAGCATCGTATGTGTTACCACCACATTACGCAATAAGCACATCAATCGATGCGTATACCATTCCGTGGTTAGATGGTCAGCATGAAGACGCTGTAGATATCCGCGTTGATTCAATCAAAGATTTTTTAATATAGAAAGGGGAAGTAAAATGTGTTAGGGAAGCCGCATTATGGTCGAGTCAAGATTTCCATGAACGACTGGAGCAGGGAAGCGTGTTATCCGGATGATGTTGCAATTATGCTATTGGCTGCTCTAAATAGGGTTATCCGCACCCGAAAGCCAGCTGCTGTAAAGTTTAGCGCAGGGGTCGAGCCGTTCACAATTTTATTCGATACCAACCAAATACATATTATCAGTGAGGATGGCAAGATGCTGAACTACAAATCTTATGAGGTTCGCATTGAAGACCTTACAAGCGAAATCATCGGCGATATCCGGAGTCACATCAGAAGCTGGGCGAGTTGGGGCGTGGCTGGCGTAATGTCAGATGAAAAACGCACGGAGCGAGTAGCAGATATCGAAATTCTTTGCCTGTGTATTGAAGCAAAAATGGGAGAACAGCATGGATTATTATAATACATTTGACGAATGGCTATCCTCGCTGGAAGGTAAGGTCATCCGATACTGGGTACTAAAAGAAGTCTGGACCCCATACGAAACCCGGAATGCGTTCATGGACGAAAGTATTTACGAGGATACGGCAGGCCGTCCGGCATTTCTTGAGAGCGCTGTCTCGCTTGGAGACGGCGATTTTTTATTGGGACTGCGAGGTACTGACTCGGAGACACTCTGTCCGCATGAGTGGATTGATTATTTTCGGCTCAGTAAAATTCGGATTTCAAAATATGACGATGATCAATATGGAGAGACAGAACATGAAGAAGAATGATAGAAAAACTCTGAATATAGCTCGCATTGGTATCGGTATCGCGCTTTACGTTGTTCTAAGCATGACATTGAAGATTCCAATTGTAGGTCACATTGGGTTAGACCTCGGCTATGTTGTTCTCGCGGTGTACGCATATCTACTTGGCTGTATCCCGGCGATGATTGTCGGCGCATGCGGGTGTATTCTCGTCAGTCTCTTGGTCAACGGGTGGTTCCCGCTTGGCTGGGCACTGGGGAATCTTGTGATTGGTTTCTTGTGTGGACTAATCAGTGAGACCGGCGACGATGGTTTTAAGGGCCTCTGCAATATGATCACTGCGGTTTTATACTCAACTGTTCTTGGCATTGCGTGGATCAAAACAGGGGTTGAGTGTTTGCTGTATCGGCTACCGTTTGATCTCAAATATCACAAGAACCTTATTGCAGCCCTTGTAGATGCTGCCGTCATGATTGTCGGCGTGTGTACCGCCTATGCACTTGAGCAAAACGGTGCGGCAGAACGTTTGCATCTAAAGAAGTAGCACCGAGGGTTGCAATTATTTACAAGATGATGTAAAGTAAGGAGAGAACATGAAGTTTTATTCCGAAGAAGAAATAGCAGTTGCGAAGCAAAAAGATCCGGCATGGTATGACATTGCCTGTGCGCCGTATGGCATCATAGAAAATCTTGATGATATTCAGCGAACAATCGACTATGCGAAAACAGCTGGTATCAATGCCACAAATCTTGAACCGTATGTCGGTGATCCTAGCGTAATAGGATATACTATCAGCCTCGGGGATTATTTTGGCGGCGCAGCCTTCTATTATTACAAGCCGCGCATGGAGGAACGCCATGCCTAAGTTATTCTGCGTTTCCGACATTCACGGTTTTTACGACGAACTACAAGTTGCGTTGGTTAAAGCCGGGTTTGATAAAAATAACCCGGAGCACTGGCTGATCTCCTGCGGAGACAACTTCGATCGCGGTTCGCAGCCGCGTCAGGTCATGGGATTTCTAAAGGGTCTTGAACGTAAGGTGCTGGTTCGCGGAAACCACGAAGATCTTCTTGAAAGATGTATTGAACGCGAGTATCCGCTTACGCATGATATACACAACGGAACACGCGAGACAATTTACGATCTGGCTGGAGTGAAGCACTCCATGAGAAATTTCCCCGGAGCTGCAATCCAAATTTCGCAAGAGGTTTTTCACTTCACATCACAGATGGTCGATTATTTTGAAACGAAGAACTATGTCTTCGTACATGGCTGGATTCCGCTTCACATCAGTGATCAGTATCCTGACTGGTATCAGCAAGATCGAAGTTTTCAGCAAGACTTGACATGGCGAGATGCACACGCGTCTGGATGGGAAGCTGCCAGATGGCGCAATGGAATCAAGTGCGCACGAGAAGGTTTGACGATTGACAAAACAATCGTATGCGGTCATTGGCATTGCAGCTATGGGCATTCCATTGCAAAAGGAATTCCGGAATTTGGAGATGGTGCAGATTTCTCGCCATACTACGCAGACGGAATCATTGCTATCGACGCGTGTACCGTTACGTCAGGTATTGTAAATGTTCTTGTGCTGGAAGATGATTTTTTAACATAATAAGGAGAACCGTATGCATTTCGCAATCGCCGTTGTTCTTGCGCTTATTGCGTTTGGTATCAACGCTTATCGCAAGAGCGCATTAAAAAAACAGCAAAATGAATATATGGAACAACGGCGTAAAGGGCCGAGGACTTCGCGGGAATACCTGTATGCGAATTTCGAGTATGCGAAACTCATGGAAAAGCAAATCGCGTTTGCTCAGGAGTGCAATAAGGTTATATATGCGAAGCGCTACGAGTACAACCTCAAAGGCTGTGACCAGATGTTCAACGAATATTGGAAAACGCTTCGGCATGATCACGCGACCTACACGATTGAAGAGTATGCGGTTTGCAAGGCTAGAGAGATCATTCTTTCAGAGGGCTATATTCCGAGCAACGTTACTGGATACACGCTCCCGGATAATTATAATCCGTGGTGGAGACATCCACGACACCGGTATCCGGTTTCAACATGGTGGCCGAACCCCGGCGATGCGCTTGAAGCGTCAAAAATCGACCTGATTCCCGGATACGATATGGCGGCTGCAATTCGAGAGACAGACGAAATTGCGGAGAAGTATGGCTATCAAGATTATTGCCGGTCGATTTTGAACTTCCGACAAGACCCGGATACGGGAACGTATTATATCGCGAAAACCATCCAACGCCCGCCGTGCGACAATCCGAGAGAACAAATGATGGTCGGTATCCCGGAACAATATACACTTGAAAGAAAATCATCCAATATCGATATCCTTGAGAACCGATTTTCATTTCCGCCACAAATAATTGATGAAAAATAATGACAAGCACCTCGGTTTCGAGGTGCTTTTTCTATCTCTATTGGAGGTTTTATGTCAACTGTAAAATTTTCAGACGGCAACACCAAAATGGGGAAAATCCCAAGTGTGTCATTGCCAGCGATTAAGACGTGCATTCATTGCGCATGCAATCAGAAATGCTACGCTGCAAAGCTTGAGCGGCTGCGCCCAAATGTCAGAGCAGCTTATCAGCATAACATGGATGTCTATTTAGAAGACGAAGCTACATATTGGCGAGAGGTCGAGGCAACGATTATGTTGTCTCGATTTTTTAGATTCCATGTATCTGGCGATATTATCGACAGAGATTATCTGACGAACATATTTGCAATTGCATGGCGGAACCCGCATTGTGAGATTTTGTGTTTCACAAAGAAATACGATATCGTGAACCAGCTTTTAAAATCGCCGCTGACAGACGGAAAAATTCCTAACAATCTCCATTTGATCTTAAGCGCTTGGCCGGGGTTGCAGATGGAGAATCCATTCAATTTACCTGAAGCACATGTCATTATGCGGGATGGAACAACCACAGCGAGATTTGACGCAGTACAGTGCGGGGGAAATTGCGCTGAGTGCGCACGCACGTCTGGCGGATGCTGGGCGCTGCGCAATGGGCAGCAGGTCGTATTCCATGAGCATTGATGCGATAATCCATATTAAGAGGTGAAGACCATGACAGAACAAAATTGCTTATACTACATGCTTCGTAATGAGGCGGTGTGTAGAAACGGGGCGGAGATTTTTCCTGCCTCATTAAACCAGAGTGGGGAACTTGCAATCTACAATCAGGCGCCACTTTCCTTCGAAGAGGTTAGTGACCTGATTTATTATCTGGAGCGAAAGGAACCTTATATCGGTGGCGTCGAGAAATTGATTCTATACATCGATGCTTATTCGCCGCGCACCCAAGACCGAACATTGTATTGGTCTGGTTCATTCCCGAATCCATCAGCGTCTCAGCAGAAATACGACGATAAACATCAAATTAAGTTTTTAATGTAGAGAGAGCATACCCACAGAACAATATACATAACAGACAACATAGAAAGTGGGTATAAAATGAGCACAGTTAATCCGAAAATCGGCGAGGTATATATGATGAAATTTAGCGGGACCGGCCATGAGCAGAGCGGTTTTCGACCCGGAATTGTATTCCAGAACAATATTGGAAACCAGAATAGCCCCAATATCATTGCGATTCCGCTGACCTCCGCAATTAAGAAAATGAATATGCCTTGCCATGTGTTGATTAAATCAAGCCGCTATGGGCTAAGAAAGGATAGCGTTGCATTATGTGAGGGGCCAGAAAGACTCTCGAAAGAAAAGATCGGGTTCTTTATCGCGAAGCTCAGGCATGATGATATGAAAAAAATTGCGAGAGCAAGTATGCTCGCGAACTCTGCCGTTTCATATTTATCGCAGCAAGAAATTCTCGATATCTGGCGCCAAAGCATTGCGCTCAACGCAGCAAGTTAATGCAGAAGACGTTTTTTATCGCGGATACACATTTCGGCCATGAGAAAATCATTCAGTACGAAAATCGCCCGTTCCGCAACGTGGCAGAAATGGACAGAGCAATCATTGAGAATTGGAACAGTGCAGTTTCCAAACAAGACAGGGTATTTCTTTTGGGTGATGTTGGATTCGGAAATATGGAATACATTACCTCTTGCGTAAAGCAGCTAAATGGGCGTAAAATTCTAGTGATGGGAAATCATGACTTAGGAAGAAATATTACGAAATGGTACGAGGCGGGATTCGACGAAGTATCAAAATATCCGATTATCCTGAACGACTTTCTTGTGCTTTCCCACCAACCGCCAACATACTTCAATACTGCAACGCCATACTTCTATGTCTATGGGCATGTGCATGGTACGCCAGCGTATAGGACGATTACGCAGAACACAGCATGCGTCAGCATTGAACGCTGGGACTATACCCCAGTTGAATTGCAGCGAATTATTGATCTTTCAAAAACAGCATAGATTATAGAACATCTGTTCTATAAGTCCGGACTATTGGACAGAAAATATGCTATTATAAATCCGTCGTCAAGAATAGGAGCATAATGTCGCATTATTATTACTGTGATCATTGCGGATATGTGCATCTGGAGATTTCTCGAAAGAGGTTAAAACGATGCATCCGCTGCATGAGCACAAATGTTACGGAAAGATTTGTCCCCAAAAAGGATTTATCTGAATTTGAAATCGCAGTTGCGGAAATGGTACAAGAAAAACTAAAAAAATAACGGTCAATGATGATGGAGGAGAAAAATGAAATTTGCAGAGTGGTCCAAAAACAATGTAATTGAAATTAAGCCCGAAGATTTTGAAGAATGGCATGATGAAAACGTCGTGCTGAATCAGAAGATAATTGATTTTTTCGAAGCCCATCATTATTGTCTCACAACCGAATGCTGGATTGTCATTAACGATCTGGACGGGTATGCCTGCTTCGTTGCACACATTGACCCGGAGTGTCCGGGAGATACAGACGATGAATACTTCGGGGACAGACTGGAGTTGACAGACGAAGAACGCAGTTTTTTGGTAACTTATTGACGGTTTCCTTCCGCTTCGGTATAATAAGGATACTCGAACGCGGAGGTAATGTATGTATAACCAGGAGCGCAAGCAACAATTTATTACCGACAGGAAGCATGCCGGAAAAGAAGTAAAGAGCTTTGAGTCTCTCTTCAAGCTGACCTCTTCGGTCGAAGAGCATTACAAGTTGGATCTGGCAGAGTTATCACCAAGCGAAATTATAGAAATTTACAGAAAAAGCAAAATCGTAAATGTCAGGGCCGCAGGGAACGCATTGTCAAAGATACGGCAATATCAAAAATGGTGCATTAGTCAAGAGATAAGCACCGAAGTAACTGCATTAGAGGTAAAGCCAGAGGATATCTGTGCGGTTAATTTCACATGGATAAAGTCTCCGAAGGATTTAGCGGAGAGACTCGACCGGGAATTGCGTCCAGATAAAGATTTCACAATAGATATTCTTATCAAGCTGAATTATTGGTGCGCGTTTGCTGGCATTCCACGAGATCAACGCGAACTTCTCAAAACAGAAGACGTGATGCTGGAGCCGTGCATTGTTCATTACGAAAAAAACTATTATACGTTCCCGAGGCAGGCAAAAAAAGTTTTGGAGTTAAGTGTGCGTATGAGCACATTCAACCGGCAATTTGGCGTAGACAAAAAACTGACAGCGTTTAAAAGAAAAGATAGCCCATATCTGTTCCGGAGCATCCGTTGTGATCATCTGGATGTGGAACCAATTCAAACAGGGCTTCGCAAAGAAAAACGCCTTCAGTCTTTAACCTATAACGATGTATATAATTCTGGAATTTACTACAGGATATACATTGATGGTTTGAGCGATGACAAAAAGGATATCAACTTCAGAGCAATTGCCCGCAGCGAGTTGTCCAAGAAATACAAAAAGCGCACTGATGTAACGCATTTCTTGGACGAGTATCAGGCAAGCATAGAAGAAGGATACAAAAAATGGTATACGCATTTTTACGAGTGACCGGCTGGTCACTCGTTTTTTCATATAGTTTGAGGTGCACTATGGTTGTTTCTGCGTTAATCCCAAAAGGAGAAGAAGCGTGGGTCTACGGATACGATAAATCCGGAAAGCTCATTTACATTGTGACTTCCAAGAAGGGAGTCAGACCACCATTCTATATCTACAAGGTCGAAGGAAAGGATTGCAAGAAGCTTGGCTCCGGCAAGAATCCGACGGCCTTAGAAGATAAATATTTTTGGCATGGAGGTGCTAAGGAATGAACAGGGGAATTTTCTTTTTGTTTTTTCTGCGACGACGATTTTAAGGAGGATCAGCCATGAAAGAATTGTATCCAGTAGTAGCGGAGATTCAAGAATCCGGGTATTACACAGTAGAATTTCCAGACTTCCCGGAACTCAATGATCCCGAGCTCTCCTATAAGACACTAACTGAGGTTATGGACTATGGAGAGCAAAAAATTGAAGAGCGGCTTCGCGCCATCCATGCAGCGGGCGAGTATTATCCGATTCCAAGCAAAATTGCATACTTGGATTTTGGTGAACGGCACCCGGTAGCTTTTTATATCCCAGTCAATATGACTGATATAAAGGAGGATACATAAATTGACAGAAGTAAACTACTTCAACGAACTGAATGCTCTGAGTTTCAAGCCAGAGCAACTCGCGCAAAAGAACGGCTTGACATACCTGCCGTGGGCGATTGCGTGGAGCGAAATCAAAAAGCGGTATCCAAAGTCTTATTACACTGTGTATGAGACGCCGGAGGGCTGCTTCTATTTCACAGATGGACGAACCTGTTGGGTCAAGACGGGCGTTACCGTGGTTTTTGACGATGGCTCTGCACTTGAGCATATTGAGCGCCTCCCCGTTATGAACAACCGCAACGCATCAATCAAGGCAGAAGAGGTTACATCCATGGACGCGAACAAAGCAATCCAAAGAAGTCTGACGAAAGCTGCTGCGCGTCATGGCGTTGGCCTGTATATCTACGCTGGCGAAGATATCAGCGAAGACCTCAAGACAATGAAGGCCGAGGTTGCCAAGGTAGCAAAGAAGAAGATCCGCGAAGGCATTGAAAGAACAAAAATCGAGAAGACCATTGCAGAGTATAACAACGGTAATCCAAACTCGAATGCAATTATGACATCCGATGTTTGCGAACAGGTAATTGCGGCGCTTGAGCTGCTAAAAAAGGAAAAGGACGGTGCGACGAAATGAGCGTATTTTTCAAAGACACGTGGGCAAAACTCTGGGATGTGAAGCCAGCAGAGAAGTATACCGATTTGCGGATCACGACATCCGAAAAGGACAAGGAAGGGAATTATGTAAACAGCACATGGTTCCCTCGGGTTTTTGGATCGGTCGCCGATCAGTTCAAGAAGATGCAGCAGGGGGACCGCTTTAAGATTACCAGCGGCAAGCTTGCAAATGTGCCGTACAAGCTTGAAGATGGGAAAATCCGCTCCAGACTGGAGTTCAGAATTTTTTCAATTGACGCTGGCAGCAGCGGCGGGGAAGACCAGCAGGCGAATCCGGTCGACGGCAGCGATAATGATATGCCGTATTAAGCTCCATACATTGAGTGGAGGTGGTGTGTATCTCACAGTATAACGCCAAACTCGATAAAATGATATGGAGCTTTTCACGGCTCAATGCGTATTGTACCTGCCCAAAGATGTTCAAGAAGCAATATCTGGACAAGTACGAACCCAAAGCACAGAATGCTTTCGCGCAATGGGGCAGTTTATGTCATAGCTGTCTTGAGCGGTTTTACAAAAATCAGCTGCTCGTTTTTGAATTGCTCGATGCCTATGAGGAAGACTACGATACATACGTTACAGAGCGATTCCCGCCAAATGCTTATAAAGACTTGAATGAATCCTACCGTCAAGCCGGCGAGGATTTTTTCTCTAATATCAGGAATCTGCCAGAGAATATCGAGGTTCTTGGCGTAGAGCAAAAGTTCAGAACTGAATTTGGCGGTTATCCGTTTATCGGATATATCGATTTGGTTCTCCGTGATAAAAACACGGGGGATATCTTTATCGAGGACCACAAGTCAAAAGCGATGTTCAAGGACGAGAACGAGAAAGCACATTATGCCATCCAAATGTATTTGTATTCCAAGTACATCATGGAGATGTACCATGTGTGGCCGAAGAGGCTGATTTTTAATATGTTCCGCGTTGGAAAAACCGTGGAAATTGACTTCAACGAAGACGACTACAACAAAGCAGTGCAGTGGATGCTCGATACAATCCGAGCAATCTACGCAGACGAAAAGTTCTGCGACAAAATAAAGCTGGATTACATCGCCAAAGGCAAGAAGCTCCGCGACTATAAGTTCGCGGATTTTTTCTGCGCATGGCTATGTGGCGTAAGGTTTGATTGTCTGCGAAGTAAACTGAAAGAAGGTCGTCGGAAATGAGAAATGTACAAGATATCCGGAATATTCAAGCTGAGTCAGGTGTCATTGCCTCAATCATCCAGAAGCCGGAACTGACTTTCTTAAGTGAGAATCTGAAGCCAAATATGTTCACGGACATTGACAACGCTTCGATATATTGGGCGGTCAGCACGCTCGCAAGACGTGGCGCGACCAAGGCGGACGCATTCTCCATCACGAACATCCTGAATGGGAATCCTGCCATGAGGGAGCGCACCGAATCACTGACTGTCGCAAAGCTGCAAGATTTGACCGATGTTGGGAAGCTGATCGCCGCCGATGAGCCTGGGAATTATAACGTCATGGTTGAGAGCGTAATGGATTGCGCATTCCGCCGGGACGCATATAATCGTCTCGCAGCGTGTCAGGATATTTGCTTTGACCAATCCCAGAAGGAAATTGAGCAGACAATCTACAAATCGTTGGACGAAGTCATGATTAACTACTCCACGGTTGCGGAAACTCCGCAGTTCAAAGACGTTGTCGATGAACTGTGGGGCGAGATTGTGGCACATCAAGGGACAGGCATTTCGGGATATCCATTTAAGTTTCCGACGCTGAACCAATACGTCACGATTGAACCGGGCGAATTGGTGGTTTTCGCCGCCGAGCAGAAGGCAGGCAAAAGTATGCTGCTGCTGAATGAGGCGGTTGACCTCCTGAATAGGGGGCTGTCGGTTTTGTACATCGACTCCGAGCTGAGTTCGCGGATGTTCACATGTCGCTTGATCTCGCATTTGACGGGCATTGAGTTCCGCCGTGTAAAGTCCGGCGAATACACTCCAGAGGAAGGCCAGCGCATCCAGCAGGCAATCCAGTGGATCAAAACACAGAGGTTTACGCACAAGTACATCCCGATGTTTGATCCGACTACAATCTACACCACGGTCAAGCGCGTCATGCACACCTACGGGAAACTTGACTGTGTGATTATAGACTATTTCAAATCAGCCAGCGACGAATCCGACGCCTACGCGAACTACGCAAAGCTCGGTGCTCTGGTAGATTTGGTCAAGAACAAAATTGCCGGTGATCTCAACATCGCGGCGATTGGCGCTTGTCAGGCAACCTCGTCAGGCAAAATCGCTGATTCTGCGAAGATTGCTCGCAACGCATCGACCATTGTTCTTCTTCTGGATAAAACGCCAGAGGAGATAGAAACCGATGGTTATGATTGCGGCAACAAGAAGCTCATTGTCAAGTTCAACCGCAACGGTGACCAGATGCGCGACGATGAATATATAGATCTGCGCTTCATCGGCGACAGGGTTTTGTACACCGAGGCAAAGCAGCACCAAGTCGTGAAGCCATATTAAAGGAGGGATGTGAACGATGGAAGTCAGTGACATTTTACTGCGAGTTCCTATTGAAAAATACATAGGACAGTACGCAGAAGACATGGTTTTTCGAGACGGCGAGTATTGGATGACATCGCTTTTTAACCCATCTGAGCGCACACCATCGTTTTCAATCCGCCCAGGTTCTGATGAAAAATATGGGGTGTACTATGATTTCTCATCCGGAAAACATGGCAACCTCCTGAATTTTGTCATGGCTTATAAGCATTATAATTTCCACGAAGCCATCGATGATATTAAGAAGTTCGGTAATATTGTAGATACGGAGCCCGTGCCACAAGCGCGGGCTCTTTCTGCTACGGTGGTTTCAAGACAATATCGGGCCAGAGCATCAACGGTAAAGCATTGTACAGCAAAACCGCTGCCGCCGGACTACATGGATCGATATGAGTGGGATGAATCGATTCTGAAGCTATGGGTCGACGAAGGCATTCCGTATACAATTCTTCGAGAATTTGACGTTCGGTACGACCCGTTCAGCCAGAGAATCGTTTTTCCCATTCGAGATCTTCAAGGAAATATCATTAGTATTTGCGGTAGAACAATCGACCCAGACTTTAAAAGCAAAAGGCTACGCAAGTACACTTATTTCCAATCGATCAATTCCCTTGATACGATCTACGGTTTTTATCGATTTTGGGCGAAGCAAGCACCAAAAAATAAGCCGGTAATTCTGTTTGAAGGAGCGAAGAGTTGTATGAAAGCGGTGTCATTCGACCGACAAAAGTACGGCGATTGCGGCGCACTCTGTACCTCCCACCTGAATGAAAACCAGTTCCGGCTTCTGGTGCAACTCGGCAGGCCATGTGTGTTCGCGCTCGACTCGGATGTAAAACTCCGCGCCGATAAGAACATTATGCGGCTTTGCAAGTATGTTCCGGTTGAGGCTGTAATTAACCGAGACGGACTCCTTACCGAAAAAGATGCGCCAGTCGATCGGGGTAAGGCTGTTTGGGAAACGCTTTACAGACAGAGAATTAAACTGAATTGAGGTGACGCGCATCAGTTATACGATTATTCATCTTCACTCAGATTATAGTCTTCTCGATTCCTGTACGCAGTTTGCAGACTATATTGAGTTTGCGAAACAGAATGGAATGACGGCGATTGCATCGACCGAGCACGGTCTGACACGCGGCTGGATTGAGAAAAAGGTTTTGTGTGATGAGGCCGGAATCAAGTTCATCCATGGTGTCGAAATGTATCTCACAAAAGATCTTGCAAATCCTGTTCGAGACAATTATCACACGGTTTTGTTGGCAAAAAACATGGATGGTGTTCGAGAGCTTAACAGTCTTGTGAGCTTATCGAGCCATGATGACCACTTCTATTATACGAATCGTCTTTCGTTCGACGAGTTTTTGAGCATCAGCGACAACATCATCAAAACGTCAGCCTGCCTCGCGGGCCCGCTCAATAAGTTAGATGAGTCAGATCCATATTTTGAACGGCTTTTGCGTCATTATGATTATCTTGAAGTGCAGCCTCATCTCGCAGAAGACCAGAAAAAATACAATCAAAAGCTGCTGCGGCTTTCCAGACAATATGGCATTCCTCTGATCGCTGGTACAGATACACACTCGTTGAATACATATAAGGCTGAATGCCGGACAATTCTGACCATCGCCAAGCACAAACACTATGACGATGATGGTTTTGACCTCACAGCCAAAACATATGACGAGCTGGTCGGACTGTTCCGTCAACAGGGAGTGCTTCCTGAAGAAGCGTATCTGCAAGCAATCGAGAACACTAACCACGTCGCAGTGCAGTGCGAGAATTGGGAACTCGATAAGAAAACCAAATATCCGATTCTGTATGGTTCGGCGGAGGCTGACGAGGAAAAATTCCGTCAAGTTGTTTGGGGCGGATTGGAGGATAAACTCCAGCGCGGGGTGATCCCGCGTGAGCAGGAAGTGGACTTTCGGGCGTCACTGGCAGAAGAACTTGAGGTTTTTCATAAGCTCGGTATGAGCGGCTTCATGCTTTCCATGTCTGAACTCATTCGTTGGTGCAAAGAGCACGATATTGCGGTCGGCCCAGCGCGTGGTTCTGTCGGCGGATCGAGATGCGCATATGTTTCTGATATCATCGACCTCAATCCGGAGCAATGGCACACAGTATTTTCACGGTTTTGTAATGTCAACCGCAAAGAAACCGGTGATATCGATGTAGACGTCACCGCAGAGGATCGCCCGCGAATTTTTGAGTATATTATTCAGAGATTCGGTACTGAGAAAACGGCGCGTGTTGCGTCCTACGGCACGTTAGTTGAGAAATCTGCTATGGATGATATCGGAAGGGCGCTTGCGGAGCTGATTAAAAGTGGTGAGCGTGACACAAGATTCAAAGATAAATGCCAGTACACGCTGGAAGATGTCAAGAAGATCAAGCAGGCATTTGCAACAGATGAAAAGAAGGCACGGGAGAAATACCCGTGGCTTTTCTATTATTACGATGGGTTAATCGGAACGAAGATCAGTCAGTCGGTCCATCCGGCGGGTATGGTGATCTCGCCGGTGACGTTGGATGATAACTACGGCGTGTTCATCAAAGACGGCGAACGCTGCCTGACGCTCTCGATGGGCGATGCGCACAGCGTCGAACTGGTCAAGTATGACTTTCTGATCCTCAAGACAGTCAACGTGATCCGCGACGCGTGTCAATACGCAGGAATTCCGTATCCAAAATCGTACCAAGTCAATTTTGACGATCAAGAGGTTTGGTCGGATATGATGCGAAGTCCCGTCGGGATTTTTCAGTTTGAATCTGTCAGCAGCTTTGCGGGTCTCAAGCAATTTGAGCCGCACAATATGTTCGATATGAGCCTTGTCACGGCAGCAATTCGTCCTTCTGGTGCATCGTATCGGAAGGAGCTGCTGGCACATCAGGTACATCATAATCCGTCGGAGCTCATTGATAAACTGTTGGAAAACAACATTGGATATCTGGTCTATCAGGAAGATATCATCGCCTTCTTGCAGCAGATATGCGGGCTTTCCGGCAGTGATGCAGATGAGGTCCGTCGTGGCATCGCCAGAAAGAAACCGGAGGTTTTGGAGAAAGCACTGCCGAGCATTCTCGAAGGCTACTGTTCCAAGTCGGACAAGCTGCGAGAGGTCGCAGAGGCAGAAGCCAGGGAGTTCATTCAAATCATTGAAGATGCTTCCAGTTATATGTTTGGGTGGATTTGCGCCCGTGTCCTCGTGAAAACGGTCAACCAAGCCGAAAGGCTAAGGTGGTAAGAGAGCCTACGTCCAAATCGGGATATGGTAATACCGTGCTAAGCTAAGTTTGTTTTGGATTTTTGAAGAATGGAGGTGAGAAGATGAAAGTAGTCAAGAAGGATATCGTGCATCAACGGTTTGGAAGCCTTGTGGTGCAGGACTATTCTGAACAGCGTGGAGAAACGCCAAACCGGAAAACCTACTGGTTATGTAGGTGTGACTGCGGGCATGAAATGATGGTCGAACGAAACGCTCTTCGTAAACGTAAAGTGCTGTATTGTCCCGCATGCAGGCCGCGTGGTGTGCGCAATGAAAAGTTGTACCACATATACCATGGAATGCGTCAGCGATGTCTTAATCCCAATAATCCAAATTACCAAGAATACGGTGGTCGTGGAATTAGGATCTGTCAAGAATGGCTTGACAGTTATGAGGATTTTCGTAAGTGGGCGGAGGAGCACGGGTATTGCGATGGCTTAACGATTGACCGGGAGAAGTCCGATGGAAATTACTGCCCGGAAAATTGTAGGTGGATCACACTTGGCGAGAATTCTGCCAGAGCAAATGTAGGTCGCCACAAAAATTCTACGAAGCTTATCGATCCAATTGGCGTCTCACCAGATGGCGTAATCGTACAAATTAATAACCTGACGAAATTTTGCGATACATACGGCCTTAATCTCTCGTGTGTGTCTGCGGCCCTTCATGGCAGGGCGACTTACGCGAAGTCTGGTTGGCATTTTTATTCTGATCAAACAAAACAAACTTTGAAAGTGTAACGACTATCGAAATGATGCCCGCGAAGAAATCTCGCGGTGCGGAACAGAGTAGAGTAGGGATTTCCCCAAGCGCGAGGGTGCCGCAATTTGGTGATAGAGTTGCGGCACAAGATATAGTCTGCGCCATTGGAAACAATGGATTACCGCGACAACCATAGTATTGCATACTGCCTGCTCGGTTTTTACTGTGCCATGATGCGATATTATCACCCCATTGAATTCATTACCAGTTATCTGAACAACGCCGCGAACGACGAGGACGTTCAGAGCGGCACGAAGCTTGCCAGCATCTACAAGATCAAGGTCACCAGTCCGAAGTATGGCATTTCCAGAAACGACTATTACTTTGATCGCGAGAAACGGGAGATTTCCAAAGGACTTGGATCAATCAAGTTCATGTCAGAAAAAGCGAGCACCGAATTGTTTTCTTTATACGAAAATCATTACGACTGCTTCGTCAACCTACTGAAGGATCTGGCTGATAAGACGTCACTCAACGCGCGGCAGCTGGCTATCTTGGTCAAGATCGATTTCTTCTCTGACTTTGGGAACCAGCGTGAGTTGCTGCGTATCATCGAATTGTTTGACCGGCTAAATTCCGGAAATGCGAAAGAGATCGCTAGGACAGTTATTGACGGCGGTGCCTTTGAGCCTGCATTCCGCCGCCATTCAACATGGAAAACGAAGGATGGCGGAGAGGCAAAAAAATACAAGCTCAAAGATTGCATGGCGATTCTTCGCGAATGCGAGGCTGTTGTCAAAGAGTCCGGTATTGATGATTTGGATAATGTCGTCAAAGTTATGAACTACTATGAGGCAACCGGCACGTTCGGTTACTACACAGGGCTTGATGAGGATCGCCCAAAGCTTTTTGTCAAGGAGGTCTATCCCGTCTGTCGCAAGAGCGACAATAAGCAGTTCGGTTACAGTGTCGTCACACAGTCGCTCGGAAGCGGCAAAGAGTCCAGATTCACGGTTTTTAACCGTGTTTTTGATAAAGAGCCTATTCAGAAAAACGATCTGATTTTGTGTAAACATTATACAAGAGACGGGTCGTATTTTCAATTAGACTCGTACACACACATTATCTAACAGAGGTACAGGAGGTTTTATGGTAAAAGAACATACATATAAGCGGCTCGATGGTCCGGATTACGCCGGTCAGATTCGCGTCATGCACAAGCAGATTCGCGCCCTTCAGAAGAATGTCGAAGAACTGAACGCTGCTGTCGAGGATATCTTCGCGGTTTTCGCCTATATGGCCGAGGATGATGAATGTGACGAAGAGTGCAACTGTGATGCCTGTAAGTATGAGCGCTGCGAATGTGGAGACGAGCCGGAAGAGGTCGAAGAAACACGGCGCGAGCCGGTCATCGTAAAAGTAACCAGAAAAGTCCGCTATTCTTAAGAGGTGAGTGCATGCAGGTTTATCTCAATGAAGTGACCGGCATCGCAGATGCCATCACGACTATGTTCTTCAGCAAACGTTCATGGACAAGAGAAATGGAGTCGCACATCCGTGGGGTGTGCGACTTTGTTATGGACAGACATGGGCGGATGAACCCATATGATGAAAGTGCAGCGGTGGTTTTCCAGGAATACAACGACTGGATGGACAAACTCCTGCGGTGGGGTGTCAATCACACCACAATGCTGGAGTTTATTGATCTGTCATTCACAGTCGAGGGACTGCATCGGGGCGGGCAAGACGACCTTGATTCGCACGCAAAGCGCTTTAATAACCGCATCATCCGAAGTTCCACCCGGCTTTCTACCTATGGCGTGGAAATGTCGGACTGGTACAAAGGGAAAATCGTTCCGACGGAAGTTGCTCTTGCGGCGCTCGACATGAAAATGCCGAAGCGCCTTTACTATGAAGGCAACGATTATATCTGGACGCCGAATGGTTATGTGCTTGAGAGTATGAAGGAAAATAAGGATGTGCTTCGCGGGCTGTATCGCCTAAGCATCCCGAGCAACTTCATTTTTAAATGCGATCTTGCAAACTACGCACACGTCATCAAACAGCGTGGCGAGCATGGAACAGCAAATCCAGAGGTCAAACTTTGCGCAGAAGCACAGGTACAGCAGCTGATGGAATTTCAGCCGAAGATTACAAGAGATTTTTTGATGCAGGTCAAAATGTGACCGATAGAAAGCGAGGTAAACATGGAGCACAAAAGAGGATACTTTGATATCGATGCAGATTTTGAGGAGCTGGTTGAACTTGGTCACTCTTCTCTGGAAGAGGTTATTCTGGTCAAGGACATGCAGCAGCGCAAAGTCTGGCTGAATGAAGGCATTTGCATGGAGAATGTTTCTGGTATCATCCACAACATTTACCAGTACAATCGCGAAGATGCCGGTATTGAGGCCGATAAGCGTAAACCAATTTTGCTCTACCTTTCGTCCAACGGCGGCGACGTTGATGCGGGTTTCGCGCTGATTGATGCAATTATCACAAGCAAAACGCCTGTATACACAATCAACACCGGATACTGGTATTCCATGGGCTTCCTGATTGGACTTGCAGGCAAGCGGCGGTTCGCAATGCCGAACGCGACCTTCCTGATGCACGATGGTTCAAACTTCATCTGGACCTCCGGCTCAAAGGCTCAGGATCAGGCAGAATTTAACCGTCGCGTCGAAGCAAAAATCAAGCAGTATGTTCTTGCACACAGTAAGCTGACGGAAGCCGACTACGACGCCAAACAGCGCGTAGAGTGGTATTTGTTCTCAGACGAGGCGAAGAGCAAGGGGTTCATCGACGAAATCATCGGCGCTGATTGTGACATCGATACGGTGGTTTGAGGTGGATTATGACAGCAAAGAAGAAATCGCAAGATACATATCTTGAGGTTCCCAAGTCGCTGGTTGACGAGCCATTCTATGGGTTGCAGCTCGATGAGGAACAGAGATTTTTTGCAGAATCCATCCTGAATCCGGATATCGACATTGTGATGGTGAATGCAAAGGCCGGTTCTGGCAAGACCACCATTGCTGTCGGTGCAGCGAAGATCCTCGTTCAGTGCGGCTGCTTCTCCGGAATTGTCTATATCATGTCCCCATATGGCGAACGCAAGCAAGGCTGGTTGCCGGGCACAATCACGGAGAAAAGTTCAGTGTACTTCGAGGCTTTTTACCAGGCGCTGATTACCTGCGGGGTCAATCCCAATACGGCGATCAACACTGACAGCATGGTCAACCAGAAGAATGGAACCGGTTACATCACCTGTATCACCGATACGTTCCTCAGAGGCTCAACGCTTGATAATGCCGTTATCATCATCGACGAGGCGCAGAACTACACACTTGACCAGCTGAAGAAAACACTAACTCGCGTTGGCAGACATGTGAAGGTCATCGTAATCGGACATGACAAGCAGTGCGATCTTGATTCGCCCGGCAGCAGCGGTTTTGTCCGGTATATTAACCATTTTTCGGGACAACCGAGGGCAGCGGTCTGCACGCTATCGAATAATTATAGAAGCTGGATCAGCAAGCATGCTGACGATTTGGAGGAATGACATGATTACGAATCCAGTCAAAGCGATTGGTGCATTTTGCCTTAGCTGTTGCGGCGATTCTCTCACTGCCCGTAAGGAGTGCTCAGCACCAGATTGCGTTTTATATCCGTTTAGGTTCGGTAAGAATCCGTTTCGGGCATCGAGTCAGACCCAACCATCAGAAGCGCAGCTTGCTGTACGGGCAGCATTTACTGAACGCGCGCGTGCGAGAATGATTCAAAAGGAGGACTCACTTGAATAAAATTCTGCTTTTGGTCGGGGCGTCTGGCTCCGGCAAAACCACAGTGGCAGACAAATTATGTCGCAAGTATGGTCTAAAGCAGATCGACTCCTATACTACACGGCCTCCTCGTTACGACGGGGAGGCTTTTCACACCTTTGTGAGCGATGAGGAGTTTGATCAGCTTCACGATTTCGTTGGCTATACCGAATACAACGGTTATCGATACGGGGCGACAGCCGAACAGGCTGAGACACATGATGTTTATGTGATTGATCCGGCAGGCGTGGAATATTTCCGTACAGCCTACCACGGAGGCAAGGAGGTTTTTGTCGCGGAATTGATTGTGGACAAGTCGATCAGAACCGACAGGATGCTGAAGCGCGGAGACGGCGAGGAAAGCGCTGCAAAACGTATTGCTGTCGACGAAAAGATTTTCCCAATCCAGGACGCTGACATTTATCTAACGAATGTCGATTCGGAAAGAACCGCAGACGTACTTTACAAATTTCTTATGCAGGAGTGATGTGTATTGACAGTAACAAAGCGAGATGGAAGTGTAGTTGCGTTTGATAAGACCAAAATACAAAACGCGATCCTGAAGGCTTTCAGAGAGATATACCACGACATAACTGAAGAGATGTCAGTGTGCGCAATTAAAATCTCAGATGAAATTGAAGCCAACGGAGAAAACATGAGTGTCGAAAATATCCAAGACTCTGTGGAGCGCAAGTTAATGACGACCAGATACAAGGAAGTCGCAAAGGCGTACATAAACTATCGATTTTTGCATGGGATGGCGCGGGACCAATATACAGAACTCATGGAAGCAGTGGGAAAGAAGCTGTCTGGTAAAAATATTGAGAACCAGAATGCCAACGTAGACGAACATAGTTTCGGCGGCAGGGTTGGTGAAGCAGCGCGAATTGTAACAAAAAATTTTGCACTTGATTATATCGTGTCGCCGATGTCGAGAGCAAACCATGAAAGAAATGAGATATACATTCATGATTTGGATAATTATGCCGTAGGAAACCATAATTGTCTGAGCGTTCCTTTCGATGAGTTACTCGCGAATGGTTTTAACACCCGACAAACAGATGTGAGGCCAGCGCAGAGCGTTAATACCGCATTCCAACTAGTTGCGGTCATCTTCCAGCTTCAATCCTTGCAGCAGTTTGGCGGTGTCAGCGCAACCCATCTTGATTGGACAATGGTGCCATATGTCAGAAAGAGCTTCTACAAACACTATGCAGACGGGCTGAAATACATAGGTTCTCCGCGAGGACTCACGAAGGAATACTACCTCGATGCCTATATTGAGCGAGTGCAGACAAGTTTGTCCACGGATATGAGCATTGATGATGAGTATTTCAAGGCCCTTGCCGATGTCTATGAATACGCCATCGACATGACAGCACGAGAAATATACCAGGCAGTCGAGGGTATGTATCATAATTTAAATACACTCCAAAGCCGGTCTGGAAACCAATTACCGTTTACCTCAATCAACTACGGCACTTGCACTCTTCCGGAAGGACGCATGATCATCAAGGCTCTGTTGGATGTTTCCATTAAGGGAATCGGTAAACTCCACCGGACAAGTATATTCCCGTGTGGGATCTTCCAGTGTATGAACGGCGTCAACCGCCATCCTGGAGAGCCAAATTATGATTTGTTCAGGCTGGCGCTGCAATCCACGTCTCTGAGGCTTTACCCGAACTATGCCAATGTTGATTGGACGAACAATGCCGGTTACGACATCAATGATCCAAAGACATATTTCAGTACGATGGGATGCCGGACAGCTAATGGAATGGACATCAATGGTATGGGGCAGACCAAGGACGGGCGCGGCAACATTTGCCCCGTCACCATCATTATGCCAACACTGGCTATGGAAGCACAGGAAAATTTGTGCGACGGCAAATACCACTCCAAAGAAGAAGCCGTCAATCATTTCATGGGCATCCTTGACCAGAAAATCCACGAAGCTAAGGATATGCTGTTAGAGCGGTTTGAATGGATTTGTTCGCAACCGCCAGAGGCTGCCAAATTCATGTACGAGAACAATGTCATGTCTGGCTATATCCCAGAAGAGGGAATCCGTTCGGCGTTGAAGCATGGTACACTTGCGATTGGGCAGATTGGACTCGCTGAGACTCTCCAGATTTTGATTGGCTGTGACCACACAAAGCCAGATGGTATGGAACTTGCAAAACGTATCGAGCAACTCTTCAAGGACAGATGCTCAGAATTTAAGGAGCACTACAAGCTGAATTTCGGCGTGTATATGACACCGGCTGAGAACCTTTCGTATACCTCTATGCAGAAATTCAAAGCGACGTATGGCGAGATTCCTCATGTCTCGGACAAGGAATTTTTCACAAACTCGATGCATGTTCCTGTATGGGTAGAAATGACTCCTTTCGAGAAGATTGATATCGAAAGCCAGCTGACTGGATATAGCAACGCTGGCTGCATTACCTATGTTGAACTGGATGCTGCAGCAAAGTACAATATTGACGCGCTAGAAGGAATTGTTAATTACGCAATGGACAAAGACATTCCTTATTTTGCAATCAACGTTCCAAATGACCAGTGCATGAATTGCGGTTATTGCGACCAGATGGGTGACAGCTGCCCTGAGTGTGGTAGCCGAGATATTAAGCGGCTACGTCGTGTGACGGGCTATCTTACCAATGACTACAAGACTGCATTCAACAAAGGAAAACAACAGGAAGTAGAGATGCGTGTGAAGCACGCGCATTTTCGGTAATTTTTGAGCCGCCCATAACGGGCGGCTCACTTTTGAATGAAAGGAATTTGATATGAGCTTTTTCACAAAAGAAGAGAAATTCACAGACCGATATGGTAACGAACGCGTGGAACGTGTCGTGATGCCACAGCGGATTGTTATCGCAGCGATCACCGCAGTGTTCCTGCTCATCGTTCTGCTGAGTACGTTTGTCGTTATTCCGTCGGGATACACCGGCGTTCGAACGACTTGCGGACAGATCGATCAGCAGGTTGTATCGCCCGGCCTGCATTTCAAGGTTCCGTTCTTCCAAGGTATCAAAAAGGTAAATAACAAACAGCAGGAGATTACATTCGACGACAAGGTTTGGGGCGAAAGTTCTGAACGAACTGTTGTCTATGCCGCTGGCATCACGGTCACATACCGTATTAACGCCGAATATTCAGCGTGGATCTATTCAAACGTCGACAACTATAAGCAGAACGCCCTGCCGAGAACGTTGGTTGCTTCGTCTATGAAAGCCTCGATGGTTTCGCTCCAGTCATCTGACGTAACGAATCGTGGCAAAATTGAGCAGTTGGTTACGAGCAATCTTCAGAACGATCTTGACCTGAAGTACGGCGGCAATCGAGTCATCACGGTAGTCAATGTCAACATTGATGATATGGATTTCGAGGATTCTTATAATGATGCGATTGCGAAGAAACAAATCGCACAAATGAATTATGAACAGCAGCAGATCGAAAACGACCGCGCGATTGCTGCGGCAAATGCAGAAGCAGAGAAGAAAGTCATCTCTGCAAATGCTGATGCGCAGGAGAAAAAGATTGCTGCCGAAGCCGAGGCTGAACGTGAGCGCATTGCCGCAAAGGCGGAAGCCGACGCAATTAAAGCAGTCGCTGACGCACAGGCTGAGGCAAACAAGAAGTTGTCTGAAAGTCTGACAGACAAGTTGATCGAATATGAAAAAATCCAACAGTGGAACGGCAAGCTTCCGACTGTCACCGGCGGCTCTTCGTTTATTTCTATGGATGTTGAGTGAGGTAAAGTGATGAAGCATGAAGATCATGGTTGGTTGAGCGCCATTGTCGCGGCGATGATTGTCCTATGTATTACGCCAATTTTGACGTTTGCTTTTGGGTTCGCTGGCGGCGCGATTCTAAGGTTTGTGTTTGGCTCACTGATTTCTGACACACTGAACACAGCTTTTTCCACAAACCGGTTTAATCCTGAACTTATTCCGCCCATTTGCGGCATGATTGCCGTGATAGGTGGCTGTTTTAAAACTTCGATTTCATCAACGGCCAGCAAAGATTGATTGGAGATGAAGATATGGTTAAAAAGCAAATCACAACAACAGAATTCTTCGATGAAAACGGCAGGCTTAAGAAGAAGGTTGTCGAAGAGACGTATTACGACGGGGACATTCTACAGGTTACGCAGCCGATAAACCCGTATGTCAACGGACCATACGAGCCGTATGGCGGCACAGTAACGGCGCATCCGCATGATTCAGGTGCTATATGGACTACCTGCAATCAGACTGTGCCGATTGCAAAACTTAATACATAAGGAGGGCACATGGAGAAGATCAAAATCAAATACTTTTCGCCAGATATTAAACGTATTGAGAGGCTCTCACAGGGCGACTGGCTGGATCTGTGTGCTGCGGAGGATTGTTATATACCCACCGGGGAAACGGCCAAAATCAGGCTTGGAGTGGCTATGGAGCTGCCGGAAGGATATGAGGCCATTCTCGCGCCACGCAGTTCGACATACAAGAAGTATCACGTCATCCAGACAAACTCAATTGGCGTCATCGACAATTCCTATTGCGGTGACGAAGACGAATGGCTGTTCCCTGTCTATGCAACTGAGATGACGGTCATCCACAAGAACGACAGGGTTTGCCAGTTCAGAATCCAGAAGAAACAGCCTGAAATTGAATTTGAAGAAGTAAGCGCGCTCGGCAATGCTAATCGCGGTGGGTTCGGGTCTACCGGCGTCTAATATGATGGCCGCCCTTTTTGGGCGGCCATTTTGCTATATGGAGGTGATGTTTGTGGAGCAAGGTTACGATATTCCATTTTGGATGCAATATACGCTTTCTGTAGACGAGGCGGCGAAATATTTTCGCATCGGCCAGAACACATTACGCAAAATCATTAGCGACAACCCAGAAGCGGATTATCTGCTTTGGATAGGGCGAAAGGCACAGATCAAACGCTCTCTGTTTGAAAAATACATAGATCAGCATAATGTGGTCTAAAACTTGAAAAAGAGAAGCTGATATGGTAAAATATAAAACCATATCGAATTCCTTTTTCAAAGAAAGGGAGTTCAACAATGGGGAAACGCAAAGATTCAAAGGGCAGACAACTTCGTAATGGAGAATCGCAGAGAGAAAACGGTCAATATATGTTTCGGTACACAGACTGCGACGGAAACAGAAAGGCCGTGTACAGCTGGAAGCTCGTTGCATCAGACAAAGTACCAGCTGGCAAAAAAGATTCCGAGGCACTAAGAGAGCTTGAAAAGAAAATCCAGCGAGACCTTGATGACAAGATCCATGTCGGAAGTGCAGAGACAATTACCGTAAATGATGAATTCAAGACATTTATGGACGTTCGCATTGACCTGAAAGAGACGACAAAAGTCTCGTATGTGCATTTATATGAAAAGCATGTTGCGCCAGTGCTCGGATCAAGAACGCTGAGCAATATACGATATTCTGATATTCAACGGCTTTATGTTTCTTTATGTTCGGGAGAAAATATAAGAGCAAGTACAGTACAGAAGATCAATTCAATTCTTGTTCAGATATTTGATATTGCAGTTAGAGACAATATCCTTCGCTCCAATCCTGCTTCTCACGCATTTGCGAGCATCAGTAAGCAAATGAAATTGGAGAGTGAACACAGACGAGCATTAACGATCGAGGAGACAGCGCGCCTGCTAGATTTCGTATATGGGTCTAATATTTTTAAACGTTGGGGACCACTGATTACGGTCTTACTCGGAACGGGAGTGCGCATTGGTGAAGCGCTAGGGCTCACATGGAGTGACTGCGATTTTAAACATAACATTATTTCTGTGACGCACGCACTCCTTTATAAACCAACAATGGAGACTGGATATGTATATAGAATATCAGAGCCAAAAACGAAATCAGGCGTGCGGACAATTCCAATGTTCGCAGATGTGAAAAAGACACTCCAAGCAATTAAAAGAGAACAGTCGAAACAACGCTACGAGCCGTTTGTTGTTGATGGGTATTCAGCGTTTATTTTTTTAAACCAGAATGGAAAGGTTTTTACTCCGGCTTCCGTATTTGATGCACTGCAAAATATCGTCGCAACATATAACAGGGAAGAGGCTTTTGTGGCAAAGAAAGAAAAACGTGAGGCAAAGTTGCTGCCAAGGTTTAGCGCTCACATTTTAAGGCACACATTTTGTACAAGGCTGTGTGAGCAAGAGCGTGACACGCACTTTATTCAAGATGTGATGGGGCATAAGAATATCCGAACAACGATGGAGATTTACAGCGACGTAACAGATTCGCGTAAGCAGAAGGAATTTGCCGAACTTGAGGGGACAATCCGTATCAAATGAGTTTACACCAAAATTCACTCAACTAAAGCGGGTTTACACCAATATTTACACCAATCGCCTATAAAGTTATAACAAGATATAACAAGTTACATGAAGAAAAAGTTCAAAGAACAAAGGAAAACGCGATAAAATAACAACTTATAACACCCTATAAGACGAAAGAGGAATACCGTGTATCTAAAAAGTTTGGAGATCCAAGGCTTCAAGTCCTTCCCGGATAAGACGCTTCTGCAGTTCGGCAGCGACTGTACTGCCATTGTCGGCCCGAACGGCAGCGGAAAATCGAATATATCCGACGCTATCAGCTGGGTGCTCGGCGAGCAGAGCACCCGCGCGCTGCGCGGCGCGAAGATGGAGGACGTCATCTTCGGCGGCACCGCCAA
>OIWU01000849.1_pt1 | contig 34496 bp, 30 predicted proteins | sample 1587711 | NCBI WGS metagenome assembly OIWU01 (sample SAMEA3888909, study PRJEB22519) | human gut metagenome | biome: human gut; feature: human-associated habitat; material: faeces | place: Denmark | collected 2010 | reverse complement strand
GTCCACTGTGGATTTTTTATTTTATTTTTTGTTCAAGTTGATTATACAATCTACCGTTTTTTCTTTTTGAAAAAGCTTTTTGATTATTCTATTGCAGCAGCAGCGTAAGCTAAACAAAAATCCGCATGAAAAAAACATCATCATATTCCCGCTAAAACAGTTAAAGCTGCCACCCTCCGGTTTGAGACGGAGACGGCAGCTTTTTGCATAAAAGCATTTGCGTATAATTTTTATCTTAAGTTAAAGCTTACCGCACGTGTAACGCGACAGCGTGCGTTCTGGCCGTACTTATCCTTGGCCGGACTGAAGCGCCATTTGTTGACAGCCGTCACAACGCTGTTATCCATAGCACCGTTGCCGGAGGAACCGACAACCGTTACATCCTCTACACTGCCGTCAGCACCTACCAGAATGCGTACCGTTACCACACCGGTAGCACCGCTGTTGCGTGCGGACGCAGGATATACAGGTGCGACCTCGCGCAGCAGGCGTGGCGGCTTGACCGGCACACCGCGGCCTTCGCCGCTGCCACTACCGCTGCCGTTACCGCTGCCGCTTCCGCTGCCACTGCCTGTTCCGCTGCCCGTACCTGTTCCAGTACCATTGCCGGCAGGATTACCGGCAGGAGCCTTCGGCCCGGGGGCTGCAGTTGCTTTTTTCTTAACAATCTTCTTCTGTGGCTTAGGCTTCAGCTTTTGGTCAATAATATCCTCCAGGCTTTGGATGATAGGCTCTTCCTGCTGCTCCTCCTGTTCGATTTCTTCCTCCTGAGCTTCAGCGCCGCCCCCACCGGCTTCCAATGAAACCTCCAAAATTTCCGGAGGCGTATGCACAAAGCGGTAGCCGAAAATGCCAAGGCCGGCGGCAAGAACAAGATGCACAGCCAAAGCTACGGCAAAGCCCTTGCCAAATCGCTTTTGTTCATCCTTCATTTGCTCTCACCTGTATCCGTAGCCAAACCGAAGCGTGTGACACCTGCTCCCTTCATTTTATCCATCAGCTGGATAATAGTTTTATAGGGAGCTTCGTCCTCTGCTCTGATAATAACAGAGAAGGAGGAATCATGCTTGCTTTCAATCGCAGCATTCTGAACCAGCATATCCATCTCGATTTTATTTTCATCAAGATAAAGGCTACCATCCTTTTTAATCGTTACATTAAAGTTACTCTTGCTGACATTCTCCGAATGCTTGGCAACCGGCAGGCGAATAGGAATCGTCTTGACCTCGCTCATATACATAGTGCTGACAATGAAAAATACCAGCAGCAGGAAAATCATATCAATCATAGGACTAAGCATGATTTCCGGTGACTTCATCACTCTTTTACGACGTCTGCGCATTTTTCAACACCGCCCCTCATTTGCTCTGCTCGTTAGCTTTGAAAATATCAACCAACGTATCCGCTACTTCGTTGATATTCAGAGTTTCGGTTTTGATTTTACTTGTAAGATAAGCATGGATACACATACCCATAATGGCAATGCACAGGCCGAAAACGGTAGTAATCAGCGCTTCACCAATACCTGCAGTAACGGCCATCGGGTTTTGGGTTCTTTCGTTCAAAGCGTTGAAAGAAGAAATCATACCGGTAATAGTACCGAGCAGGCCGAGCATCGGCGAAAGACCGATAACAACACTCAGATAGTTGATATTTTTTTCCAGACTGTCGATAATACGATCTGCTTTAGTATAGACTATAGTTTCCAGACGCTGGCCGAGGTCACCCTTAATATCCAAAATCTCCTTAGCCATGGCAGCAGCCTCGCCCTTGCTCTGCTCTGCCAGCTCACTGGCGCCAACCAAATTAAAGTCATTCATCATGCGGCAGAAGCTGCTCGCGAACTTTTCTCCGGAAATAGCCTTCTTATAGAAAAGATATCGTTCCACACCAATAGCAATAGCGGCAAAGGAACACATCAGCAGCGGCCACATGCAGGGACCACCCTTAACAAAATAATCAACAGCTCCGGCAAAAATACTCATACTTAAACCTTCTTTCAAAAAAATAACGCTGCAATTTTTTGCGGCAAATCGCAAGCTCATCATCCGCCTATACACAGCGGAAGGAAGTCGGCATAGCTCCCATATCTGATACTTGTTTCTATTTACTAGATGTTTATATTATAGCCTCTTTACTAATCTGCGTCAAGAAAACACAAACTATATAAACAAAGGTAGTACAGGAAAAATTCCCCGTACTGCCCAAAGATTTATGTTATTTGAAATACTTGGCAAAGGCCTGCGCCGCCGCCGACTGCACCTCTGCATTAAAGGCTGTATACCGTTCGAGCAGCAAACGTCCCTCCGGCGTCAGCACACTGCTGCCGCCGCTTTTGCCGCCTGCCGTGCTGCTGACCAGCGCAAAGCCCAGATCTGCCTCCGCACGCCGCAAAATCTTCCACGCTTTGCTGGCCGACATCCCCATAGCCTTGTAGGCAGCACTCAGCGAACCGGTAGCCTCAATGCGCTGCAGAAGCTCCGCTACGCCCTTGCCGAAATCAATGCTTTCGTTATACACGCGCACCTTCACATGATAATGCTGCGGCTCTGCGTAGGTCATTTTACCACCCCTTGCCAAAACCGCAGACAGGATAGGTGCACACTGCACAGTTCAGGCAAAGTCCACCCTCACCCAAGGCCGCCAGCTCGTCGGCAGTGACGACGTCACAGGCCAGCACACGCGGCAGCACCAAATCAAAAACAGTGCGCTTAGCATACATCACACAGCCCGGCAGGCCCAGAACAGGCACCTGCTTTTCGCCGTAATACGACAGCAAAAACATTGCCCCCGGAAGCACCGGCGCACCGTAAGACACAATGCGTGCGCCGGTGTTTTTTATTGCCAGCGGTGTGCGGTCATCCGGGTCAACGCTCATACCGCCGGTGCAAAGCACCATTTCCGCGCCCTTTTCCTCAATCGCAGTTTTAATCGCAGCGGTAATCTGCTCCGGTTTGTCATCCAGCACCTGCTTATAAACTACCTCTACGTTGAACTCGGCCAGCTTTTCCTCCAGCACGGGTGTAAAAGTATCCTTAATGCGTCCGTGGAATACCTCGCTGCCGGTCGCCAGTACGGCAGCCTTTTTGATTTTATACGGCAAAAGCTGCAGCAGCGGTTCATCACCGCACAGCTCACGCACACGCTGCATCTTTTCCTTTTCGATACCCAGCGGGATAATGCGCGTACCACAGAGCTTGTCACCTTTTTTCACCGGCGTATTGCCGTGACGCGTCGCAATCATCATCTGTCCGAAGCTGTTCACCAGACGCAGACGCACGCCGTCTACCTTGAACAGACCGTCAGCAGCGGCGGCCAGCTCAATCTTGCCCTCTTTCACAGGCGATTCATCCATCATAGTGTTTTTGCAGATGTCGCACAAAATGCGTGCAGCATCATTTTCGTGCAGCATACTTTCATCAGCTTCCCACACATATAAATGCTCCTTGCCGATAGAAAGCAGCACCGGAATATCCTCCGGCTGTACCACATGTCCCTTGCGGAACACGGCATCCTTGGTCACGCCCTTGATAATCTGTGTCAGGTCATGGCAGAGAACACTGCCGACCGCATCCTCAGTACGAATTAATTTCATGTTTATCTACCTCTTATTTAGCCTGCGCAAAGCCGTAGGCGGCAAAAATCTTCATAGCTTCTTCGGTCTGCAGGAAGGCAGCAAAATCCTTGGCAGCCTCAGTCTGCGGAGCCTTCGCCAGCACGCCGATAGGATAAATTACCGGTTTCTTTAAGGAGCCTGCCGGAGCTTCGGCAACAACAGTTACCTTATCATTCAGGAATGCTGCATCAGTAGCGTAAACAAGGCCTGCATCAGCACTGCCTTCGGCAACCCAGTTCAAAACCTGCGTTACATTGGTGCCAAGGCTTACCTTGCCTTGAATACCGTCCCATTGACCAAGCTTGGTCAGCGCTTCCTTGGCATATTGGCCTGCAGGAACGCTTGCCGGATCGCCGATAGCAGGATGCTTAGCCTTGCCGAAATCAGTGAAGCCTTTGATTTCGCTGCCGCTTTTAGGCACAATCAGCACCAGCTTGTTTTCCAGCAGCGGCTTTACCGTGCTTTTATCCATATAGCCCTTGTCGCTCAGCGCATTCATCTGCTTGTTGGCCGCAGAAATAAACACATCCGCTGCCAGACCGCTTTCAATCTGTGCCTGCAGCTTGCCGCTGGCATCATATACACCTTCGATTTTGATTTCCGGATGCTTTTGCTGATACAGCGGAATGAGCTTTTGCGTAAATACCTTTTCCATGCTGGCAGCAGCAGCCAGACGCAGTGTTTTGCCTGCCTGCGGTGCAGCAGCCTGCTTATCACCGCCGCCGCAGCCTGCAGCCATAACAGCTACCATTAAAGAAAATACTAAGCATAAGAGTTTTTTCATTTTACTCCCCCTGTTGTTGTTTTGTTTTATATAAGTAAACATTAAGACCGATAACTACTAAAAGGCAGATGCCCACAATTACGGCCACATACCAGCCTGCGGCCTCCCAATCGCCTGCCGCAACGGCAGAATAAACTGCCAGCGGCAGTGTGCGTGTGCGTCCTGCAATATTTCCGGCAATCATTGCCGTGGCACCGAATTCACCCAAACCGCGGGCGAAGGCCAACAGACCGCCGGCGATAATGCCGGGCAGTACATTAGGCAGATGAATGCGCCAAAAAATACGCCATTCCGTCATACCCAGCGACCGCGCCGCCTCCAGCATGCCATTATCAACCTGCGACAAGGCTCCGCGCGCACTGCGGTACATAAGCGGCAGCGAAATTACCGCTGCTGCCAACACCGTCGCCAGCCAGCTGAAGGCTATTTTTATGCCTGTCAGCTGATAGATAAGCTGGCCCAAAAAGCGGTTGTTGCCAAAGAAGTATAAGAGAAAGAAGCCTGCTACCGTAGGCGGCAGCACCATCGGCAGTGTTATTACAGCGTCGGCAAAAATCTTTAGGCTTTGGCTCTGCAGCCGTTCCACCCACCAGGCAATAATTACGCCGATAAAGAAAACTATGACGATTGTTGCTGCCGCAGTATGCAGCGAAATCCACAGCGGTGACCAGTCAATTGCGCTCATTTTCTCGCACAGTCATGGGCGCTGCCCTTCAGGATACGCAATCCATGCTCCAGCTGCGGCAAAATGATTGCCAACGCTTCCTCCACTGCTTTAGTGCTTCCGGGAAGATTCACAATCAGCGTCTGTCCGCGCACTACACTCACGCCGCGGCTCAGCATTGCCCGCCGCGTAATCTTGAGTGATTCCGCACGGATGGCCTCTGCGATACCGGGCACGTTGCGTGTAGCCACCGCCATTGTTGCCTCCGGTGTAACATCACGCAGCGAAAGTCCTGTGCCGCCTGTGGTGATAATCAGATCAACCTGTCTGCTGTCCGCCAGACGTATCAGCTCACGTTCAATTCTCTTCTGCGCATCGGGAAGCAAAACCTGCTCCACAATTTCGTAGCCTGCCTCCGCCAACAACTGTGCTGCCCGCGGGCCGCTGGTATCGACACGCTCACCCGCTGCACCCTTATCAGAAAGCGTCATTACCGCCGCACGCAAGGGTGCGTCGGCAGCAGGCAGCGTCACCTCCAGCTCCATACCGCTACGCAGAACGCCGCCATGCTCTACCGTCGCAAAAACGCCTTCACGTGGCATAATGCAGTCACCCACACGCGCATAAATCGTGCAATGGCTGTGGCATTCCTTGCCAATCTGCGTCAGCTTCATCACTACGTCACCGCTGCGCATGATGCTGCCTACCGGCAGCTTTTTGAAGTCGATACCGCTTACAAGAATATTTTCACCGAAGGCACCGATAGCGGCATCACCGCCGCGCGCATTGAACTCATCTACCTTTTCCGCACTCAGCAAACTCACCTGACGGTGCCATTTCCCAGCGTGGGCATCACCATCGATGCCATAATTTTCTTTAAGAACAATCTCATTAACAGGATGCTTTTCCGTACCCTTCTTTTCGCTGATACATACAGCCTTGATTGTACCCTTTATGCTTGCTTCCATACGAAATCACCGCTCTTTCCGCCTGCTTTGCTCAGCAGATGCACATCTGTAATCACCATCGCCTTGTCCACAGCCTTACACATATCGTAAATTGTCAGGAGCGCAATCTGCACGCCTGTCAGTGCCTCCATCTCCACGCCTGTCTTGCCCGTAGTTTTTACCAGACATTTCGCCTGTACGGCATAGCTGCCGTTTTCCGCCAACAGCTCAAAATCAACCGTACATTTCGTCAGCTGCAGCAGATGACACAGCGGAATCAGCTCACTGGTGCGCTTGGCCGCCATAATTCCGGCAACACGTGCTACGCCCAGCACATCACCCTTGGCCATACTGCCGGCAGCAATTTTTTCATATATTTCTCTGCTTACGCAGATTTTTCCCTGCGCCACGGCAACCCTCGCGGTGTCAGCCTTGTCGCTGACATCCACCATCAGAGCATTGCCGGCAGCGTCAAAATGTGTAAATTCACTCATTGTCTGCTCCTTCAAAGCCTGTATTTATCCGCCTATCTGGCTCATATTAAAGCGCGCTGCTTTTACATCAAAGCTGTGTCCCGCAGGCTTGGCGTAAATAATCTCCTGCATGGCCTGCAGCAAATCAGCATCACTTGCACCGTCACGCAGCAAGCGCTTGAGGTTCATGCCCTCGTTACAGTAAAGACAGGGCTTCAGCATGCCCACGGAGGTAAGGCGCACCCTGTTGCAGACAGCGCAGAATTTATTATGCAGCGGTTCGATAAAGCCCACCGGCATTTTATAGCCGCCGATGCGCCAATAACTTGCGGGACCGTTGCCGTAACGCTGCGCGTCACGCTGCAGCTGTAAGCCTGCCTGCTCCAACAGACTGCGAATTTCACTGCCGCTTAGGCCTTGCAGATTAGTGTTGCAGTCCAACGGCATCAGCTCGATAAAGCGCAGTGGTGCCTGATATTTATGCGCCAGCTTTAGTAATTTCATAATGTCGGTCAGGCCGTTTTCTGCAAGGGGCACACAGTTCAGCTTAAACGGAATCCCTGCAGACTGCAGCTCCTGCAGTGCCTGCAAAACGCTGCTCAGTCTGCCGCCGGTAAGCTCTGTATAATACGCCGCTTCCAGCGTGTCCAAACTAACGTTAATGCTGTCCACACCCGCTGCGATAAGCGCAGGCAGCTGCTGCGCCAGCAGTGTGCCGTTCGTCGTCAGCGTTACCTGCTCCACACCTTCCATTTGCTTCAGTCTGGCGATAAAATCACTGCAGCCCTTGCGCAGCAAAGGCTCGCCGCCGGTGATTTTGAATTTGCGGATGCCAAGCTGCAGCGCAACGCGGCAGATGCGCAAAAGCTCCTCATAGCGCAATATTTCGTTATGCGGCACACGCTCACTCACCTCCGGCTGACAGTAGCGGCAATGCAGATTGCAGCGGTCGGTAAGGGAGATGCGCAGGTAATCTATTTTGCGGTTGTATTGGTCGTACATAATGGTAATCCTTTTTTACGTGAATTAAAATTAGTTTACAAAGCGTGAACAAAGAGTATCCCAACCCTTCCGTCTGCTCGCTATGCTCGCATCCACCTCCCCTTTCAGGGGAGATATAATTGTATTTTGAAACTCTAACTTTTATATGCTCCCTGCGTCGCAAAGCGACATTAGCACGACTAGCAGTTTCTCGCGGCGCATAGCTTGCGACAAACTGGGTCTTAGCGTCAAGGGAGCCGGCAAAATCACGCTAGTGATTTTGACTGAGGGTTGTACTCTGCGATATTTTAATTGCTCAATTCAGTAATGAAGCAAAATGTAGTCCTTCCATTGCGTCACTCTCACCCGAGAATAACGCCTGCCAAAACAAATGTGGTCTTGCAACCACATTTGTTTTCAGCTTATAAAAATCTTATTTTTCGTCAACGCCCATAGCAATTTTTTCCGGTGTAATCGGCAAAGTCATAAAGCGTTTGCCGGTTGCCTGATAAATTGCATCGGCAATCGCCGGAGCCGGAGTGTTAATTACCAGCTCGCCCACGGATTTGGCACCGAAGGGACCGCTTTCCTCATAGCTGCTAGCAAAGTCAACATAGATATGACCGATATCCTCACGGCAGGGAACCTTGTACTGCATGAAGGAGTTTTCGTAAATACGACCTTTAGGACTGTATGTTACGTTTTCCATCAGCGCCATGCCGATGCCCTGCAGAATGCCGCCCTCGGTCTGCACCTTCGCCAGATGCGGGTTAACCGGAGTACCGCAGTCAACAGATGCGTAGAAGTTCACTACCTGTGCCTCGCCTGTCAGCAAATCGATTTCTACTTCGGCCACACCAGCCATAAACGGCGGCGGGGACAGCACGCTGTTCTGCTCCACGGTTTCTTCCAAAGCGATATCGTTATTCACCATAGAAGCGGTGGCTATATCAAAGAGACTTACAGTCTTGTCGCTTACGGTATCACGCACCTCGCGCCCGTCAAAGACAACCTGGTCCGTGCCGCATTCCAGCAGGCGTGCGCCCAGCTGGCAAATCTTGCCGCGCAAACGCTGTGCACAGATTTCTACGGCCTTGCCGGTAATATATGTTGTACTGGATGCGTAGGAACCGGAGTCATAAGGAGACGCGTCGGTATCCGCACCGAATACGGTAATGTTATCGTAATCACATTCCAAAACCTCTGCTGCCATCTGCGCCAGAACGGTATCGCAGCCAGTGCCCATATCGGCAGCACCGATCAGTAGTGTGTAATGTCCCTCGTCGTTAATTTTGAGGGTAGCACCGCCGACGTCGCAGTAAGGAATGGAGCTGCCCTGCATCGCAATAGCCACGCCCATTGTGCGTACCTTGCCGTCAGGCAGCTGCTGCAGCGGGAACTTCTGCTCCCAGCCGCTCATCTCGCGTACCTGCTCCAGGCAGCGGTCCAGCGCGCAGCTTGTATTGGGCGCACCATAATAAGCCGGCATAATATCGCCCTCACGCGTAATATTCATCTCACGCAGCTTAATCGGGTCCATCTTCAGACGTGCTGCCAGCTCGTTCACAGCGGACTCCACGGCAAAAATGCCCTGAGGAGCGCCGTAACCGCGGTATGCGCCTGCAGCCTGCATGTTGGTATAAACTACGTCAAAGCCGAAGCGGAAGGCCTCGGTACGGTACAGAGGAATAGACTTGTGACCGGAAAGGCCGACGGTCGTGGGACCATGCTCGCCGTAAGCACCAGTATTGGAAAGAGTATATAAATCAATCGCGCGGATTTTGCCTTCTTTAGTAGCACCAAGACGCACGCGCACCTCCATCTCGTGGCGCGGGCTGGAAGCTATATGACATTCATAACGCGAAAAAATCATCTTACTCGGCTTTTTGGTTTTCCAGGTAACAAAGGCCGGATACATTTCGCTTACACAGCTCTGCTTAGCGCCGAAGCCACCACCTACACGCGGTTTAACCACGCGTACCATGGTTTTGGGAATATGCAGCGCATTGGCAATAATGCGGCGGCAGTGGAAAACAATCTGCGTAGAGCTGAGGATGTTCAAACGGCCGTAGGTATCAATAGAGCAATAGGTTACGAAAGGCTCCATCATATCCTGCTGCACAGCCTTGGTGTGAGTTGTCTGGTCGATAACAACATCGCATTCCGCCAGAATCTTATCAACCTCGCCGTCCTCGATAACCTCATGGGCACACAGGTTGCGCTTATTGTCGGCACCAACCGGGCAGTTCGCCTTCCAGGTATCCTCGGGATGCACGAGCACAGGGTTATCCAGCGCAGTGCGGAAGTCAAGCACTGCGTCCAACAGCTGGTATTTTACTTTAATCAAAGACAGCGCCTTGTCGACAGCCTTTTCCGTTTTGCCGGCAACAATCGCTACAATGTCACCCACAAAGCGTACATGACGGTCCAGCAGCAGGCGGTCATAGGGACTCGGTTCGGGATAGGTCTGGCCTGCGTAGGTGCAGCGCTCGCCGTCCTGGTCCACGTCCTCCCAGGTATAAATTGCTTCGATATCAGGCACCTTCGCTGCAATAGCGGTGTTGATGCTTTCAACAATAGCGTTCGCATGCGGAGAACGCAGCACCTTGACAAGCAGGCAATCGTTAGGTACCAGGTCATCGGTGTAGACAGGCTGGCCTGTCACCAGCTGCATAGCATCCTTTTTGCGGTAGGATTGGTTAACTATTTTCATCTGCAGCTCCCCTCCTTATGCCTGCGCCTGAGCTTTTTTCCAGGCGATGAAATTCTGAATTCCGCGCAGCTGTCCCTCATAGCCGGAGCAACGGCACAGGTTGCCTGCCAGAAATTCCTTGATTTCTGCTTCCGTAGGCTCGCTGTTTTCACGCAGCAGCGCGATAGCGTTCATAATCATGCCAGGGTTGCAGAAGCCGCACTGCTCCGCGCCCTGGTCTGCAATAAAGGCACCGAATTCCGCTGCCTCCTGCTGCATTCCTTCCATCGTTACGATGCTGTGGCCTGCGGCACGCGCAGCCAAAACAGCACAGGAAAGCACCGGTTTATCATCCATAAATACAGTGCACAAACCGCAGTTGGTAGTATCGCAGCCGCGCTTCACGCTGTAGCAGCCTTCCTTGCGCAGAAAATCGAGTAAAACTGTATCAGCCTCCACCATACGTGTCAGCTTTTTGCCATTTAAGGTTAAGGTTATCTCCATCAGGCCTTACCTCCCAATTCCGTTAAACATCTTGCCGTCAGCACCTTAATCAGGTGTGTACGGTACGCAGCACTGCCACGCGGATTGGTTTCCGTCGGCAGCAAACCTGCAGCATATTCCGCAAAGGCCTGCGCCTTCTCGGCAGTCATAGGCAGAGTTGCGAGCTGCTCTGCATCCTTCACCAGTGCAGCCTTCGCCGGGCGTGCGCCCACTGCAACCTGCACGCCTTCCTGCGTCAGCGCCGCCGCGCAGGTCAGCACCGGAAAATCGGTCTTGCTGATACGCACGGATTTATAACTGTAATGCGCTGCTGTCTTTTTAACGATAACGCGCACCAGAATATCTCTGTCATACGGCATATTTACAAAATCTGCCAACGGCACAATACCGCCCTTGTATAATTCCACATAGCTGTCCATAACCAAAAGCAAGGTCAGCACATCCGAAAATCCGAAGCGTCCGAACACACTGCCGCCTACGGTAGCAAGATTGCGGAACTGCACACCTACAATATGGCGCAGCGCCTCCTTATTTGCTCCCTCACTGTAGGCGGTAAAGCCTTCATGCAGCTCCAGCTGGCGCAAGCTCACCATCGCACCGATGCGGAATTCCGTTTCTGTTTCCTCTATTGTATCCAGGCCTAAAGCCGACAAATCAATCGCTGTCTGCACATTGCCCTTGCTCAGGCGCATCCACAGCATACCGCCAAGCATACGGTTAGGACGCTTCTGGTTCAGTTGCCACGCCTCCTCCAGGGTTGTTGCCTGCTTATATTCACGAATTGTCAACATATACTGCCCTCCTGTTCTCTTTTTATTGCATACTTATTCCATTATATTTTACCATATTTTTTCTATACTTGAAAAGAGAAAAAATGCGCATAGGCTCATAAGTTACATTCTTCTGCGGCATAAGAAAAAAAATGGATGCCTCTCTGTAAAGCAAGAGAAGCATCCATAATTTTTTATTAATAATTCTAAGCAGGCTTATTTGCCTTTTTTAGCACCCTGACGGCGGTTGCTACCGGTTTTGGGAGCCTTGCGCTTGTCAACAACGGAATTACGTCCGCGCTTAGGTCCTGCGGGCTTTTTCTTTTTGGCAGCCACAGCAACGCGACGTGCCACAACACCGCCCTCCAGATTTTGGCGCTCCATCATAATACCCAGCTTGGTTTCGATATTACGCAGCCATTTAACCTCGTCGGCAGTATAAAGCGTAATTGCTTCGCCCTCATTGCCTGCACGTCCTGTACGGCCGATGCGGTGAACATACCAGTCAACATCATGCGGAATATCGTAGTTCACAACATGGGTTACGCCCTCAACATCTAAACCGCGGGCAGCGAGATCGCTGGCAACAAGAATCTGAATCTTAGCATCACGGAAGGCCTTCATAACAGTTTTGCGCTTGGCGGGAGACATTTCGCCATGCAGCACGTCAACGTTGTAGCCCTGCATGCCCAGCCAGTCACCCAGCTCCTTGGTGCGCTCCTTGCTCATGCAGAAAACAATCATCAGATAAGGATTCAGGCGGTCGATGAGCGCTGCCACAGCCTTATTCTTGTATTTGTCGGTTGTTTTCAGGCAAATTTGCTTGATTTTCTCAACGGTAGCTTGGTCAGGATTGATATCAATCAGCGCGCAGTTTTTCGTCAGCTTGCGTCCCAGCTTGCGCACTTCTTCCGACAGAGTTGCGGAACAAAGCATCGTCTGATGCTCCGGCGCAGTCATAGCAATCAGCTCCAGCGCTTCATCCATAAAGCCCTGCTGCAGCATTTCGTCAACCTCGTCCAGTACCAGATAGCGCACGCCGCCAAGGTCGGTGTTGCCCTTGCGGATGTGGTCCAGCAAGCGTCCGGGAGTACCGATCAGCACATGGCTGCGTCCCTCCAGCTTATATTTTTGCGTTTCGAAATCGCGTCCGCCGGTAACAGCCAGCACCTTGATATCACTTTCGCCCAGGATTTTTTTCATTTCGGTAGCAATCTGCTGTGCCAGCTCACGCGTCGGCGTAATTACCAAAGCCTGCACGTAGCTTTTGGCAGTATCGATTTTTTCCGCCAACGGCACCAAGAACGCCAATGTCTTGCCTGTACCTGTCTGCGCACGGGCGATTACGTCACGTCCGGCAAACAGCGCCGGGATAGCCTGCTCCTGTACCGGCATCGGCTTTTTGATGCCCATTTTCTGAAGCTGCTCTACGGTGTGGGCACAAACTTTTAAGGCTGCAAATCCATTTGTCATTTCACATTCCTCTTTTCCTCTAAAATTTATCTTCTGACCTTATGGTCGTTTTTCTCTATAACTTTAGTATTATATCATAGATTGGGCAGGAACGGAAAGATGCAGGCAAATTTTTCTGTTGCATATGATTGCTATAGCCTGAAAACTATCTCTGATTTTTATAATAAAGCATATAAAAATGCTTAGGCAAACAAATTGTACATGCGACAAAAGGCCCCTGCCGGCGATTGCTGACAGGAGCCTTGGCTTATTCAATTTACTCAGCTTAGCAAGCTGACATTTGCTTTTACATTACGCCTCTGAAATAGTGGCCTCTTGTAGTACCCGGCAGATTTTCCGGTGCCTCCACCGCACCGCCGATAATCTTGCGGTACAGCGCCACAAGCTCGCCCAGACGCGCCGCATCGTAATCACGTCCGTCAATTCTCAGCGCAGCCACGCCTGCTTCCGCCATGTGCTGCACATTAGCAGTCATCGAAAGCTCATGCGCATTCAGAATATGCATGCGGCAGAACTGGTCCGTCACAATCGGAAAGCGTGCATCCTTGCGGTCACCAAGGAACAAAGGCTCTGCACAGTTAAACTTGCAGGCACCCTTATCCAATGCACCCAGGAAGCTGCCACCTACGCAGTATTCGGAAACCATCATTTCCAAACGTCCCTGAATCATGCACTCCAACGGCAGCGGGCTGACGCTCACAAGATGCTCTACCTGCGCCATAGTCAGCTCGGGGCTGAGCACTGCGCCTGCAGCGCCTTGCTCCTGCCAGAACTGCAGTGTCTGGCTGTTGAAGATGTTCAAAGACATGTCTGCTACCAAATTGAGCGCAGCATGCTTCTTCGCCAATGGCCACAGACCGTTGTTGTTGACGTAAACAAAATCCGGCTGCAGCTCCTCCCAAAATTGGAAGAGCTTGTCGAAATATGCCAGCTGTGCTTCCTTGATGATACGCGGAGTAGCAAAGGCCAGTTGACGGCCTGCCTTGCGCACCAGCTTGGCAGCCTTGGCATAATCCGCCTCGGACGGCAGCTGATGATTGAAGCAGTCACCGCCAAAGAGAATGCGTTCAGCACCTGCCTGCAGCGCAGCATTGACCTTCTCAACGCTGTCGCAATGCACTACCAGAACGGATTCATGCTGTTTAGCCTTATGTGCCTGCGGCACTAATTGCTCGCTGAAGCTGTGCACCGCTGTGCGCGCCGGTGCGAAGGCATTCAGACGCGCTGCATCCAGTGCCTCGCATGCCATACGGCGTGCTTCGTTCATTTCGCTCATCGGCACCATAACATTTTCATCATGCTCAAAAAGCAGGCTGTTCAGGAAATATTCTGTCGTACCGAGGCGGTCCAGCTGCTTGCGCACACCGGCTTCATCCAGCGCACGCTTGCGTGCTGCCTCTACGATAAAATCGGTTTCGCCGTAGCCGACATTACCTTCATCATCCGTCAGCGTAACGGTCATGGGCTCGCCCAGACGTGCAGTAACAACGGCATCTACCGGAATGCGTTTTTTAGCGTCCGGTCCGAAGAACTGCTGCGCATAGCTCATCAGTCTGCTGTCGAGAGTACGGAAAACGCGGTCATTCAAACGTACTCCGTTAGGCACATCAATCGTTACCTGCTGGCCGGGAGCAGCGCTCTGCACACTATTGCCGCCGCACAGCATATCAGTAACAGTGGTGCCCACACGTCCGCCGACGCTTACCCAGAATTCCAGTCCGTCACCCAGATGCAGCTCTTTATCCAGCTTGATAACTGCCTTATTACGGTTTTTGTCCAGCTTCGCTACACGGCCGATAAGCACGCCGCGGTTGTTGGGACGGCGGTCGCTCATCATCGTGCGTCCGGGACGACGCTCCAGATAAGCGGTGGTAAAGTCACGATTGAAGATTTGCTCGATATTCGCCAAATCCTCCTCCGGTACATTGTAGTCACCGGCAAGATAGCTGTCAATCGCACGGCGGTAAGCATCTACTACTACCGCAACATATTCCGGACGCTTCATGCGTCCTTCTATTTTGTAGGATACAACACCTGCGTCAATCAGCTGCGGCAAAATGCTCAAGGTATTCATATCTTTGGGGCTCAGCAGATACTGGCCTGCATCCTTGCCCTTCAGCATATCCTCATCCTTCGCGTTGAGCAGCTTATACGGCAAACGGCAAGGCTGGGCACAGCGTCCGCGGTTGCCGCTGCGGCCGCCGATAAGGCTGCTCATCAGGCATTGACCGCTGTAGCATACGCACAAAGCGCCATGGATAAAGGTTTCGATTTCACTGCCACGACTGCAGGCTGCGCCGATTTCCTTCAGGCTCAGCTCGCGTGCCAATACGCTGCGCTCCATGCCTGCACCCATAGCGAAGTCTACACCGCTGCTGTTGGTAATGCTCATCTGCGTGCTGGCATGCAACGGCAGCTCCGGCACAATTTTCTGCGCCAGGCGGATAACGCCCAAATCCTGCACAATGAGTCCGTCTACGCCTACGTTATTCAAAAACAGCAGGTAAGCGGATAAAGCCTCCAGCTCGCTGTCATCAACCAAAGTATTGACGGTAATATACAGGCGCACATGGTGCATATGCGCAAAATACACCGCCTTCGCCATTTCCTCTTCATCAAAATTGCTGGCATAGGCACGTGCGCCAAAGGCTTTACCGCCCATATATACAGCATCAGCGCCGGCGTTTACCGCTGCCTCCAATGCTTCCCAGCTGCCTGCGGGAGCAAGCAGTTCTATTGTTTTCTTTTCCATATGTTATCTACCTTTCACGCACTGCTGCCAGCAGTCTGTCATATCTGGCCTGCAGGCTTTGCAGCTCTTCTGCCAGCACAGCATTTCTTTGCTGCAGTTCCTGCTCGAGCGCAGCATATTTTTCCTGCATTTTCTGTTCTGCTACTGCGCACTTTTGCTGCAGCTCCTGCTCCATCGCAGCGCATTTTTCCTGCATTTTTTGCTCCGCTGCCACGGATTGCTGCTGCATTTCCTGTTTCAGAGCAACGCATTTTTCCTGCAGCTCCAGTCTGTCTGCAGCCAGGTCGAGCGCCGTCCAGATGGCGATTTTATCTGTCTGCAGCAGCTTTTTGCTTTCTGCCAGCTCCTGCATTCTTCTGTCTACCTCTGCTGCTATTTTCAGCACCTGTTCTTCGGAAGCAGAGGTCGTTAATGCATAGGTACTATTATATATTTTTACAGAAACTGATGCTTTTTCCATAAACACATCCTCTAGCTTATTCTGCGATAACGGTAAAGTTAAAGCTCTGCAGACTCATTTTTTCCCAAGAGCGCTTGTAATCCATGCGGATATTGTAGGTACCGGGCTTGGTAACTGCCAGCACCAGAATTTCAACGCCGGGCGCACCCATTCTTTCCTCGTCACCACGCGGAATGGTAAACGAGCTGCCTACCTTGCTTACTGCCGGTGAGCTGCAGGCAAATTGCCAACCGTAGCCGGTGGAAGGATTGCTGTCCAGCTTCAGCGCCATCAGTCCGCTTGCAGGCAGACGCAGTGTTTTGCCCGCAGCCTTATCGGTAATTTTTGCCAGCTGCAGCAGGCGTCCCGCTTCGCCGATACGCAGAGAGGTAACTACATCCCTGTAGGGCACAAAGCTGCTGTAGGCAGCATTTTTTTTGCTGCGCACAAACAAGCCCTCTTCACCGAAGAGCACATTATCATAATTGCCCAAAGCAGCCTTTACATTATCATTATCGACAAAGAAATCCGTAACCTCGAACTCCTTGCCGGTGGTCAAATCAAGATTCAGTCCGGTGTACGCCTTGCGTCCGCCGTTGTCTGCCTCCAGCAGCAGGCTTACCAGGCTCGGACGGTTCAGCATTACCTTATAGGTTACACTTCCCTGACCGCCTACCTCCTTGACCAGCTTAGCTGCAGCATCGCGCACCATAGCGTTGGCCTGTTTTTCCAGCTCAGCGGAATTACTGCCGTCGATGTAGGGCAGCGTTGCCGTTGCCTTGCCCACAGAGGTCTGTTCGGTAAGCACCGTAGTCTGCTGGTCTGCCAGCACCGGCAGAGATAAACATAAGCACAATAATGTTGTCAACAGGATTTTCATAGCCTGCAGCTCCTTTCCAAAAAAAATTGCCCAAGCCTTGAATCTCTTGGTAAAAATTAAGCAGGAAGAAAAGCCCTCCTGCTTAATTAAAGCAATCGCGCTAAAACTAGCCGCCAATCGCTATTTTACAATCATAAACTTTTAATGAACTCAACAGCCTTTTCCAGACGTGCCAGAGTTCTTTCCTTACCCAGCAGAACCATAACGTCAAACATACCGGGGCTTACGGTGCGTCCGGTCAGAGCCAGACGAGTCGGATGGATAACTTTGCCCAGAGCCAGACCGTTATCGGCAGCAATCTTATTGTATGCTGCTTCGGTAGAAGCCAGGTCATATACATCATCAGCCTTAATTGCTGCAATGCACTGCTCCAGTACAGGAATATTTTCTGCCTTGAAGTGCTTAGCTACACCCTTTTCATCATATTCTTCAACATCCTTGAAGAAGTAAGTGGAAGCATCAGCAACCTCCTGCAGAGTTTTAACGCGTACACGTACAACATCTACGAGCTTTTCAAAGTATGCTTCGTTGGCAGCATCGTTGAACCATTCTTCGGTTACCAGGCCGTCTTTCACGAAGAAGGGCTTAGCATCCGGCAGAATTTTTTCCAGCGGCAGCTCGGACAGATATTGGCCGTTCATCCAGGTGAGCTTTTTGGTGTCATAAATAGCAGCCTTTTTGCTCATCTGCTCCAGCTCAAACAGCTTAACTGTTTCTTCCAGAGTGAAGATTTCGCGTTCATCGCCGGGGCCCCAGCCAAGCAGAGTCAGATAGTTGATGATAGCTTCCGGCAGGTAGCCTTGGCTGCGGAATTCTTCAACGGAGGTTGCGCCGTGGCGTTTGCTCAGCTTGGAACGGTCCATAGCCAGAATCATCGGCATATGACCGAACTTAGGCGGCTCCCAGCCCAGTGCTTCGTAAACCAGCAGCTGCTTCGGAGTGTTGGAAAGATGCTCCTCGGCGCGCAGTACGTGAGTCATGCCCATCAGATGGTCATCGACACAAACAGCGAAGTTATAGGTAGGAATACCGTTGGATTTTACAATTACGAAATCGTCGAACTGGTCCATGTTAAAGGTAACTTCGCCATGAATCAGGTCATGAACGGTGATGCTGCCCTCGGCAGGAATCTTGATACGAATGGAATACGGTTCGCCTGCATCGATACGTGCTTTAGCCTCCTCTGCCGGAATATCGCGGCAGGTACGTGCATAACGGAACGGTTGCTTAGCAGCGCGTTGTTTTTCGCGTTGTGCAGCCAGATCCTCGGTAGTGCAGAAGCAGTAGTATGCTTTGCCTTCGTCCAGCAGCTGCTGAGCATATTTTTTGTAAATATCAAAGCGCTCGGACTGATAATAAGGACCGTATTCGCCGCCGGCCTCCGGACCTTCATCCCAGTTGATGCCCAACCATTTCAGGCTGGTAAGGATTTGGCTTACGGAATCCTCTTTCAGGCGTTCAATATCGGTATCCTCGATACGCAGAATCAGCTTACCGCCCATTTTGCGGGCAAACAGCCAGTTAAACAGCGCAGTACGCGCACCACCAATATGTAAATACCCAGTAGGACTGGGAGCAAATCTTACTCTGACTTCAGACATTTCATCGTCTCCTTACATTTTAATTACAAATATAGATTGTCAACCAGATTAATTATACAGCTTTGAAGAAAAAAGTGCAAATATTAATCTGCGTTGCCGCCGTTTTTTATTTTTCTTCATGATTTAAAGAAAAAGCAAATCCGAAAGACTTCGTTCATAGAAAAATGCTTTTATTGCTATTATTTCGCATTTTTTCGTTTGTCTATCCGCCGTTTTCGTATTATAATATTGTAATGAAGTAAATAAAAGGAGGATGCTTATGTGCCAAGCCCCAGATTGGTCCGTCGGTGACCGCTATCTGCGTGAAAACGTTCCAGAGCTCGCCCCGTTAGTTGACCATTATTCGCCCTGTCCGTTAAAACCAAAATCCAAAGAGTCTTATTTTACTATATTACTGACCGGTATTATCGCCCAACAGTTGCCGCCTGATGTCAGCCAGCAGCTAATGAAAAAGCTCGAAGGCCTCACCGGCAATCCCATTACACCGCAGGCAGTGCTTGCTGCTTCCGCCGAGGACCTGCTCAGCATCGGTCTTGTTAAGCAAAAGGTGGATTACCTGCGCAGCTTTGCCGAAGCAGTGATCAACGGCAGCGTAACCATGGATAAGTTCGATGATATGACCGACAGCCAGATTACCAAGCAGCTGATGCAAATCCGCGGCCTCGGCCAATGGACCATCGAAATGTTTCTGCTGCTGGCTCTGTGCCGCACAGACGTTGTACCTAGTGCCGACTTTATCTTCAAGAAAGAGCTGCAGAAAATGCTTAATCTGAGCGAAATTCCCAAACGCGGCAAAATCAATACGCTTACGGAAACATGGCGTCCCTGGCGCTCGCTCGCAGTGTGGTATATCTGGCAAAAAGCCAACGATAGCGAAAAAAAATAACACCAAAAGCAAAATTAAACCGTCCTTCCCTGTCTGCATTTTTGCAGATAGCGGGAAAGGACGGTTTTTCTTATTCTCCGAACACTATTTACTGTTCACTAATCACTGAATACTATTTCAGGCTGGCAATAGCAGCAGCGGTATCCTCAGCGCCGTAAACATAGGAGCCTGCTACCAATACGTTGGCACCGGCAGCCTTCACCAGCTTGGAGGTTTCGGCGTTAACGCCGCCGTCAACCTGAATATCCACGTTCAGGCCACGCTCGGTAATCATTGCATGCAGGCGCTCAATCTTCGGCACTACGCCTTCAATAAAGCTTTGGCCGCCGAAGCCGGGGTTAACGGTCATCAGCAGTACCATGTCAACGTAAGGCAGAATTTCTTCTACCGTACTCAGGCTGGTAGCGGGGTTCAGTGCAACGCCAGCCTTCATGCCCTCAGCCTTGATCTGCTGGATGCAGCGGTGCAGATGCTTGGTGGTTTCTACATGCACAACAATCTGGTCGGCACCGGCAGCCTTGAAGTCGGCAATGTATTTTTCCGGATTTTCTACCATCAGATGGCAGTCGAAAAACAGGTCGGTAACCTTACGGATTTTTTTCACTACAGGAGCACCGAAGGTCAGGTTAGGTACAAACTGGCCGTCCATAACATCGATGTGTACCCAGTCAGCGCCGGCAGCTTCAATTTTTTTGATTTCATCAGCCAGATATGCAAAATCGGCAGATAAAATTGATGGAGCAACTTTAATCATCATTTTCTTCCCTCTTTCTCTTGCAGGAGTTTTACCTCTGCTAACATTGTCAAATATGATTCATAACGGCTGGCAGAAATCCTTCCTGCAGCCACAGCATCCTTTACACCGCAGACAGGCTCGTGCGTATGCGTACAGGGACAGAACCTGCAGCCTGCCTCATAATCGGCAAACTCACGGAAGGAGGCCAGCACCATTTCGGCGGTCAGTCCCTCCAACAGCAGATTGCCGAAGCCCGGAGTGTCCGCAATATAGCCTTCGTCAAACGGCAGCAGCTGTGCATAGCGTGTAGTATGCTTGCCACGGCCGATTTTTTCGCTAACCTCGCCCGTGCGCAGGTCCACGCTGCTGTCGATAGCGTTGATGGTAGACGATTTGCCTACGCCCGAAGGTCCGCCAAAGGCGCAGATTTTACCACGCAGACGCTCACGCAGAGCCTCCACGCCGGTGCCGTTCTGTGCCGACAGAGTATAAACCTCATAGCCGATAGGCTCATAAACAGCCTTCACCTGCTCAATCAGGCCCGCAGGAGCGTTATCCTCCTTGTTAAGCACCAAAATCGCAGGAATTTTCGCCAGCTCTGCCAACGCCAGCAGCTTATCTGCCAACAGAAAGCTGAAGTCCGGCGCAGCACAGGCAAAGGCTGCCACAAACAAATCCAGATTAGCCAGCGTAGGACGCGGCAGAAAATTTCTGCGCGGCAGCACGCCGGTAACCATCCCCTCGCGCTTTTCGCTGCTGCTTACCTCAAAGCCGGCGATATCGCCTGTTGCCAGCGAAAAACGGTTTTTCTTCATTTTTCCCTTTACCTTGCAGGTATAAGGCTCGCTTTCGCCTTCTACCTTAAGGTAATAATAGCCGTTATAATTTTTCAGGACTCTGCCCTGCAGCTCTGCCATGTTTACAGATTCCTTTCAGATATGAGCTTGCCGTCACAGATGAACTGAACCTTGGCATTGCCTGCATATTCCACCTTCTGACGCAGACGCACGCTGCCGTTTTGTGTACCGCTGTACAGTGTTGCCGTGCCGTTATCATCCGTCAGCACAATGCGTACGTTGGCAGGCTTGCCGCTCGGTACGACAAAGTCAACATAGGCGCTCTTCTTTTCGCCGCCGGCAGCTACAGTAATCGCTACAGCCGCGCCGTCGTTAAGGTTACTGCCTACACCCGGGTTGCAGGCCAAAACTACATTCTTCTTAGCGTTGGCATCCTGAACCTTTTTGATTTCACCAAGCTTCAGGCCTGCCTGCTCCAGCATACCCTTGGCTTCGTCAACAGATTTGCCGATAATATCCGGTACCGGCTTATCGCCTTCGTTAATTACCAAATCGATGGCAGTTCCTTTGGGAGCCTTGTCCAGGCCCTTCGGCGACTGGCTGAGTACAGCGCCGATTTTGCCACCGTCCACATGCTTGCGCGTCACCTTGCCGACCTTAAAGCCTGCATCCGCCAGCTGCTGCTCCGCCTTCGACAGCGACATGCCCGTAACATCAGGCACAGCCTTCAGCTCCGCACCCTTACAGATGGTCAGGATAATAAGGCTGCCCTGCTTACGTTTTTCGCCGGCCTTCGGAGACTGCTCCATAACAGTACCGGGCTTAAACTTATCAGGATCGCCGTATTTTTCCTCCAGCTCTACCTTAAACTGCTTTTCCTCCAGCAGCTTCTGTGCTTCTACTACCGTCATATTGGTAACATTAGGCACCTCAATCTCCGCCAGATTGCGGTTGAAGATAAAGTGCGCTACCAGTGAAATTGCTACTACCGCAGCAGTAATCATTACTATCAGTTTGGTATAATTCAGCTTTTTCTTAACCACCGGTTTTTCATCCCCTGTTTTTTCGGAAGGCATTGCTTCCTGCTTTTCCTGAATTTTTTCCGGCTCTTGTGTTACAGCCGGAGTTACCTGCTTCGGCGGCAGCTCACTGCGCACCGGCTTCATAATCACCGTAGCACCATCATCAGGGCTATCAACAACATTGCCGTTGGACTTCACCGCGCCCAGCTCCTGATGATAGTCTTCGCTGCTGAACGGGAAGAGCTTCATCTTCAGGTTCAGCAAATCGCGTCGCATCTGTCCGGCGTTAGCATATCTGTCCTCACAGCGCTTCGCCAGCGCCTTGTTCATAATCTCCTGCATGCCCTCGGGAACATTATCCATGTAGTCCTTCAGCTGCGGCACAGGCTTTTCTACATGCATCATAGCAACAGAAACAGCCGTTGTACCAACGTAAGGAACCTCACCCGTAAGCATTTCGAAGAGCACTATGCCCAAGGAATAGACATCGCTGCTAGCAGTAATCTTACCGCCGCAGGCCTGCTCCGGCGAAATATAATGCACAGAACCCATAACCGATTTGGAATAAACCATTGTCTGGTTAGTGACCATTTTGGCAATGCCGAAATCGGCGATTTTCGGATTCATATTTTTATCGATCAAAATATTCTGCGGCTTGATGTCACAGTGAATAATGTTATGGCTGTGAGCATGCTGCAGCGCATCTGCAAGACGCACAGCGATTTCCAGAACGGTATTCAGGCTCAGCTTGTGCTCCTGCATATACTCCTTCAGCGTAACACCGTCAACATATTCCATAACTATATACTGATTGCTGCCTTCCGACACAACATCATAGATATTGATAATATACGGATGCACCAGGCGCGCCGCGGATTTCGCCTCCCGGCGGAATTGCTCTAGCAGCTCGTTGTCCTCGAGGAACTGGTCGCGCAGCATTTTCACGGCTACATTACGATCCAAAAGCTGGTCGTGGGCCAAAAAGACTTCGGCCATACCGCCATAGCCAATCGGACGAATAATCTCATAGCGTCCGTTCAAGATGGTCTTGCCATTTTTATCCATTACAGCTTTCCTCCCCCTGCGTAGTTAAATCAATCAGAATCAGGGACACGTTATCGCGTCCGCCGTTGTCCAGGCTCTGCTCCAGCAATTTGTCCGCAGCCTGCTCCGGATCGGCACAGCCGATAATCCGGCTGATTTCGGCAGCACGCAGCATGTCGGACAGACCGTCGCTGCACAGCAGCAGCCTGTCACCCTCCTGCAGACGGAAGCTAAAGAAATCGGCCTTTACCGTTTCCTCGACACCCAGGGCTTGCAGCAAAATATTACGCTGCGGATGTACAAAGGCTTCCTCGTCCGTGATTTTTCCCTGTTCCTTTAAATCTGCTACCAGTGTATGGTCATGCGTCAGCTGCTCCAGCTTGTCGTTGCGGAACAGATACAATCTGCTGTCGCCTACATGGCAGCAGTAGCCGTGACCGTCCCCCGACAGATAAAGCGCCGTCATCGTCGTTCCCATGCCGGAATAGCTTTCGTTGCTTACCGCCATTTTGTAAACGTGCGTATTGGCCTTATCAAAGGCCTCCAGCATAACCTTACGGATATTCTGTTCCTCCTGCTCATGGCGCAGGCTGTGTGTTGCAGCCTCAAAGGCTTTAATAGTAGACCTGCTGGCGATTTCGCCTGCCGCATAGCCACCCATACCATCTGCTACAGCAAAAAGATACGGCTCGCGCACCAGCAGCGCATCTTCATTATTCTCTCTGACCAGGCCCACATGGGTTCTGCTAATTACCTGCATTATTTTTGCTCCTGTTCCTTAGCAAATTTAGCCCGCAGCTGACCGCAGGCCGCATCAATATCCTTGCCCATCTCCTTACGAACGGTAGCGTTAATCCTGTTTTTCTGCAAGATACGCAAAAAGCGTTCTACTGCCGCTTTGGACGGACGCTCAAAGCCCTGCTCCGGTACCGGGTTGGCCGGTATCAGATTAACGGATGCCTGCTTATAGCGCAGGTAATTGCTCAAAAGCTCCGCGTCCTGCGGACTGTCATTTTTTCCCTTCAACAGAATATATTCATATGTTATCTGCCTGCCGCTGGCCTTGCTGTAGCTTTCGGCAGCAGTCAGCACATCCACGAAGGGATAACCCTTGTTGACAGGCATCAGCGCCGTACGCAGCTCGTTTTTGACAGCATGCAGCGAAATTGCCAGATTAATCGGCTTGCCCTGCTCCTCCAGGCGTTTGATACCCGGAATAATGCCGCAGGTGGAAAGCGTCATGTTGCGGTAGCTCATGTTGCAGGTGTCCTCGCGGTGCAGAAAATCCAGCGCCTGCAAAACGCTGTCAAAGTTCAGCATCGGTTCACCGCTGCCCATCACTACCACTCTGCTCACCATCGCCCCATGCTCACGCAGACGCTCGTTGAACAGGTAAACCTGAGCCACGATTTCTGCTGCCGTCAGGTTGCGTACAGCGCCCTTCAGGCCGCTGGCGCAGAAGGCGCAGTGCATATCGCAGCCGACCTGGCTGGAAACGCACACGCTGTAGCCGTAATCATGGTGCATCAGAACAGTTTCTACCGAATTGCCGTCCGGCAAGCCCAAAAGCAGCTTGCTCGTCATGCCGTCAGAGGAATTCTGCTCACGCAAAATTTTCAGACTGCGCGGCAGCACGGTAAATTTTTCCTGCAGCACGGCAATATCGGCCTTGCTCAGGTTGTGCATAGTGGCAAAATCAAAAACCGACTTTTGGTACAGCCATTGAAATACCTGCTTGGCACGAAACTTTTTCAGGCCTGCCGCCACAAATAATTCTTGTAATTCTTCTATTGGTAAAGCAAAAATATCTTGCATTCTCTTACCTCTATATTACTGCTTTTTCATCAGCTTACAGATATAAAAGCCGTCAATGCCGTCATTCTGCGGCAGAAGCTGCAGCTCCTGTACCTGCTCACCCGTAAGCGGATGCGTGAACTCCACGCGTTGCCATTCGGGATGCTGCGCTAAAAACTCTTCTACCAGATAATGGTTTTCGCTCTGCTCAATCGTACAGGTGCTGTACACCAGAGTGCCGCCATCCTTCACGTACTGTGCGGCATTCTTTAAAATTGCCAGCTGCAGCGGCGGGAACAGCTTCAAGTCCTTACGCTGCTTGCGCCAGCGTGCTTCCGCACGGCGGCGCAGCACTCCCAGACCGGAGCAGGGTGCGTCCACCAGTACGCGGTCAAAGGTGCCCAGCCATTCGCTGCGCAGCTGCAGAGCATCGTTCTGCAGTGCTTCGACGCTCTTCATACCCAGACGGGCAGCATTTTCGGCAATCAGCTCCAGCTTGTGCTCGTGGATATCGCAGGCGATAACCTCGCCCTTATCCTGCATAAGCTGTGCCACGTGCGTTGCCTTGCCGCCGGGAGCGCTGCACATATCCAGCACGCGCATTCCGGGCTGCGGCGCCAGCACCGGCGCTACCAGCATGGAACTTTCGTCCTGAATATAAAAATGCTGCGGCAGTGCCGCCAAAAGTGTATGCAGCGACGGCAGATGCTCTGCCACAATGCCGTAAGGACTCCATTCGGAAGCACGCACCTGCGCCCCCATTTCCGTCAGATCAGCCAGCAGCTTGTCGCGTGTAGTCACCAGCGTATTAACACGCAGGCACACCGGCGCAGCCGTATTATCAAACGCCAGCAGGCGTTCGGTGCCGCCGCGTCCCCACGGTCCCAGCCAGCGTTTCACCAGCCAGCGCGGATGGTAATACTTTAGTGACAGATAATCGGCATCCTGCTTTTCGGCATCGGGCAGGACGAACGCGCCTGCCTCCTGCTTACGCAGCAGACCGCGCAGTACGCCGTTGACGAACTTGGCACTGCCCTCATGGCTCACCGAGCGCGCCAGCTTTACAGCCTCATTTACTGCCGCCGACGCAGGAATACGCGTCATATACAGCAGCTGATAGGTGCTGATGCGCAGTATCGCCAGAATATCACCGGCCACCTTGTCCAGCGGACGGCTGACGCACTGCGCCAGATACCAGTCAAGCGTACCGCTGGCCTTTACCGTGCCGTATACCAGCTCCGTTGCCAGCCTTCTGTCAAGGTCACTCAATCTGCTGCCGCGCAGATACTGGTTCAGCGCGATATTCGTATAAGCGCCGTCCTCCAGCACCATACGCACCAAAAGCGCCGCTGCTCCGCGGGCGCTCTCAGGATAATTTGCTTTTTGTTCCTTCCGCATGCTTTGTTTCTTCCTCATCATCTTCCATAAATGCTAAAATTGCTGCTTCCAGCTTATTAATATCTACCCGTGTATTAAAGCAGGGACCGAAGGGACGCTCGTTTAAAACGCCCAGAACCGGTAGAGGAAACACATCCTGAATGCCGCTGGTCAGATCACGCTCGCAGGCCACGGCCACAATAGCCTTCGGCCTTGCCTGCTTAACCATCTGCCTTGCCAGCGTACCGCCGGTAGCTACGGCAAAATGGCAGCCGTACTTGTGCGCCAGCCCAAGCATAGCGCCTACGCTGCAGCGTCCGCACTGACGGCAGTTCTCTACGTTACGGGTTATCTTATGTACGCAGGTATCCAGCTGGATACAATGCGGTGTTAAAATCATTATTCGGTTGGCAGGCACCTTCACCTTATGCTGCAGTACCAGATTGTTGCTGACCTCGATAAAGGACTGCTCAATGCGGTCACGGGGAATGTTAAATAAGCGTCCCAGTACTACCGCAAAGGGGAAAAGAATATTAATTGCCTTCCACGCCCAAAAATACAAAATCTTGAGTACCGGTATTCCCAACAGCGCCATGACAATTCCCAGCACGCCGCTGAGCATTGCCAGCACAATAAGTACGCCGAAAAAGCCGAAGACTATCGGCAGAAAACGGCTGATTTCATAAAGACCCGGAAAGGTTACCTTCCAGACCACATAAAACATCAGCGCACCTAAAATGGCGCTGATGGAGGTCAGAGCCATAAATATACGTTTTTTAGGCTTAAATACACTGTCTTCGTTCATTAAAAGATTACTCCTTCAAATCACAGCCTGCTTCAGGCAAGCAGGTCGCCCTCCTGTACGCCGCGGCCGTTCAAGAAAACCTGCGCCGGCATACGTTTTTTGGATTCGGGCTGTACCTCGGTGATTTCCAGTACGCCATCACCGCAAGCAACAAAGAAGCTATGCTTGCCGGTTTCGATAACGGTACCGGCAGCAGCAGCACTGCTTTTGTCAGTCATTTTGCTGCCCCAGATTTTCAGGCTCTTGCCGTTCGGCAACTTGGTAAAGGTGCTGGGTGCAGGGTTGAAGCCACGGATGAGGTTGTGTACCTCCTGCGCCGTTTTGCTCCAGTCGATATGCTCCATGCTGCGGTCGAGAAGTGTCGCATAGGTAGCCTGCGCATCATCCTGCGGTTCCGCAACGGCAGTACCTGCCGCAATCTTGTCGATAACCTGTAGCAGCAGCGTCGCACCCTGCTCACGCAGAGCGTCATGCAGCTCGCCCATTGTGGTATTTTCTGCGATAGGCACTACCACCTTATCCAGCATTGCGCCGGTGTCCATACCGATATCCATCTGCATAATTGTTACGCCCGATTCCTTTTCGCCCTTAATGATGGCATACTGAATCGGCGCCGCACCGCGATACTTCGGCAGCAGTGAAGCGTGTACGTTGATGCAGCCGTATTTCGGCAGCTCCAGAATTTCCTTGTTCAAGAACTGACCGAAGGCTGCTACGACGATCAGCTCCGGCTGCAGGTCGTGCAGAATCTCAACAAATTCAGGAGTCTTAACCTTTTGCGGCTGGTAAACAGTCAATCCCTGCTCCAGCGCATATTCTTTAACCGGTGTTTGCAGCAGCTTGTTGCCGCGTCCCTTAGGACGATCCGGCTGAGTTACTACTGCCAGAATTTCATGCTTGCCGCTTTCGCACAGCGCCTGCAGACTACCTACTGCGAAATCCGGCGTTCCCATAAATACTATACGCATTTGTTTTCCTCCGTATATCTTTTTTTCATATCCCGCTCAGGATTTATCTTACAGCATCCTCGGGATTTTCCTTCTGCTTAGGCGAAATGGTTTTAGCCTTGTCGATGAACAGAATGCCGTCCAGATGGTCCAGCTCATGTTGAATGCAGATAGCCAGCAGACCACTTGCGGAAAGCAGCATGCGTTGACCGGTTTTGTCAGTGAATTCGCATTCTACATATTCGGAGCGCTCTACCTCGCCCTCATAATCAGGCACGGAAAGACAGCCTTCGCTGCCCAACACCTTGCCCTCACGTTTAACAATCTCAGGGTTAATCAGCTCGTACAGGCCTTCGCCTACGTCAATAACTACTACGCGCTTGCTTACACCCACCTGCGGTGCTGCCAGGCCTACGCCGTCGGCCGCATACATTGTTTCTGCCATATCACGCAGCAGACGCTGCAATTTTTTATCTATACGCTCTACCGGTTGAGCCACCTCACGCAGCACCGGAGCGCCGGCAATCACTATTTTTAACTTAGCCATTTTTGTTCCTCCTTGTATCTATTTCAATAGCTCATTATAACACATTACTACAGGAAAAAACAAATTCTCTGCACAGGCTTCTTCATATATTTAAGCAAGTACTGCAAAAGCCTTCTGCACTAGGCGGATTTCCCGTCAGAAGCAGAAGGCTCTTAAGCTTTTTTGTTATCTATTTTTTATAATTTTTTTTATCTGCCATACTGATACCGGTATTCACCAGCTTCTGTGCCGGCTTGCTGCCATCTTTTGCTGCAGCAGCGGCAGCCATCACAGCCTCGTAGCCCATTTTGTACTGATTCTGTACGGCAACGGCAATACTATAGTTCTTGTCCTCCAAGCCCAGTAAAGTCTTTTTGCCAAGGTCAAAACCGGTAACGGCAACATCCTTGCGACCTGCAGCTATTACAGCCTCTACAGTTGCATTGGTGGAGCCGTTGTTGCAGGCGATAATGCCTTTAACATTATGAGTGTTTTTGATTTTTTCGGTAACTAGCTTAACTGCGCCCGCTTCATCACCATAGTTAATAATATAATCATGTTCGATTTTCCAGCTTGCAGGAGCAAATTTCCCCCAGTTTGCCATAATGCTGTTCAGACGGTCGGCAATCGTAGTGCTGGCCAAGGTGCTGACATGTACCAAAACTGTTGCCTCCTCGGATTCCTTCACACCGTTAGCCTTCATCTGCTCTACCATTTGCTGGCAAACCTCGGCACCGGCTTCCAGGTTATTGGTAAGAAAGGCTGCATCGTAATCATTGCTGCTCAATGCGGTATCAACCAAAAATACCGGCAGCTTCTGCTCGCGCAGAGTTTTCGCACTTGCCGTCATATTGGAGCTGTCCGCCGGAGCAAGTATTACTGCGTCCGCCTTTTTGCCGGGAAGCTCTTTGACCATATCGCGCTGCAGCTCCCAGTCGCCGTCCTTCATAACGCCGCCTACATAAACGTTAACGTCAGCCTTGGCTGCACCGTCCTTAATACCGCGAATAACTTCTTCCCAGTAGTTTCCCTTCATAACCTTGAGCACAGCATAGACGTTTTTGCGTCCTTCCTTAATTTCTGTTACAGGCTCAAAATCCTGCTTAGTTTTGGCGTTCATCACCTTTTGTGTTACCGCGCCCTGTTGCGCATTGTTGCCGCCGCAGCCTGCAACGCCTACAAGCAGTAAAGCCGAGAATAAAACTGCTAATAATTTCTTCATACCCATATTATCAACCTCCGCCTTCTTGCAAACACTTTGATGTTTGTTCATATATTGCAAGAATTATTATAGCACTTTCATACGAAAAATCAAGTAATTTGAAATCTTTATTCGTTTCAACCCGAAGTCTACTGAAACATTTACGCTAAAGATTAAAATGGTTAGCAAGCATCAACCTTAACCCAAAAACCTGTTATTTGCTTCTTTCAAAACAAAAATAAATATTATTTTTGTCCTCATTCAATTCACAATAGCTTGCATTACACTAGGATAACTTTACAAAAACATCTTTCTTGTCACCGAAATTTGTGCTATAATCTATTATCAAGCAAACAAAAGCTAACAACTGTACAGTATGCTTTATGATTATGATAATTTAGGGAGGATTTTTACATATGCTGAACCAAGTTTCTTTATTCACCGAAAACAACGAGGGTGGTTTGTTCAAAATCACTACCATTCTCGCTAAAGCCAATATCAATATTTACACCATGCTGGCCAATGACAGTGCGGAATTCGGCATCGTGCGCCTGATTGTTGACAAGGCAGAAACTGCTATCGAGGTGCTGAAGGCAGAAGGCTATCAATGCCGTCAAGACAAGGTTATTGCCGTAGAGATGAACGATACTCCGGGTTATCTGGACGGAATTCTTGCCGCTATCCACGGTGCCAACATCGACATTTCTTACCTTTACATTTCCTTTAACCGCGACAATGTTAAACCAGTAGTAGTTTTCAAAACCAACGAGCCGGAAACTGCCACCTTCCTTATCGGTCGCGGCTACAAGCTGCTGGAAACATTTTAATAGCTAAGAAAATTTAGAGGCCGCCCGCTGAAGCAGGCGGTCTTTTTTGCATGCAAAAAAAGCTGCCGCAGCCTTCGCCGCAGCAGCTCATACTTATCATGTTTACAATTCTTCCGCCAGGTCAAGCAACAGTCTTTCCGTCTTATCCCAACCCAGGCAGGGGTCGGTAATAGATTTGCCATAGACGCCGTCATGCACGCCCTGAGCACCGTCCTCGATATAGCTTTCAATCATCAGACCCTTGACGATTCTGTTAATATCAGCGTTCAGCTTGCGGGAATGCACGATATCCTTAGCAATGCGGATTTGCTCCAGATATTTTTTGCCGGAGTTAGCGTGGTTGGTATCCACAATAATCGCCGGGTTCTGCAGCTGACGTTCTGCGTACATATCAATAACGATTTTCAGCACCTCATAATGGTAGTTGGGGAAGCTGTTGCCGATGGGGTCAACATAGCCGCGCAGAATAGAATGCGCCAGCGGGTTGCCCTTGGTGCGCACCTCCCAGCCGCGGAACAGGAACTCCTGCTCATGCTGCGCCGCCGCCACGCTGTTGAGCATAACGGACAAATCGCCGCTGGTAGGATTCTTCATGCCAACGGGAATGCCTACACCGCTGGCAATCATGCGGTGGAGCTGATCCTCGCTGGAGCGTGCGCCGACTGCGGCATAGCTCAGCAAATCGGACAGATAGCGGAAAACCTCAGGATAGAGAATTTCCTCCGCACCGGTCAGGCCTGTTTCTTCTACCACGCGCACATTCATTTTGCGGATAGCGATAATACCGCCCAGCATATCCTCTTCACCTTCGGGAGAAGGCTGATGCAGCATACCCTTATAGCCTACGCCGATAGTACGCGGCTTGTTGGTGTACAGACGCGGTACGATAAAAATTTTATCCTGCACCTTTTCCTGCAGTTTGGCCAGACGATAAACGTAGTCCAGCACAGCGTCCTCGTTATCGCTGGAACAGGGACCTATAACCAGCAAAAAGCGGTCATCCTTGCCTGTAAAAATATTCTTTATAGCCTCGTCACGCTGCAGCTTCAGCAGCTTAGAAGCCTTACTTACCGGATAATCCTCCATTAAGGCCTGCGGTGACGGCAGCACCTTGATAAATTCCATCTGCATGCTCATAAACAATTACTCCCATTAATCAATTTACTGACACCGGCAGATTTTTTGCAACATTCTACCGGTATTAGCAGTGTTAAATTTCCTATATTGTAACACAAACTCTGTTTTTATACAATCATTTATCACTTTAAATTACACTTACAGGATCAACATTAAAGTACAGGTTCGGCTTTTCCTTAAACTCGCTGTTCAGCAGCGCTTCCTTTGTTTCCTTCAAATTCTGCGCCTTCAACAGCACATTAAAGCGGTACATATCATAGGCCTTCGCCACCAGCGAGGGGAACGGTCCTGCAATCAGCAAATCCTCCAGCTTTCCTTGCAGCTTCAAGCTCTGCAGATAAAAGACAACCTGCTGCGCCAATGCCAGTCCTGCCCCCTCATCCTTGTCCACCACCTGCAGCTTAAGCATCTGGGCAAACGGCGGATAAAAATAATTCTTACGTTCCTGCAGCTCGCGCTTGGCAAAGGTGTCGTAATCCTGCGTCATCGCCAGCTGCAGAATCGGGTTATCCGGATCATAGGTCTGGAATATTACATGTCCCGGCCTGTCACCGCGTCCCGCACGCCCCGCCGCCTGCGTCAGCAGCGAAAAGGCGCGCTCGGATGCCCTGTAATCCGGCAGATGCAGCGTGCTGTCCGCCGCCAGCACTCCCACCAGCGTTACATTGGGAATATCATGTCCCTTCGCCACCATCTGCGTACCTATCAAAACATTGGCCGCACCGTCGGCAAAGCGCCGCAAAATATCGGCATGCGCAAACTTCGCCACGGTAGAATCCTGATCCATGCGCAAAACCCGCACCTCCGGCAGCTGCTGCAGCTGTTCTTCGGCCTTCTGCGTACCGCTGCCGAAATACTTAATACGGCGGCTATGGCAGTTCGGGCACTCCTGCGGCAACGGCATCGTGTTACCGCAGTAATGGCAGCGCAAATCCTCGTTCTTCTTATGGTAAACCATTGCTACAGCACAATGCGGACAGGTAATCGTCTGGCCACAGTCGCGACACATCACAAAGGTAGAATAGCCACGACGATTCAAGAGGACAATCGCCTGCTCCCCAGCCGCCGCCGTCATCACCAACGCCTGCTGCAGCGCGCGCGACAGCACGCTGAAATTGCGCGCCTCCAGTTCCTTTCGCATATCCACGATCTCAACCTTTGGCAAAGCAGCACCATTAGGACGTGACGTAAGATGCAAATGTGTACATTCGCCCTGCAGTGCCTTATAATACGTGCATAAATCCGGCGTAGCACTGCCAAGCACCAAAGCTGCGCCGGTCAGGCGGCAGCGGGTGCGGGCAACATCACGTGCATTATAGTGTGGACGATGGTCCTCCTCCTTATAGCTGCCTTCGTGCTCCTCGTCGACAATCACCAGTCCCAGATTTTCAAACGGAGCGAACACAGCACTGCGCACGCCAATCAGCACCATTGCCTTGCCTGTGCGCATGCGGTACCATACATCGCCTCTTTCGTTTTGTGAAAGCTTACTGTGCGCCACAGCAATTTCGCTGCCGAACCACGCCTGAAAGCGCTTCACCAGCTGTGCTGTGAGCGCAATCTCCGGCACCAGCATCAGCACCTGCCAGCCTGCATCCACAGCATGAGCCGCCGCGCGCAGATAAACCTCCGTCTTACCGCTGCCGGTAATTCCCTGCAGCAAAAACGACTGCGCACGCTGCGCATCTATCGCCTGATTAATCTTTGCCGCAGCATCCTGCTGCTCCGCCGTCAGTTGCAGGCTTTCACCACGTTCCTGCACCGTATTGTAGCTGTTGCGCAGCACACGCTTCTGCACTGCGTCCGCCAAACCGTTTTGCGCTAATGCGCGCGCCACAGCGGAGCTCACACCCTGCTGCGCCAGCTCGCTCACGCTCAGCGCCCCTGCAGCATGCGCCAGTATGCCCAACGCAGCATGCTGCCCCTTGGCACGTTTGGCAAGCGTTCCTTCAGCCAACACCTGCCTGCCTGCGGCATTGATGCGGTAAGCCAACACAGTTTTTTCCTGCAAACGCTCATTATAAACATAATAAAGCAAACGTCCCTGCGCATCACGCACGGCACGCCGCTTAATACTCGATTTCCCCGGCACAAAAAGACGCATCGCCTCTGCCAACGAGCACATATAATAATCTGCCATCCATTTGGCAGTAGCCAGCATTTCCTTATCAAACCAGGGCGTATCCCCTAAGGCTGCCTCCACCGGTTTAAGCTTGCCGCGCAGCACGGCATCGGCAGGCAGCGGCACACGCTCCACTACAAAGCCCTCCACCTTCTGGCCGCTGAAGGGAACAACTACACGCCAGCCGCTGTCTATAAACTGCAGTGCTTCCGGCACACTGTAGGTAAACTGACGGAATAAATTTTTTACCGGTAAATTTATTGCAACATTAACAGCAAACATGGCAACCTCCCGCAAACATACTTGTAGTTTATTATAGCATAAATCAGGGAGAAGATAAATCAGCAGGGGTGCGGAGGGTGTGTATATCATGTATATAAATAAGGCGTTCTACCGTACTTTTGGTAGAACGCCTTTTGCAGCTTTATGCTGTTTACTGTTATGCTGTCAGTTTGGACGCCAGCTCGCGTACCTCTGCTTCCGAAAGCTTGGAATGGCGGACAGTAAATTCGATGCTCATGCCGTCAGCCAAGAGTCCCTTGGCAAATTCAATTTTATTTTCTTTGGCAGTTGCTTCTGCTGCTTCTTTAGCTGCTTCTTTAGCTACTGCTTCTGCCTTTCTTGCAGCATATTCTTCAATTACGTCAGTCATTTTTTCTTCGCCCTCCTTGCTGTATTTCAAAAACTCCATGCGCTCGG
>OIWU01000845.1_pt1 | contig 34529 bp, 29 predicted proteins | sample 1587711 | NCBI WGS metagenome assembly OIWU01 (sample SAMEA3888909, study PRJEB22519) | human gut metagenome | biome: human gut; feature: human-associated habitat; material: faeces | place: Denmark | collected 2010 | reverse complement strand
CCACTGATATAGTTGCTTGATAAATCTTGTTCAATTTGCACTTGCAATCTACCGTACATTTTTATATTTCTCCTTTGAATTTTCAATGTAAACGAAAATTTAGCGGCTTAAAGGTCAATGACGGAGACGTCAAGCTCGCCAGACATCAGTTTTGGCAGTAATGTATCACGCAAAGAGGATAACTTTTCGTTCTCACTTTGATTTGCCCATATTTTTTCAAAGATAGGCTCAACCGTGTCTGTAAATAGTGTCACGATTTCTTGTGAGGGAACAAGTATCTCTGTCTTTCGAAAATCAGGTATTGTGAGTTGTTGTTGTGTTGTTCCTGTTCCAGTAATATGAAGCTGCTTTAACCATAAATAGAGGTATTTTGCAGAAATAATTTCTGTTTTAGGTATCAGAGTTACTAAACGCACGATTGGCACATAAGGAATATGACGCAAGCACACAAAACCTATTGTTCCACGAGCTGATACAGTCACGCTTTCTTTGAATATTTTAGGTTTGTCAGTAAATCCGTAAAGTCCCTCATCGCTCAATCCGTTTGAGTAAATCGGATATTGATACAAATTGCTCTTTATAGGTGATACATTTTGAGGTTTATCCCCGCCTGCACCCATTATAGAGATATTACCAAGTGTTGATACCGACCAGTCGCTTGGCATCTGATTGCTGAATGGCTCAAAATCAACAAACCACGATTTGAAAATAGCCTGAGCTTGCTGCTCTAAATTTTCGTTTATCGCATTGTTCAACTCAATTTTTTCATCTAATGACTTCAAAACGCTGGCAATTTTCTTTTGCGTACAAAAATCAACCATCGGAACCTCATACTGCATTATTGAGGTTTTGTCGCCTCTTGGCATTTTTGTCCCCTTTGATGTTGCCATTGAATATGTAAAAAAATCATCATCTGCAAGTAAATAATATAAGAAATCTCTATCTGTAGTAGACTTTGGAACAAAAACTAATACATCGTTGGAACAACCGCCATCATATCGAGCTTGCCAAATTTTTTTGAAATACGGACGAATATTAGAAACGAGGACATCACCGTTTTTATATTCCTGTGTTGAAGAAACATTCGGTAAAGATGTTGCTTCTGTTATACCGCTTTTGTTTGGCAGCATATTTTCGGTTGATATATAGTTTTTCGTATTTAAGTTTTCTACTTCAACTTTCCCTTTGCGAAAATAGCAAATATCAGAAAGCTTACACTTCATAACCAATCGCCCCCAGCTTCTTACGAATTTCTGCTTCAAGTTCGTGGGACTTAGCAAACATATCAGAAAGCTCCGAAGTCAGACGAGCCATTTTCTCATCGAACGGTTCGCTATCTTCTTCCTGTTCTTCAATACCAACATAGCGCCCAGGTGTCAGAATGTAGTCCTGCTTTGCGATAGTCTGCAAATCAGCAACTGCACAGTATCCTTTCACATCTTCCAGTGTTCCGTTCTGGAATGCTTCAAAGGTGTCCGCCAGTTTCTGAATATCTTCATCAGTGAAGTCTCTATGCTTGCGGTCAACCATATAGCCCATCTTTCTGGCATCAATAAACAGCGTTTTTCCTTTCTGCTTTTTGTTTTTGCTAATGAACCATAGTGTAACAGGAATCGTCACACTGTAAAACAGCTGTGTAGGCAGGGCAACAATACCTTCTACCAGATCGGCATTGATAATGTTCTTTCTAATCTCCCCTTCGCCGGAGGACTGCGTAGACAGTGCGCCGTTCGCAAGCACTAAACCAATCTTTCCGTTCGGCGCAAGGTGGTGAATCATGTGCTGAATCCATGCGTAGTTGGCATTACCGGCAGGCGGTGTTCCGTACTTCCAGCGAACATCATCCTGCAATTTGTCCTGCCCCCAGTTGGACAGATTAAAAGGCGGGTTTGCCATAATGAAATCTGCACGAAGATTAGCATGGAGGTCATTAAAGAATGTATCAGCATGATAAGGGCCGAAGTTTGCATCAATGCCACGAATCGCCATATTCATCTTTGCCATTTTCCAGGTATCCGCATTGGATTCCTGACCATAAACAGAAATGCTTTGACGATTGCCGCTGTGTGCTTGAATAAACTTCACACTCTGCACAAACATACCACCGGAGCCGCAGCACGGGTCATACACACGACAGTTATTGAACGGCTTCAGGATTGCAACGATTGTCTTAACGATGCTGGACGGAGTGTAGAATTCGCCGCCCTTCACACCTTCGTAAGCAGCAAACTGTGCGATACAATACTCGTAAGTTCTGCCTAGAAGATCTTTGCCTGCCTCCGTATTAGACATATCCATATTGGTAAACAGATCAACGACATCACCCAAAACTCGCTTGTCCAAATCCGGGCTTGCGTAATTTTTCGGAAGCACATTTTTCAGCGATTTGTTCTCCGCTTCAATCCCTCTCATTGCTTCATCAATGACTGTGCCGATTTCCGGAGTGTGAGCCGCAGCTGCAACTGTAGACCATCTTGCTTTTTCAGGGACAAAGAAAATATTCTCACCCAAATACTCGTCACGATCTTCTTCAAAGCCATCGCCTTCTGCAACAAGCTCGTTATATTTTCTCTCAAATGCACTGGAAATATAGCGAAGGAAAATCAATCCGATGATTACCTTTCTATATTCAGCTGCAGGAATGTGCCCCCATAACACACAGGCAGCATCCCAAATTTGTTTTTCAAAGCCAATATTGGCATTATTCTTTTCAGCCATTGTTTGTCCCTCTTTCTTACTTGTTATTCAAATCAATAATTTTCCATATCTCTTCTCGCCCACTATGCGGATATAGTCCTTTTTCTGCAAGGATTCCTTGATGCGCTTCTCGCCTTTTTTGATATATTCTTCAAGCTCAAATTGCCAGTTCTTTTCTGCTGATATAGCTGCACCTCGTTTTCTGCTCAATATGCAATCCTAAAATAATCAAGATATGCCTTATATCTATCCTGCGCAGCAAGGCAGGTATCCATTAGATAACCATTTTCCTTGCCCCACTCTTTTAAGCCGCGATAGTAAAACATTTTCAGATTATCCTCTATAATAAACGGAACAATATGATACTTTAGGCACTCTTTAAACATAATCAGCCTGCCAACGCGTCCGTTGCCATCCTGAAACGGATGAATCCTTTCAAAACGCACATGAAAATCCAGAATATCTTTAAACGTCTTACTATTTTTCGCATTATATTTTGCCAAAAGCGCTCGCATCTGCTCGCTAACCTCTTCCGGTAAAGCGGTATCTCTGCCGCCAACCTCGTTCGGAAGCTTTTTATAATCACCGACAGCAAACCAACCCTTACGCGCATCACTCGTGCCGGTTTTCAAAATAAAGTGCAATTCCTTTATCAGCTTTTCGGATAAAGCAGTCTTTGCTTTATCTATAAGCAAATCAATACAGCGAAAGTGATTAGCAGTTTCAATAACATCATCCACGTTCAAAACTTCATTTTCAACACCAATCGTATTTGTTTCAAAAATATAACGCGTCTGCTCATGTGTCAGTCTGCTGCCTTCCATATGATTAGAGTTATAGGTCAACTCAATTTGCGTTTTATGATAGATACCGCCTGCATATCTGCTTGCTTTTTCTTCCTGCAGAACATTTAACAAGCTACGCTCACTCTGCTTAATCTTATTAACACGCTCCGGTTTTACTGCCGTTTCCGGAATACTCCATACTCTGCCATGCAGCTCTGCTCCCTGCACACGTCCCTGTGCGCAATAATTACGCACGCTGCGCTCGGATATCTGCCACTTTGCCGCTGTTTCAGCTACTGAAAGATACTTCATCATCTCACCTCCGTTACGTTATATCTAAGAATAGTATAGCATGTTGACGGCAAAAACTTCAATTAATTTGTTTTGATAGCCAATTATTTTTGCCGTCAACAAGCTCTCCGCAATTTTTTATTATTGCTTTTAGCGTATTTACGTATTCTCACACATAGAAAAAATAACCAAGGGACTGTCACCGCAAGTAAGTTTTACTTACGCTACAGTCCCTTTTAGCTTATCAATATTACTTCAGCAGTTCCTTTTCTTCCAGATACACAGCCAGCAGCTGAGCCACCTTATTCACCAGCTTCAGGCAATTTTTCAAATGCTCACGCGTATTAAACTTGTAGGGCATCAAATCACCGCAGACGCAGGAGCCGAATTCCTTAGCAAAGCGCTCATGGAATTCCAATGTCAGCGGATAAATTTCTGCCAACGGTTTATCGCTCGGCTGATTGCGGCCTGCCAGCGTACTGATGACCATCACACAGCCTGCCATCGCTCCGCACAAATCACGCGCATGGCCAATGCCGCCGCCAAAGCCGGAGCACAGACGGAAAGCGTTATCATCAATATTCACGCCTGCCTCCTTGCGAAAGGTTTGCACAATCGCTTCGCAGCAGTTATAACCGCTCTTAAAATTGTTGCCTGCTGCCATGCCCATTTTTTCGCTAAATTCACTCATGCTTTTCTCCTCCTTGCATAACAATATTAATATGCTTATTTTTTGTCTTTATCGCTTTCCGTCGCATACGGCCAACCGCTCATGCCTCCCTCCAGGCTGTAAACATCACGGAAGCCACGGGCGCGCAGAATAACCTCCGCTTCGTAGCCACGCAAATCAATCTGGCAGGCTGTAACTATTTTCTGCTCTTTATCCATCTTGCTGATATCCGCTGTCCGCAAGGTATCAAGCGGCAGATTTACTCTCGACGGAATGTCGGCAATACGCTTAGCTGCTACCTCTGCCGGCGTGCGTACATCAACGAATAAATAATCATCCTGCGTGCGATTTTTTTCAAAGTCTACAGGATTAATGCTGCGCAGCTGTCCGTCAAGTTTATTTTGCAGGACATTAGCTGCTGTTGCGATATTCTCAATCGGCGTATTAAACGGCGGAGCATAAGCCAGATCAAGTCCGGACAAATCCTCCAGCGTTGCACCTAAAGAAATTGCCGCCGCCAATGTATCAATACGCTTCGCTACGCTCGCTCCGACAGCCTGCGCACCCAATACGCGTCCGCTGCTCTTTTCCGCCAACAGCTTCAGTACAATGCGCCCTACTCCCGGCATATAACCCAAACGATCGAAGCCTGGTACAACTACGCTTGCAAAATCAATACCGGCCTGCCGTGCAGTCCGCTCGTTCAAACCGGTTGCCCCGGCTTCCTGCGCAAAGAAGCGACAAGCAGCAGTCCCCAGGACACCGGGATATTGCTTCCGCGCTCCGCAAATATTATCCGCAATCACGCGGCCATGCTTGTTGGCGGTAGAACCCATAGGCACAAACACCTTGGCTCCGCTGACACGATGAGTATTTTCCGCACAGTCACCTCCGGCATAAATTGCATCATCGCTTGTCTGCAGGTATTCGTTAACCGCAATACAGCCGCTCGGACCTATAACAAGTCCGGCATCACGTGCCAGCTCCACGTTCGGACGCACGCCGACGGCAACGATAACCAACTGTGCCGGGATTACGCGTTTATCTGTCTGCACTCCGCTAACTTTACCGTTTTCTACGGTAAAGGCACCTGCTCTTTCCTCCAGATAAATGTCGAGCAGCGGATTTTTCGTATCACGCAGCAGCAGTGCTGCTATATCCTCATCAAGCAGCTGCGGCAGCAGTCTGTCCTGCTGTTCCAGAACGCTGGTATGCAAACCACGGCGCACAAAAGCTTCTGCCAGCTCCAGACCGATAAAGCCTGCGCCGATGATAACTACATCCTTAACGCCGCCTTCGGCAATTTCCTTATCTACCGCTTCAACATCCCACGGGAACCAGAAGCTGTGAATACCTGCGGCATCAGCATTAGGCAAGGGAAGCTTCACCGGCGTGCTGCCAGTTGCCAACACCAGCACGTCATAAGACAGCTGTTTCAGCTCTCCCTTTTCCATATAATGCACGCATTTTTGCACTCTGTCTATTTTCTGCACATTACAGCCGCAGCGGGCGTCAATGCCCTTCACGGCCGCAAAATAACTACTGTCGCGCAAGGCTCCCTGCGGTGTATGGTCAAAGCTGTCCATGCTCTTAACCTCACCGCTGATAAAATACGGGAAGCCGCAGGCGCCATAGCTCAGTTGCGGTCCGCGTTCCAGCACGATAATCTCTGCTTCGGCATCCAGCCTGCGCAAGCGCGCCGCCGTTTTCATACCGGCGGCCACTCCACCGACGATTACTACACGTTTACTCATAATGTCACCTCCAAGAATGATTTTAACATTGTCTTACTATTATGAAAATTTAATAGTCCAAACTGCTTCTGTCAGCAAATATTACTCTATAACCATTATAACAAAACAGCCTCCGAAAGCAAAGCTACGAAGACTGTTTACCAAAATTATTATATGCTATTTTGCTTCATACACACTCAGCGCTTCCATTGCCAAGGCATAGCCCGCAAAGCCCAGGCCGCAAATCTGGCCTATGCAGCCTGCCACCGTTACCGAATGATGGCGGAACTCCTCACGCTGATGGATGTTGCTGATATGCACCTCAATCGCAGGAATATTTACTGCCTTCAATGCGTCCAGAATTGCTACGCTGTAATGCGTAAACGCCGCCGGATTGATAACAATGCCGTCAAAATGACCGTAAGCATTCTGAATAGCGGTAACTATATCACCCTCATAATTGCTCTGCAGCAGCTCCACCTCTACGCCAAGGCGGTCAGCTGCCGAACGGATGTAAGCACACAGGCTGTCATAATCATCACGGCCATAGATATTTTTTTCACGGATGCCCAGCATATTAATGTTAGGACCATTCAAAACTAAAATTTTACGCATCTTTATCCCTCCAGCTTAGCGGCAATATTCAGCAGCTCATGCAGAACTCTGCCGAAATCGCCGTTATTATCAATAGTATAATCCGCATATCGGCGGTACAGCGCAATACGCTCGTTATATAAAGTATAAAGCTTTTGCTTATCGGCAGCAAGCAACGGACGCGCATCACCGGCAATACATCCGATGATGTTTTCCGGTTTGCGGTCGATAAAAACCACAACACCGCCGCGCTTCAGCAGCTCCATGTTTTCCGCACGCTTTACGGCACCTCCGCCTGTTGCGATAACAGCTCCGTCACATTCCGCCAGATACGCAAGCGTGCGCGTTTCCGCTGCGCGGAACGCATCCTCGCTTTCCGCAAAGAAAGCCTTTATCGTGCGCTGCTCACGCTCTTCGAGGACAGTATCAGCATCATAAAACGGCAGCTGTAAGCGTTTTGCCATGCGCTTGCCAAAGGTGCTTTTGCCGCAGCCCGGCATACCAATCAGCACGATATTTTTCATATAGTCTGCTCCAAATCCTGCATGATTTTGACGATAAGTTCGCTGTCATATTTTTCGCCCTGCCAGATTTCCTGCGCAGCCACAGCCTGCGCCACAAGCATGAACAGACCATTGACAGTCTGCATCTTCGCCTCGGCAGCCTGCTTCAAGAACAATGTCTGCTTAGGATTATAAATCAAATCTACAGCAGCATCAAAATTGCTGATTTCCTCAGGCGTAACAGGTGCAGCGTTAACCTTAGGATACATGCCCACAGGTGTACAGTTAACAATCACATCGCCGGTCAGCGCTGCCAAGCCGTCATAATCAATAAACTTACACTTAGGCGCAATCTTGAGGAAATCCTTATCAACATGGGCAACGTCACGCGTAACAAGATACAGCTTGCCGACACGCTTATCAACCATATATTTGACAACCGCACGCGCAGCGCCGCCGGTGCCCAGCACCGCAACACGCTTAGCGCGCACATCAATATTGTTGTATTCCAGCATTCTGCCGAAGCCGAAGTAATCGGTATTGTAGCCTTCGGCACCGTTTTCATCAAATTTAATCGTATTTACAGCACCGATAGCCTTAGCCTCACGTGTAATGCTGTCCAACAGCGGCATAACATGCAATTTATGCGGAATGGTAACATTGCTGCCTGCATAATTGGCACGCAGCTCTTCCATACGTTTGGACAAGTCCTCCTGCGGTGTTTCCAGCAGCGTATAATCGCCCTCAATGCCTGTATACTTAAAAAACAGCTCGTGAATCTGCGGTGAAAGGCTGTGTCCCAGCTTACCGCCCAAAAGTCCGTAATGCTTCATCTGTTTATTCCTTTCGCTCGTAAGCACGATAATTGCCAAGAACCTTGCAATAGGTGCTCTTCGATTTTATTTCTTCCATCACATCAATAACCAGCGGGTCTGCCAAATTACCGGTGACATCAATGTAGAAAAAGTATTCCCAAGTTTTGCCGACAATCGGTCGTGATTCCAGATTCAGCATATTCAGGCCCATATGGTAGAAGCTGGCAAGCATTTTATACAGTGAGCCTGTTTCGTGCTTCACGGCAACAATCAGCGTAATCTTATTCGCGTTCGCTACGATTTCCGGTTTTTTAGCGATAATAACAAAGCGAGTGTAATTATTGCTGTTGCTGTTAATCGCCGGCGCAATAACCTTCAAATTATATAGCTCTGCTGCCTGCTTACCGGCAATAGCACCCAAGCTTACATCCTGCTTTTCGGCAACCTCCTCCGCACTCTTAGATGTACTGAAATAAGGAACCTGCTCTATATCCGGATAATCATGGAAGAAATCAGCGCACTGCTTCAAGCCCTGCGGATGCGAGTAAACTGTTTTAATCGTACTCAATGAAGCGCCATCACAGCCTAACAGATTTTGCTCAATCTTTACGCACTGCTCACCCACAATACTGCAGTCATACTGGCGCAGCAAATCATATACCTCGGTAATACCGCCCGTCGAAGAATTTTCTATCGGCAACACAGCGTAATCCATAGTGCCATCGCTGATGCTGGAAATTACCTCTTCAAAGGTCTGGAAGTGATGACGGTTGTACTGACGTCCGTGAAAATATTCCTCCAACGCCTGATGCGTAAAGGAGCCTGCAGGACCGAAGCAAGCAACCTCATAGGTTTTGTCGTTTGCTTCCGACAGCGCAGTTTCTTCCAACAGGCAGGCCTGATCGATAATACCGCGCATAATATTTTTCACAGCCACGGAATATTCCTTGTTCTCCAAAAAGCCTGCAACCTTTTCGATAACCTTAGCTTCACGGTTTTTATCCTTAACAGGCAGTCCCTTGGATTTTTTATAGGCAGCCACCTGCATTACCAGGTGCAAACGGCTTTCCAATACGTCTGCCAGCTGCTGGTCAACCTTGTCTATTTCTTGGCGGATTTTTTCTAAATCAAGCTCCTGCATCTTATTTCTCCCATTTCTTCGCTTCTAAAAGTAAATCCCACAGCGTCCACGCAACCACCGCTTCGATAACAGGTACGGCACGCTGTACAATACAGGGATCATGTCTGCCGACAATTTCCAGCGTTGTATCAGCCTGCTCCTTAAGGCTCACCGTCTGCTGCTCGCGCGCAATCGACGGTGTCGGCTTAATGGCCACGCGCACTACCAACGGCATGCCATTGGTAATACCGCCAGTAACACCGCCGTTATGGTTCGTCAGTGCCTGCACCTTGCCGTCAGCATAATGCAGCGCATCATTTGCTTCGGCACCCGTCAGCCCGGCAAAGCCAAAGCCATCGCCAAATTCTACGCCTTTAACGGCAGGTACGGAAAACAGCGCATGGCTCAGCATGCTCTCCACGGAATCAAAATACGGCGCGCCGATTCCCGCAGGCAAATACAGTGCAATGGCTTCAATTACGCCGCCCACGCTGTTAAGCTCACTCTTGGCCTGCAAAATGCGCTCCTGCATTTTTGCGCCGACAGCGTCATTCATAACAGCAAACTTTTTCGCATGCAGCTCAGCTAATTCTGCATCACTTACACCCATAGGATTGAAGCGCTCTTCTTTAATATCGTTAATCTGCAGAATATGCGAACCGACAACAATACCGTACTGCGCCAGCGCCTGCTTGGCTACAGCACCGGCAAAAACGAGCGGTGCCGTCAGTCGACCGGAAAAATGCCCGCCGCCGCGATAATCATTAAAGCCCTGATAACGCACATGCCCTGCGTAATCTGCATGACCGGGGCGCATTTTGTCTGCCAGAATGCTGTAATCCTTGGAATGCTGGTCGCTGTTGACGATACGTGCGCACAGCGGTGTACCTGTCGTAAAGCCATTGAAGAAGCCGCTTTGGATTTCTACCATATCGCTTTCTTTGCGTGCCGTGCTCAACGCATTTTGCCCGGGAGCACGACGCGCCATTTCGGCAGCAATCGTTGCTTCATCCAGTGCCAGTCCCGGCGGCAGTCCATCCAGCACTACGCCGATGGATTTGCCGTGCGATTCGCCGTATATCGCCATTTTTATATTCATGCCAAAAATTCCGCTCATGCCAGCACCTCAATTTTTCCGCCTACGCTCTTATAATCCTCCCAGAAATCAGGGTAAGACTTGCTTACACTGCCTGCACCGGTTAATGTAATCGGTTCGGCGCAGCACTGCGCAGCAATTGCCAGGCTCATGGCAATACGATGATCGTTCCAGGCATCTGCCTCTACGCCGCCGCGCAGTCCCTCAGGCTTGCCGGTAATTGTCAGGCCTTCCGGCTCTTCCGTAATCGCCGCACCCATTTTATTTAATTCACTAGTCATAGCCGCCAGCCTGTCGCATTCCTTGATGCGCAAGCGTCCTGCGTTGATAATCTTCGTCGTTCCCTCACTAACTGCTGCCAGCACTGTAAGCACAGGAATAATATCGGGGCAATTTGAAGCATCTATTATCGTTGCCTGCGTTGCACCGCTGTTTACGGTTACGCTGTCGGCATTTTTAGCAATATCAGCACCCATGCGCTGCATAATTTCTACCACAGCCTTATCACCCTGCAGCGAAGCAAAGTCAACACCGCTTGCCGTAATGCCTGCTCCCAAAGCACCGCCGACAGTCCAAAAGGCTGCCTGCGACCAATCGCCCTCAACCTTGCTGTCCTGCGCTTTAAAATGCTGCTTGCCGGGCACAAGATAATGACGATGTGCACCATCTACATTTTCTACTTTAACACCGTACTTCGCCAAGCAGTTCAGTGTCATATCTACATAAGAAGCAGATTCCAGCGGCGAAGTAATGATAATTTCGGAGTCGCCCTTTAATAACGGTAAAGCAAAAAGCAGACCGCTGACAAACTGACTGCTGACATCTCCCGGCAGCTCAAATTTACCCGGCATCAGGTGACCGTTGACTGTCAACGGCAGATTGCCGTTATCATTAAAATATTGCACAAACTGCTTATCCAAAATATCGTAATACGCCTGCAAAGGACGCGATACCAGCTTGCCATGACCGATAAAGGTCAGCGGACAGCCAAGATTTGCTCCCAAAGGAATAAAAAAGCGTAAGGTGGAACCTGATTCACCGCAGTCAACATTATCTGCCGCTGCAATCGGATGACCTGTGCCTGTAATCTGCAAAGCCTTACGTCCCTCTAGCATGCTGGGGATTTCGTCCACGCTCACATTCATAGCACGCAGAACGCGCATCGTTGCTTCAATATCCTTAGACATGCTGATATTATCGATAATGCTGGTGCCGCCTGCAAGACCTGCACAAATGATTTCTCTGTGTCCCATGCTTTTAGATGACGGCACCTGCACCGTTCCTGCCAATTTTGCAGGATAAATTTTTACCTTTTCCATTTAGCCTCACCCCAAATACTTTGGCACTTCCTGCCAATCTACTTTCTGCAGTACGCCCTCGCCTATCTGCTGCAAAATAATGAGGGTAATGCTGTTGCCGTTCTTTTTCTTATCTCTTGCCATTGTATCAAGCATCTGCGCTTTTTCTACGCCCGCAGTCAACGGCAAATTATACTTTTCAAGTACGCTCTTAATACGCTCGGCGCTGCCTTTGGCTGTCATTCCCAGCTCTTCGGTGCGCTTAGTCAGCTGATACATACCGATTGCCACGCCCTCGCCATGCGTAAAGCAGCTGTAGCCAAAATGCTGCTCTACAGCATGTCCCAAGGTATGACCGAAATTCAGCAGCATACGCAGGCCTGTATCAAATTCATCCTGCTCTACAATGCGCGCTTTTATTGCACAGCAGGTGGCAACAACACTGTCAATATCTGCCAACAGCGCAGCATCATCGGCATAGCCGGCAATTTTTTCAAAAAGCGCCGCATCCTTAATGCAGCCGTATTTAATCGCTTCAGCCAAGCCATCATGCAAAAATCTGGTGGAAAGCGTTGCCAATAAATCTGTATCAATAAAGACAGCCTTCGGCTGATAAAAAGCACCGGCAAGATTTTTGCCGGCCTTTAAATCTACAGCTACCTTGCCACCCACGCTGCTGTCAATCTGCGCCAGCAGTGAGGTTGGTATCTGCACAAAGGCAATGCCACGCATAAAGCTGGCAGCGGCAAAGCCGCCCAAATCACCGACAACACCGCCTCCAAGCGTCAGCACAACGTCAGTGCGCGTAAGTCCTGCTGCAGCAAGCTGTTCCAATACATCGCTGAGCACCTGCATATTCTTGCTCTGCTCTCCGGCTTCAATTACCACCTTATGCACAACAAGGCCAGCCTCTTCGAGGCTAGCCTGTAATTTTGCTGCGTATAAGGGAGCAACATTTGTATCGCTGATAATTGCAGCCTTGCGCGCCTTTGGCAGCAAAGCTGCAACCTTAGAGCCGACCTGCGGCAGCAGTCCGGCGGCTATTTCAATATCATAGGCATGAGCGCCTAATGCAACATGAATTTTCTTCATTAAAAAAGCTCCCTTCTCCGTGCTCCCGCCTTGCGCATCAGCTCCTTCAGCTTTTCGCCGTCATCACTGCGCAGAGCGTCGCGCCACAGCGCCAGCTGCTCCATATATTTGTCTATTTCATCCGCAACCTTTTCCCTGTTAGCCAGGAACAGATTGCACCATAATTCAGGATTGATATCTGCTACACGAGTGCCATCTCGGAAGCTGCCGGCAACGAAGTACTTGGTCTTATCATCAAAGGAAGCGCTGTCCATAAGCGCTACCGCAGTAACATGCGGCAAATTGCTGGTATAGGCAATCGTGGCATCATGCTGCGCCGGTGTTACCTGCACCGTATGCTTGCAACCAAGAGCCAAAGCAAATTGCTCCAGCCAGCTGACAGCAGCCTGTGTGTTATGCTTTTCCGGCACGATGATGTAATTCGCATTCTGAAAAATATGCGCATCGCTCATGCCCAAGCCGCTGCCCTGACGTCCGGCCATCGGATGGCCGGAAATAAATTCCATGCCATCCTTTAAAAGTGCCTGCCCTCTGCTGATCATATCGTTTTTAATGCCTGCAACATCAGTCAGCAAAACGCTTTCATTAAAGAAATCAACGTTTGCAGCTATAAAGCCCACGATTGCTTCAGGATAAATAGCGCAGATAATTACGTTGGCCTCCTTAAGTCGGTTATCAGGCTCAGTCATGCCAATATCAACCAACCCCTGCTGCTTCGCTTCCTGCAATGTTGCTGCATCACGCTCTACGCCGATAATCTGCTTAACGCCCAGCTTACGCAGCGCTTTGGCATAGGAGCCGCCAATCAGCCCCAAGCCAACGATAGCAAAGCTGAGCTCCTGCCACCTTGTACTTCTATTTTCGCCACCAAAATCAGCTTCCAAAGAAATCACTCCTAATCTGCCATATTACTATTATAACTCTCTGCCGACAATGTTCGCAATGCCTCTGAGGTCTCCCATCAGCTTAGCAAAACGGTCCGGTTTTAAGGATTGGGCACCATCGCACCATGCTGCTTCCGGATTGTTATGTACTTCAATAATCAAACCGTCCGCACCTACTGCAACCGCAGCCTTAGCCAAGGGCTCTACCATCCACCACATGCCTGCTGCATGGCTCGGGTCAACTACTACCGGCAGATGGCTGAGTCTTTTTACTGCAGGAATAGCACTTACGTCAAGCGTATTGCGGGTGTAGGTTTCAAAGGTACGGATACCGCGTTCGCAAAGGATAACGTTCTCGTTGCCCTCGCTCATAATGTATTCCGCTGCCATCAGCCATTCCTCAATCGTTGCCGCCAGACCACGCTTCAACAGAATAGGCTTATTGGTTTTGCCCAATTCCTTCAGCAGATCGAAGTTCTGCATATTGCGGGCACCGACCTGAATCAGGTCAACATCCTCAACAAAGCGTTCCACCATGTAAGGTGACATGATTTCCGTAACAATCGGCAGGCCGGTTGCTGCTCTGGCATTTTTCAGGAAATCCAGGCCTTTTTCCTTTAAGCCCTGGAAGGAGTACGGAGAAGTGCGGGGCTTGAAGGCGCCGCCACGCATCAGCGTAGCGCCTGCAGCCTTAACATCCTTGGCAATTTCCGTAACCTGCTCCTGAGTTTCTACAGAACAGGGACCTGCAATAACCTGCAGCTTTTTGCCGCCGAACTTTCTGCCTGCAACATCAACAATGCTGTCCTCGGGATGGAACATGCGGTTAGCACGTTTGAAAGGCTCCTGCACACGCATTACCTTTTCTACACCCTCGACAACACGCAAAAGGTTGATATCCAAAGCGCTGGTATCACCAACAACACCAAACAGAGAGGCATTTACGCCATCACTGGCATGAATCTGGAAGCCCTTGCTTTCTAATTGGTTTTTCAGCTTAGTTTTTTCCTCAACAGTTGCATTTTGTTTGAATACGATAATCATGATAAAATCTCTCCTTTAATCTAATCTACAATACTACAATACTACTCCCAGATCAGGAGTTATTACAAACCCTTACGCTTTTTTTATATTGCTAAGGGATAATGCCTTAACTTACATATCTCTGCCGACAATTCTGGCAATGCCCTTCAGCTCGCCCATCAGTCTGGCGAAGCGTTCAGGTCTTAAGGACTGTGCGCCGTCACAAAGCGCTGCTTCCGGATTGTTATGGACTTCTATCAAAAGTCCGTCGGCACCAACTGCTACAGCAGCCTTCGCCAAAGGCTCTACCATCCACCACAGGCCTGCTGCATGGCTCGGATCAACTACTACCGGCAGATGGCTGAGCTTTTTCACAGCGGGAATTGCGCTTACATCCAAGGTGTTGCGCGTATATGTTTCAAAGGTGCGGATACCGCGTTCGCAAAGGATAACGTTCTCGTTGCCCTCGCTCATGATATATTCCGCTGCCATCAGCCATTCCTCAATCGTTGCTGCCAGACCACGCTTTAACAAAATCGGCTTATTGGTTTTGCCAAGTTCCTTCAGCAGTTCAAAGTTCTGCATATTGCGGGCGCCAACCTGAATCAAATCTACATCTTCTACAAAGCGCTCAATCATATATGGTGACATGATTTCTGTTACTATCGGCAGGCCTGTTTCTCTTTTGGCACCTTTTAAATATTCCAGGCCAACCTCCTTCAAGCCTTGGAAGGAATACGGCGATGTGCGGGGCTTGAAGGCTCCGCCGCGAAGCATTGAAGCGCCGCCAAGCTTGATGGACTTGGCAATATCCGTAACCTGCTCCTGTGTTTCTACGGAGCAAGGACCTGCGATAACCTGAATCTTGCGGCCGCCGACTTCAACACCGCCAACATCAATCACGGAATCCTGCGGATGGAACATGCGGTTGGCTCGCTTAAAAGGCTCCTGCACACGCATTACCTTGTCTACAGCATCATCAATACGCAGCATATTGATATCAAGTGTGCTCGTATCGCCGATGATACCGAAGATAGTCATGTTTACACCGTTGATTTCGTTAATCTGGAAGCCCTTGCTTTCCAAATTGCTGCGCATCTTCGCTTTATTTTCCTCCGGCGCTCCCGGCTTGAATACTATTACCATAAACTGTCTCCCCTTCGTTCTGACACCCTTGTCATTTAATTTACCCTACTGCTATAAGCTACCATGCTACAAAAAAAGCAGGCTCCCGTAAAAGAGCCTGCTGTAAAAGCTAAATCTTAATTGCAAGCACTGCGCTCGCAAATACTATTTATAGTCTCCAATACGATGATTACTGCTATATGATTTTTCCCATGCAAAATAACCGGTGCTAAAATAATAGTTAAATACCGGTGCGTAATAAAAACCATATTCAATTGCAGTGTTCATCATTTTAGATTCCATCATTTTCGCCTGCAACAACTTCAGCATTTCCTTATGCTTCAAAATTTATCGCCGTAATTTGCGATTGAGGTTATTTTACTCCTCCTACTCCGCAAACGTCAAGGAAAAAGCTAAATTTTATTTATTTTTTATCTTATCGCACTATTATTGTAAACTAGGTTACAGTAATAACACTATCTTCAAAGCATTAACACAAAATTTTACTGCTGATTCATAAGACAGCAATATTTTAAAGTTTACTTATAAATTCTGCCACCCGCTCCACAGCAGCATCAGCGCGCCTATAAGCACCACCGTCAACGCCAGCTTACGGAACAGATGCTGATTCAGGCGATAGAAAAATTTTTCTCCCAACCAGATAGCCAATAGCATCACCGGTATAGTATACAGCAGCAAACTCCAATCAACAGTACCGCTGACATTGCCATAAAAATAATTTACCAACACCGTCAAAAAGCCGCTTAAGCCAAAGAACCAGATCATGTTAGCCCGCATAACATCCTTAGGCAGTTTTTCGTTAAGAAAATATAAAACCAGCGGTGGTCCGCTGACGCTGGTAGATGCGCCGAAAAAGCCGCTCAAAATACCTGCACCCAAACGTCCGCAGGTTTTATTTTTTATCGGCAGCGTACATTGCAGGCTCAACAAAATCGTGGCAGCCACAAGCACCGCTCCCAAAAACACCTCCAGCTGTGCCGCAGGCAGTACCTTCAGTACCCAGCTTCCCGGCACCATGCCAATGATACTTCCCAATGTCGTCAAAATAACGGTTTCTTTATCAAAGGCATCGCGCACCCTGTACATAGTAATCGCCCGCAGGACCAGGTTCAACAGCAGTACAAAAATAACCGCCGCTTTTACCGACATCACCAAAGTAAGCACAGGCATAGCCACCAAAGCAAAGCCAAAGCCGGAAACAGTAGAAAAAAATGACGCGGCAAAAATAATCCCGATTGTCAAAATAATCGCAGTACAATCCATTTACTTCTCCCTTACAGATGAGATATTATAAATTTAATTGTAGCAAGTGCAGAATATGCCGTCAAATTAAATATCATATTAAAGCCAAAAATCCGTGCAAACCAAAGTCAAGCTTCTGTTTACACGGATTTTCTATTTCAGCTTTCTTCCAAAACACAGGGATTAGCCAACGCGCCTACGGCATCTGCACGACAGCGGTTACAATGCAGCATCTGCGGCATCCACTGCTTGCAAACCTTGCGCAAATCGGCAATTTTTTCAACCGCAGGCTCTGCAAGATGAGCAAAACCCGTTCCCTCCACCGGCAGCATCGGTAAAATATTCTGTAGCTTCGCTCCCAGCAAAGCCATACGTCTGGAAATCGCCGGGATTTCCTGTATATTCACGCCGGGTATCGCCACCGTATTTATCTTCACCTTCACGCCGTATTCACCAAGCAGCTGCAATCCTTCTATCTGCCTTTCTAAAAGCAGTGCAGCAGCCTCTTCACCGACATATTTTTTGCCCTCATCATTAATAAAGCTATAAATATGCGCTCCTGTATTGCTGGTAATTGCATTCACCGTCACCGTAACATAATCAACACCTAAGGCTGCTATCTCCTTGGCATACTTTGGCAGATACAGACCGTTAGTCGAAAGGCAGAAGAAAACATCCTTATCAGCCTCACGAATCATGCTCAGCGTTCTGCTGACCGCAGGCCAGTTGGCCAGTGCATCGCCGGGGCCGGCAATGCCTGCTACCGTCAGCTTAGGCACCTTAGCCTTCATCTGCAGATACCAGTCGACTGCATCCTCCGGCAGCATAACCCTTGCCACAACACCGGGACGGCTTTCGTTCACACAGCTGTATTTGCGCAGACAATAATTGCACTGCATATTGCATTTTGGTGCTACAGGCAGATGAATACGGGCGTAATCGCTGCATTTAGCTGTAAAACAGGGATGTGTTTCAAGCTCACTCATGATTTACCTCACAAATACTTTCACGCAAGCCGGCATATCGGCCATCTGTTTTATATTGCTGCTGCAAGGCACCGTTAACAATCTGCTCAATGAGCAAGGCAGCACCACGCGCTCCGACCAGCGTATTATCTGTAAAGCACAGCTGGTCAAAGGCAGGATAAGCACAGCGCACTAACGGCACCTGATATTTATCAGCCAAATTCTTTAAGAATGAAGAACCGCAAAACAATACAGGCTTGTGCTTTGCTGCAGCCTCTGCCATTTTATCCAAGCTAAATTCCGCAGTGTCCTCTGCAATAACAACGCGCATGCCCAGTTCTTCGGCAAAAAAGCTCTGTAAGCCCGCTAAATGTGCCTTGTCCGTAGCCAAAGCCACCGGCAGCTGATACAAATTCACCAGATAATCGGCACTGCGATAAACGAGCTTTTTCGCAGCAGTTTCCAGTTCAGACAATTCTTCAGCAAAATCAACCTTCAACGCTGCGCCTAATTTTCGCAAAAACTTCTGCATACCTGCCACACCATAGGGATAAGCGCAATTGATATACGGCACGCCAAATTTTTCCTGCATTTTCTTCGCCAACGGCTCGCCATAGCCAAAGCAGATATTCAGCTCTGCCTGCGGCATTGCTGCAATATCACGCAAACTGCAATCCTGCAGTGCGCAGTTAATTTTAACCTTGGAACCTAAAAATTTTTTCAGCTCTTCCAAATCATTATCAGCATAAGGATCATCGTTCATTATGCCAAAAATATTTATCGTGGCAGCTTCTTTTTTCTCCGCGGCTCGGAGCAAGGGCAGCAACGCTAAATAAGCTGTTTCCACACCGCTGTCAATATTCCCTGCATATCCGGGCGCTTTTACATGCAATAATTTTTGTGAGCCTTCGGTCGTAGCCAAAATACCGTCTACATCATCGCCGATCATATTCGGCACGCAGCCGCTGACTACAAATACCGCACCGCAATGCGCAAAAATACGCTCCGCTTCCTGCAAAGCCTTGCGCAAGACCTTCTCGCCGCCATTAACAACATCTTCATCATAGATAACATCAGAGGCCTGACGTACATCATAAGGCTTGCCTGCATATCTGAATGCCAGGCTGCCCCACTGACAGCCGACAACAGAATGCTGCAGGATTAAGGCATCCTTAATACCGCCAAGAGCACGCACAGCACCAAACAACGCACAGCTACTTAATGGTTTCATTATTTTCTCTGCCTCCATACTCTGCTATACAGTTCGCGTGATGCTTTACTGTCTTTATCAGCCTCGCGCATCGGATAAAATACCGGGTCGTAAGCCAGCTTACTCAGCAAAAGACTGCTGCCTGTTCGCTGCGGTTGCTGCAGCATCTGCCAAACCTCTTCCATAATATCCACAAAGCCCTGATAATTCCACACCGAGCGGTCAAACAAATTATAGAGCACCGGAACATTTACAGAAGCATAGCGTGGATGACCATTGCAGATAACAAAATCACAGCTCTGCGCAGCTTCACGCAAAGCCTCTTCCGAAGGCTCCAGTAAAATTTCCGCATCACAGCCATACTCAGCCTTAGCAAGCTCAATTCTGTCCTTAAATCTCTGCATCATTGCATCATCCAAACCGGTTTCCGCCTGGTAGGAAGGATTCATGATAATGCATATTTTCGTAATCGGCAGACCATAATCCTGCTGATAAACACGCAGCGCATCTGGCAAATATGCAATACCATGCGCAATCAGGCAGAATTTATACTTGGCAAATTCCGCGCGCAGCTCCTGATAACGGTCGGCAACCCGTTCATATTCTTCCTGCAAAACGCGTTCGACAGCATCCTCGCAGCCAAGTATTTTTCCTATTTGCCTGTATAAATCACTGATTCCTTCGATGCCATGCCACTCCTGCATATCGGCAACATGCAGAAAAGGCGTGCCAAAGCGCTGCTCCATCGCCAATGCCCACTTCTTGCGACGTACTATATTCAGCGCTGCTTGCGGAGCCTTCTTGATTGTCTGCAAATCTGCGGCAGGCAGATAAGCATTAACGGTAATTCCCATTTTCTGCAGCATCTCGCTCATGCCCTGCAGCTTATCCTCACCGTTATAGCCCCAGACAAAGGTTTCGATATTTACGCTCAGCGGCTGTACGCTTTTAGGCTCCATCACCTGCTCAACCAGCGCATCCATCACCTCTACATAACCGCAGCCGGGATAGACCGCACTGGAAGAAAACTTTTGCTTCTGCTTTTGGCAAGCCTTTTCACGCAAAACCTTGCGGCCGTTGCTCTTGTCCATATGCGAAAAAACCTGCGACGTAATCGGCACGAGCTTTGCTTTAAACTGCGGCTGCAGGCTGCAGGCCAAGCCAGACAAATCATCATTGATAATATCCGATACCACGGAAGGCAGCAGAAAAATAATCTCCGGCTTTTGCTCACGTTCCACCTTTTGCAGTAAAGCAGTCAGCTTTTTTTCACCGCCGAAAATTACATCATTGTTGCGTAAATCCGCACATTCCAGCTCATAAACCGGGCTTTGGCCGCTACGCACATGACAGCGGTAATGAAAGCCGCAGCCGCGCGGACTGTACAAGACCACGGCAGCATTTTTGATTTCGCTGATGCAGGCAAGATTTCCCGACACCTTGCCGTTGACAGCGTAGCGATGCAGATAACTTGAAGGGTTCATGCCAAAAAGCATGTTATCCTGATAATATTGGTTCATAGAGTTTTCCTCTCTTCATAATATATCATTACAAATTTTACTCATCATCTGTTACAAGTTCAATTTTATTGATGGCACCGTAATTTTTTATACGGCTGCTGGTCGCAGCTATCGCCATATCGTTGAACAAAGGAACTACCGGCTGCTCTTCAACAGCAATTTCTTGTATTCTATTGAATATCTCGCGTCGTTTCTGCTCATCCGTAGTATGCTTAACCTCGTTCATCAATTCAACAATTTCATTATTTTCATACGCAACGCTATTGTTCTTGTTTAACGCTCCGTCAGGCATTACAAAGGGATACAAGGCAGTATACGGATCTCCGTTAGCCAAACCCTTTTGCAAACGAACTATATTACACTCTCCTTTCCGTATCATTTTTAATAAGGTTGCATATTCCAATACTCTTATTTTAACATCTAAGCCAATATCTTTCAGCCAATAAGCAATAATTTCTGCTTCGCCTTTTTGCAAAGGCTCCGCTCCGTTAATTCCGTAAACAATCTCTACACGCTTATCTCCAAGCACCTCATGTGCAAGACGTTTCGCTTCTTGCAAGTCATGCCTTACTGGAAACTCTTTATATCCCGGACTGCAATAATTCAGAATGTTGACAGTCGGTATGGCATAGCCCATATACAAAGCATTAACTAAATCCTGCCTATCAATTGCCAGACTTACAGCCTGCCTCATCCTGACATCATTAAAAGGAAATTTAGTACCGTTTAATGCCAGATAGCGTACCATCGTCGATTTATTTTTATAAACAACAAAATTGCTATCCTTTTTCAGTTCGTCCGCTAAAAAAGGCGGTATTGCATTCAAATCGGTTACGCCGTCAATTTCGCCGGATTTTAATGCAGCATAACGTGTATCCGTATTAGGTATTTTGCGCACAATAAATGTTTTTATTTTGCCCTTTTCACCCCAATAATTATCATAACGCTCTATCTTAACATGACTGTTCAGTTTATTTTCTATTATTCTATACGGTCCGGTGCCTATTGCGAAGGTTTTAAAATTACCATCTTCAGCTAAGCATTCCGGAGCATAAATCGGACTGCCGAAATCCGTCATCTTATACAGCTCATTAATATTCGCTTCTTTAAAGGTCAGTTTAACAGTATAGTCATCTATTTTTTCATATTTCAACAGCGAAGGATAAAATGCATCTATATTTAAGCCATAAAAGGTTGAACGCTTAACACCTTTTTTCATCCGGTCAAAATTAGCAATCACCGAATCCGCATTAAATTTCGTTCCGTTATGAAACAGGACATTTTTACGCAGATGAAAAATCCAAATTTTACCATTGTCCTGCATCTCCCAGCTTTGCGCCAGACAAGGTGCAGGCTTATTATCCTTATCCTTAGTAATCAAAGGTTCCCAAACACCTAATGAGCTGCTGCAATAATAGGCATCCTTATTACCGGGAGCAAGCTGACGATAGCCTGCAAGAATCACTGTATCATTATCTTTATTTATCGCAGATTCCTTAATATCTTCCTGCTTGCCACAACCGCTCGCAAGAACGAGTAATATAAGAGCAATAATACAATATATTTTTTTCATAACACTACCAAAACTATGTAATTTTAAAGAAAAGAGGGCAGTAACACCGCCCTCTTAAACATCATAAATTAAAGGTCAAATTGAGCAGACAGCATGAAGGTTCTGGGGCTGGACAAATGCAAGCCGGAACCATAAGCAATCCAATAATCTTTACCGGTCAGATTATAACACATTGCACTCAATTTTACAGGCATTTTGTTAATCTGTGTTTTGTAATTAATACCTGCATCAAAAGTAGTATAAGAAGGAACTTCCCATTCAATCGCATTACTTGCGGGGAAAATAGGAGTAGGACCAACATATACGGCTCTTGCCAAAATTGACAAATCATTATTCGGTTTATATTGCAAGCCGGCAACAGCATTGAATCTTGGAATACCGCTTACTCTGTAACCATCATAGGTGCCTTTATTGGTTCTTACTCTCTCTGTATCAAGATACATTAAACCACCAAAAGCATTCCATTTATCTGCAATAGCTCCGTTGAAAGACAGCTCAATACCTTTGTACTCGTTTTCGCCGTCGTTGGTAACCCAATACCAATCAGGCTTTTTATCGTCGTATATGTTTAAGGTAGAGGACTCTCTGTTTTTGAACAGAGCCAATGTAGCCAAGAAATTCTTATTGCTGTATTTAACGCCGATTTCGTCCATTTTGCTCTTAGACGGATCTAAGATTTCACCTGCATTATAAACGGTGCTGCCGCTGACTTTTTCGCCTGCATCAAAGAATTCGGAATGGCTGGCATAAATAGATACTTCATCGGTAGGCTGGTAAATAAAGCCAAAAGCAGGACAAACATCGCTGGACTTAACAGTTTTTACATTACCGGATTGAGTCGGATCAGGATGGTGAACCGCTTTTGACTCATGCTTATGCACGCCTAACATCATCTGAGCCTTGCCTAATTTCATAGTATCCATCAGAGAAACACCCCAGAAGTTTCTTGTTGTGTCATGGAAGCTGCTGAATTTAGGAATGTTTACGCTCTCATTAGGATTAACGCCACCTGCTAAGGTACCACCCAAGCCTTTGAAGTTAGTCTGCCCATAGCCACCGACAACACCGGTCCAGGACTTATACCAGGATTTGTCAGCTGCTAAAACAACATCATGCTCTACTTCACCGGTTTTAAATTTATTTTCGATACCGGTCTGTACATAATATTTATGTACAGGTGTTCTTCTGGTAAAATATTTGCCTGCATAATTGCCTGCATCATCAAGAATATATAAGCGGCTGCCTAAACCGGTAATATTTTTACGCAAATTACTTCTTGTCCAACCGCCGTTAAAGAAGGCCTTAGTGCCGTGACCAATTGCCTGCTCATGGTTCAATACCATCACTGCGCATTCAGCGGCTTTGGTCATGCCGGGGAAGCTGTAATTGTTTTTGGAATTAGGAGCAGATGGAACGTGAGTCAAAAGCCCATTATTTACATTGCCGGAATCAAAGCCGAACCATCTCATACCATCATCAACTTCATAATATTGATAACCGACGAGCAAATTAGATTTACTGTCAGCGTCCTGATGGTCGATGTTGGCAAAAATGCTGGAACCCTCTTTGCTTGCTTTATAATGACCGGGGTTGCCATTTAATACCTCTGTATTTACTCTGACACCCCATTCTTTATTTTTACCAAATCTTTTGCCGATATCAAGATATTCACCTAAGCCGCTTTCACCGGAAAATACTTGTTTATATCTGAGTACAGGCTTATCAAGGGCTTTTTTGCTCTCAACATTTACTACCGCAGCAACACCGGTGCCTTCACCTGTGGGGAAGGAGCCGGAAATAGCTTTATTCGGTCCTTCGGTAACCTGAATGCTTTCAGCCATAAAAGTCGGAACTGTAAACTGCCATAACATTCCCGGAACGCCATTCAGATAAAAGAAGGAACCATTGATGGATTTACCTCTTACAGAAAAATCACCATGCAGCATGGTACCGGTCTGACGCACGGAAGGAATATTTACCAGAATATTATCCAAAGGCTGGTTCATACCGCCAAAGGTTTCCATAGCATCAGCTGTAACATTGGTTTGAGAAAAAGGCACATCCATTACATTTTTATTGCCAATGATACCAACGTTACCAGTCTTGGTGACCATCCCCCCCCGGCAATACATTTGTACCGCCTTCGACAACAACCTCATCAAGATTGCCATGCATAGTTTCCGCACTTGCACCCATCACAAAGCCTACGCTTGCTACTGCGCACAGCACTGACATTACCAATGCTTTTTTCTTTTTCGTCATACTTATACACCTCATCAAAAAATTTATTTTTTAACCTTCGCTGCCGAGCTGTCCTAGTTTCGCATGCAACAACGGTTAAAAGCCATATATTACTGGTTATTCGTTTTCCGGCAAGAAAAAACGTCCTCCTGCACAGTTACAGAAAGACGCACTTATCCTCTAGTAGTCTCCCGTCACTCGCAGTACACTCCCGTTAACTTCTTCAGGCAATTCTTCTGGCTCAGTTTCCTCGCAAGCCTTGCCTTCCCGGTTTCCCAGTGACATAATTAAGGCTTGCTCCACTTTACAGCCGCGTGACAGCGCAGGCTTCGCACCTGCTTACTTATTAAGTCTTTCGACACCTGATAGCTTGAATTTATTAAGTTCATTTTTTAACATTTATTACATTTCGTTCGAAATTATAGCATATATTTCAATTGCTGTCAAGTGAATATTCTGACACTATGAACGTAAATAAACGGGTAAACTAAAGTATAACTCTAATTTACCCAAGATTTTTTATCAGACTAGTAATTCATCTAATCATGATTTGTATAATCTGGATTAGATGAATTACTTTAATTGCCCCTGCTCTATATGCAAGACTCTATCGCAAAGCCATTCCGCAAGCTGTTTATCATGCGTAATAAACAAATAAGCCAGCTGCTTTTCCCTGCGTATATCACGCAACAAATGTAAAATCTGCGCCTGTACGGAAATATCCAACATAGATGTCGGTTCATCCAAAACAAGCAGCTTCGGCTCTAACAACAGTGCTCTTACCAGGCAGATACGTTGAATTTCGCCGCCACTCACTTGATGCGGATAGCGTTGCAGAAGCTCTGCATTAAGCTTTACCAAATCAAGCATCGCCTTGATTTTATCTTCATCATAAGACAGATTAAAAACCGTAAATGCTTCCTTTAGGCTACAGCCCAAGGTTTGACGCGGATCAAGAAAGCTTTCCGGACGCTGTGAAATAAACTGCACATTGCGTCTGAAAGAACTTAAATCTTTGCCAGTAGCATTCGTAATATCTCGTCCCTGAAAAAAAATTTTTCCGCAATCACATGGCAGCAGGCGCAGCAAAATACGCGCCAGCGTGCTTTTGCCGCTGCCACTGCCACCCATCAGCGCCACTGCTTCACCAGCCTTAATCTCTAGTGAAACATCATGCAGAAGCTCAAAGGTTTTGCCACTGCTGCGATCAATAAAGCTTTTAGAAATATTTTCAGCCTTCAGCATACAAAAAGCACCTCACTTCCGCATTTCCTACTTGCTGCATAGCAGGCTTTTCTTCCTTGCAACGCGTTGTGCAATAAGGGCAACGTGCCGCAAACTTACAGCCGGTAAAGCTTTCTCCCGGCACAGGTGCCTTTCCCGGAATGACCTGCAGACCATTCTTTGGCAAAGCCTTCAAAAATCCTTTAGTATACGGATGCAGCGGTTTGTGCCAAATATCCGCATTATGCTCTAAAACCTGTCCCGCGTACATCACCAGCACATCATCACACACCTCTTGTGCCAAAGCAATATCATGCGTAATAATCAGCATACTTAAATGCAAATCCTGCTTAATCGTCAGCAAATTTTTGCGAACAATGGCGCCAACCTGTTCATCAAGGCCTTTGGTAGGTTCATCCGCCAAAATCCATTCAGGCTTACTGCTGACAGCCATAGCACACAATACACGCTGCAACATACCGCCGGAAAGCTCATGCGGATATGCAGCCAAAACACGGTCAGCCTCCTGCAAGCCAAATAAATGCAGACACTGCTTTTTATAGCTATTGTCACTATCTGCAATATTATGAACGTCCAAAATATCCTGCATCTGCTTGCCTATTTTGCGTACAGGATTCAGGGACTCACTGGGATTTTGCGGAATAATACCAAAAGCAGATAATATTTTCTTCACCTGCTCGCCATTATAAAGGACTCTACCCTTTTTGATGACTCCCGACGGCAAAATATTTAAAATTGCCTGCCCCAATACAGATTTACCGCAACCGCTTTCACCGATAATCGCAGTAAAATTACCTCCTGGCAAACTCAGGCTTACATCATCTACAGCATAAAATACGCCTTGCGGCAGCTTAAAACCTACAGATATATTTTCTAACACCAGATTTTTTACCATTTGCGTACCTCATCAAGCTGTGTATCTAAGCTGTCACGCAGATGCTCTCCGATAATATTAAGAGAATAAATCAGCAAAAATACAAACAGACCGGGAATTATAATCAAATGCGGTGAGCTGCGATAATACATAATAGCATCGTTAATCATTACACTCCAGTCAGGAGTCGGCGGCTGTACACCTAAGCCCAAAAAACTCAGGCCGGCAATCGCCAATATACCTCGGCCAAGGCGAATAGTTACCAGCACAAGCAACTTGTTCGCAATGTTGGGCAGTAAATGACGGACAATAATTCGCAAATCACTGCAGCCAAGACAACGCAGCCCTTCGATAAACGGCTCTCCCATCAGCTGCAGCACCTCCGCACGCACAATGCGCGAAAAGCCTGCCCAGGATGTCACAACCAAAGCCAAAACCAGACTATAAATGCTGGGACCGAGAATACCGGCCAAGGCTATCATAAAGCAGCTTCCCGGTATACCTTGGAAAATATTGCTCAGCACAGTAAAAAACATATCCAGCTTACCGCCATAAAAGCCACACAAAAGTCCTACTCCAACACCCAAAACAAGCGCCAAAACCGACGAAATCAAGGTAAGCAGCATTGATGCCCGTCCACCGTAAAGAATACGGCTGAACATGTCGCGCCCCAAAGCATCCGTGCCGAAGAAATGCTGCCAGCAGGGACTTTGCAGACGGTTAGCCATATCCGGTTCAAAGGGATTATGCGTTGCCAGAAGCGGAGCCAAAATACTGCCGAGAATGATAAACGCAAGTACAAAAATAGCGAAATTAAGCTGTATTTTTTTAGTCATGTACTTCAGCGCCTCCTCTCAGCTTAGGATTCAGATAAAACATCAGTAAATCAACCGCTAAGGTTATCAATACCAAAAGCCAGCCTGTAAAAAGCACATAGGCCTGCAATACAGGGTAATCGCGGAAGCGTATTGCTTCCAAGGCCATACTGCTTATACCCGGCAAAGCAAAAATGCTTTCCGCAATAACAGAACCGCCCAAAATGCTTGCCAGGTAATTACCAAGCAAAGCAATTACAGGCAGCATGGCATTAGGAAACGCATAGCAAAAAAGCAGCTTTATTTTGCTGATTCCGCGCACACGCGCTACAAGAAAATATTGGGAAGCAAATTCCGTCAGCAGCGAGCTGCGCATATAGCGGCACACTGTTGCCGAGGTAGAAAACGAAACTGCCAACGCCGGCATAATAAAGTAACGCAGGCTTTCACTGCCGCTTGTCGGAAGCAGGCGCAGCGTTTCACTGAACAGCAAAATCATCAGCAAAGCCAGCCAAAAACCGGGCACAGCTAAAAGTATATTAGTCAAAAACTGTACCGCATCATCTAGCCAGCTGTTTTTGTAAACAGCGCATAAAGTGCCCAATGCAATGCCAACAACCGCAGCAATGGCCAATGCCAGCAGCGCCAGCTCCACTGTCACCGGCAGACGCAGCAAAAGCTCATGCAGAATATCCTTGCCGCTAATGTAGCTGCTGCCGAAATTACCATGCAGCACCTGCACAAACCAGCTGAAATACTGCACATATATAGGTCTGTTCAAGCCAAGCTCTTCACGCATCGCTGCTATCTGCGCATCCGTAGGTGCATCCAGACCATCCTGATTCAAGGCAAACTCCGCCGGGTCTCCGGGTGATAACAGTCCTAAAATGAACGCCAGCAAGCTGATGCCAATCATTACCGGCACAGCCAATAAAATTCGTCGATAACAATATCTAATCATATTTCTCCGCCAATTCTACCTTACTCAAATCTACACCATAGATTAAAGGTTTATAATTTTTTAAACGCTTATTATAGGCAACGATGTTCATATCGTTGAAAAGAGCCACTAACGGTTCCTCTTCCACAGCGATTTCCTGCACCCGATCAAAAATCCGCTGACGCTCTTTTTCATCAACTGTATGTTTTACCTCTTGCATCAATCCCTGCAGTTCTTTATTTTGGTAGCCTGTGTGACTGCTTATATAAATAGAACCTGTCGGCATCAGAAAACTGTTAAGTACCTCGTAGGGATCTCCATTTGCCAGTCCCTTTTGCAGACGTGCGATATCATAATCGCCCTTGCGCAGCATTTTCGCTCTTGTAGCATACTCCAAAGACTGAATATGGACATCTAATCCTATTTTGCCCAGCCAATAAGCAATCAGCTCAGCCTCGCCCTTCTGCAACGGCTCCGCACCGTTTATGCAATAGGTAACATCACAGCGCTTATCTCCTAATACTTCATGTGCCAGCTGCTTAGCTTTTGCTAAATTATGCTCCATGGGAAATTCTTTATAACCGGGACTTGTATAATTTAACACATTCATTGTCGGCTCTGCATACCCCATATATAATGCATCGACAAGATTTTTACGGTCAATCGCCAGGCTTACAGCCTGCCGCATACGAACATCGTTAAATGGAAAACGGCTGTTATTTAAAGCCAGATAGCGTATCATTGTCGATTTATTGCTTGCCACAGCAAAGCGTTTATCTTGCTTGATTTCGTCAGCTAAAAACGGCGGTATTGCATTTAAATCCAATACTCCGTCAATTTCACCGGATTTAAGTGCTGCATAGCGTGTATCTGTATTGGGAATATTGCGCACAACAAAATCTTTTATCTTGCCTTTTTCGCCCCAATAATTATCATTGCACTTTAAAACAACATACTTATTCATGACGTTCTCGGTAATTTTATACGGACCTGTACCTATAGCTATGTCCTTAAAATCACCATTGGCATCAAAGCATTCAGGGGCAAACATCGGACTGCCGAAATCCGTCATTTTATATAATTGGTTAATATTCGGTTCTTTAAATACCAATCTGACAGTATATTCGTCCAGTTTTTCATAGCTGATTAATGACGGATAATATAAGGCTAATGATAAGCTGTAAAAATTAGAACGCTTCAAGCCCTTTTTCATTCTGTCGAAATTAGCAATTACAGAATCAGCATTAAACCGCGTTCCATTTTGAAAATATACATTTCTTCTTAAACGAAATATCCATACCTTGCCATCATCCTGCATTTCCCAGCTTTCAGCCAGACAAGGTGCAGGTAAGCCTGCTTCGTCCCTTGTGATCAGCGGTTCCCATACTCCGAGTATCTTACTGCAATAATAGGCATCCTTATTACCGGGAGCAAGATGCCTGTAGGCAGCCAAAGTAACAATATTTTTGTTTTTATTATCTATGTGATTTTGTGATTCTTCCTGCTTGGCACAGCCGACACACAATAAAAGCATCAGCAGCAGAAAAAAGCTCAATATTTTTCTCATATTCGCATACCATTATACATCTTATTTATAGAGAATAAAAGAGGGCAGAAAAACCGCCCTCTTTAAATTTTATTTTATTACAGACTAAATTCAGCAGACAAGAAGAAGGTTCTCGGAGTAGACAGGTAAACCTGATCACCGCGAGCAACAGTCCAATAATCCTTATCAAACAGATTGTAACACATTGCACTGAATTTTACAGGAACGCTATTCAGCTTAGTATTATAGGTTACACCTAAATCATAAACCATGTAAGCCGGTGCTTCCAGATGCTTGCTGTCTTTTGTAACAGTGCTGGAATTATAGTTTACAGTGTAGAACGGAGTTGTGCCGGTATAGGTTGCACGGCCGATTACACTAAAGCTATCGTCTGCTTTATATTCCAAAGCTGCAGATGCACTCCATGCGCCCTGACCGGATTCGCGTACACCGTTTTTGTACTCATTTCCTTTACCCATGTTCTTATATTTAGCATCCAGATAAGCAAGGCCAACCATGCCATACCATTTATCTGCTAATTTACCGTTAACAGATAATTCAAGACCTTTGTGATTAACTTTACCATCTTGTACAAGGAAAGGTTTAGCATAGCCTGCTACATCCTTGCTCACATTATTGGCCTGGTCAATATCAAAGTATGCCAAGGTATACATAGCACCTTTATTCTGATATTTTACGCCAACCTCATTTTGTTTAACCTTAGTCGGCGGTAATACTTCACCGGAATTCTGGTAGCTGGTTCCGGCACTTGCACCGATATCAAAGTTCTCTGCATGGTTGCCATAGAACATTACATGCTCATCAGGTGCATAGCTCAAGGAATAAGTCGGGCAGGTTGCATCGGATTTAATTTCTTTACCCCAGGATTTGCTGCTTGCATTCCAGGATTTTGCCGTAGCAGCATGTTTGTGAATGCCAATCATAGCATCCCATTTGCCGAAGCTGATGCTATCCAGCAAGGAAACACCCCAAATAGAAGTTTTGTTGTTAGGTCTTGTAGTATAACCAATATATCTTGCATCAACATCCTGGAAGGAAGTTCCTGTGAAAATGTTGGAGCCGCCAACCAAAGTTGTACCGGGTACAGTTGTAGAACCATTACGGTTTCTCCACGCCTTATCAGCAGACAGCATTACCTCATGCTTCAGCGCACCGGTTTCGAATTTATTCTTGGTGCCTAATTGAGCATAGTAAGAGCGTTGCGGAGTTGCACTGTTAGTCTGCAGGAAATCATAATTACCTGCATCATCTTTAATCCAATAGGAGCTCATATTAGGAGATACATTTTGATTCAGCTTTTGTCTGCTGTAGCCAAAGTTAGCAAACAAAGTCCAATTATCATTCATGTATTGCTCATGATTCAAGGTTGCAAACCAGCCATAGCCTGCTTTCCAGGTACCTGCAGCAGCATAGTTTTTACCTCCGTCCGGAGCACTCGGAAGATGAGTTACACCGGGAATAGTTTGTTTAATGCTGTTACCGTTAGCATCCTTTACAGTTGCTGTTCCGGGATTTGCCAATTTAAACCAACGAATACCATTGTAAATGTCCAGATCTCTATAGTTTGCAAAGAAATTAGTGCTGCTGTGCTTATCTTTATGATCAACATTTACAGCAATGCCCTTTGCCTTCATATCTGCATCATTAACAGCAGTTTCACCATTCAGCAGCTCCGTATTCAAGCGCACACCCCATTCACGTTTTTGGCCGAGACGTTGGCTGATATCCAGATATTCACCAAAGGAGCCTTTACCGGAGAAGGTTTGTTTATATTTAATAAAGTCCGTATCACCGGCGCGTTTTGTTCTGGCATTGATAATACCGCCAGCAGTATTGGATTCATATTGAACACCGCTTGCGCCTAACATCGAGTTAGGACCGGAAACTACATCAATACCTTCCATAGCAAACATCGGAAGATTGAACTGAGTCATAACACCGTGTACACCATTAACATACATAGCAGTGCCATTGGTACGGAACCCACGAACAGAAAAGTCACCATGCAGAACACTGCCTGACGCTCTCACAGACGGAATGCCAACCAAAGCCTTATCCAAAGGCTCATTAGGTCCGAGGAATAAATCCATAGTCTTTTGCGCTACATTGGTTACGCTAAAAGGAGTTTTCATAACATCCTTTTCACCTAGCAGGCCGACAGAACCTTTAGCGTTGACCATTTCACCAGGCATTTGGTTGCGAGAACCTTCAACAACAACCTCATCCAGATTGCCATGAGCAACATCTTCTGCACTTGCGCTCATAACGAAACCTACGCTGGCAATAGCGCACAGCACTGACATAACCAGTGCTTTTTTGTTTTTCAACATACTCATCCACCTCATTAAACATTTATTTTTTAACCTTTGCCGCCGAGCTGTCCGAGTTTCGCGTGCGGCTCCGGCTAAACACATAATTTACCAAGGACGTTCAGTATTCCGGCAAGAAAAAAACGCCCTTCTGCACTATGACAGAAGGACGCACTTGTCCTTTACCATTCTCCTGTCACTCGCAGCATACTTTGGTCTTTACTTTCTCAGGCAATTCTTCTGGCTCAGTTTCCTCGCAAGCCTCGCCTTCCCGGTTTCCCAGTGGCATAATTAAGGCTTGCTCCACTTTACAGCTGCGTGACAGCGCAGGCTTCGCACCTGCTTACTTATTAAGTCTTTCGACACCCGATAGGTCTATAATATTCATTTGTTCATTATTGCAATCTACTTTTTCACGCAGAATTATAGCATAACGCACATACTACGTCAAGTAACATGAAATTGCATTAGCAATCAACAACAACTGATATATATCGCTGTTATGTTAGAACAGTTTACATATTATCATTACCTATAATATTAGTTTAATTAGTTTGCCAAAGTAAGTATATAGAATATTTTACTACTCTAAAAATAAATAACTCTGAGAAGTCAAAGTAAAACTTCGGTTTCTCAGAGTTTTTATGATTTTTCTATTCTACACACCTACACCAGCTCATCCAAGCAAACTGCCTTTATTCCCTTTTCTGCCGCATAAGCAACCGCCTGCTCTGTATAACCGGCTTTGGAAAAGAAATAATAATATAAACTCTTATCCTGCGCTACTTTTTTGCCTAAAAAGTGCTTCAAGTCTTTTACGTCTACCGGCCTATGCTTATATTTACACTCGCCCAAAAGTATTTGCGTTTGCCTGTAATCAACTGCCATAATATCTATCTCATCAGTCTTATTCCACCAGCGGCCAATCTTGGTAAAATAAAACGGCAAGTCATGTTTTCTGTTCTGCTTACGTAAATATTGCTGGCAAACATCTTCAAATACATACGATGTAAAACGCTCCAGCTCAGGCTTGACAACATATTGATAAATTCCTCCTGCATCGCCTGATTCCAGCTCAGATAAATTCGGGAGCACAAAGGCATACCAAAAACCGAAGAAATTATCGGTAACCTTATATAAGCCTCTCTGTGTATTAGCTTGCTCCTTAATATTGGCATCCACAGAAAACTCTCTGCACAAAATTCCCAATTCCAAAAGATTTTTCAAATATACACTCAGCTTGCTTTTATCAATCTGAGTTTTTTGATAAATATCATTTAATTGGGTATTGCCTAAAGCAACTGCTTCAATTACTGCATTATAAACGCTTGTCTCACGCAGCTCCTGACGCATAAGAAACTCCACTTCACTATATAGCACACTGCCTCTGCTTAAAATATTACGTACAATATTTTCACCCAAAGAGTACTTATCGGAGAACTGCTTTAAGTAATGCGGAATGCCGCCCAAAATTGCATAAGCAGTAATTTTGTCTTCTATGCTGTAATTAGGAAAAAACTGTTGTGCAGAATAAAAATCCATTGCCTGCATTTTTAAAATTCCTGTAGCACGTCCATAAAGCGGATTTTTCTCTGCTAAAACTTCTTTTTCTATAAATGACATTGCGCTGCCACACAAAATCAGCATTACATTAGACTGCTTTAAAACCTCATCCCACAGCTTTTGCAAAATAGAAGGAATAGCATTATTCCCTTTTACCATATAGGGGAATTCGTCAATAACAACTACTATTTTTTTCTCTTTTGCCAGCTCCGATATACTGAGCAAGGCCTGCTCCCAATCACTGAAGTGAGTAATATATTTTGCCGCCTGGTGATTTTTTTCCAATAATCGCTGACTAAACGCTTCAAGCTGTTTTTCATCAATAATTTCTGTGCAAGTATAAAAAATATGCTCTTTATCTTGACAAAATTGACGCAGCAGCTCTGTTTTACCCACACGCCTTCTACCATAAAGCACTACAAGCTGACCGTCTGCACTATTATATCTGTCCTCTAAAAAATTCAGTTCTTCCTCGCGACCGATGAACATCTTACTCACCTCATTTATCTAATCGTGATTTGTATAATCTTGATTAGATAAATTATATACCATTATAAGGAAGTCTGCAAGATATAGGCAGATGAATGAGAAAAACTCCGGAAAAACTAAAGATATGCTTTGAATTTCCAAATTATTTTATGTATTTTCCATTAATTTCTACATAGGTAGATTGCAAGTGCAAATTGAACAAGATTTATCAAGCAACTATATCAGTGGA
>OIWU01000841.1_pt1 | contig 34631 bp, 29 predicted proteins | sample 1587711 | NCBI WGS metagenome assembly OIWU01 (sample SAMEA3888909, study PRJEB22519) | human gut metagenome | biome: human gut; feature: human-associated habitat; material: faeces | place: Denmark | collected 2010 | reverse complement strand
ACGGCCTACACGGAGCTGCTGGACCGTGTGACGGACGGCGGGCAGGAGCCGGAGGTCCCCCACCAGCACACCTGGACCACGGAGACCCGCCAGGCCGACTGCACCCATGACGGCAGCACGGTGAAGCGCTGCGCCGGGTGCGGTGAGGAGGTGGTCCTCTCCACTACCCCCAAGCTGGGCCACAGCTATAAGAGCGAAGTGACCCGCCCCGCCACGGCGGAGGAAGAGGGGGTGCGGACCTACACCTGCACCCGCTGCGGCAACAGCTACACCGAGTCCATCGACAAGCTGCCCTCCGCGGGCGGTAAGAAGGACAGCGGCAGCACCGCCCTGTCCAAGCTCTCCGAGAGCGAGATCCGCTCCCTGCTGCCGGAAGCCTCCGAGCCGATCGATCAGGCCCCGCAGGAAGAAGAAGCCATTCCTCAGGATGAACTCGACGAAAAAGCCGATAGCGATGCCGGCGGGCACGAATACGTGGTGTCGACCGGCGATACCCTCAGCAGCATCCTGAATCAGTACGGTATCGATATGGGTGATATCGCCCAGCTCTCCTCCGCCGATAAAGAGCTGCGTAATCTGAAGATTGGCCAGCAGCTCTCCTGGACCCTGACCGCCGACGGCGATCTGCAGAGTCTGACCTGGGAGATGTCCCGCCGCGAAACCCGCACCTACACCCGCGTGGATAACGGCTTTAAAATGAGCAGCGAGCTGCAGAAAGGCGACTGGGTCAACAGCGTGCTGAAGGGCACCGTCGGCGCCAGCTTTGTCTCAAGCGCGCGCGATGCCGGGCTGACCAGCACGGAAATCAGCGCGGTGATCAAGGCCATGCAGTGGCAGATGGATTTCCGTAAGCTGAAGAAAGGCGATGAGTTCTCGGTACTGATGTCCCGCGAAATGCTTGACGGCAAACGCGAGCAAAGCCAGCTGCTCGGCGTGCGTCTGCGCTCCGACGGTAAGGACTACTTTGCCATCCGTGCCGAAGACGGTAAATTCTACGACCGCAACGGGACAGGGCTGGCGAAAGGCTTTATGCGCTTCCCGACAGCGCGTCAGTTCCGCGTCTCCTCTAATTTTAACCCGCGTCGTCTGAATCCGGTCACCGGGCGCGTCGCGCCGCACCGTGGCGTCGATTTTGCGATGCCGCAGGGAACGCCGGTGCTGGCAGTGGGCGATGGCGAAGTGGTGGTGGCCAAGCGCAGCGGCGCCGCCGGGTATTACGTGGCGATCCGCCACGGCCGTACCTATACCACTCGCTACATGCACCTGCGTAAGCTGCTGGTGAAGCCGGGGCAGAAAGTGAAGCGCGGCGATCGTATTGCGCTATCGGGGAATACCGGACGCTCTACCGGGCCGCACCTGCACTACGAAGTGTGGATCAACCAGCAGGCGGTCAACCCGCTGACGGCGAAACTGCCGCGTACCGAAGGGCTGAGCGGTTCCGACCGTACCGATTATCTGGCGCAGGTCAAAGAGGTCGTTCCGCAGCTGCGGTTTGACTAACCACCGGTCAGTGGAAAGCCGGTGCCCCAGGGCGCCGGCTTTTTCTTTTGTAGGATACCCAACGTCTCGCTACACTATCCCATTATCTTGATTAAGCAGTCGATCTGCGGATTGGGCATGGAAACGAAAAAAAATAATATTGAGTTTATCCCTAAGTTTGAAAAATCTTTTTTACTGCCGCGCTACTGGGGCGCCTGGCTGGGTGTTTTTGCCTTCGCCGGTATTGCGCTGACGCCGCCATCCTTCCGCGATCCGCTCCTCGGCAAACTCGGTCGTCTGGTCGGGCGTCTGGCGAAAAGCTCGCGCCGCCGGGCGCAGATTAATTTGCTGTATTGCTTCCCGGAAAAAAGCGAGCACGAGCGGGAAGCGATCATCGACGCCATGTACGCCTCGGCGCCGCAGGCGATGGTGATGATGGCCGAGCTGGGTCTGCGCGATCCGCAGAAAATTCTCGCCCGCGTCGACTGGCAGGGTAAAGCGATCATCGACGAGCTGCAGCGCAATAACGAGAAGGTGATTTTCCTCGTCCCGCATGCATGGGGTGTGGATATCCCGGCGATGCTGATGGCCTCCGGTGGGCAGAAGATGGCGGCGATGTTCCACAACCAGGGCAACCCGGTCTTCGATTACGTGTGGAATACCGTGCGTCGTCGTTTTGGCGGACGGATGCACGCGCGCAACGACGGGATCAAACCGTTTATTCAGTCGGTGCGCCAGGGCTACTGGGGCTACTATTTGCCCGATCAGGATCACGGCGCCGAGCACAGCGAGTTTGTGGATTTCTTCGCTACCTATAAGGCCACCCTGCCGGCGATTGGCCGCTTAATGAAGGTATGCCGCGCCCGCGTCGTTCCGCTGTTCCCGGTCTACGATGGCAAGACGCATCGCCTGACGGTGCTGGTGCGCCCGCCGATGGACGATCTGCTGGACGCTGACGATACAACAATCGCCCGGCGGATGAACGAAGAGGTGGAGGTGTTTGTTACGCCGCACACCGAGCAGTACACCTGGATCCTGAAGCTGCTGAAGACGCGCAAGCCGGGTGAAATAGAGCCCTACAAACGCAAAGAGCTGTACCCTAAGAAGTAGACTGCAAGCGCGCCAGTGGGCATTCCAGGCTCACTGGCTATATTGCGTCAGCAACATCACGCTCTCGGCCACAAGCCGGTAGCGATACTCCGGGCGGCCGGTGATGCCGTAGTGATTGCTGGTGAAGAGCACGTTGATCTGCTCCAGCCAGATCAGGTATTTGCGGCACGATACTCGGGAGATCTGCAGCGCCGCCGCCAGCTCATTGGTTGAAAAATCCCGCGCCTGATGCGCGATTATCCACCGGCACACCAGGCGAAGCGTTTGCGGCGTCAGCCCTTTCGGCAAGCGGCGGGGACCGTCCTGTTGCAGAACCCCGCGGCGTAGCAGGGTGTCGATATCCGCCTGGGCGTAGCAGGATTTCGCTTGCTTCGCATCGCGTTTATTGCGCCAGGTCCGCAGCGCCTCCTCAAAGCGCGACAACTGAAACGGTTTAATCAGGTAATCAACCACGCCATAGCGCAGTGCCGTCTGGACGGTGAGCGCATCGGCAGCGGACGTCATCATGATGACGTCAATATTCCGCCCATCAGCGCGAAGCGCTGGCAGCAGGTCCAGGCCACTCTCCTGGTGCATATAGACATCCAGCAGCAGCAGATCGACCTGCGCCAGATGGCTTAGCATCGCTTTGGCGTCGGCGATCGTCGCCGCTACTCCACAGCAGTGAAAATCAGCTACCCGGCTGATAAATAACTGGTTCAGTTCGGCCACCATGGGATCATCATCGACAATCAGCACATTGAACATGAGTAGTTCCCCCGAGTGGCGGGAAGCCTGCCGGCTTCCCGCGAGATGAGCGATCACAATGACGAACGTTTATACGCGGTGTAGCGCGCTCGCCAGAAGGTTTTATCGATATTCGCCGCCAGTTGCACCTCGTCAATCTGCGGCGCTACGCCGTCCTGCTGAGCCGCGCGGGCGACATCAGCGGCAATGGCCCGGGAAATCATTTCGATCTCTTCTACCGGCGGCAGCAACCCGCCGGTTTCGCGGGTCGCCAGAGGCGAGTGGGCGGCCAGCGTTTTACTGCAGGTGATAAGCATTGCTTCGGTGACGCGCTCGGCTTTACTGGCAAGGATCCCCAGCCCCAGACCGGGGAAAATATAGGCGTTATTGCACTGGGCGATGTCGTAGGTTTTGCCGTCATAGAAGACGGGGTCGAACGGGCTGCCGGTGGCGATAAGCGCGCTACCCCGAGTCCACTCCAGCAGATCCTTCGGCTGGGCCTCGGCCCGGGAAGTGGGGTTAGAGAGCGGCATAATAATCGGACGCGGGCAGTGCCGATGCATCTCTTTCACTATCTCTTCGCTAAACAGCCCCGGCTGGCCTGACACGCCGATCAGCACGGTAGGGTGGACGTTGCGTACGACATCCATCAGCGACAGCTGGGCCGCCTCGGTATCCCAGTGGGCGATACTGGCTCGGGAGGTGACCAGCTCGCGCTGAAAATCGAGCAGATTAGGCATCTGATCAGTCAGCAGACCAAAGCGGTCAACCATAAAGATGCGGCGGCGTGCTTCCGTCTCTGAGAGCCCATCATCCACCATCAGCGCAATGATTTTTTCCGCAATGCCGCATCCGGCCGAACCGCCGCCAAGGAAAACCACCCGCTGATCGCGGAGCGGCGTCCCGGCGGCGGCGGCGGCGGCGATCAGCGTCCCCGACGTCACGGCGGCGGTTCCCTGAATATCATCGTTAAAACAGCACAGCTGGTGTCGATAGCGGTTGAGCAGTCGCGTGGCATTTTTTTGGGCAAAATCTTCAAACTGGAGCAAGACATTCGGCCAGCGCTGTTGAACGGCATGGACAAACATGTCCATAAACTCCAGGTATTGCTCGTCGCTGATGCGCGGATGTCGCCAGCCCATATACAGCGGATCTTCCAGATGCTGCGGATTGTTGGTACCGACATCTAACATAATGGGCAGCGTTGATGCCGGATGAATACCCCCGCAGGCGGTATATAACGAGAGTTTGCCGATGGGGATCCCCATCCCGCCAATCCCCTGGTCGCCCAGCCCCAGAATACGCTCGCCATCGGTCACCACGATGACTTTGATATCGTTGCGGGAAAATCCCTGCAGCATCTCGTCAATATGGTGACGGTTGGGCCAGGAGATGAACAGGCCGCGTCCTCGGCGATATATTTCTGAAAAATGTTCGCATGCTTCACCCACCGTCGGGGTATAAATAATCGGCAGCGTCTCTTTCATATGGCTGCGCAGCAGGTTATAGAATAACGTCTCGTTGGTGTCCTGAATATTTCTGAGATAAATATGGCGCGAAATACTTTTTTTGAACTGGCAAAACTGGCCCCATGCGCGCTCGGTTTGTTCTTCAATGGTTTCCACATTGTGCGGTAACAGTCCCTGAAGATTAAACGCTGTGCGTTCGCTTTCCGTAAACGCGAGGCCTTTATTTAATAACGGGTTTTCCAGCAGGACGGCACCATTATAGGGCGTGTATAAGGTTTCTGTGGCTAACATGACATGACTCCTGAATATAAAATTAAAACATTGCCTGATGTCTAGGTATTTTATTTCCGTGATTACGAAATGAGATAAATCATGACGCCTTCGGTGACCACGCCGATGGCGGTGCCCAGCAAAATAGAAGATGAGGCGGGTTCAATATAGGTATCGCTGCGCAGGGCAAACATCCCTGCCGCGATAGCGGAAGGCGTCGCGCCGATGATAATAACCTGTTGCATCAGGGTATGACTGAGCCCAAAGGCCAGCCCGGCCAGCGCCATCATGGCCGGCTGGATCAGGTTTTTAATACTGATGTTGGTGCAGGTTTGAATATTGACCGTCGGACGTTCACCGTAAAACAGCAGCCCAAGGGCGAAGAGTGACAGACCGCCGGCGATTTTACCCACCATTTCAACGGGTACGCTGAGCAGATGCGGCAGCTGGATCCCGGCCAGGCTGAGCAGTACGCCGGAAATGGGGATCCAGACAATGGGGTTTCTCACGGCTTTCAGCAGGTTTTGCAGGATCAACTGCCCGGCGTGGAGCTGGGGATCCCCAGCGTCTCCGGGCTGGTCTCCCATGCGGATCAGGATGATGGTCAGAGGGATCATCAACACGCTGGTCACCAGGTTTCCGATAAGCACCCCGAGAAAGCCCTCCGGACCTATCAGCACCGCCAGCACGGGAGCGCCGAAGTAGGCCATATCGGGGAAGGCGCAAACCAGCGACTGAATCGCGCTAGTTTTAATATCATGACGAAAAACATAGCGCGAGATCAGTAGCGTAAGAAAATACGACCCCATCAGACCGATAACCAGCACCGCCATAAAGGTGAAGTTTTTTATTTTATCCGGGCTGGTATGTAATGCGCCGATAAAAAGATGAAAAGGAAGCGCAAAGCGGATAACTACCGTGGCGAGAACGGATGCGTCCTCACGGCGAGTATAGCCGAGTTTGCCGCTAAGCCATCCGAGCAGCATGATAAATACCAACGGGAAAAGAGATTGCAAGAGCAGTGAAGGCATAAAATGTCCTGACATATATTATCGGTTTGTTGTGCTGCCAATCTAACGATCCCCTAATATTTAAAAGGTGATAGCCATCACAGTCATCTGGATTTAAATAATTTCGCCTTGGCTACTTTAGTTACAAATAGGGAAAAGAGGATTAAATCATGGGGTTGCATTAACAGGAATAATTATTTTAGCGGGCGATAACTTTAGCTTCGTGATAATAAATTAAATTACTTAAAATAAACTTTATGGTTCAGTCACAAAGCCGACAGCGTTAATACGGTTGTCGTTTTTAGTTTTAAAGTCCTGTGTTACCGTTTCGGTGTATTTAGTTGATACGGCGTTTAGCGCTTTTGAATTCATAGTGCTGCGCAATTTTAATATTGCATCCTGACCCTACGTGACCTCTTTATTATTCAGGTAAAAATATGAAAATTAATTCACTCAACCAACCGATAGATAAAACATTGCCGAACGGGCAAGCGACTCGACTTTTCACCAATATCGAAGTCGGCGCTGTGCCGTTAACGCTGTTTATCGGTATCGCCGCGATAGTGGCGCTCTCCGCGGGCGCGGGGTTGTTGCCAAAAAACATGATTGGCGGACTGGCGGTCATCATGACCCTGGGGTTCGCGCTGGCGAAAATTGGCCGCATGGTGCCGGTGTTAAAAGATATTGGCGGTCCGGCGATTTTGTGTTTGATGATGCCCTCAGCGCTGGTCTACTTTGGCGTGTTTGAAGCGCATACGCTCGATACCGTGCATTTGCTGATGAAGGAGGCCAATCTCCTCTATTTCGTCATCGCCTGCCTGGTGGTCGGCAGTATCCTGGGAATGAACCGCACGATTCTGATCCAGGGGATGGTGCGCATGTTTGTCCCGCTGGTGGTTGGGACCGGCGCGGCAATCGCCACCGGCCTGCTGGTGGGCAGCTTATTCGGCTACAGTCTGTATCACACCTTCTTCTTTATCATTGTGCCCATTATCGGCGGCGGCATTGGCGAAGGGATCCTGCCGTTGTCGCTGGCTTATTCGGCGATCCTCGGGCAGACGCCTGATGTCTACGTGGCCCAGCTGGCGCCGGCGGCGGTGGTGGGTAACATCTTCGCCATTATCTGCGCTGGCTTTCTGGCCCGCATGGGCGCCCGTCGCCCGGCGCTGTCCGGCAACGGGCTACTGATCCGCAGCCATGAAGATAACAGCGTCTTTGCGCAGAATCAGAGTACGCAGCCGACCGATTTTCAGCTCATGGGCGCCGGGTTGCTGATGATTTGCGCCTTTTTTATTGTCGGCGGCCTGCTGGAGAAGGTGGTGCATATTCCGGGGCCGGTGCTGATGATTCTGGCGGCGGTATTCTGCAAATATACCAAAGTTATCCCGGCGGCGATGGAGCTGGGGGCGCACAGCTGCTACAAGTTCGTCTCCGCCGCGCTGGTGTGGCCGCTGATGATCGGCCTGGGCATGCTGTATGTACCGCTGGAGAGCGTGGTATCGGTCTTCTCCGTTGGCTACGTCGTGGTGTGCGGCTCAATTGTCTTTGCCATGGCGCTGAGCGGGTTCTTTATCGCTTCACGTCTTAATATGTATCCTGTGGAAGCCGCCATTGTTACCAGCTGCCACAGCGGGTTAGGCGGAACGGGGGATGTGGCCATTCTCTCGGCCTCAAACCGCATGGGATTGATGCCGTTTGCACAGATTGCGACGCGTATCGGCGGGGCGTCGACGGTGATCGCCGCGACGCTATTACTGAGCTGGATGGTGTAGCCTGCCGGAGGGCAAAAAAAACCTGCCAGCCGTATCGCTGGCAGGTAGACACCGAGGCTTACTCGACGGTGAGGATACGCGTGGTGTTGGTGCTGCCGATGGTGCTCATCACATCACCCTGGGTAACAACCACCAGATCGCCGGAGACCAGGTAGCCTTTGTCCCGCAGCAGATTGACGGCATCGTGCGCAGCGGCCACCCCGTCATTCTGGCTGTCGAAGAACACCGGCGTCACCCCGCGGTAGAGGGCGGTCAGGTTCAGGGTGCGCTCGTGGCGGGACAGAGCGAAAATTGGCAGACCGGAGCTGATGCGCGAGGTCATCAGCGCGGTGCGGCCTGATTCGGTCATGGTGATGATAGCCGTGATGCCTTTCAGGTGGTTGGCGGCATACATCGCCGACATGGCAATCGCTTCTTCCACGTTGTCGAACTGGACGTCCAGACGGTGTTTGGAGACGTTGAGGCTCGGGATTTTTTCGGCGCCCAGACACACGCGCGCCATCGCGGCCACGGTTTCCGACGGGTATTGACCGGCAGCGGTTTCCGCGGAGAGCATCACGGCATCGGTACCATCCAGCACGGCGTTGGCCACGTCCATGACTTCCGCACGGGTCGGCATCGGGTTGGTGATCATCGACTCCATCATCTGGGTGGCGGTAATGACGGAACGGTTCAGCTGACGCGCACGACGAATCAGCGCTTTCTGGATGCCCACCAGCTCCGGATCGCCGATTTCGACGCCAAGGTCACCGCGGGCAACCATCACCACATCGGAGGCGAGGATCACGTCGTCCATGGCGTTCTGATCGCAGACGGCTTCCGCACGCTCGACTTTGGCGACGATTTTCGCATCACAGCCGGCATCGCGCGCCAGGCGACGGGCGTAGTTCAGGTCTTCGCCGCAGCGCGGGAAGGAGACGGCGAGATAGTCGACGCCGATTTTAGCGGCGGTGACGATATCGGCCTTGTCTTTGTCGGTCAGCGCTTCGGCAGACAGGCCGCCGCCGAGCTTGTTGATCCCTTTGTTATTGGACAGCGGGCCGCCAACGGTCACTTCAGTGAAGACTTTCATCCCCTGAACTTCGAGGACTTTCAGCTGCACACGACCATCGTCGAGCAGCAGGATATCGCCAGGCACGACGTCCGCCGGCAGACCTTTATAGTCGATTCCGACTTTCTCTTTATCGCCTTCGCCCTTGCCGAGGTTGGCATCGAGCAGGAATTTATCGCCGACGTTGAGGAAAATTTTGCCTTCTTTGAAGGTCGATACGCGAATTTTTGGTCCCTGGAGGTCGCCGAGGATGGCCACGTGACGGCCCAGTTTTGCCGCAATCTCACGCACTTTATCGGCACGGAGCTGATGATCTTCCGGGGTGCCGTGAGAGAAGTTCATACGCACTACGTTTGCGCCCGCGGCGATAACTTTTTCCAGGTTGTTATCGCGGTCAGTTGCCGGGCCTAAGGTAGTAACGATTTTGGTTCTGCGAAGCCTTCTGGACATGTAATACTCCGTTGACTGATACAACTTTGGTGTTGCGTGAACATGGATTCGGTAGCGCCAGCCTGCAACGTCGCACAGCCGGATCGTTATCGAAGGTGTAATGGGGTACTGCTTGTTATCAACTTTTATTGATTATCACTGGGTACGAACGGTTCTTTATCAAAACGCGATTCCTTCAGCGCTTCCTTGACCCTCTTCAAGTTATCTCTGAATTTTGCCCCCCGGCGCAGGGTAAAGCCTGTCGCCAGCACGTCAATGACGGTCAACTGGGCCAGACGCGAGACCATCGGCATATAGATGTCGGTATCTTCCGGCACATCCAGGGTAATGGCCAGCGTGGCTTCCCGGGCCAGCGGCGAGCCGGGGGAGGTGAGAGCGATCACCATGGCATCGTTTTCACGCGCCAGCTGCGCCAGTTCTACCAGGCTCTTGGTTCTTCCGGTATGTGAGATAATCACCACCACATCATCGTCATCGCAATTCATACAACTCATGCGTTGCAGGACAATGTCGTCGGAATAGATGACCGGCACGTTAAAGCGGAAAAATTTGTTCATCGCGTCATGAGCGACCGCCGCCGAGGAGCCGAGGCCGAAAAAGGCGATTTTTTTTGCCTGAGTCAGCAGATCCACCGCACGATTCACCGCCGACATGTCGAGAGAATGGTGGACCTGATCTAAACTCGCCATGGCCGATTCAAATATTTTTCCCGTGTATGACTCAACGCTGTCGTCTTCATCAACATTGCGGTTAACATAGAGCGTGCCGTGCGCAAGGCTCTGGGCGAGATGTAGTTTGAAGTCAGGAAAGCCGCGGGTTTCGAGACTACGGCAGAAGCGATTGACGGTCGGTTCGCTCACTCCGGCCTCAAGGGCGAGGGCGGCGATGCTCGAATGAATGGCCTGCGCGGGGGTGGCAAGGATCACTTCCGCCACTTTGCGTTCAGATTTGCTAAGGTGTTCCAGTCGGGACTGGATTTTTTCCAGCATGTTCATTAGTAACAGGGCGCTCATCAATGGAAACGATTTCATTAATGGGTGAAATCATCGGGCGTTTTAGCAAGAATATACCCCTCCGCAAGCGCAAGCGGTGAGGAATGACGGGAAAAAATGTTGTTTTTTTTCATTACATGATCAGAGTCGTATTTTACTGACCTGAAACAGGTACAAACAACGAACAATATCAGCCAGATGCCTAAATCATCGCCGAATGTTTTCACCCTGTGCGGTTTTCCCGCTGCAAACGGAGGGGAAGGCTTTCGGGAAACAGGTAAACACAGTACAGTGCAGTGTAAGAAAATTACAAATATAGCCTGGCAAAAGCACCAGACTATCAACTGAGGAGAATGACATGGCGGTAACGCAAACGGCCCAGGCATGCGACCTGGTCATTTTCGGCGCGAAGGGCGACCTGGCGCGGCGTAAATTGTTGCCTTCCCTGTATCAGCTTGAAAAGGCGGGCCAGATCCACGCCGACACCCGGATCATTGGCGTCGGCCGTGCCGACTGGGATAAAGCGGCTTACACCAAAGTGGTGCGCGAAGCGCTGGAAACCTTCATGAAGGAAAAAATTGATGAAGGTTTGTGGGATTCCCTGAGCGGCCGCCTGGAGTTCTGTAATCTTGACGTCAATGACACCAGCGGCTTCACCCGCCTGGGTGACATGCTGGACCAAAAGAATCGCGTCACCATCAACTATTTCGCCATGCCGCCGAGCACCTTTGGCGCCATCTGTAAAGGTCTGGGCGAAGCGAAGCTCAATGCCAAGCCTGCGCGCGTGGTTATGGAAAAACCGCTGGGCACCTCGCTGGAAACCTCGCGGGAAATCAACGATCAGGTCGGCGAGTTTTTTGAAGAGTGCCAGGTCTACCGTATCGACCACTACCTCGGAAAAGAGACAGTCCTCAACCTGCTGGCGCTGCGCTTTGCCAACTCTCTGTTCGTCAATAACTGGGACTGCCGTACCATCGATCATGTGGAAATCACCGTCGCGGAAGAGGTAGGCATTGAAGGGCGCTGGGGGTACTTCGACCAGGCCGGACAGATGCGCGACATGATCCAGAACCACCTGCTGCAGATCCTGTGCATGATTGCCATGTCGCCGCCGTCCGATCTCAGCGCCGACAGCATCCGTGATGAAAAGGTCAAGGTGCTGAAATCCCTGCGCCGTATTGACCGCTCCAATGTGCGCGAGAAAACCGTTCGCGGCCAGTACACCGCCGGCTTTGCCCAGGGCAAAAAAGTGCCAGGCTACCTCGAAGAAGAGGGGGCGAACAAAACCAGCAACACCGAAACCTTCGTGGCGATCCGCGTTGATATCGATAACTGGCGCTGGGCTGGCGTACCGTTCTATCTGCGTACCGGCAAACGTCTGCCAACCAAATGTTCCGAAGTGGTGGTTTACTTCAAAACGCCGGAGCTGAACCTGTTTAAAGAGACCTGGCAGGAGCTGCCGCAGAACAAGCTGACCATTCGTCTGCAGCCGGACGAAGGGGTGGATATCCAGGTCCTGAACAAAGTGCCGGGCCTCGACCATAAGCACAACCTGCAGATTACCAAGCTGGATCTGAGCTACTCCGAAACCTTCAACCAGACGCATCTGGCCGATGCCTATGAACGTCTGCTGCTGGAGACCATGCGCGGTATCCAGGCGCTGTTCGTCCGCCGCGATGAAGTGGAAGAGGCATGGAAGTGGGTGGACTCCATCACCGAAGCCTGGGCGGCCGACCGCGATGCGCCGAAACCGTATCAGGCCGGGACCTGGGGACCGGTGGCCTCGGTGGCCATGATCACCCGCGATGGGCGCTCGTGGAACGAGTTTGAGTAAGCTCGCGATCTTATCCGTCAGGGTTATTTTACCGGTAACATGATCTGACGCAGAAAGTCGCACGCTTTTTAATCTTTTAAGCCCCGTGAGGATTCACCCACGGGGCTTTTTTTATTACACTGCCTTCAGACATTTTGCCCCTGAGCGCTGGTGTTGGTGGCTTCGGACACTAAAACACGTCATCTCGCAGCGGCCGGACAGATAAAATTTTGAGGAGCCTTTATGAATTCGACAATGTTACGGGTAACAAATCGCATTATCGAACGGTCGCGTGATACCCGCGCGGCTTACCTCGCAAGGATTAACCAGGCCAAAACCGACACCGTGCATCGTGCGCAACTGGCCTGCGGCAATCTGGCTCACGGTTTCGCGGCCTGTCAGGCCGACGACAAAGCCTCTCTGAAAAGCATGTTGCGCAACAACATCGCCATCATCACCTCCTACAACGATATGTTGTCCGCGCACCAGCCCTATGAACACTACCCGGATATCATTCGCAAAGCGCTGCACAGCGCCAATGCGGTCGGTCAGGTGGCCGGCGGCGTGCCGGCGATGTGCGATGGCGTGACCCAGGGACAGGACGGCATGGAGCTCTCTCTCCTGAGTCGCGAAGTGATCGCCATGTCCGCGGCCATCGGCCTGTCGCATAACATGTTCGATGGCGCTCTGTACCTCGGCGTGTGTGATAAAATTGTGCCCGGACTGACCATGGCCGCGCTCTCATTCGGCCACCTGCCGTCGGTCTTTATTCCCTCCGGTCCGATGGCCAGCGGCCTGCCTAATAAAGAAAAGGTTCGCATTCGCCAGCTGTACGCGGAGGGCAAAGTTGACCGCATGGCGCTGCTGGAGTCCGAAGCCGCTTCTTACCACGCGCCGGGAACCTGTACGTTCTACGGTACGGCGAACACCAACCAGATGGTGGTGGAGTTTATGGGCATGCAGTTGCCGGGCTCGTCCTTTGTCCATCCGGATGCTCCGCTGCGGGAAGCGCTGACCGCCGCCGCCGCGCGCCAGGTCACCCGCATGACCGGCAATGGCAACGAGTGGATGCCGTTGGGCAAAATGTTTGACGAAAAAGTGGTGGTCAACGGCATTGTGGCGCTGCTGGCGACCGGCGGCTCCACCAACCACACTATGCACCTGGTGGCGATGGCCCGCGCGGCGGGCATTATCATTAACTGGGATGATTTCTCCGACCTGTCAGACGTGGTACCGCTGCTGGCGCGCCTCTACCCCAACGGTCCGGCGGATATCAACCATTTCCAGGCAGCGGGCGGCGTTCCGGTTCTGGTGCGCGAGCTGCTGAAAGGCGGCCTGCTGCATGAGGACGTTCACACCGTCGCTGGCTTCGGTCTGTCGCGCTACACCCTCGAGCCGTGGCTCAACAACGGCGAGCTGGACTGGCGGGAAGGGGCGACGGCGCCGCTTGACGATCAGGTCATCGCGACATTCGAGAAACCGTTCTCCCGTCACGGCGGCACCAAGGTGCTGAGCGGTAACCTGGGACGCGCGGTCATGAAAACCTCGGCAGTCCCGGCTGAGAACCAGGTGATCGAAGCGCCGGCGGTGGTGTTCGAGAGCCAGCACGACGTGTTGCCGGCCTTTGAAGCGGGTCTGCTGGACAAAGACTGCGTGGTGGTGGTCCGTCATCAGGGGCCAAAAGCGAACGGGATGCCAGAATTACATAAACTTATGCCGCCACTTGGTGTATTATTGGACCGCCGTTTCAAAATAGCGCTGGTGACCGATGGCCGACTCTCTGGCGCCTCCGGTAAAGTCCCGTCAGCCATCCATGTCACGCCTGAAGCCTATGATGGTGGGTTGCTGGCGAAAGTGCGCGATGGCGATCTTATTCGCGTGAACGGGCAGACGGGGGAACTGACGCTGCTGGTGGACGATGCCGAACTGGCGGCGCGTCAGCCGCATATCCCTGACCTCAGCGCGTCGCGCGTAGGTACCGGTCGGGAGATGTTTGGGGCGCTGCGTGAGAAGCTCTCTGGCGCGGAGCAGGGCGCAACCTGCATCACTTTTTAAGACGATTTAATTTCTAGATCTGGCGAGAGAAAATCCTGATGAAAAACTGGAAAACAACAGCAGAAGCAATCCTCACCTCCGGTCCGGTTGTCCCGGTTATCGTAGTGAAAAAGCTGGAACACGCGGTACCGATGGCGAAAGCGCTGGTCGCGGGCGGCGTGCGCGTCCTGGAAGTGACTCTGCGCACCGAGTGCGCCCTGGAGGCGATCCGCGCGATTGCTAAAGAAGTGCCGGACGCGATTGTCGGCGCGGGCACCGTCACCAACGTCGAGCAGCTGAAAGCGGTAACAGAAGCCGGCGCGCAGTTCGCTATCAGCCCGGGGCTGACCGAATCTCTGCTGAAAGCGGCGACCGAAGACGGCACTATTCCGCTGATCCCGGGGATCAGCACCGTCTCCGAGCTGATGCTGGGCATGCAGTACGGTCTGAAAGAGTTTAAATTCTTCCCGGCGGAAGCCAACGGCGGCGTGAAAGCGCTGCAGGCGATTGCGGGTCCGTTCGGTCACATTCGTTTCTGCCCGACCGGCGGTATCTCCCCGGCTAACTACCGTGATTACCTGGCGCTGAACAGCGTGCTGTGCATCGGGGGTTCCTGGCTGGTGCCGGCCGACGCCCTGGAAGCTGGCGACTACGATCGCATCACCACCCTGGCGCGTGAAGCGGTGGAAGGCGCGAAGTAAACCGCACCTCAAGGTCAACAACCCGGTTAGCGGCAACGTAACCGGGTTTTTTTGTCTTTACCCTTCGACGATAACCGCCGCGGCGGCGGTTTTAGCCCGCGCCACAGCCTCTTCCACCGAATCGGCGACGGCGAGGGTCACCCCCAGACGACGGGTGCCGTCAATCTCCGGCTTGCCGAACAGACGCAGCTGCAGGCCAGCTCCGACGGCCGACTGCAGCTGGCCGAAGCTGACGTTCTGACTGGTCAGCTGCGGAAGGATCACTGCGGAAGCGGCCGGACCATACTGGCGGATAGCGCCGACGGGCAATCCAAGAAAGGCGCGAACGTGCAGGGCGAATTCCGAGAGATCCTGCGAAATAAGCGTCACCATTCCGGTGTCGTGCGGGCGCGGGGAGACTTCGCTGAAGATCACCTCGTCGCCGCAAACGAACAGCTCCACGCCGAACAGGCCATAACCTCCCAGCGCGAGCACCACCTTGCGGGCGATATCCTGCGCGCGTTCAAGGGCCTGGTCGCTCATCTGCTGCGGCTGCCAGGACTCGCGGTAGTCGCCGTCTTCCTGACGATGGCCGACCGGGGCGCAGAAATGCACGCCATCGACGGCGCTGACGGTGAGCAGGGTGATTTCAAAGTCGAAATTCACCACCCCTTCGACGATCACCCGCCCGGCGCCGGCGCGGCCGCCCTGCTGGGCGTAGCGCCAGGCTTCGCTGAGCTGGTCAGACGAGCGGATAAAGCTCTGGCCTTTACCGGAGGAGCTCATCACCGGCTTGACGATGCACGGCAAGCCGATCTCCGCTACCGCCGCGCGGAAGGCTTCTTCACTGTCGGCGAAACGGTAGCTGGAGGTGGGGAGCTGCAGCTCTTCGGCCGCCAGACGGCGTATGCCTTCGCGGTTCATGGTGAGCTTCGCTGCCCGCGCCGTGGGGACCACTTTTTGCCCGGCCTGCTCCAGTTCGACCAGGGTATCGGTGGCGATAGCTTCGATCTCCGGCACGATGTAATCGGGTTTTTCCTGTTCGATCAGCGCGCGCAGGCTCTCGCCGTGCAGCATATTGATGACGTGGGCGCGGTGGGCGACCTGCATCGCCGGGGCATCGGGGTAGCGGTCGACGGCGATAGTTTCAATGCCCAGACGCTGACATTCGATGGCGACTTCTTTACCCAGCTCGCCGGAGCCTAACAGCATAACTTTGGTGGCTGCCGGGCGCAGCGCGGTGCCTAATACAGTCATAACTCTCTTCCGCAGTAAAAAAAGATGCGGTCGATTATAAACGAAAACGTTTGCGTCTGTCTTTATGCGCGTGAGTTGAGTCCGGAAGGGAAATTTGCTATACTGTATAAAAATACAGTATTGAGAGGCTGCAGCATGGCGGTTGAAATTAAATATGTGGTGATCCGCGAAGGTGAGGAAAAAATGTCTTTTGCCAGCAAAAAAGAGGCCGACGCTTACGACAAAATGCTCGATCTGGCAGAGGTGCTGAATGACTGGCTGGTAGCATCGCCGCTGGAAATGGACGATGCCCAGCGCGATACCATGGCGATGTGGCTGGCGGAGCGTAAAGAGGCGCTGCAGCATATTCTGCGCGCCGGCAGACTGCCGGAGCAGGATGCGACTGCGCACGATGCGCCCGCGCCGTCAACGAACGCTGAGGCTTCCCCGGCGGAAGAGGCCGCCGCGGCAGCTGCCAAAACGCGGAAAGCCAAAGCGGCCTGATGGCTGGCGGTCAGCCGCTGATGGGCTGATGGGCTGATGGGCTGATGGGCTGATGGGCTGATGGGTTGATGGGTTGATGGGTTGATGGGCTGGTCGGTCGGTCTGTCGGTCGGTCGGTCGGTCGGTCTGTCGGTCGGTCTGTCGGTCGGTCGGTCTGTCGGTCGGCTGGACCCGGTGCCGCCGCCGCGCGCACCTTTGCGCATCTTTAGCCATGTCTAACATTTCCTGACATCGCGTCGTTTAGGCTGATAACAGTGTTTGTCACCTGAGAGGAAAACCATGGCTAACTGGCTAAATCAACTGCAGTCGTTGCTCGGACAGCAGGGCGTGTCGCCGTCCGGCGAGTCGTCAAAAGGGAGCGCCCTGCTGCCCGGCGCCATCGGCGGGCTGGCGGGGCTGCTGGTGGCCAGCAAATCGTCACGCAAGCTGCTGGCGAAATATGGCACCAGCGCGCTGCTGGCTGGCGGTGGGGCGGTGGCGGGTACCGTATTGTGGAACAAGTATCAGCAGAAAATGCGCGCTCAGAACACGCCCGCTCCGACACCCGAGACGGCTGCGGCGCCGACGGAGGTCGATCCGCGCAGCGTGCGGTTGATCACCGCCCTGGTGTTTGCCGCCAAAAGCGATGGTCATATCGACGATCACGAGCGGGCGAGGATTGAAGCCCAGCTTCGGGAGGCCAATATTGACGTGCAGGCCCGGGTGCTGATTGACCAGGCGCTGGCTCAGCCGCTGGATCCGCAGCGTCTCGCCGAGGGCATCGTTGACCCGCAGGAGGCGCTGGAGATCTACTACGTCAGCTGCGCGGTGATTGATATCGACCACTTTATGGAGCGCAGCTATCTCAACGCCCTGGGTGAGGCTCTGGCGTTGCCAAAAGATGTCCGGGCCGACATCGAACAGGACATCCAGTCACAAAAACAGGCGCTAAGCGTTTAAATTATCACGTTTCGCTTGCATCGCCCGCGTCTTTTGCCACCCTTATAGACACGTCATCATTCAGGCGCCACCCTGCGGCCTGAATGCTCTTGTGTCACGAAAAAGCAGCAGAAGAATAACATGCCACCTAAAGCCAAACGGATCCCTCACGCCATGACCTTGCATGGCGATACACGCATCGATAACTATTACTGGCTGCGCGACGATGAACGCGCGCGGCGTGATGTGCTGGAATATCTGCACGCGGAAAACGCCTACGGCAAGCAAGTGATGGATTCGCAGCTCAGCCTGCAGGAGCGTCTGCTGAAAGAGATTATCGACCGCATTCCGCAGCGGGAAGTCTCTGCCCCCTATAGTAAAAACGGCTTTCGCTACCGGCAGGTGTATGAGCCGGGCTGCGAATACGCTATCTACCAGCGACAGTCGGTGCTGAAAGAAGAGTGGGACGAGTGGGAGATCCTGCTTGATGCCAACCAGCGGGCGGCAAAGAGCGAGTTTTACACCCTGGGCGGGCTGGGTATTGCGCCCAACAACCAGTTGATGGCGGTGGCGGAAGATTATCTCTCCCGTCGCCAGTACGGTCTGCGTTTTTGCGACCTCAGCAACGGCGAGTGGTATCCGGAGACCCTGGAAAATGTCACCTCCGGCTTTGCCTGGAGCAACGATTCACGCTTTGTGTGGTACGTGCGTAAACATCCCACCACGCTGCTTCCTTATCAGGTCTGGCGCCACACCGTCGGGACGCCGGCGCAGAGCGACGTGCTGGTCTACGAGGAAAAAGATGAGACCTTCTACGTCAGCGTGCATAAAACCACATCCCAGCAGTTCGTGGTGATTTATCTCTCCAGCGCCACCACCAGCGAAGTACTGCTGCTCAACGCCGAACTGCCAGACGCCGAGCCGGTCTGCTTCCTGCCGCGGCGTAAAGATCATGAATATAGCCTCGATCACTATCAGCACGCCTTCTATCTGCGATCCAACCGGGACGGGAAGAATTTTGGTCTCTATCGTACCGTGCTACGCGATGAAGATCAGTGGACCACGCTGATCCCGCCGCGTCACGACGTGATGCTTGAAGGATTTACCCTGTTTACCGACTGGCTGGTCGTCGAGGAGCGTCAGCGCGGCCTGACCAGTCTGCGGCAGATTAACCGCAAGACCCGGGAGGTGGTGGGGATCGCCTTTGACGATCCGGCCTATGTCACCTGGCTTGCCTATAATCCGGAGCCCGAAACGTCGCGCCTGCGCTACGGCTACTCCTCGATGACGACGCCCGACACCCTGTTTGAACTGGATATGGATACCGGCGAACGACGGGTGATCAAGCAGCAGGAGGTGAAGGGGCTGGACACCCGCTGCTATCAGAGCGAGCATCTGTGGGTGACCGCCCGCGATGGCGTCGAAGTCCCGGTCTCGCTGGTCTACCATCGCGACCATTTTCGTAAAGGGAGCAATCCGCTGCTGGTCTATGGCTATGGCTCGTATGGCGACAGTATCGATGCCGATTTCAGCGCCAGTCGGCTGAGCCTGCTCAACCGCGGCTTTGTCTACGCCATCGCCCACGTCCGCGGCGGCGGCGAGCTGGGTCAGCAGTGGTATGAGGACGGTAAATTCCTGTGTAAGAAAAATACCTTTAACGACTATCTCGACGTCTGCGACGCGCTGCTGGCTCAGGGGTACGGCGACCCGCGGCTCTGCTATGGCATGGGCGGCAGCGCCGGCGGGATGCTGATGGGGGTGGCCGTTAACGAGCGTCCAGAGCTGTTCCACGGCGTGATAGCCCAGGTGCCGTTCGTCGACGTGGTAACCACGATGCTGGATGAGACCATTCCGCTGACGACCGGCGAATTTGAAGAGTGGGGGAACCCGCAGGATGAAACCTATTACCACTACATGAAAAGCTACAGCCCCTACGACGGCGTGAAGGCGCAGGCGTATCCGCATATGCTGGTGACCACCGGGCTGCACGATTCCCAGGTGCAATACTGGGAGCCGGCGAAGTGGGTGGCAAAACTGCGTGAACTGAAAACCGACGATAACCTGCTGCTGCTTTGCACCGATATGGACTCCGGGCATGGCGGAAAATCCGGGCGCTTTAAAAGCTATGAGGGGGTGGCGCTGGAGTACGCCTTTTTCATCGCCCTGGCGCAAGGGACACTGCCGGGGAAAGCGGCAGTGTAGGGGCTATTCCCCAAGGTAATGCTTGAGCGTGAGGCGCAGTTCGGGGCTCATGCGGTCGAGATTGTTGAATAACCAGCGCAGATAGCCTGGATCGTTTTCAGCAATCTCGGCGACGGCTTTACCGCGATATTTGCCGAAGGTAAAGGTGGTGAGCAGCGCCGGCCGACCTGTGATATCGGCCATTTCGTCAGGCGTCCAGCCGGAAACGTTGATGATATCCAGCAGCAGCGCAGCGGTGATATAGCAGTCATACAGCGCCCGGTGGTGATGCAGCCCCGGCGGCGTGGCCACGTTCAGCTTACGTGATTTATAGAGCCCCATATTACTGTATTTGATCCCCGGCCACAGCCGGCGGGCCAGCTTCATCGTACAGATCCACTCGCCATGCATCTCCGGTAGCACCCGACGATCGAAGCTGGCGTTATGCGCGACGTACCACGGGCTGCCATGATAGTGCGGAATAATCTCCTCAATCCACGGCTTATCGGCGACCATCTCTTCGGTAATCCGGTGGATAGCCATCGCCTGCGGGCTGATGGGGCGGTCAGGACGCACCAGATGACTCATGGGATTGGTGATTTGCCCGTCGACAATGTCGACCGAGGCGATTTCAACGATGCCCCCCTGCAGTCCGCAGGTTTCGGTATCAATGACGCGCAGCATGGCTCGCTCCAGAGCAAAACAATAAGCGTAAAGTAATTGGTCGGGCTTGCCAACCGACGGCGAGGGGGCAAGTAGGCATTATTTCTGTTTCGGCTCCCAGGGCAGGCGGGACAGTGAAACGGAGGCCAGCCGATGGGCGATCAGCCGTTCGCGGAACCAGTCGCGCAGATGGGCGGGCTGTTCACGCTCGACCAAATCAGCGACCACCGGCATATTATACCGCTCTTTAAAGGCGACGCCGGCGGCGGCGAGATCGACGTTAACTTTATCCATCTCATCTTGCGAAATTTTGGCCAGATTTCTTTCCATCATACACTCCACTCTGCTTGTAAACCCGGTCAGGGCCTGACGCCCGGCTCGACTCTGCCATTATACAGGGTTATTCTCTGTGCTACAGACATAACAAAAGGGAATGACGAATATGCGACTTCTTGCTGGACGCGCGATGCGCCTCTCCGTTGCGTTTGCCGGGTTATTAACCGCGACGGGCGCGCTCGCCCACGCTCACCTGCAGCAGCAGATCCCCGCCGCCGGTGCGCAGCTGGCGGCTTCTCCGCAGACGCTGACGCTCAGTTTCTCCGAAGGCATTGAACCCGCGTTCAGCGGGGTGTCCGTCACCGGTCCGCAGCAGCATGCGGTGGCCACCGGCAAACTGACCCGCAGCGCCGACAACCCCACCCAGGTCACCGTGCCTGTGGCGGAAACCCTGCGGCCGGGAGAATACACTGTGGCATGGCATGTAGTTTCAGTGGATGGCCATAAAACCAAAGGGCAATACACCTTTAGCGTGAAGTAAGCGATGCTGACCGGGCTCTATATTACCCTGCGTTTTGGGCATTTTATCGCCCTGATGCTGGCTTTTGGCTGCGTGCTGTATGGCGCCTGGTGGGCGCCGGTGCCGCTGCGACGCGTACTGATGCTGCGCTTCTATCCGCTGCTGCGCCCGCTGCTGCTGATCGGCGCCCTCTCTACCCTGGCGCTGTATCTGCTGCAGGGGGGATTGATGGGCGACGGCTGGGCAGATGTCTGGCAACCCGCCGTCTGGCAGGCGGTGGCGGGCACCCGCTTCGGCGGGGTGTGGATTTGGCAGATCCTGCTGGCGTGGATCGCCCTCGCCGTAGTGTGGATCCGTCCCCGACATGGCGCTCGCCAGCTGGTGGCCCTGCTGGCGGCCCAGCTGCTGCTTTCCGCTGGGGTAGGGCATGCCGCCATGCATGATGGTTTACTCGGCGCCCTGCAGCGGACTAATCATGCTGTCCACCTCTTCTGCGTTGCCAGCTGGTTCGGCGGCCTGTTGCCCTTTATCTATTGCCTGCGCCTGGCGCAGGGGCGCTGGCGGCAGGCCGCGGTCTATACCATGGCGCGCTTTTCACGTTACGGGCATCTGGCCGTCGCCGGCACCCTTGCCAGCGGGGCGATCAATGCGCTGTTGATCCAGGGAGGGATGATTGGCGCATCGCCCTGGGGACGTCTGCTGTTGATCAAATGTGCGCTGGTGGCCGGGATGGTGGTAATTGCGTTAGTGAACAGGTATGTTCTGGTACCGCGCATGTCGGCAAGCGGTTCGCGGGCGGAAAGTCTGATCCTGCGAACCACGCAGGCTGAGATAGGGCTGGGCGCGCTGGCGCTGCTGGCCGTCAGTCTGTTTGCCACCTGGGAACCTTATTGAATTAACTGGCAAAATCATGAAAAAAATTGTTCTGACCATGTTGTTACTGGCAAGCTCCGGCGCTGCACTGGCGGCGCCGCAAATTATCACCGTGAGCCGCTTTGAGGTAGGGAAGGAGAGCTGGGCGTTCAACCGTGAAGAGGTGATGTTGACCTGTCGTCCGGGCAATGCCCTTTACGCTATCAACCCGAGCACTCTGGTCCAGTATCCGCTCAATGAGGTGGCTGAGCAGCAGGTCAAAGCCGGCAAAACCACCGCCCAGCCGATCTCAGTGATCCAGATCGACGATCCGCAGCATCCTGGGCAAAAAATGAGCCTCGCGCCGTTTATCGAGCGCGCGCAGAAGCTCTGCTAGATTTTCGCGCTATCTCGCTGTAATAGCATAAAAAAAACCGCCCTTGCCGGACAACGGCAGTGGCGGTTTTTTGGCTGGCAACGCCCACTTTTCCAGGAATTATTCGGCCACATTGGCCGCAGACTGGAAAAGCTGACGCGTTAAACTATTCTTATAGTGCAAGGCGACTTAGCCTGCATTAATGCCAACTTTTAGCGCACGGCTCTCTCCCAAGAGCCATTTCCCTGGACCGAATACAGGAATCGTATTCGGTCTCTTTTTATCTTAATCTGTCTGCTTTCGCGATCACCAGCGACATCCTGTCAGTCAATTCAGTCAATCACCAGGCTGGCCTCTGGATGTCCCGTTATAGCACACCGTTTTTAGCATACACAATTCATTTACACACAAATTGCATCCTGCGGAAGAACGGTATGGGGAAGGCGGAACCGTAAGCGAGGGGAGAGGAAAAGAAAAAACCTGCACCTAAACAGGCCCGGCGTGCAGGTTAACTGGCGGGCCAACATCGGAAGGCTGCTAGTATACATATTTGTATGATAAATAGAATAAACAAAACCTTATTGATTTGGCAATTCATGCGATTAGCCGTCCGCGCCCCACCAAAGGGCGGGAAATAATATTGAGGGGCGTAGTTCCGAGCGTCCGGTATTATTCCGGAACGCTGAAGGTGGGAAATATCTGACTTTCCAGATAGCAGAGTAAAAGCCAAATTTCATCGCTGAAAATAAACCATATGCTGCCCAGCAGGACGACCGCGAGAATAATCAGCAGGAAAATTTCGGTTTTACTCATCATGCTAACGACTATCCAGTGGTCTGCGGGGACCATGATAGTAGCGAAATAAGAACATAATAAGCAAACGCCGCGTGACGGGGCGAGTTCACTGGTCGTGAAATTACTCGCCCGGCAGTGGCTGCGTCAATATTGCCACCTGCTCCGCCAGCTGATCCAGCAGCTGGAATCGACGCCGGTATTCGGCCCGTTTTTTACTGGCGATGCTCTCCAGCGGTTTTCTTTCCAGACGCAGCGGTAGCTGCCAGCGCCAGGGGCTTTCCGGCTTGCCGTCGATGGATTGCCAGAATTCGTCGTAGCTGGCGTGGAAATGGCGCCCCTTGCTCAGGCGATAGCGCAGGGCGCGAAACACATGGCCATTATCGCTAACGCCGTAAATCGCTGCGATATGGCTGCGAGCGGCCAGCAGCCAGATAAACTCCAGCAGCAGGCGCTTCGGGAACAGACCGTAGCAGGCGCGGGTCGCCTGCTTGATCACCTCGTGAGAAACGTGGCGTCGCGGTCCCTGCAAGCCGCCGATGATCAGCTGCCAGGCTTTGCCATCCCAGGTCACGCTGAAGGTGGCGCTGGCCAGCAGGGTATGATCGCTGTCGCGCAGCCACAGGGTGGTTTCACCCTCACGCTCGGCCTTCCCGGCCGAAGAGGCCGAGAGGGAAAACTGGCGCTCATCCTTTCCATTGAGCGTCAGCAACGGGACCTCGCACACTGCAGTCATGGCATGCGCCAGCCGGGAACCGCGCAGGGTATCGACATAGCGATAATGGCTTATTACCGCCATCGCCCGCTGCCAGGCGTTGAGATCGCGCGTTAGATATTGACGGTGCACTTTCCCTGGCAGCGTCGCCTGCGCCGCCAGCAGCTGGTTAAAATCGTCACGAGCGCTCAGCGCCTCCAGCATCGCTTTAGTCGGGCTATAAAATAATGCCGTGCGCAGTAGAAATTTAAAGCGGTAATTTTTCTGCCGCCATATAGGTGCGGGTGTTAATCTACCCATCACCAGATCGGCAATGAGATGCGAGCGCGGCGTAAGCACGCTGGATGAATGCAGGCTATTGTCTGTCACGATAAACACCTCGTTGTTATTTCCTGCTATTTTAAAACGAGGCGCTGATAAGCTTAATCCTCTGGCCGACTATATTTGCCGTTTGTTTAAAATCGATTGAGGTGTAAATAAAAAACAGCGGCTATAAGCTGGAATTACCTATAATTACAGCAGAGAGGTAATTATATGTATCAGCGTATTAATGGCAGAGACTGGCGTAATATCTGGCTGATGGGCGATCTGCATGGCTGCTTTGCGCTGCTGATGGCGCGCCTGCGCCGACTGCGCTTTGATCCCTGGGCCGATCTGCTGATCTCGGTGGGCGATCTGATCGATCGCGGGCCGCAAAGCGCTGACTGTCTCGGCCTGTTGCGCAGCCGCTGGTTCCGGGCCGTGCGCGGGAATCATGAGCAGATGGCGCTCGAGGCGCTGGAGAGCGGAGATATGACGCTCTGGCAGATGAACGGCGGCGACTGGTACGCCCGGAGCAACGTGCGGCAGCGGGCTGACGTCGATCGCCTGCTGGCGCGCTGTCAGCGGCTGCCGTTGATTATTGAAGTGGAGTGCGCAAAAGTGCGGCATGTGATCGCCCATGCCGATTATCCGGCGCCGGTCTATCGCTGGCAGCAGCCGGTGGATCCCCAGCGGGTCCTGTGGAGCCGCCATCGTCTGAGTGAACATCTGGCGGGGCGTCATGGCGCTATCGCCGGGGCTGACCATTTCTGGTTTGGCCATACGCCGCTTCGCGCGCGTTATGACTACGACAATCAACACTATATTGACACCGGCGCTGTGTTCGGCGGCACGCTGACGCTGGTGGCGCTGCAGTCGGCAGACTAAAAGTCACTGTATTCGCTGGCGGGTTGCCAGAAGCCGTCAATAAAATCTTCTATCGGGTAGCAGCCGCCGTGGCGGATCCGCTGATCTTCCATCGCCACCAGGCACTGCGTTTCCTCGCGGTAGACGTCCACCACAATGTCCTCGCAGCCGCCATCCAGATAGCAAATAAACAACACTAAGGCAAACATCCTGGCCTCATGTTCGGGGGGACATACTGTTTAGTGTAGGGGATGACGGCGGGACGGGGAAATAAATAACCCGTCTCAGGCGACGGGTTCATTGGCGTCAGGCAAGGCGCATGACCCAGGCATCGGACTGGCGGTCGTAATGTTTACGGTAGAGGACGGAATGTTCACCATTGAGAATCGCGGGAACGCTGGTGTCGGCATCCCAGGCGTCAAGCTGCATACATAAATCTGGATCGGATTTGCAGGGAATGCTTAACGTTCGCTCACCCTGATGTTCACCATGCAGTTCGGCATCGTCTATCTCAAACGCGCCGATGCGGACATTGGTTTTACTCATCGCTTCACCCCATTTTTTCAGCTGAGTTGTGGTACGACCAGTTGCGGCCGTCATTTTTCAGCGTAGTCAATGGGGGGAAAACCGCCAGTCAAAAAGTGCGTATTTTTTGCGCGGCGTCACACCTTGCCGGCAAAAAGTTTCCCATCGCGTACCAGCTCGCGCGGGTAACTGTTCTTCAGACGGGAGCCGACGCGCTTGGCCAGGCCCAGCGGCACGCCCTGGAAGGTGACAATGACTTCATCCTGCGCTGGCGGGGTTTGCGGATAGACGTCGCGTCCGCGATACCATTCCTCCGCTTCCTCCAGCGTCAGCTCGAAGGCGCGCTGCGGCGCGGCAAAGGCAATAACCGCCTCATGCTGCCAGCGGTAACCCTTATTGTGCAGTTCCGCCAGACGCACGCCAATGCGCGAAAACCGCACCTGACCAAACAGAGGCTCCATAGACTGCGGAAACAGCCACAGCTCTTTATCCCGTTGCCACAGCGTGTGGCTCGCGTCCCATTCCAGCCCGACAGCGCGGGCGGCGGCGGTCGCCGCGGCGGCCTCCCGGCCCTTCAGCGGCGCAAACGGGAACTTGCCGACCTTGTAGCCCGGCGCCGGGAGCGGATCGATAGCCGCCGTCTTGCGCAAGCGGGCGACAAAGAAGCCTTCACAATCGTAGATCTGCGGGAAAACATGCAGAAATCCCTCGGCGGTTAAGGCATCGGCCGCGCCGGGAAACAGCTCTCCCAGCGGCTGGATCGCCACCGCCTGCGGGTAGCGGGACAGCAGCCAGTGAATGACGGACTGATTTTCTTCGCAGTTCAGGGTGCAGGTCGAATAGACCAGCGTCCCGCCGGGGCGCAGGGCATGGAAAGCGCTGTCGATAAGCTCGCGCTGGGTGGCGGCGATGTCGAGGTTGCTCTCCGGCGACCAGTTTTTCAGCGCGTCCGCATCTTTGCGTACCACCCCTTCGCCGGAGCAGGGGGCATCAAGCAGAACGGCGTCGAAGGCTTCGGGCAATGCCGCGCCGAACACCCGGCCGTCGAAATGGGTCAGGGCGACGTTGCTGATGCCGCAGCGGCTGATGTTGGCATGCAGCACTTTCACCCGGCTGGCGGAGAACTCATTCGCCAGGATGCCGCCCGCATTGCCCATCCGGGCGGCGATCTGGGTGGTTTTCGACCCCGGAGCGGCAGCAACGTCCATGACCCGTTCAGGCTGCGGGTTATCGGCGAACAGGGCGGCGACCGGCAGCATTGAGCTTGCTTCCTGTATATAGAACAGACCGCTGAGATGTTCGGCGGTGCTGCCCAGCGGCAGCGCGTCGTCGTCGTCCCGCTCGATCCAGAATCCCTCCTCGCACCAGGGGACCGGCGTCAGCTGCCAACCATAGGGGGCGACCAGAGAGAGAAAATCATCGACGCTGATTTTCAGCGTATTGACGCGAATACTTCGGCGTAGCGGGCGCTGACAGGCGGCGATAAATTCGTCGAAAGAGAGGTGCGCCGGCATCGCCGCGCGCATTTGAGCGAGAAACGCTTCAGGGAAATAGACAGTATTTTCGGCCACAGGCAGCGCACCACAGAAAAAAAGGGTGCGCAGTTTAGCACAAACGCCCCGGTGCAGGACACCGGGGCGTGAGGTTTGTGTCTGCCCGCGCCCGGCGTTTGCCGGGGCGGGAGAAGGGGAGGCGAGGATTACTGCGGCAGGGCGGTGCCCCACTCCCGCCACTCTTTCGGCTCGCTCTCCAGCAGCAGGAAGTGCTTGCCGTCCTGGGCCTTCGGCGCCAGCGGCGTACCCGGCGGCGTGGCAAAGGCGATCCCGCCGCGGATAAACTGATTGAAGGTCCCGGTTTTCACCACGCCGCCAACCAGGCCGAAGTCGAGGCTGTAACCCGAGGCCAGCCAGAACACCGAGTTATTGCGCACCAGGTACTGGTAGCGCTTGCTGATGCGCATCTTAACCATGACCCGGTCAGACATCGATCCCAGCGACAGACCGGTCACCGTCCCGACTTCCAGGCCGCGGAACAGCACCGGCGTGCCGATGCCGAGCGATCCGGCCTCCGGCGCTTCCACCACGATATTCAGGCCGTCGATATAGCGCGAGTCGCTGATCGTCGTATCCTGGATCTCAAAGTCGCGGCGCGCCGGGCCGCGTCCGGGCTCAACGTTAATATAGGACTGGAACAAGGTGTCGAGATGCTCCACGCCCGCGGCGGAGATCTGCGGGGTGATCACCGAGAAGCGGGTCCCGGCGCGGGCAAACGTGCCGACGTATTCCGGATAAAGCACGGCTTTCGCCTGCACCTCGTTTTTGGCGGTGATCAGTTCCAGCGACTGGATCTGACCGATATCGATGCCGAGATAGCGAATCGGCATCCCGGCCGCCATCTTCCCGGCGTCGAACGCATGCAGGGTGATCTGGCCGCCCACGGCGCGCGCCGCCGTTTCAGAAGCGTAAAGGATACGTTTGTTATTCAGCCGCGCATTGGCGCTGCTGCCGTTGAGGTTATCGAAACTGATCGCCCCTTTTATGGCGCGGGCCAGCGGCGAGGCCTGAACGGTGAGTCCGTTGCCGTCAAGTTTAACCTTCGCACCCCCTTCCGCCCAGAAGACGCTGTTGTTGGTCAGCAGGTAGCGGTATTCCGGCTTGATATGCAGATCGATATCGAAAGCGTCTTTGCGCGGTTTCACGGCGATGATCTCGCCGACGGCGAATTTACGATACAGCACCACCGAGCCAGCCTGAACGTCAGGCAGCGTCTCAGCGGAGAGGCTCAGGGTGGTGGTCGGCACTTCGCTCAGGCTGTTTTCCTGCGCCTTTTCGAGGTTGGCGTACAGCGGATAGCTGCTCTGCATTTCGCCTTTTTCACCCGGGATCACCCGGATCCCGCCGTTCACCCATTCGCTGGCGCTGGCGCCCAGCACCTGCACGCCATCAAGTCCCACTTTGACGTCCAGACGACTGTTCACCACAAACTTGCTGTCGCCGCGAATCAGATCGCGGTATTCCGGGGCAATCGCCACCTGGAAGGTTACCCCTTTGGCCGTCAGCTTGCGCTCCAGCACCTGGCCGACTTTCACTCCGTGAAGCACCAGCGGCTGGCCGCCGTCGATCCCGTAGCTCTCCGGCGCCGAAAGGGTGACGGTGGCGACATTGGGCTCCTCCAGCAGCGCTTTATCCGCTGGCATGACGGAGAAGTGATTACGCGGCTCGCCTTCGCCGGGCACCAGTTCAAAGGTATTGCCGGTGAGCAGGGCGCTGACGCTGGGGTTATCGAGGGAGATCTTCGGCTTCTTCATCTGAATCAACGTTTTCTCCCGCAGCAGGGTCACCACGCTCGGATCGACGGTCATCTCGCCAGTGACTTTGCCGCCGGGGTTAAGATTCAGTTTGCTTAACTGGCCCACTTCCAGCCCCTGATACATCAGCGGCGTCGAGCCCGCTTTCAGGCCGTCGCCGTCAGGCAGGTCAAGGGTCACCACTACCCCGCGCTGGCTGTGCGCCAGGTCTTCATACAGATGATAGTCATCGTTTTGCGACGCGACCTGCGAATCGGCAGGGGAGTCAAAGGCGATGGCACCGTTCACCAGCGCGGAAAGGTTCTCCAGCTGCACTTTGGCCCCGCTCAGGCCGACATCGGCTTTGATCCCCGAGACGTTCCAGAAACGGCTGCCTTTTTTCACCAGGTTGGTGAACCGGCGCTCGATCAGCACATCAATGGTGACCCCCTGATTATTATCATTCAGCGTGAAGTCATACACCCGCCCGACCGGGATCTTACGGAAGTAGACCAGCGAGCCGCTGCTCAGAGAGCCAAGGTCGGGCGCCTGCAGGTGGATCATCAGCTCGCCGTTGTTGATACGGTATTTTGGCTGAGTGTCGAGGGCGACGAAGTGATCTTCGGGTTCGCCCTTGCCCGGCATCATGCCGATATAGTTCCCGCCCACCAGCGCATCAAGGCCCGACACGCCGGCCAGAGAGGCTTTCGGCGTGACCAGCCAGAACTGCGTATCTTTGCGCAGCGCCTCTTTCATATCGCGCTTGATGCTGGCGGAAACTTCAATCTTGCTCAGGTCTTTACTGAGACTAATATCCTGGACGGTACCGACTTCCACCCCCTGATAGCGGATAGGCGTCCGCCCCGGCACGATGCCGTTAGCAGACTGGAAATCGATAGTAATCGTCGATCCGCGGTCGTCAAAGCTGGTCCAGATGAGCCAGGCGGCAATCAGCAGCGCGATGACCGGCAACAGCCAGAATGGCGAGATACGACGTTTGGTTTTTATTCTGGCTTCAGTCTGCGAAGCGGGCGTTTCCTGACTCATGTGCGTCCCAAAGTAAGCGGCTGTCCAGCCATTCAACTGCAAGAATAGTTAAAATTACCGCGCCGCCAAAGTAAACCGCGGCCGGCCCCATCGTAAAGGCGAGGAGCTGATCGCGATTAATGAGCGACATGGTGAGTGAGATAACAAACAGATCCAGCATCGACCAGCGGCCAATCCAGGTTATCAGCCGCAGCAGCAGGATGCGGGTGCGCAGCCCCTGCTCGCACTTGAATTGTATGCTGAGCAGCAGGGTAAATAACACTATAACTTTGGTGAATGGCACCAAAATACTGGCGATAAATACCACGCCGGCAATGGCGATATTGCTGCTGGCGAGGGAGATGATCCCGGAAAGGATGGTGTCTTCCTGGCGCGCGCCGTTGACGTAGATGATAGAGATCGGCAGCAGGTTGGCCGGTAGGAGGAAAACCAGCGAGGCAATCAGCGCCGCCCAGCTGCGCTGCAGGCTCTGCGGCCGGCGATGGTGCAGCGGCGTGTGGCAGCGTCGGCAGCGGCCGCGGGCGTCGCGGTAGCCGGTGTAGTGGCAGCCGGTGCACACCTGCAGATTGTTATCGGCGCGGGTCGCCGGCCGTTCGGGATAGAAGCGCTCCCATAGCTCTTCGACGTTCATATGGATAAGCGTCAGGATACTCAGCAGCGTCAGGGAGATAAACGCCACCAGGCCGATGCCGGGCTGCAGAAAGGCGTAATCCTGCACCTTGATGGAGGCGACGCCGATGCCCACCAGATAGATATCCAGCATCACCCACTCCTTTAGCTTATCGAGCATCAGCAGCACCGGGCGCAGGTTCATCCCCAGCACGTTGCCCAGCCACAGATAGCTAATCGAGACCACCAGCAGTACCGGGGCGACTACCGCGCAAAACAGCACCATCGCGGCGGTAAGCGGGTCGCCCTGCGCGGTCATCTGCCAAATCCCCTGCAGGACGTTGGCGTCAATGCGAACCCCCAGCAGGTGAAGGCGCAGTAGGGGTTCGGACCAGGCAAAGGGCATTAACAGCAGCATGGCCAGGGCCATGCTGCCCAGACGGGTCAGCGACCAGTCGCGGCCATCGCGCACCTTCGCGTTACAGCGTGGACACCAGGCGCTTTGGTTGCGTTTGAGCACCGGTAAGCGGAACAGCATGTCACACTGCGTACAGCGCTGATAATGCGCATAGGGAAGCGGCGTGCTGACGGCATGCACGACCATCTTATTCGCAGGCTTAAGGGTGGGTGTTTTTATCGGCATTTATTACGTACAGGAATGAATGTATCTCACTATCTTAACCTATGAATGAATTCATCTTGAGCCCAAGCGCATTTAATGCTTATTTTAGTAGGCTGTACGTATCAGGCAGTAAGACAACCAAGTGAAGATATAATGAGCAAAACAGAATTTTACGCGGATTTGAACCGCGATTTCCAGGCATTAATGGCAGGTGAAACCAGTTTTCTGGCGATGATCGCTAATACCAGCGCGCTGCTGTTTGAACGACTGGGCGAGGTCAACTGGGCCGGTTTCTATCTTCTGGAAGGCGATACCCTGGTGCTGGGGCCGTTCCAGGGCAAACTGGCCTGCGTCCGGATCCCGGTTGGGCGCGGCGTATGCGGCGCGGCGGTGGCGCAAGCCCAGGTGCAGCGCGTCGAGGACGTCCACGCCTTTGACGGCCACATTGCCTGCGATGCCGCCAGTAATTCGGAAATTGTCTTCCCCCTGCGCGTGAACGACCAGATTATCGGCGTGCTGGATATCGACAGTCCGGCTTACGGCCGCTTCACTGCTGAAGATGAGCAGGGGTTGCGCACACTGGTCGAACATCTGGAAAAACTTATCGCGGCCACTGATTATCAAAAAATCTTTACCCGTGTCGTGGGATAATCAACGGATAACGTAGCATTTAGCGAGGACGTCATTATAATGTCGCCTGTTCATGCCTGCGGCTTGTTGGCTACGTCCGTTGTAATCAGGAAATTTCATGGAAAATCAACCTAAGTTGAATAGCAGTAAAGAAGTTATCGCCTTTCTGGCCGAACGTTTCCCTCAGTGCTTCAGCGCTGAAGGCGAAGCGCGCCCCCTGAAAATCGGAATTTTTCAGGATCTCGTTGAGCGAGTGGGTGGTGAGATGAATCTCAGCAAAACCCAGCTTCGCGCTGCATTACGTCTTTACACCTCGAGCTGGCGCTATCTCTACGGCGTAAAAGCCGGCGCTATCCGCGTTGACCTGGACGGCAACCCGTGCGGCGAACTGGAAGAGCAGCACATTGCCCATGCGCGTCAGCAGCTGGAAGAAGCGAAAGCTCGCGTTCAGGCGCAGCGCGCTGCCCAGCAGGCGAAAAAACGCGAGGCCGCTGCCGCTGCAGGCCAGCCGGATGAAGGCGTTCGCCGCGAGCGTAAACCGCGTCCTCAGCAGCCGCGTCGTAAAGAGGGCGCTGAACAGCGTAAACCGCGTCCTGTTGCGGCCAAAGCTCCGCGGGAAGAGCGTCTCACTCCGGTATCGGATGTTTCCGTTCTGACCGTCGGCCAGGCGCTGAAGGTAAAAGCAGGCAATAACGCAATGGACGCCACCGTTCTGGAAATCACCAAAGATGGCGTTCGTGTACAGCTGACTTCTGGTATGTCAATGATTGTACGCGCAGAACACCTGGTGTTCTGAAACGGAGGCCGGGCCAGGCATGAACACATTTTTTAAAATCACCGCGCTTGCGGGCCTGCTGGCAATAGCAGGCCATGCCTTCGCTGTTGATGAAATAACCCGTGCAGATCAAATCCCCGTGCTGAAAGAAGAGCCGCAGCACGCGACGGTGAGCGAGCGCGTGACGTCGCGCTTTACCCGCTCTCACTACCGTCAGTTCGATCTCGACAACGCCTTCTCGGCAAAAATTTTTGACCGTTATCTGAACCTGCTGGACTACAGCCATAATGTGCTGCTGGCCAGCGATGTGGCGAAGTTCGCGGCGAAAAAAGACCAAATCGGCGACGAACTGCGCACCGGGAAACTGGATGTCTTCTACGACCTCTACAACCTGGCGCAGCAGCGCCGCTTCGAGCGCTATCAGTATGCTTTGAAGGTGCTGGAACGTCCGATGGACTTTACCGGCAACGACAATTTCAACCTTGACCGCTCCAAAGCGCCGTGGCCGAAAGACGAGGCCGAGCTGAACAAGCTGTGGGACGCCAAGGTTAAATTTGACCAGTTAAGCCTGAAGCTGGCGGGAAAAGACGATAAAGAGATCCGCGACACCTTAACCCGTCGCTACAAGTTCGCTATCCGTCGTCTGGCGCAAACCAACAGCGAGGATGTCTTCTCGCTGGCGATGACCGCCTTCGCCCGCGAAATCGACCCGCACACCAACTATCTGTCGCCGCGCAATACCGAGCAGTTCAACACCGAGATGAGTCTCTCACTCGAAGGGATCGGCGCTGTGCTGCAGATGGATGATGACTACACGGTGATTAATTCGCTGGTGGCCGGTGGTCCGGCTGCGAAGAGCAAAGCGATCAGCGTCGGCGACCGCATCGTCGGCGTCGGCCAGACCGGGAAGTCGATGGTCGATGTCATTGGCTGGCGTCTGGATGACGTCGTGGCGCTAATTAAAGGGCCGAAGGGCAGCAAGGTTCGCCTTGAGATCCTGCCGGCAGGCAAAGGGGCCAAGACGCGTATCGTCACCCTGACCCGCGAGCGCATCCGGCTGGAAGATCGCGCGGTGAAGATGTCGGTGAAAACCGTTGGTAAAGAAAAAGTCGGCGTGCTGGATATCCCGGGCTTTTACGTTGGCCTGACCGATGACGTGAAGGTGCAGCTGCAGAAGCTGGAAAAACAGAACGTCAGTAGCATCGTTATCGATCTGCGCAGCAACGGCGGCGGGGCGCTGACCGAAGCGGTATCGCTGTCGGGGCTGTTTATTCCGTCCGGCCCGGTGGTGCAGGTGCGGGATAACAATGGCAAGGTGCGCGAAGACAGCGATAACGATGGCGTAGTCTATTACAAAGGGCCGCTGGTGGTGCTGGTTGACCGCTTTAGCGCCTCGGCGTCTGAGATCTTTGCCGCCGCAATGCAGGATTATGGCCGCGCGCTGATCGTTGGCGAGCCGACCTTCGGCAAAGGTACCGTACAGCAGTATCGCTCGTTGAATCGTATCTACGACCAGATGCTGCGTCCGGACTGGCCGGCGTTAGGTTCCGTGCAGTACACCATCCAGAAGTTCTACCGCATTAACGGCGGCAGTACTCAGCGCAAAGGCGTTACGCCGGATATCATGATGCCAACCGGCAATGAAGATCGCGAAACCGGCGAGCAGTATGAAGACAACGCGCTGCCGTGGGATAGCATCAACGCGGCCACCTACGTGAAGTCCGGGGATCTGACCCCATTTGGACCGGAACTGCTCAAGCGCCACGACGAGCGTATTGCCCAGGATCCTGAGTTCCAGTACATCATGAAGGATATTGCCCGTTATAACGCGATGAAGGACAAACGTAACATCGTCTCTCTGAACTACGCTCAGCGTGAAAAAGAGAACGAAGAGGATGATGCGATTCGTCTGGCGCGGATTAACGATCGCCTGAAACGCGAAGGCAAACCGCCGCTGAAAAAACTGGACGATTTGCCGAAGGATTACCAGGAGCCGGATCCGTATCTTGATGAGACGGTCCATATCGCGGTAGACCTCGCCCATCTCGAAAAAGCGCGCCCGGCGGTGGAACCGCCGGCCA
>OIWU01000840.1_pt1 | contig 34640 bp, 36 predicted proteins | sample 1587711 | NCBI WGS metagenome assembly OIWU01 (sample SAMEA3888909, study PRJEB22519) | human gut metagenome | biome: human gut; feature: human-associated habitat; material: faeces | place: Denmark | collected 2010 | reverse complement strand
TCTCTGTTAGACTTGTGGCAGATGGCGTCTGCGTTTTCCGAAGCGCGGCGTGCCGTCGGACTGTTGCCGCAGTTCGGCGGCTTTTCCTTTTTGTCAGGACAATATACGGCTCTCACCCCTTTCTGCTTTAGGTCTGCCATGCACCATACCCGTTCCTGCCCCACTTTTTCTGCGCGGCGTATATCTCTGCCTTGGTACGCTCGGCTGCTCTGCGCAGTGTCGTGGCGGTACTTCTCCGGCGAGTATCTTCTCTGGTGATGGGTATGTAGTTGTGAAGGTGCATCGGAAGGTCTTTCCTTCTTCGTGCCCCCATGGTACAATAGGCTGGCTCCTCCGCCAGTTCCCTGTGGATGCCGTAGGCGAGACGGTAACCACAGGTGAAGTTGTGCAGTGCTGCGGCATCGCGCAGGTCATCCTCCGTATCTACCAGCTTCAGCAGAAGCTTTCGGTCCTCCTTTGCAAGCCGGGAGGAGAGTTCTCTGTGGAATCGGTCGACCTCATCAGCGAGGTCTTGTATCGACCGGGACTTCGGTTCGAACTGCCTTTGCAGTGCTTTCATGTAGTCATACATACGAATGTCCTCCGGTCACCGAGCCTGCGGGAACTTGTGCGGCTCTGCCACGCACTGGTACAGCACTGCTCCGCATCTACCGCAGATGTAAAGTCTCAGGCGATTTCCCATCCAACCATGCTTCTTGAAAGTGACCAGAGCTTCATCGTGCTGCCAGCCGATACGGATGTCGGTGCAGCCGCAGTATTGGCATCGGTTGACGGGAATTTGGTTTGTCATGACCGTTTCCTCCGTTTCTGTGTTTTTGCAAACACACAATACCGAAAGAACGGACAAATAGCCAACGAAAGAAGTGCTGATATCGAAAATTCTACGAAAGCAACAATCCCAACCGTTGCAGGAATTAGTGCTTCTCCGGAAAGTATTTGTATTGACTTCAGCAGCCCAAAATATGCTGGCATATTTTCTTGCGATGACTTCATAATGAGGGCGCTGTTTTTGCGCAGGGAATGAATGTGCTGTTACTACATTTTCTGCAATTTCAACTATGATTTTGAAATTTACTTGTGCTGTTATAGCGGTGGGTGGTATGATCATTACATACTCATACCACCCATGGTCGGTCCTTTGTACTCCTCATACATATTGCCCTTCAGACCGTGGGCTTCGCGCTTTTCCTGGAGCCGCTCCATCCGTTTTCGGTCGATCTGGATTCCGGCGTGACCGGTCTTGGGGAAGGACTCCTCTTGAAATATCTCGCCCATGTGGTGGAGCAGTTTAGAGACCGAGAGCATCACCGAGGGCGGTTTGAAGTTGTCCAGCCGGTCCAGGAAGAACTCGGCGTAGATGTTACCCTGATCTGCGGCCTGCGTCAGCCAGTAGACAGCAGCGGCCTTGTCATATTGAAATTTCTGGCCCGTGAGATACAGCTTGCCCAGCATATACTGGCCCCACTGATTTCCCAGCTCTGCCGCTTTGGTGAAATAGGACACTGCCTTTGCCGCATCCCTGCGCACGACCTGACCACGGAGATATTCCTTGCCCAGACGGTAGGCGGCGTAGCTGTTGTCATTTCCGGCAGCGTGCTCCAGCCATGCGATGCCGCGTTTAGAATCTCGCACCGTTTCATCCTCGAGGTACAGCTTGCCGAGCGCATACTGCGCCGCTGTCACACCCTGTCGGGCTGCCGACTCGAAATACCGCACGGCCTTGTCGGTGTCGGGGATCAGCAGGCCGCCGTCCCGATAGAGCTTACCCATGAAGTGCTGGGCGTATCGGTCACCGCCGTCGGCCAGACGCTCCATCTGTGCCGCTGCATGATCCCTGTCCTCCAGAGAATAGTCACCGTCCTGGATGACATCCTTGAGTTGCCAGTAGGCGTAGCTGGCGAAGTCATCTTCGCCAGGCTCATCCTGTTGCTTCAGTCTTGGCTCCTCAAAGGTCACCGTTCCGATGCAGATGTGGTTCGCCTCACGGATAACTGCGTTCTTGATCGCGCGGAATTCCTTCTGCTCAGACAGCTTGGGCCGGTTCCGCTTTCTCTGTGCGTAGGATTCCTCCAGCTCACACTGGAGCTTCCACCATTGCTCGTAGCATTCGTTGATGATGGGGACCTTCTCCATCCTGTCCACGATCTCATCCACCGTTTTCTTCACGGACTTGGGAAGATACCCGTAGGATTTTTTGCCGCTGACATTCTGGAGCTGCATAGACAGATCCTGCATGAGCCGCTCCACTTCCGGGTGATCGCAGATGCTGTGCTGCATCTGGTGTGCCAACTGCTTCATGGTATCTCTGGCCTGCCGTACCAGCTCGTCCCGCGCCACAGTTTTCTGTTCGTAGAGATGGAGCATCTCATACTGGAAGATCTGATTGGTCAGCGTGGATTTGATCTGGTGGATGCCATCTTTACTCAAATACGCCTGCCCCGGTTTTACCGACCACGCCATCATGTGGACATGGGGATGATCGCCCTCGTCATGGAAGGCGGCGTACCAGCGGAAGTCGTTGGGCGGAATGTTCATCGCCGCCGCGATATCGTTGCGGTTCGCGCGAATGAGATCCCGCCACGCATGGGCGTTGTCGTAACCGAGTCGGGCGGCATCCTCACGGTGAAGAGAGATGATGTGCGTCCACACATTTCCCGTGTAAGATTCCAGCTCGTTCATTGCGACACGCAGATCTACGCCGTCCTCGTCACCGAAGAGACCGTGGGAGCCGATGCGTTCCGCACGGGGACGGGTTGCAATGTACTTTGCGTACTGCTCAGAGCGCTGCACCGATTCCCAGTTGGATTCCAACGCCAGAGAGATAAATGCCGAGGCGGTTGCCTTGGTTGGTTTGGCAGCGTAGTCCTCATACTCATACAACGTTTTGCTGTCCGGAAAATCTTTTGTGAGTTTTGTGATGAGCAGCTCCTGCTTTCGTGTGGGCGGACGGTCGTCCGGAATGATCTCCACACGCTCACGGGTAGCGATGTACTTGAGGTATCCACCGACACCACCATTGCTTTTGATGTAGGGGCTTTTGAGAATCAGTTTTACCATTCGTAGTCCTCATCGTACTCGTCATCGAGAGCGGTGTTGTCATAGAAAGCGTTCCGGGCGACCTGCTCGAAGCGGAGCTGACCGTTGGTGTGCTTCACGTTGGAAATGCTTTTTGCTCTGCGCTTGCGAAGATTCTCCTCGTCGAACTGGTAGGCGTCCGCAAGGATGCCCGCACCCATATCCATCTCCACCGCTACCTTGTAGAGCAGCTTCGCCATGCGGGATTCGAACATAGCCAGCCGACCGTCGATGGCTGTGCTGATTGCATTGGGCAGATAGGTTCCCGTGTTCAGGGAACTGAGGTAGTCCATATAGAACCGCAGAGCGTGTTCCACGAACTCCGTCTGGCTGCGGCTCCCATCCTCACGGTATCGTCGCTCCAGCTCATCCTTATCTTCCGGTGTCAGATAAAATGCGAATTTCGTTTTTTCTGCCATGATGTCTCCTTTCCGGGGTGTTGACCCCTTCATAAGTGTTGAAACGGCGGCACATTTCGAGACCATGACCGCAGGCATGTCCCATGCGGCTGGATTTGACCCCAAATGTGGCTACCTTGAAAATCCCCGTAACTGCCCGCACTGCGGGCAGATGTGAGCGGCAGGAGCGTCGTTCTCGACGCCATGCCTTTATCCTGCTTTTTCTTTCGTCCTCGTAAACTCGGCAAAAGGGGCCCAAACCGGGGAAATCTCCCCGTCTGGGGCTGGGCCTCCACCCAGCCCCGAATCGTCCCACACGGCGGCCCACAGGGGCAAACACAGCCTGCTCATGCGCTCTGTCCATCACTGGCAGGGATGAACTCGACGCCCAGCTTCTCAGCCTTTGCCATGGCGTTCTGCTTCGCGGTGGCCAGTTCTGCTTTTTCAAACTGCCGGTCGTAGTACGCCTGGGTAACTTCGTGCAGAGGGATGATGGTGTAGAGCAGGTTTCCATTTTTCTTGATGCCCTTCTTGGTGATGATCTCCGTGTTCTCTGTGACGATGAGACCGAGATTCTCCAACAGGCGGACATGGTTTGCGACCGTGTTTCGACACAGGTGCAGCTTCTTAGCGATGGTCGCCGCGCTGGGATGACACTGACCGGTCCTGCGGTCGGCATGCCGCAGCAAGTAGATGTAGACCGCGATGGCACCAGCGGGGAGATCAAACTCCAGCAGTTCGTTGGGAACGGGGAAACAGTTTTTCACGTGTTCCCAGCCGACGGGCGGTTTCGTTCTTCTCATGCCTGGCCACCGCCCTTCGTGTGTTTCTCAACCCACTGAATGAACTTTTCCTTCGGTACCACCATGCGGCTGCCGATGCGCAGAGTGGGAAAATCTTTTTCGTGCATGAGCTCGTATGCACTGGACGGTGCGACGCCCAAGGTCTTTGCCACTGTATCTGAGTTGAGGAACAGCGGCAGTTCATCATAATTTTTGTACTGAGATGATTTCATTTGCAATTCTCCTTATCTGATTTTGATTTGCCGCAAGCCGTACACCTTCCTGCCCCAGGCTTTCTGCGGCGTTGTCCCGTGTTGACACGCTTCCCCCTTGCGGATCACGGCGATGCTTCCCTCACGGTGCATGCACTCCGGCTGCGTGTATTCAGTTGTCGAGGTGCAGTGAAACATTGCGCTTTCGCTGTTTTCACCTTTATGTTAGAATAATTTCAGAGAGGTTTACATCAGGAAGTGATCTTTGAGGAGGTGTTCGTGTGGCTTCGGAATTGTATCTGATGGAGTTGGAAGACGGTCGCTTTTCCGTTCTGCTTTGTGATGACAGAGCAACAACGCAGATGCCCGCGATGACTCCCGCTGAGACCTTGCTCGCTTTTTCTGAACTGGACTATACGAACTACCGCCGGGTGGTGCGGTGGCTGCGGCACGAGCATCCTCTGTTTGAGGAGCGGATCGACATTCCTGTGAGTGACTTAGAGGACTTTGTTGCAGAGGCAATTTTGCTGACGCCCGATCTGTATGAGATCGATCCTGTGAGCGGATTTGTTGTGACGGACATTTTTCACCGGACCTTGCAGACAGAGGATGACGGCACGGCGATGTTTCTGCTGGCTGCTGGACAGGAGATCCTGCGGGTGATGGAGGAACCGTTGCGTGTACAGAATTATCTTCGGAACATCATGGAGGTCACCTTTGATGGTACGGCTGGGGCATCCCCGGCAGAGCAGTATGAAAACCTGCGGGCGGCTTATGCCGACATTGCGCGGATTTGTGACCCGGCGAAGCTGCCGCAGTCGGAAGAACCTCTGTCGATCCGACTTCGCAGTCTGATGGAACTGTGGACACTGGTGCTGGCGCTCTACTTTGAGCAGGACGATCAGCGGATCTGCCGGTGCGACTATTGCTGGGGATATTTCATTCCGAAAACGAAAAAGGTCACCCGGTACTGTGACCGGGTGACCGACGGCCAGAGCTGCAAACAGCGCGGCGCAAATCTGGCGAGGCTTGAGAAGACTTCGGAGGATGAAGCCCTCCTGATCTATAAAAAGCTGCGGGACAGAATGTACGCACGCCTGATTCGCTGGCAGGATGCTGCACCTTCTGAGCGGGAGCGGTTGATACCGATGGACTACGAGCAGTACGACCAGTGGAGCGAGAACGCACGGTTGGCGAGGGAGGAGTATGTCCTGGGGAACCTGACCGCAGAGGAGTTCCTGCGGAAAATCGACACTACCCATGAGCTGACAAGCTATGAAGCGGGCAAGGTTAAGCTGTCTGCTGGACCGAGCAGGTGGCAGCAGCTTGTTGCGAAGGATTTCAGATTTGATCCGGAGCGATACTTTCCGGAAAAAATGGCATACCTGAACCTGGATCTGAGCGACCCCAATCCACAGTGGCAGATACTGACCGCCGATGATCTGCGGAGAGAAGCGCAGAAGGGTCACCAGAGCCTGCGTGAGAAATACGGGAAATGAAAAACCTATGGGACCAGCTCGAGAGAACTGATCCCGGGTGTTTTCCATTGTCTACAGCAGCGCAGAAACATCAGAGGTGAAGAGGACTTGAATCCAAATCACGTTTTTGAATATGTGAGGACTGATTTCTTGTGCGAAATTGAACTGGCAAGAAATACTTGACAGTTCAATTCGAACGGGCAGCGAGTGAACTTTCTATTGACTTCAGCAGCGCAGAATATGCTTTAGAAAGCCTAACGAGAAAACCGCTTGGAGCGGTAAGTTTTGAAGGGGCGACACAAACTAAACTTAGTAAGAAACGCAAGAGAACCTCTTGCGTTTCTTAAACAACATAAGAAGTTTGAGAAGAAAGTCGAGCAATATCTTGCATTTCTTCTTCACTTCTATTCTATTCGCAATCACCATTCTGCATGGTGGTCAATAATTTTATTGACTTTAATCGTAATTATATATACAATATTATTGACTTGTTGCAACCGAGAGGTGAGTATATGGATTACATGACGGAATTGGCCGCTATTGCCAAGACACATGGCGGAATCATTGAAACAAAAATAGCGGCACAGCATGGAATATCCAAAGCGATGCTTTATAAGCTGTGCAAAGAAGATAAAATTCATCGAATTGTAAAAGGACAGTACATTCTGTCTGATGATATGCAGGACGAATTGCTGTCGATCAGCAAACGCTCTGAAAATATTATTTTTTCGCACGAGACGGCACTCTACCTTCATGGAATTTCTGACCGCACTCCATTTGAGCATACGGTTACTGCACCCTCTGGGTGTATTCCATCTGCTGCAATTAAATCTGAATGCAAAGTGTATTACATCAAGCCGGAATTGTTTGAGCTCGGTTTATCAACGCTGAGGACACCGGCCGGGAACAGTGTTCCTGTATACGATCTTGAGCGTACCATTTGTGATGTGATTCGCAGCCGCAATAAATTAGGGACAGAGACATTTCTCGCAGCGCTGAAGCTGTATGCGGCAAATCCGAAGAAGGATTTGAACAAACTAAACTCTTATGCAAAAAAGATGCGGGTATCCAATGTTTTGCGTCAGTATCTGGAGGTGCTTCTGTGAGTAAAGCAATGAGTCTGAAAGCAAAGATCCGCAACATCGCAAAACAGAAGAATATCCCGGCGCAGGTCATTTTGCAGAATTATATGTTTGAGCGGCTGCTTGTCCGCCTTTCGGCTTCCGAATATAAAAAGAAGTTTGTGTTAAAGGGCGGTATGCTGGTAGCCGCCATCGTTGGTCTGGATAACCGGGCCACCATGGATCTGGATACGACACTAAAGAATTTGCCCCTTACACCAGAGGCAATCCGCGGTGCATTGGAGCAGATTTGTGCCACCCCCTTTGATGATGGCGTAGATTTTGAGATCGGCACGATCTCTCCCATCCGTGAAGATGACATTTATGGCGGTTATCGTGTCATGCTGAACGCAAGGTTTGATACTCTGCTGACGCCACTTAGTATTGATGTGTCCACCGGTGATGCGATTACACCCCATGCGGTACAGTACAGTTTTTCTGAAATTTTTGATGATGAAAAATCCTATGAGTTGTGGGCATATAACATTGAAACCGTTATGGCCGAGAAAGTGGAAACTATTCTGCGGCGCGGCGTGTTCAATACCCGTCCAAGAGATTTTTACGATGCCTACATACTGACCACAACGCAGAAATTTGATAAAACGGTGTTTTCCAAAGCCTTAACCGCAACTGCAGCGCACAGAGGCACAGCCGAGCAGATCACCGATGTGCCGGGTATTCTGCATAACATTGAAACCAGCACAGAGCTGAAAACGATGTGGGACAAGTACCGCAAACAGTTCGCTTATGCGGAGAAAATCGAGTATGAACAGATTATGGCTGTGCTGAAAACGTTGGTGGGGTAAAAAGGGCGCACTAACCCCTTGGTTACAATACGGCTCGTCATAAGGCGAACAATCTAAAATGCTGTGGCAATGGCTTATCGTGATACCGAAACGATAACAGAGATCGGAGAACACTACTATGAACAAACAACAGCTTGCAAATAAGATTTGGGAATCCGCAAACAGAATGCGATCCAAAATCGAGGCAAACGAATACAAAGACTATATCTTGGGCTTTATTTTTTATAAATTTCTGTCCGATAAAGAAGTGGCTTTTCTGAAAAAGGATGGCTACGAAGATGCTGATATCGAAGAAAATGCACATGAGAATAACGAGGAGCTGGTGAAGTACTGCCAGGAGCATCTTGGCTATTTCATTGCCCATGATAATCTCTTTTCTACTTGGCTGGCCAAAGGAAACAGCTTCACCGTTGATAATGTCCGAACGGCTCTTTCTGCATTTAACCGTCTGATCAGCGAAAATCAGAAAAAGGTATTTAGCAAAATTTTCAATACGCTGGAAACCGGTCTGAGCAAACTTGGTGACAGCACCAGCAATCAGACCAAGGCAATCAGCGAACTGATTCAGCTTATTAAGGATATCCCTACCGATGGCAAGCAGGACTACGATGTTCTCGGCTTTATTTATGAATACCTCATCAGCAATTTTGCCGCTAATGCCGGTAAAAAGGCCGGTGAGTTCTACACGCCGCACGAGGTTTCTCTGCTCATGTCTGAGATTGTTGCTAACCATTTGAAGGACAGAGACAAGATTGAGATTTATGACCCGACCAGTGGTTCCGGCTCACTGTTGATTACCATTGGTAAAAGCGTGTCCAAGTACATGAAAAGCAAGGACAACATTAAGTATTATGCGCAGGAGCTGAAGGAGAACACATACAACCTCACTCGTATGAACCTTGTCATGCGTGGTATCAAGCCCGACAATATCTTTACCCGTTGCGGCGATACCCTTGAGCAAGACTGGCCTATGTACGACGATGCAACCCAAACTTATAATCCTCTCTATCTGGATGCAGTGGTTTCCAACCCGCCGTATTCTCAGCGCTGGGACCCGAAGCACAAGGAAACAGATCCCCGTTATCGTTACGGCATTGCACCCAAAGGTAAGGCAGACTACGCCTTCCTCCTGCACGACTTGTATCATATTAAGCCGAGCGGAATTATGACCATAGTCCTTCCTCACGGTGTGCTGTTCCGCGGTGATGCCCTTGGCGGAGCTGATGGTCAGGGCGAAGGCGAAGGCCGTATCCGCCGCAGCTTGATTGAAAACAACAATATCGAAGCGATTATTGGTCTGCCTGCAAATATTTTCTTTGGGACCGGAATCTCCACGATTATCATGGTTCTGCGTCAGAAGCGCGAAGAATCGGATATTCTGTTTATTGACGCTTCCAAGGGTTTTACCAAGGTCGGCAAAACGAACAAGCTCATGGCCTCCGATATTAAGAGAATCGTGGATGCTGTTGCTGCACGTCCTGAGAAAATCGAAAAATTCGCCCGCTTGGTATCCAAGGAAGAAATCCGCCGCAACGGATACAACCTGAATATTCCCCGCTATATTGATTCTTCCGACGCGCCGGAAACCTGGGATATTTACGCCACGATGTTTGGCGGCATCCCTAACCGCGAAATTGACCTGCTGGAGCAGTATTGGTCTGCATTCCCACAGTTGAGAAACATCCTGTTTACTTCTGATGAAACGCCGTATTCTGCGCTGGCTGTTGAAAATATCAAGGAAGCCACTGAAGCAAGTCCTGACGTGCAGGCGTTTATCGCCTCACATTTGGCAGCCTTTGCGGATTTTGACAACTACCTGAACGGCGAACTGATTGAAAGAATGCAGGAACTGAATGTTTCCCAAACCGAGGATATGATCACGCAGAATATTTTCAGCCGTGTGGAAGCACTTCCTCTGATCGACAAATATCAGGCGTATCAGTTATTGGATGACCAGTGGGGTAAAATTGCCACCGACCTTGAAATCATTCAGACCGAAGGCTTTGCGGCAGCAAAACAGGTTGATCCCAATATGGTCATCAAGAAAAAGGGGGACAAGGAAGAAGAAGTGCAGAACGGCTGGGTCGGGCATGTCATTCCCTTTGCCCTGGTGCAGACCACACTGCTGCGCGAAGATTACGACGCACTCGAGGCCAAAGAAGCGCGTCTCGAAGAAATTGCAGCGGAGCTTACAGAAATCATAGATTCCATCGACGAAGCAGACCGCGGAGAGTTCCTGAACGATGACAATACCGCGTTTGTCGCCAAGGAGTTTGCAATAAAGCTGACGGAAATTTACGCCGATATTTCCACGCCCGAGTTGGCCGAATTGCAGGGATACCTTGACCTGCTGGCAAACGGTGGAGGCAAGGCGGCGAAGCTTGAATACATCGCAGAGCACCATGCCGTAAACTGGACTGCCATTGAGGGGAACACGCCGTATGCCAAGGGCAAGGTTGCGGCATATATGAAGGCTTTGCAGGCGGCATACACCTTCCCGGAAGATTCCTTTGAGGCAAAAATTGTCAATGCAGACAAGCTTATGACCGAAGAAAAAGCCGTCAAAAAGGAAAGCAAGGAAATGGCGGAAGCCCTGCATCTGAAAACCAAAGAAACCATTGAGGGGCTGTCCGATGAGCAAGTCCTTGATTTGTTGCGCCTAAAATGGATTGCCCCGCTGTATGTTTCCCTGCGCGCCATGCCGGACGCCATCATTACTTCGTTGGAAACTGCGGTGCAGACATTGGCAGGCAAGTATGCTGTAACCTATTTGGAACTGGATGAGCAGATTGAAAAATCCGAAAAAGCACTTTCGGATATGATTGATGAACTGACCGGTAATGAGTATGATATGAAGGGATTGAAAGAATTCAAGTCCCTCTTGATGGGTGAATGATATGGCAGAGAATAATAACATCCCCATGGTTCGGTTTTGTGGGGAGACAGGATATTTGAGAAATGCGGGATAGGGCGGGATGAGAGGGGAGACGGCGGGAAAACCCTTGAAATACGCGGGAAACGGCGACTTCCAGCGCGGGACAGAGGCGCGAATTATCAACAATCTTGAGATGAGGATGCGTCGGCGGCGGTCGGCGCTTTTTTCACGCCCACGAGGCCGCACAACGGCGGCGGCGCGGCGAGGCGCACACATACGCAGAATACAAAGAAGCCCCGGAAACGCCCGTATAACGGCATTTCTGAGGCTTTTAGATGGTATGAGCCGCTCGGCCCCGTCCCGGAAGTCACAGCAGCAGACCAAGAGGACGAGAGCTTCGCGGCTCATGCTGCTATTGTAGCAGACGCGGCGGCGGATTGCAAGAGGGGCAAGCGTGCTAACGGAGCGTTAGAGCGTGCGAGTTTTGGGGAAAACGGGGCTTTTCGGCGCGGATCGGCGGGGATTAGGGCGTGCGCTGGCCGTGCGAGGCGTGCGCGGCGGGGCGGAGAACCGGGCCAAAACAGGCGGCGAGCAATGTGACATTTTTTCAAATCGGCGTCACCTATGTCACATTGCCTATTTTCAAGGGTTTTCGGGCGTTTTCGGGCGGCTGGCACTCAAAAAGCAAAGTGACAGAAGACAGATTTACAACTAAATCAAAACAGCGCAAAAAATCAAGCGGTTCCACCTTGGGCTTCAGCGTCCTCGGCGGGGCCGCTTTTTGTTGCGGAGCTGCCGTTGTGATACGTCCAGTAAATAGACTCTTTTTTCCGTTCGACGTGCTTTCGATATTTGAGATGAACGAGGTCAAAAATGTCCTCCCGCTGCTCCTCCGGCAGGAGGCGATACATGGCGATCAGATCGGCCTCCTCGCCCTCCAGCGGCGAGCCGTCGCAGATCAAACCCGCCGTCTTCTGATGGGCGAAGAGGTCGTCGCTCGCTTTTGCGGGGGACGGTTCAATTTCGAGTAAGTAGTCGGCGGACACCTCGAAAATTCGGGCAAGCGAAGCAAGCGCATTATACCCCGGCTTGCTTTTCCCAGTCTCCCAATCGCCGACGTTTCCGGGAGAAACGCCAACTTCTTTCGCAAGCTGGCCCTGGGTAAGGTTCTTTTCAGAGCGTAGTTTTTTTAGTAGGGCACTGAACACAAAAATACCTCCTCGAAATTGCGGGTAATTCACACGCAAAACTATTGACAAACTCGTAAATGCGAGCTATACTAAGTGCGAAAAGTGGTTTATGAATAAAGCAAAATAAATCATAGCACACCCCAACCGAAAATGAAATAGCAAATCGGCGAACGGTAGAGTAAAAGCGAGCGGCGAGGGTCTTCCCCCCCTTACTTCAATTCATTCCCGGCGTTACAAATTGGGCAAAGCACCACACGGCGGACGCCTCGCCGCCGTATGGGAGTACCGCAAGAGCAGCACCGATGCTTCGAAAGTTTACAAACCGAAGCATAGCGAAAGAAGTCGAGAGAGCTTGCGCGGTTGGAATCGGCAGGTGTTGGCGCACCGCAGATCCTTTTAGAGGAAGTCGTTCTGATTCTCATTTCTCAGCGACCCTCGCCGTTCACTTTTACTCTACCACAAACGCCGAGAAAAGGAAAGGAGGCAGATCATGAGACGCGGCAAGAAGCCCACCCGCAAGCAGAAGAACCGGCTCGGGCAAGCGGGCCTCGCCCCGGAGAACTGGCTGGTCGTGAAGCAGAAGGCAAACGGCGAGCTGATCATTCTGAACAAGTACCACGACACGATCCGCGTCATCCCGCCGCTGGGCGGATGAGTTTTGCAGGAAGGAGCAGCAGCATGAAGGAGCAACCGCACATCTGCCCGCTGTGTGGGCGGGCATACGACGAGCCGCCCGCGCTGTCGCGAGCGGACAACCAGACGGACATCTGCCCGAGGTGCGGCATGATGGAGGCGCTGGCGGCCATGCCGAGGCGGGAAACGCCACAGGAGAGGACGCGGCGGGCCGTGTACGCCACGGGCAACCGCTGGGCGATTGAGAACTTTGAAGCGACCCACCACTAAGCCGAAACGCCCGGAAGGGCGTCACCGGGAACTGCCCCACCCGGTCTGAAGATGGCAGGGCAGAAAGGAATGACGGCAGCATGAGAAAGATCAAGAAGATCAACGGCTTCCTCGTGGTCAAGTTCAACGACCGCGAGAAGCGCGAGTACGAGGGCACGGCCCTCGGAGAGTACGGCGTGATCGACGCGGAGGTCTACACGGGCAATCTGGACATCGACCGGGGCGCGATGGAGTACGACGACGCGGACACGCTGGAGGTGGCCGTGGAGCTGGCACGGGGGCTGGAGTCCGAGGAGGACATCACGGACGAGCCGCCCACCTACACCGCCGCCGTGGAAACGAATGAGAGCTATACTGAGGAGGCGGTGGAGCCCGCCGCCCTGATCGAGGGCTGGACGCGCCGCCTTGCCACGCAGGTCAAGAGCAAGCACTACCCCGACACCGACCCGCGCACCGCCGCGCACGAGCTTTACGGCTTCAAGATGGCGCTGCATCAGATCGGCTTCCTGCCGGAGAGCGAGGTCATCACCGACCCGGACACCTTCGGCGCGGGACGGCTGGACGGCCCTATGCCGCGCAACCCCGAAGAGTTACTGGCGTTCGTGTGCGACGAACGGTGCAAGAACCGGGCCGGACACACGCAGGAGGAGCTGGACGCCATTTGCGCGAAGTGCCCGCTGGGACAGCTCTACGAGGACGCGGAGGCACAAGACCTGCGCATCCGGGAGCGGAGCGAGCGAGCGCTGCGGGAGCACATCGAGGGCGTGAGGCACGCTGAGGACACCGTGACCGCCCTGCTTGGCGGGCATGAGGCGCTGGCCTATCAGAGCATCGGCATCCAAGAGGTCGGACGATCGCTGCCGTATCAGCCTTGGGACAAACCGATCGAACGCTTCTTCTCCACGGTCTGCTCAAAATTCTCCAAGTGGTTTGAGAGCTACACGGGCACGCTGACAGGCTCCAAGACCTACGCTAAGCGGCAGAAGGACATCGACCAGATGCTGGAGCGCGGGGAGCTGCTGACGATGGAGGAGTTCTTCGAAGTCTGGACGGAGTGGAAGAACACCAAGTATCACACCCGCAAGCATCGCGGCCTGAGCGACGCGGGCGAGAAATGGGTTACGCCGATCGAGATGTTCGAGAACGGCCCGCGCTATGAAAAGGCAGCTCCACCCCGAGAGTACGCGGCGATGCTGCTGATGAAGGCGGCGACCGCCCGCGTCACAAACCAAGGCATCAACAAGTTCGGCACACTCTACACGGACACGGAGCTCGCCTATTACGTCAATCAGAAAGTCAACATCAAGTGGGACATCGACGATGTCACCAAGCTCTATGTGTACGACATGGAGGGCAAGAAGATCTGTGAGGCGGTGTCTGCCGAGCTGCTCGCCTTCGGCCCGCATTGTTCTCAGGCGGCGCTGGAGAAGCATCTGCGAGATCAGAAACGAAACGAGCGAGAGGTCAGGGAGTATCTGGAGGAGCGAGTCCGCCCTTACGAGCTGCGGCTCGAGGACGGTGCAAGGCCCTCGGATGCAGTGGGCATGATCGACCTGACCATCAAGGCCACGCCGAGCCAGAAGCTGGTCTCCCTGCCCAAGGACAGAATGTTCCGATCGGAACAGGCAAGCAAGGCGAGCCGGAAGAAGGTCACGGACGACACCTTCCTCAACGCCAAAGGCGACAAGGCACTCTCTCTTTTGAGAGCGATGAACGAATAATAATGGAGGTACATCATGGAAGTTACAGCAGCAGAGCGCACTACAATCTACACCAACATCAGCCCCCTCGCACAGCGCGTGAACAACTACATCCAGACGCAGCACTCAAGCATCGCGGCGGTCGCCAAGGACATCGGCTACAGCCGCACCACCGTCTCCCGGTATCTCACGGGCAAGTATGACAGCAACCCGAACGACCTTGAGAGCAAGCTGACGGACTTCCTCACCCGGCAGACGGGCGAGGCGGTCGACCTGACGACGCCGTTGGCGAAGTCAGAGGGCAAGACGTGGCAGACGCCCGTATTCTTTGAGAGCCGGGATGCGAAGGCCGTGCTCGGTGTATGCCAGAGCTGTCAGGAGTACATTGGCCTCGGCATCGTAGTCGCCCGCAGTGGCTACGGCAAGACCTACGCCCTGCGGCAGTACGCGAAGCTCTCCCGCGTGGCCTACATCGAGTGCGACGACACCATGAGCAGCCGCGACCTTGTGGAGGCGATCGAACGGAGCATCGGGCTCCCAAACGGCTACGGCACGATCTGGCGCAGGGTGAACGGCATCCGGGAGTTCTTCAACACGAACAAGGGCTACCTGCTGATCATCGACGAGGCGGACAAGCTGGTGAGCAAGTACACACAGAAGAAAATGGAGATCCTGCGGGCAGTGTTCGATCAGAGCGACGTGGGTCTTGTGATCGCGGGCGAGCCGAAACTGGAGGCACAGATCAAGACCTACCTCGTGCGTATGGCGAACCGGGTGGACTTCTACGCCTCGCTGCGGGGCCTCTCCCCCTCGGAGGTGGAGGGCTATCTCACGGACTTCCAGATCGAGCCGGAGGCGCTGGTGGAGTTGAAAGCGCGGGCGTGCAATATGCAGACCGGGTGCTTCCGACTGCTCGACCGCACGCTCTCTAACGTCCGACGCATCCTCAAGGAGACGGGCGAGGAGACGGTGACGGTGAAGACCATAGCACAGGCGTCGTCCATGATGATGCTTTGAGGAGGGACAGCAAATATGAGAATAGAACGCATCAGCGGAGCGATCCTCATCCTGCTCTCCGGCGTGCTGCTCCTGATGGCAGCCTACGGCGGGACGCCGGAGGATCGGGACGCGACAGCGATCCTCCTGACGCTGCCGATGGGTCTTGTGGCACTGTTCACCGAGATCCCGGAGCGCGGCAAGCGCACCAAGCGAGACTACCGGGCGTAAAGCCCGCAACATTAACAAATTGAAAGGAGCCGCAAACATGGCAAGGAAACGAGTAGTCGAGGCCCCGAGCCTCCATTCATGGGAGGACGTAAACGACGCCCTCCGTCAGATCGCCGAGGCGCAGATCGCGCTGGGCGAGATCCAGAGCGATATGCAGAAGCAAATCTTAGGGGCGCAGAAGGTCGCCGAGGAGCAGAGCAAGCCGCTCAACGACAATGTGGCCAAGCTGGAGCGCGAGATCAAGAGCTTCGTCACCGACCACAGGGACGAGATGGGCAAGACGAAGTCGGTGGTGCTGACGTTCGGCGAGGTAGGCTTCCGGCTCTCCACATCCGTCTCGCTGCCCCGGGCGAAGGAGAAGCTGGAGGAGATCATCCGCCGTCTCAAGTCCCGCCAGATGACGGACTGCATCGTGGTGGAAGAGAAGGTCAGCAAGGAGGCTCTGAAGAAGTACGGTGAGGACACGGTGAACGCCGTGGGCGCAACGTGGAAACAGAGCGACGTGTTCGGCTATGAGGTGAACATCGCCAAGCTGGAGCAGATCAAGGCGGACAACTGAGGAAGGGGGCTCACGGAATGACAGCAGCAAGGACTGGGCGCAAACAGCCCTCCATCCGCACGCTGTGGGCGATCGCGAAGTCGCCGGAGCTGCACCTCACGGACGAAGACCTGCACGCGGTTGTCTACCGCGAGACAGGCAAGGAGTCCATGAAGATGCTGACGCAGGGCGAGGTCAACACTGTTGCCCGCGTGCTGCAGAACATGAAGGACAGTGTGAGTCGGAGCGTGCGGGACAAGCGCACGGACACGGGCGGCGACATCCGCACCACCGCGCAGCGCCGGAAGATCTACGCGCTGTGCGAGGCGCTGGGCTGGAATGACGACCCGCGCCGCATTCAAGGCTTTGTCAAGCGCGTGGCCCATGTCGACCGCATCGAATGGCTGAACATAGCGCAATGCGAGAAGGTCATCGAAGGGCTCAAGGCAATCCTTGCCAGAGAGCAGCGGAAGGGGGCCGGGCGGGATGGATAACGAGAACCAGTGGGAGCTCGATGTCCTGGCCGCGCTGGAAGGCATCCACCGGATGCAAGAGAGCATCCGGGACACGGAGCTGGACATGGTGGTGGAGACCGGGATCATCTTCCTTCGCTTGCACTATCAGCGGCTCCCGCCCGGAGTGGCCCGCCGTCTGACGGAGATCTCGCCCCGGGACGTGGCGGAGGTGTCGGAGGTCATCCGGGAGAATGGCGCGACGCCGGAGCAGCGGCGAAGCCTGGGCGACCGACTGGCGAGCGACGCAGCCGTCGCCCAGGTCATCCGGGCGGTGAATGTCTACCGCGCAAGGCTCGGCTACGGCCCGATCGAGTCGGAGGTGGAGGCGTGAGCGGGCGGAAGGCTGGGGCGATGGGGCTTGTCGAGAGGCTCACCGCCGCCCTGGCCGTGAACGAGATCGTCCGATCCCGGCGCTTCCTGGGAGAGAACACCAGCAAGGAAGACCGCGAGGAGCTGCTCAAGCTCACGACCTCCGAGCTCACCTCGACGGCCCAGGTGCTCGCCTCCGCCGTGCATCTCCGGCAGCAGGTGGAGACGGCGGAGTTCACGCGGGCCCTCATAGAGCAGCAGAAGGCCGCGCAGCAGCCCCCAGGCGGGCCGCTTGCGTGTTAAGGGGGGACGGTATGCCGACGAAGAAGAAACGCCTCACACAGCGCGAGAAGGCCGAGCGTGCGGCGATCAAGAAGCAGCTCCAAGCGGACGGCGTTCTCCCGCCTGATAAGCCCCGGCTCAACCGCAAGAAGTTCGCCCGGGAGGTGTGGGAGGATTTCAGCGAGATGGATGTCTACACCGCAGATTTCTACCTCCGCAAGGCGATCATGGCAACGGTGGGGCCGGAGCTGCACGAAGTGACATCGGAGCAGGTTGGCATCCTGAAGCTGATGAAGCTGGCGGTGGAGACCGATCGGTTCATGCAGCAACTCAAAAAAGAGGGGCGCGAGCAATACAGCATCGGGGAGTATGTCGAGAAGGTCTACAACCCGGTCATGAATTTATAGGAGGATTCACATCATGGCAAAATTGACACCAGACGCGACGAGGACGGAGCATGGCCTCGTCATCAACGAGAAGATCATCCCGTGGGGCGCGGTCTGGCCCAAGGACTCCGGCGCGTACAAGAAGGGCGCACAGTACAAGGCCGACCGTCTGCTCTCGGGCGGCACGGGCAAGGTCAAGGGCGTGACCATCCACAACACCAACGACCTGAAGAATGTGGAGGAGGACGCCGAGCAGTACACCCGTGCGACGTGGCCTAACGGCAACATGAACGACGCCCGCGTCCACTACTACGTCGACGACATCAACGCATGGCAGAACCTGAGAGAGGACGAGGTGGGCTGGCACGCGGGCGATGGCCGGAAGGCCACGGGCGGCAACGAGACGACGCTCTCCATTGAGATCATCATGGACGGCTCGGGCAGCAAGGAAGACCGCAAGGCAGAGGAGAACGGTGTGCTGCTGGCGGCACTGCTGCTGAAGAAGCACGGCTTGAGCGTGAACGAGCTGTACACGCACAACCACTGGATGGGCCACCCGGACTCCATCGTGCAGGGAGCGAGGAAGAACTGCCCGCTGTACATCCTGCCCCATTGGGCGCAGTTCAAGCAGAAGGTCGCCGCAAAGCTCACGGAGCTGAACGGCGGCGCGACCACCACGGAGGCGGGCAAGACGGAGATCATGGGCAAGGCCAAGGCGAGCGCGCAGCAGATGGCGCTGTTCGCCCGATCCAAGAACGCGGAGCCGCAGCTCCCGGCGTGCTCGCTGGAGCAGCTGGCGCAGTTCTTCCTCGAAGAGGGCGAGGCCGAGGGCGTGCGCGGCGACGTCGCCTTTGCGCAGAGCCTCCACGAGACGGGCTTTTTCAAGTACGGCGGCATCGTGCTCCCCACGCAGAACAACTATGCGGGCATTGGGGCGCTGAACGGCAACGCCAAAGGACAGGCGGCGACCTTCCCCGACCCGCGCACGGGCGTCCGGGCGCAGATCCAGCACCTGAAAGCATACGCCTCCAAGGAGGCGCTCGTGAACGGGTGCGTCGATCCGCGCTTCTCCCTCGTCGCACGCGGCTCGGCGCAGTATGTGGAATGGCTGGGCGCAAGCGACAACCCCAACGGCAAGGGCTGGGCCGTACCGGGCAAGGGCTACGGCAGCAAGATTATCTCCCTGTTAGGTCAGATCATGGCGTTCGAGGTGCCCCAGCCGTCCGCACCGAGCGAGCCGGAGGAGCAGGAGCCGGAGTTCCCGGCGTATCAGTTAGAGGGGCTTGAAACGCTCACGGAGGCTGACGTCATCAACTCCCCCGAGTTCTGGCGGCAGAAGTTCGGCGAGCAGGTGACGGTCGGCGAGCTGTTCGGTATCTTGGGGAAGCTCTTCACAAAAGTGACCGAGTAAGGACGCGGAGGGCGGGACATGGAAGACCTCGTAAAGGAACTGACGATCGACATGGTTCCTGACGGCGACAACCGCATCATCGCAGAGACGATCGGCGTCGAGAACTACTACAAGCTGTGCTCGGTCGTCGGCGGCTCGACCATCTACCTCCAGAAGCCGGAGAGTGTCCTTCGCCCCGTCCGTGACGCTCACATTAAAGCGGAGTTCAACGGCTACAACCACCCGGAGCTTGCCCGCAAGTACGGCGTAACGGAGCGATGGGTGCGGCAGCTCTGCGGCGAGGGGAAGCTGGAGGGACAGATGAGCCTTCTCGACTACGGCGACGAGCCAAAAACCGCTGACTTCTAAAGACAACATTTCTAAGAAGTAGTACACATATAAGGTTCCCGAAAGGGACGGTAAAATAAGACTATGAGCTATGCTCATAGTCTTATTTTTATACTCAAAGGAGGACACCAAACATGAACATGGACATCATCCAGAGTGCGGCGTTTGAGATGCTGCTCAACGTCGCGCTCGCTGTACTGGCCCTCGCCGGAGCCTACGCAGTTTACTACATCCGGCTCGGCGCATCCAAGCTGAAAGCGCAGACCGCGCAGATCGAGGACGCATCCACTCGCAAGGTGCTGGACGACGCCTTGAAGGATGTTGAGAACCTCGCCACGCTGTCGGTGAGCGCGATGGAGCAGACCACGGCAAAGGCACTGCGCGAGGCAGTCAAGGGCGGCAAGGCAAGCCGCGAGGAGCTGGTCGCGCTGGGCAAACAGGTTTTTGATGAGGTCAAGGCGTCGATCGCGCCGGAGGCGCAGCGGGTTATCACGAAGAACCTCGGCAGCTTCGACGAGTATCTGACGAAGTACATCGAGGCCACTGTGCTGGAGATCAAGCAGAACGAGCCGTACATCACCCTTCCGGAGAGTGCGCTCATCGAAGGCGAAGCGGAACGGTAAGGGAGGCGGAACATGGACGTCTCTCAGATCACCGCCCTCATCGGCGCGGCGGCGTCGCTGCTGTGTACCGTCGTCGTCGGTGCGCTCACCTTCTTTATGAAGAAGACGCTCACAAGTCTTGAAGAGGCGGACAAGCGGAACGCCGAGGACATCAAGGCACTGGACAAGAACCTCAACGACCTGAAGGCAGACCTCCCACTGATCTATGTGACGCGGGAGGACTACATTCGGGTCATGAACAGGGTCGAGGACAAGCTCGACCAAATCCTCTACGGAGGCAAAGCCAAAGGAAAGGAGGAGTGACCTCATGGCAATCCTTGACGAGCTGACCGAGCAGGAGGTCAGCAAGAACAAAGCAATCCGGGGCTACATCGTCCGAGCCCTCGCAAAAGGCAGTCAGAACGCCTTGCTCGTCCGTCAGATCACAAACGCCCTCGTCGCTGACGGCCTGATCTACTCGCCGGACATTTCAAAGCCGATCGAGTATCTGCAGGAGGCGGGTTATGTGACCTTCACTGACCGATCGGTGAACGCCTACAACGCCTACCGTAAGGACTCCATCATCAAGCTCACCCGCAAGGGCGTCGATCTCGTCGAGGGCACGATCAACGACCCGGGCATCGATGTCTAAGGCGGAGCGACGGAGGACGCGGGTCAGCTCGACGATCGACAAGCTCCCGGACGATATTAAAGGGCAACTCGACGTCCGGCTTGCGGACACCTCCAACACCTATGAAGAACTGGCGGCATGGCTCAAGGCCGAAGGCTACGAGATCAGCAAGTCAGCGATCGGGCGCTATGCGATCCGCACCACACAGGCGGCGCAGCGCGTAGCGCAGACCATCCAGCGCACTCAGGCGATCGCTCAAGCGGTGGAGGCCCACCCCGACCTCGACTACACGAAGGCGGCGTCGATGGTGCTCATGGACGGGCTCATGCAGCGAGTCAGCACCGCTGAGGACGACTTTCAGGAAATGCCGCTGGATAAGGCGGGGCGACTCATCGCAAGCCTCGCCCGGAACGCCACCTACGAAAAGCGCGTCCGGCAGGACATGAAGAAAAAAGCTGAGCTTGCCTTCGAGCAGATGGAGACGGAGCTCATGGCGGCAATCAAGCAGCACCCTGAGCTTGCTGGCGAGCTTCACGACGTGCTGGAGCGTGCAAGAGAGAAGGTGCTGGCAGATGGCGAAGATTGACCTGAACGACTACCTCGAAAAGCTCACAGAGCCGGAAGACCGGGAAACGGTCGCAAACCGTGCGTATCAGCGGGAGCTGTTCGAGCAGTACGTCACAAAGGACGGCAACTTTCCCGAGCAGCGGGCGCAGCTCCTTGAGGACTTCAGGGCCGGAAAGGAACTGACCGGGCCGAAGGGACTGCGCCGGAAGCTCGGAGCCTTCGATCTTGAATACTTCGGGCGGGCCTATCTCGCGCACTACTTCGTCCGCCCGTCGCCCAAGTTCCACGGCGAGCTGGACAGGATATGGCGGGAGGGCGTGCTGAAGGGGATGAACCCGGAGGTGGACGCCAAGCGGATCAGCCGCGCGGATGGGTGCCGCCGTGCGATCGAAGCGCCTCGTGGCCACGCCAAGAGCACGACCTTCACTTTCAAGGACGACCTGCACGCCGCCGTCTACGGCTACAAGCACTACATCATCATCCTCTCTGACAGTTCGGAACAGGCCGAGGGCTTCCTCGTCGACATCAAGACGGAGCTGGAGGAGAACGCTGCCCTGAAGGAAGACTTCGGCGAGCTGGAAGGCAAGGTCTGGAAGTCCTCTGTCATCCTGCTGGCCAACGGCGTCAAGATTGAGGCAATCGGCTCGGGCAAGAAGATCCGTGGCCGACGTCACAAGCAGTGGCGTCCCGACCTTATCGTCTGCGACGATCTGGAGAACGACGAGAACGTCAACACGCCGGAGCAACGCAAGAAGCTCCGCGACTGGTTCTATAAGGCGGTCTCCAAGGCGGGCGACACCTACACCGACATCGTTTACATCGGCACGCTGCTCCACTTCGATGCGCTGCTGGCCAACGTAGCGAAGAACCCGAGCTATAAGTCGGTGCGCTATCAGGGCGTCATCAGCTTCGCCACCAACGGCGAGCTGTGGGACGCATGGGAATCCATCTTCACCGATCTCTCCAACGACAACCGACAGGAGGATGCACTGGAGTTCTTCCAAGCGAACCGCGAGGCGATGCTGGAGGGCACGGCGGTCTTATGGGAGGAGAAGCTCTCCTACTACGACCTCATGGTCATCCGCATCTCCGAGGGTGAGGCGTCCTTCAACAGCGAGATCCAGAATGACCCCATCGACCCGGAGAACTGCACCTTCCAAGAAGAGTGGTTTGACTTTTGGGACGACGAGGGCAAGGCGCAGCCAGACTTCTCCGACCCGAAGTTTCTCTTCGTCGGCGCGAACGACCCGTCGCTGGGCAAGAACAAGAAGTCGGACACCAGCTCCATCATCGCACTGGCGAAGGACACGCAGACGGGCTACCTCTATGTCGTGATCGCGGACATTGCCAAGCGCAAGCCGGATCAGATCATTGAGGACGCCCTCGACGCGAGCCGACGCCTCCAGCGGGAGTACAAGCGGCCCTACTACAAGTTCGGCGTGGAGACGGTGCAGTTCCAGTATTACTTCGCCGAGATCATGCGGCAGCGTGCGGCGGCAGTCGGCGAGTATCTCCCTAGCAGCGGATAAAATGCTGTTCAATATCACTTTTGCATGGGAACACGCAGTTGCCATCACTGCCGAAAATGATGCAGGAAAATTAGTTTCACACAGATTTCCCCAATTCTCCTTTGCGCCAGAAATGTATCCGAAATTCTTCAAATATGTTGTTGCAGATGAAAAATTTAGATATCATTTGTGGCTTTCTTCTCCCGGTGGAGCTGGACGGAATCGTGTTCTGAATATTCCCGAAATGTTGCAATATGAAACGCGCCTTCCGAAGAAGCAAGAGCAAATTTGTATTGCAGAATGGTTCGAGAATTTGGATAATCTTATTGCGCAGCATCAATCAAGGCTTGAAAAAATGCAGTCCATCAAATCCTCTATGTTGGAAAAGATGTTCCCTAAAGATGGTGCAGATGTACCGGAAGTGCGCTTTAAGGGATTTACAGACGCATGGGAACAGCGTAAGGTTGATTCGTTATTTGAACCTTTGACAGAGAGAAATGATGATCTACTTCCATATAGCAAAACTCTATCCGTAGCAACTATGACATATAAAGAAGTTGGTAATGGCGCTGCTGATAGCTCACTTGCAAATTATAAAAGGTTAAGACTTGGAGATATTGCTTTTGAGGGACATACAAGCAAGGAATTCAGGTATGGAAGATTCGTACTAAATGATACCGGAGATGGCATTATGTCCCCGAGATTTAGTGCTTTGCGTCCAGTTTCAGAACTTCCAGTTCGGTTTTGGAAATATTATATTCACTATGAGCCAATAATGAAAAGGCTTCTTGTTAATTGCACAAAAGCCGGAACTATGATGAACGAATTGGTTGTGCCAGAGTTTCTACGAGAGTCATTGTTGATTCCAAGTACAGATGAGCAGGTGCAAATTGGACAGTTCTTCACTACAATCGACAACCTTATCACCCTTCATCAGTGTGAGCTTGAAAAGTTCCAAAATCTAAAAAAAGCTCTGCTTGAAAAAATGTTTGTTTAGTACAGGAGGTAGGCTATGGCATTTGAACAGGAAGCCGCTTTTGAAGCGGCACTGATTAACTTGCTGACAGAAAAATATGGTTGGGAGCCGGAAATTCTGCGCTACAAAACGGAAGAAGACCTGATCCAAAACTGGAAGCATATTCTCTTTGAGAACAACCGCGATGTGGACCGGCTGAACGACATTCCCTTGACCGATGGCGAAATGCAGCAGATTCTCGACCAGATCACCCATCTGCGCACGCCCTTAAAACTCAACGGCTTCATCAACGGCAAAACCGTCGCGATCAAGCGTGACAATCCTGCGGACGAGCTGCACTTTGGCAAAGAGGTCAGTCTGAAAATCTATGACCGGCAGGAAATTGCCGCCGGTCAGAGCCGCTATCAGATTGCACAACAGCCGGTGTTCAAGGCAAGAAGTTCTGTTTTGCCCAACCGTCGCGGAGACTTTATGCTGCTGATCAACGGTATGCCCTTGATTCACTGCGAGCTGAAGCGCAGCGGCGTAGATGTCAGCCAAGCCTATAATCAGATCGAAAAGTATTCCCACGAGGGCGTATTCTCCGGTCTCTTTGCTCTTGTCCAGATTTTCATTGCCATGCAGCCGGACGAAGCGGTTTATTTCGCCAACCCCGGTCCCGACGGGAATTTCAACAAGGATTTTTACTTCCATTGGGCGGACGCCAACAATGAGCCGTTGAACGATTGGAAAGATATTGCGCAGTACCTGCTATCCATCCCTATGGCTCATCAGCTCATTGGCTTCTACACTGTTGCCGACGATACGGACGGTATTTTGAAGGTCATGCGTAGTTATCAGTATTACGCTGCCTCCCGCATTACCAGCCGTGTTGCCATGCGCCGTTGGGCAGACAAAGACCAACATGGCGGTTACATTTGGCATACCACCGGCTCCGGTAAAACCCTGACCAGCTTCAAGTCCGCACAGCTCATTGCGGCATCCAGAGATGCAGACAAGGTTGTGTTCCTCATGGACCGCGTGGAGCTGGGCACACAGTCTTTGCTGGACTACCGCGGCTTTGCCGATGACTCCGAATCTGTCCAAGCTACCGAAAACACAGATATTCTGGTCGGTAAACTAAAAAGCGATGACCCTGCGAATACGCTGATTGTGACTTCGATTCAGAAGATGAGCCGTGTAGAGGAAGATAACGGATATAACACACGGGATATTGAAATCATTCGGGATAAGCGTCTCGTTTTCATCATCGACGAAGCGCACCGTGACGTGTTTGGTGAAATGCTACGTACCATCAAGGACACCTTCCCCAATGCGATGTTCTTTGGCTTTACAGGTACCCCGATTCACGATGAAAACCAAAAGAAAATGAGTACCACCTCCGATGTTTTCGGAAACGAGCTTCATAGATATAGCATTGCTGACGGCATCCGGGACAAAAATGTTTTGGGCTTTGATCCATATATGGTGCCTACATACAAGGATCGTGAACTTCGCAAAGCAGTCGCACTTGAAAAAGCCAAAGCTGCAACTGAGGCAGAAGCCTTAGGAGATCCTACGAAGAAAAAAGTGTATCTGCATTATATGGACCATACAAAGGTGCCGATGGCAGGCTTCACTCAGGCGGATGGCAACTATTTGAAGGGTATCGAGGATTTTATTCCGGCTTCTCAGTATGAGCGCGAGGAACATCAAAATGCCGTGGTGGATGATATTCTGGGCAACTGGGTCACACTCAGCCACGACAGCAAATTTCACGCTATTTTCGCAACCAGCAGTATTCCGGATGCTATTCAGTATTACAAACTGTTCAAGGCAAAAGGTGATCTGAAAGTTACCGCTCTGTTCGATCCCGGTATTGATAACAACGGTGGTGCCGCATTTAAGGAAGATGCCATTGTTGAAATTGTCGAGGACTACAATGCTCGTTACGGCATGAAATTCCAGTTGGCGACTTATGCAGCCTTCAAAAAGGATATTTCTTACCGTCTGGCACACAAGGAGCAGTATAAATCTGTGGAACGTACCCCGGACCAACAGATTGATTTGTTGATTGTTGTGGATCAGATGCTGACCGGATTTGATTCCAAATGGATTAACACGCTTTATTTGGATAAGATTTTGGTTTATGAAAAGCTGATTCAAGCATTCTCTCGTACCAACCGTCTGTATGGGCCCGAGAAACCTTTCGGTACAATCCGCTATTATCGTAAGCCCTATACAATGCAGCGTAACATCGATGAGGCGTTTAAGCTGTATTCCGGAGATAAGCCGCGCGGCCTGTTTGCGGACAAGCTGGAATATAATCTTGGCAAAATGAACGACTTGTACGACGACATAGCGGCAATTTTTGTCTCCGCCAGAATAGAGAATTTTGAAAAATTGCCGGAAGACCATGCAGAACGTGGTCGGTTTGCAAAGCTGTTCAAGCAGTTTAATGATTATCTTGAAGCGGCAAAAATCCAGGGTTTCCGCTGGAGTAAGCTGTCCTATGACATTAAAACGGATGCAGGCGTAATTACAATCCGGCTCCATCTGGATGAAACCACCTATCTGATTCTTGCTCTTCGTTATAAAGAACTGTTTTCCGGCGGTGGAGCGGGTCCCGGCAGTGACGATATTCCGTATGAAATCGACTCCTATCTCACGGAAATCAATACCGGTGTCATTGATGCCAACTATATGAACTCCCGCTTCAAAAAATACATTAAGGCTCTGCAGGACGGTACAGAAACAGCAGCGGTGCTGGATGAACTCCATAAGTCATTCGCAACGCTGACGCAGGAAGAACAGAAATACGCAAATATCTTCCTGCATGATGTACAGAACGGCGATGTGAAAGTTGATGAAGGCAAAACCCTGCGCGATTACATTACAGAGTATATGACCCGAGCCAAAAACGACCAGATTCACCGTTTTGCCGTAGCCATCGGTGTTGATGAGGCAATGCTGCGAGGCTTTATGCAGTTGAAAGTTACCGAGGTAAACATCAATGAATTTGGCCGCTTTGACAAGCTCAAAGCAACCGTTAACAGAGTAACCGCCAAGGTGTTTTTGGGAGCTTTTGAGGGAACTGCGATTAAGCCTTTCCAAATCAATATGAAGCTGGACCAGGTTTTGAGACGCTTTATCCTCGAGGGCGGATTTGATATTACAAGAATGGGGTGAGCACTATGGCAAGCAAAACACGAAAAGTGTCGTTTTATCGGCTTTCTCTTGAAAAACATACCGTGATTCCCGGAACGAATAACATTCAAGTAAAACAATTGAGTAATTCCGATATAGAGACATTTTTTCGGAGAATATGTACTGAAAAGATGCAAAGCATCGCAGGCGGTCACAAGGCAATCAATATCACTGTATCCAGTAGCCGTTATGTGATTGAGGTCATATCGCATGAGGAACATCGTGCATTCATTAAAATAGGTCAGCAGAATCCAGCAAATACAGTAGCTCTCAGGGATAAAACAACATTGGAAACAGAAAGCGTTCCGATGAAAGAAAGTCAGCTTTTAGAGCTTTATACTTTTTGCTTGATTGATTTTGAGACTGGCATCGTTAGCTATATAGGCATCAATGGAGCTCCCCGTATTTCTGCAATAAGAAATCTTTTTGACCAAGGAATAGACCGCGAGGAAAATGTTTCTGCACATCTTGCTGCTATTATGACAAATGATATATTGCAGGTCTTGGTGAAAAAACATATTATCAGTAAGATTTCCGTTACTGTCGCCGTCCCCGAAGATCAAATATTATCAGATATTGGATTAGACCGTGAAAGTTTTGATTCTATCAGAAACATAAAGACTCGGATGGTTACATATAAGTTGGTGGGCCGGAGAAACAAAAACATATTTGCGTCAAGCAACAAGCTTGCCGAGTTGATTGCGAATATAAAGGCAAAACACGGCGATAACCTAAAGGGGTTAACTGCGAACGCAAAAGATGCTAATGAGAAGTCTCAGGCTTACGACATGCTACAATACAACTTCACAAAAACCGTTGTTCTGGGAAAAGATGATTCCGGCTTGTTGATGATTGATGATTTCGAAGAAGCTTTGGTGCAGACTTATAATCTGTATAAAAGTGAACTTGTGAAGTACAGCAGAGTATAATATGTAATGGTGGTGAGAGGAATGACGAAGCTTAAAAATTGGATATGGTTGGGCATCGTATTGCTCTTGTCAATCGGTGTTTCGGTGTTGCTGTTGCGTAGTTCGTTCTTTGACATTGCAAAATTTGAAGAATTGGCTCCGGATTTCCATTACAATGCCATATCTATGTCTGCAATAATTGGTGGCTTTCTGTTTACGGGAATCAGTATTCTTATCTCTGTTATCGACAAAGAAAGAATTAAGCGCCTTTGGGATTGTAACTATTTAGATAATTTGTATCGTTCCGCATTTGTAGGAATGATTGCAAATGTTGCTACTATCATCGTTGCGTTTCTACTTGTTTTTCTGGATTTTGACTCTAAAGTAAATGCAATATTCATCCAAACGGAGATTACAACGCTTATTGTTGGGATCGTTTTTTTCACTTGGTGCATAAAACACTTGATTTTTGTAATATCCAAATTAAAGAATTCACAGTCTTACTAAACTGTTTGTTCGACCGCATAAAAGGGCACAAACTAATAAAAATGAACTCAGCCGCCATCCTTATGGACGACGGCTGGGCAATTCTTGGTTTCTCCATGACCTCCAACATCATCCTTGCTCCCAGCTTGAAGCTGCTCTGGAACAGGAGACATTCTGCCATATTTTTCAGCATATACAGAGATCTACGAGGTTGGTGAGTTAAGGCCAGAGGAAACTGTCAAGAAATACTTGACGGTTCAAAATGAAGTAGAACGCACAATCTCCCGCAATCTGGATTACTATAATCTCCAAAAGATTATTGCTATTGGACTTAAGGTCAACAATCCCAGCGCGGTGCAGTTCCGCAAATGGGCAGGGCAGATCGTGAAAGACCATACTAAATGCCCTCTGGCATTCCCTCAACAAAGTACATACCGATGGTCAGCACAATGCGGCGGATATTCTGCTCATCCACAATCTGCTCCAGTTCCTGCAACGCGGCCTTGGACACATAGCCAACTGCGATTTCTACAGCGTCAGAAGAAGAAACTTCTTCTAAAAACCGCTCTGATATGGTTTCCTGATTGTCCTCAGTTCCAAGAGGAAGTATGTTTGAATATAACAATTTCATTTTCAGCATCCTCCTATTGCTTCGGTGCTGGTCAGACTGCCTTAGAAAGTAACAGACTTGAGCCGATTGACAAAGGGCGAAGTATAATATCTTTCAAGCATATAATATCATTTTCTCACTGGATATACAATCAAAATCTCAGAAGTAACGCTGCTCCTACAAGGAGAGTGTAGTTTGGACAAACACTGTCCTTGCAAAGATGCTTTCCCTAAGCTACGAGAGCGACTTTGACCATTTTCTTATGTTGGAGCAGGCAGCAGATGGCGCTGTGTCGGAGAATTGATCTTTATATTGATTACAGTAGCCCAAAATATTCGCTCCACAGAGGTGCGCAGAAAGAACCGGCAGGGAGGCCATTATGATGTCCCCACCGCCTTGATTTTGTTTAGGCATCTTAGCGCATGCTTTTACTTGTCTCCCTTATTTATGGTTTCCTAAAAAGCCGAATCATCATCGCGACGATCTGTGCGCGGGTGCTTTTCCGTCGAGATCGAGAATTGCGCATTCGCCGTCCGGGGCATCCTTGCCAATGACCATACCAGAGAGCCATAGTATGGTGGGGATAGTGTACTCGCCGCATCAAGGGTATCGTCAAAGGCCCAGAGTATTGGTATTCTCGCTAACGCCGATATCGTCATCTCTATGCGAAAAATAAAATATCATTGCGCGTATTGCTGTTTTATGTTATAAATTAGTAAAAGCCAAGAAAGGATGGAGCAGTATGCGTGACTTGAGTGCAACCATGTTTTATAAGGCGAAATTTGATCTTACGGCCAAAAATCCCGATGAATGTGACCTTCTTTGGAAGCTGGTCATGAATATCCGGGGATGGATTACGGGAAAATTAAATCGTCATGGTCATGTAATTGTTGAAGCAGATATAAAAAGATGGACCGCATTCAAGATGGGCGGGAAATTATATGATCTGGAGAATACAAACCGTTTTTTTGCAGAATCGCTACACCATGTCAGCCAGGAAGAGCCGACAAATATTTCATGGGCCTGCATGATTGTGGAAAAGCCGGAACCTACCGCCGGGTACGCGCCCAGGAGCTGGACCACGGAAATTGGCTTTCAAACGACAGGGAGAGGAAAAGCCGAAGTCTCCTATGTGGTTACATATAGTGACGCACCTGGTTTCATAGGCCCCTGCTTGGATATGCCCTCTATCACGGTTCCTAATGTGATCCGCAAACTCTTGTCTGATCAGGCTTTAGTGTGTACGATTGGAAATAATGTATTGACAGCAACTCCGCAAAGGCTGAGAGTAGGAGATTATCCCAAGTTAGAGAAAGTTTTATTTGATCCACAGCGGGAGTTGCCCGTTTTGTATATCAGCCCAAAGCGGTGTTCTATGGACGAAGACAACGCACAATTGTTGGTGTCCCCCCAAAAAGTAGCCGAAACAGTAGTTGGCAACGCATTGGTCTTTTTTGCAGACGAGTTGGATTTCTCAAAAGAAATGCGCTATCTTGGGAACTCTAACTATAACTGTACTGGAGGAGCGATCCGGATATACTTTCCGCACATTGATGTGAAAGACGGCGCCGATCATCATCGCCACCGATTTATTTCCGCAAAAGATATCGAGGAAAATGGAGAGGAGTACGTGCTGCAAATTTTACGGAGGGCGCTGGCACAGAATGTACATTTCTATGAATCCATGTTCCGCCTGGAAAATTGCAAACGGCTTCAAGATGCGGATCTGCATCGCGCGAAGATCGAGGCCATTCGTCAAAAAAGTGAGGGCGCTGTGGATGAGGCAATGCGGGAATTTTTGAGTGAATCCGATCGGCGACAGAGAGCGGAACAATTGGCACAGGATTGTCAGAAGCAACTCGATGACAAAAACAGAGATATCTATAAGCTAAATATGCAGCTTGAGACCCTCAAAGATATCACTGAACGCTATAGTCAGTTGCAGAGTGCAGTTCAGAAAACGCGGTCAATGAAAGAATTTCCTGATACACCAACTAAGATCGCGCAATACTTTGAAGCGGTCTATCCGGAACGAATTGCATTTACCGCACGGGCTTACCGCTCCCTTAAGGAGTGTACGACCAAGTGCGATGTGTTATGGGAAGCTTTTTACTATATATCTACAGATTTATATGATTTGATTCAAAAAAATCCTGCTGAAGCCTATCGGGAGTTTAAGAATAAAACCGGATGGGACTGCTCCCGTGGTGAGGGGGCGATGACGCGAAAAGATTCCAAATTGATGCGCCAGTATGTGGATGAATATCAAGGGCAAGAAATTGATATTGAGCCGCATATTAAAAGCGGGATAAAAGATTCGGATCCGCGTTCGGTTCGTATTTACTTTGCTTATGATCCTACCGTGTCCTCCAAAATTTTGATTGGACATTGCGGCAAACACTTGGATAATTACACGACTCGGAAGATAAAATGACACTCGAATGTTGTGAATGAGGACTGACCAGTCTTGATTTCAATAGCTTTCCATATTCATCAGATCAACAGGCCAGTTTTATCAAAGGACGGGCTGTTTTGGTGTGAGATTCGCAGTCCCGAGCGGCGGTTATGTAATGGCTTAATATTGCCTTTCCTCCGGGTGAGAGGCTTGACCACATAACCAGCCACAGACAGGCTCGGAACACTCGGAAGCAGTGCGTTCAAAGAGCACCAAAGAGTAATTGAAACAGAGCGGAAATGACTGAAAACAAGCAAAAACGCCCGGAAAAAGTTTTTCGGGCGGGTTGGTAAGGATGAGGTCGGCGGTTCGAATCCGCCCAGCAGCTCCAAAACGGAAACCACCCGGCAGGGTGGTTTTTTGTTTTGGCAAGCTGCGTTGCGGAGTCGGAGTTTATCCCCGTAGGGGGAAATCCGCCCAGCAGCTCCAACAATTTCCGCCTAAATCGAAAGGTTTGGTCGGATTTTGCTATATTTTTGTAACTTCTTGCCACGTTTTGAGGTCTCAAAAAAGACCTCGTTGCTGAAAATCGGCGTTTTGCCAACTAAGCGATCAACTTTTTGACAGATGGAAAGCCCGTAATCCCTTGCAGCGCAACGGATTGCGGGTTTTTGTCTTTCCAACCGGCATCATCGGGCCAGGCGACATACAGGGAGGGAGCTTCACCTCAATGGCAAAATCCTTTCTTGCCGGGAGGCTGCCTTTAGCCGTTCGCGGCGGGTATGACTTTGTGGATGTGCAGGACATGGCAGCCTGGCTTATGGCGCAGAAGGAAAAGAGTGAGTTATGAGTTCACCTCTGCGTCATGATGCCCCGCCTCTTGCGTAAGGAGCGAGTCTCCCGGCGCTATAAAGAGCATATTGACAGTCTTACTGAGGGAGAGCACTCTCAGGAGCGTCCTCCGTTTCCTTTCCCGTCCGGCAGGAAAGAGTTGCGGCGGGCGGCGTTTTATGCTATATATTAAAGTGTGTCTGCAGATACAGCCTGAAGAAAGCGAGGGCCTTGCCTCTTGAAAGGAACCACCAAGCATCTGCTGCCGACGGTCTTCGTATGTACGGTAATCGCTATAGCCTATGCCTGCCGGATGCTGGCAAAATTTGACATCGGCGGCCCCGCCGTGAACCATATCCGGACGGCGCTCTATCTGCTGCTTTTCGCCCTGTGGGGCTTTTCGCTCGACCGGCGCATTATCCAGCGGCAGACGCTGCACTGCCTGCGGCTGACGGCGGCGCTGATGCTGCTGTGGCTCATACTGCGGACGCTGAAATACAGCGTTGTCACCGGCCCGGCAGCGGGGCGGTACATATGGTATCTCTACTATCTTCCGATGCTGTTCCTCCCACTGCTGTGGGTGTACATCGCCCTGTCCATGGGAAAGTCAGAGGACTACCGCCTGAGCCGAGGGACCGGTATGCTGTCGATCATTCCTGCGGCACTGTTTCTGCTGGTGATCACCAACGACCTGCATCAGCAGGTATTTGCCTTCAAAAGCGGCGTCCCCGGCTTGCCGGTTTCCGGCACATATTCCTACCGCCCGCTGTATTTTATCTGCCTTGGCTGGATGGTGGTCTGCATGGCTTTTTCCCTTGTCTGCCTGTTCCGGAAGAGCCGTATCCCAAGTGGTGAAGGAAAGCGGATAACGCCGTTTGTGCTGGGCTGTGCGATGCTCCTGTACGGTATTCTCTATCTGTCGGGTATTCCGGCTGTTCGGTGGTGGTTCGGCGATATGAACGTGATGTTCTGCCTGCTGTATGCCGCCGTCTATGAAAGCTGTATCCGCTGCCGTATGATACCGTCCAACACGGGATATGTGGAACTGTTTGAGGCCTCAACGCTGGCGGCCTGTATTGCGGATCGCAGCGGCCGGATCGTCCTGCGCTCCCGTGCCGCAGGTAAGGATATGACCTGCCCGCAGGAGGGGCAGCGGATCGTTCGGCCCGATGGCATGCGTATTTCCTCGGCGCCCATCAGCGGCGGCTACGCCGTTTGGCAGGACAATGTGCGCCAGCTGGCGGAGCTGCGTACCCGGCTGAATGCGAACAAGGAGGAAATGGAGCGCAACAAGAAGAAGCTGAAGGACGCCTACCTTGTTCAGAAAAGTCTGCATGAGCTGACCGAAAAGAACCGCATATACAATGAACTGGAGGCAAAGCACAGCAGGCAGACAGCCCAGATGCGGCAGATGCTTGCCCAATGCGAGAAATCCGAACCCGCCAAGAGGCGAAGCCTGCTGAAGAAGGTGCTGCTGCTGGGCACCTACATCAAGCGCAGCGCCAATTTGTACTTCCTCAGCAGCGAGTACCAGTGGCTGCCGCAGCAGGAGCTGCGGCTGACGGTGGACGAAGCCGTGCGAGCCTTGACCGCCTGCGGCACGGAGTGCGGCGTGATCTATCGCACAACGGAACCGATGCGCGCCTCTGAGGTCGTGCGTCTGTTCGATCTGCTGGAAATCGTCGCGGAGACCACGGTAGACGATCTGCGATCACTGTTTATCTCCGTTTCCGACAGCGCGATGGATCTGTCGGTGGAGTGCGCCGCCGATCTGTCGGCGATCGCCTCCCCGGAGGTGACGGTGCGGCAGGAGGACGGCCTGTGGCTGATCCGCACAGGGATAAGGGGGCGGGAGGATGCATAAGCTGAGACGCTTCGGGTTTAACGCCATCAAGGAGAGCTTTGACCGGCTGCCCACCGCCGTATGTTTTTTTGACCGCTCGGGCGGCATCGTGCTGTGCAACCGGCAGATGTATCGGCTGAGCCAGTATCTGCTGAACAGCGATATGCAGTATCTGGAGGAGCTTCAAAAGGCACTGGCCTCTCCGCCAAAGGGCATAACGCCCATTGCCAGCACGGAGAATACCTACCGCTTTCCGGACGGGCTGGTATGGAAATTTGAGAAGGCGGCCGTGACCGACCGATATGGGGAGACGTATATACAGCTGACCGCCGCAGATGTTACGGCGCTGCACCGGGCGCTGGAGCAGCTGGCCGAGGATAACCGAAGGCTTGAACAGGACGCGGAAAAGCTGCGGCGTCTCTCGGAAAACGTGGCGGCGGTGGCGCGGGAGAGGGAACAGCTTGCCGCCAAATCTGCCATGCACGATAGCCTTGCCGCCTGTATTACGACTATGAATATGACCTGCCTCTGGGCTACAGCTTCACCGTCTGCGACGAGGACT
>OIWU01000836.1_pt1 | contig 34750 bp, 39 predicted proteins | sample 1587711 | NCBI WGS metagenome assembly OIWU01 (sample SAMEA3888909, study PRJEB22519) | human gut metagenome | biome: human gut; feature: human-associated habitat; material: faeces | place: Denmark | collected 2010 | reverse complement strand
TTTTAAAAAATGGAATTCTTCGACCGAACGGTCTGAACTAAGAATTTCAAGATAAAGACAGTATATTAAAAAACAGCCCAAAATGCAAGACCTAAAATAAAACCTTCATAAATAATGCCTTCATACTCAAACCTGCATAATATAAAATCCGCACCCTCCCGGCTGGTCAGGCACGCCCAGGCTTATCTCAAGCTTTGGGTGCTTGGTGCCGCTTTTTGATACTTTTTATTTCCCGCTTCTGCTCCATTGCCTTAGCCGTATCAGCTGCGGATCACCAGAACAGCAAAAACAACCAGAAGCGCTGCCATCACTTCAACCCGAATATCCGTGGGTTTGACGACTTCCTTTCCGTACCGCTCATTTCTATACACGGTTATTTCTTTTCCGATTTTCCGCTTTCCAAGCGCCGTAAACAGACAGCCGTGGGAGGTAAAATAACGCTCCCCTAAAATCTCCACCACATACGCATGCTTTTTTACCGCTATTCCCCGCGTCGTATAGCCGCAGTTGATGGCTCCGATATCTACGATCTGCGCCCTGTGCCGTTCTCCTTTAAAAATAATCCGATATTTCAAATATAGCAGGCACAACGCGCCAAACAGGCAAATTCCTCCAATCGCATACTCTGTCATCAATTTCCCCTCCCCAAATCCCTTCCTTCTCTTTTCCTATTTTATCGCTATCGTGCATCCTACGGGAACATCGGCACCAGATCCAGTCCCTCATCCTCCGCAAGTCCGAACAACAGGTTCATATTCTGAACTGCCTGTCCTGCCGCTCCCTTTACCAGATTGTCAATAGCCCCCATCATAATAATACGCCCGGTACGTTCGTCAATTTTGAAATTGATATCCACATAATTGCTGCCTTCCACCCATTTCGTCTCCGGGAAAACATCTTTTTCCAATACGCGGACAAACTTTTCCTTCGCATAGTATTGATCATATACCGCTTTGATTTCCTCATAATCCGGCAGGGTACCGTCTGCTTTTCTCTTTAAAACCGCATATTCCGTAGCAAGAATCCCCCGGTTCATGGGTACGAGATGGGGCGTAAAATTGATCAGAATCGGTTCTCCCGCCGCATAGCCCAGTTGTTCTTCAATTTCCGGCGTGTGGCGATGGGTTGTCACGCCATATGCCTTGATGTTTTCATTGACTTCGCAGTAAAGATTATTGACCTTCGCGCCTCTTCCCGCGCCGGAGGTTCCCGATTTTGCGTCCACAATCAGCGTATGGACGTCGATCAGCCCTTCTTTTACCAGCGGATATGCCGTCAGAATGGAGCAGGTCGTATAACAGCCCGGATTAGCCACCAGACGCGCTTTCTTTACTGCTTCTCTGTTGATCTCGCAAAGACCGTATACCGCTTCTTCTATGTACTGCGGGGATTTATGTTCAATGCCGTACCATTTTTCATAAACAGCGACGTCTTTTATACGGAAATCCGCGCTCAAATCCACAATCTTCACTTTATTTAAAATCGTATCGTTGACTAAAGACGCGCATAACCCCTGGGGTGTAGCGGTAAAAATCACATCCACCTGATCCGCCAGTTGTTCCATATTGTCATCCATACATCGATCGTCCACGATCTGAAACAGGTTGCCGTATACGGAAGAATATTTCTGATCGATATAGCTTCTGGACCCGTACCATACGATCTGTGCCTCCTTATGTTGTGTTAAAAGCCTGACAAGCTCTCCTCCCGCATAGCCTGTAGCTCCGATAATTCCTACTTTAATCATTTCGTGTTTCATCCTTTCGTTTGTCTGCATGACATCTGTTTTTATCATACCCGAAACGCCCTGCATTTACAAGGTCTATCCGTTCGGATCGGTTTGCTTGCATAAGTATACTTTCATTTTGAATATTATGCAAGTATTTTTTATTTTATTCACGTTTTTCTTGAATATTCACTATTTTATGCACTATTTTATGGTTGCATTATTTAACATAATGATGTATATTAGTTTCAGAGCGCATTTCAGGAATATTTTTACATAGCAAATGCACCATAGGAAATGCCGCGGATAAACATATTATATAATGGAGGCTTTTACAATGAAAGAAAAAGTTATTTTGGCTTACTCAGGCGGACTTGATACGACGGTTATCATTCCCTGGTTAAAGGAAAACTACGATTACGATGTCATCTGCGTTTGCGCTGACTGCGGTCAGGGCAACGAGCTGGACGGTCTGGAAGAAAGAGCAAAGGCGTCCGGCGCAGAAAAATTATACATTGAAGATCTGACAGACGTTTTCTGCGACGAGTATATTGTTCCCTGCGTGCAGGCGCATGCCGTATATGAAAACAAATATTTACTGGGTACGTCCATGGCGCGTCCCGCCATTGCAAAGAGACTGGTTGAAATCGCCCGCAAGGAAGGCGCAACCGCTATTTGCCACGGCGCTACCGGAAAGGGCAACGACCAGATCCGTTTTGAACTGGGTATCAAGGCTCTTGCTCCCGATCTGCGTATCATCGCCGCATGGAGAGATCCCAAATGGAATATGAATTCCCGTGAAGAAGAAATCGAATACTGCCGCGCCCATGGCATCCACCTTCCTTTCTCCGCAGACAATTCCTACAGCCGCGACCGCAACTTATGGCATATCAGCCACGAAGGTCTGGAGTTAGAAGACCCTGCCAACGAGCCTAATTACGACCATCTGTTAGTCTTAGGCACCACGCCCGAAAAGGCTCCCGATGAAGGCGAATACGTGACCATGACCTTTGAAAAAGGCGTTCCGAAATCCGTAAACGGAAAAGAAATGAAAGTCTCCGACATTATCAAAGAGCTGAACAGACTCGGCGGCAAACACGGAATCGGCATCGTTGACATCGTAGAAAACCGCGTTGTCGGCATGAAATCCCGCGGCGTATACGAAACGCCCGGCGGCACGATCCTCTATGAAGCGCACCAGCAGTTGGAAGAACTGATTTTGGACCGTGAGACAACGACGATGAAAATGGATATGGGCAACAAATTCGCACAGATCGTATACGAAGGAAAATGGTTCACACCTCTTCGCGAAGCGGTTCAGGCATTTATCGAGTCCACCCAGGAATATGTCACAGGCGAAGTCAAATTCAAACTGTACAAGGGCAACATCATCAAAGCAGGCACCACAAGCCCTTATTCCTTATACAATGAGAGCATTGCTTCCTTTACAACCGGAGATTTGTATGATCATCACGATGCGGAAGGCTTTATCAACTTATTCGGTCTTTCCAGCAAAGTACGCGCAATGAAAAAACAGGAAGTTGAAGGAAAATAAATTTATGACAGGACCGCCATTTCACTATGGCGGTCTTTCTTTTTTTGTGCTATCCTTATTGCAGAACTATTGTCCTGCGTAAAGAGGGAAACAGCATGAATGTCATACTTGCGATTTCAGTTTATTTTATCTGCATGAACCTTCTCGGTCTTGCCGTTATGGGGATCGATAAATATAAGGCAAAAAAGAAGGCGTTCCGTATCCCGGAAGCCATGCTTTTTACCGTGGCAATCTTCGGCGGAAGCCTGGGCACGACCCTCGGCATGTTTTTATTCCGCCACAAAACGCGGCATTGGTATTTTCTATACGGTATGCCTGCCATTTTGTTGATTCAGATCGCCATTATTTATTTTCTTTACCGCTCTCCCATCGAATTTCTGTTTTTATAGTACCGGATTCGATCAGGTCGCTTGGAACCGAAAGGGAAACGGCGAATCGCACCAAAGACAATGCAGCCAGTAAAGCGAGGGGATTTTTATGTATATTGCGGTTGTAGCGGACAACATTGCGGACAGGAAACAACTAGAGCGCCTCTTAGGGCGCGCTAACGATGTGCTCTGCAAAGAAACGGGCACTCTATATATCGATGCCTACGGAGACGCCGACAGTCTCATGAAGGCGCCCATGAAATACGAATTGTTTTTCATTGATATTACCCAGTCTCCAACCGGCGCCAAAGAAATCATCTCGCGGCTAAAAGAACAAAGCGTTCCCGGGCAGATCGCGGTCTGCCAGCCGGAAGACATCCCTTTTTCCTATCAAAATGCCATTGAAGGAATCCTCTCCATCAAAAAGCCCATTGCAACGGCTCCTTTACATAAAATGATACAGGACGCCCATAAAGCATTGCTGCAACTAAGCGTTCCTACCATTGAAATCCGCAGCGAAACGGAGACCCATTATGTCCCTGTTGAAAAAATCATCTACGCCCAGAGCAAATCTCATCTGGTTTACATCCACCTAGACGACGGAAACGTGCTCTCCATGCTTGGAGAAATCGACGATTTCTTCCGCTGGGTCAACCAATACCCCGAATTTTTCTATGTAAAAAAGGACACGGTCTTAAATCAAAACCATGTCCTGTCCCAGACAAAAAAGAAATATCAGTTGACCAATGGAGAAATCATTCTCCTCTCCCGCTTCTCTTTTCTTTCCAAATAGCGGGAAACTTTTATACTGCGATTATGACACCGCCGTCATTTGCATACATACTGCTGATACCAGCCGTATCGAGAACGTCTATTTTGGAAAATAAGCCTGTCTTTTCCAGAATATCCTTAACATAAACGGCTCTTCCCGGCGCGTTGCAATGAGAAATCATCAAATGCCTGCCGGGCGTCTGCGATTTTTCCACAATTACGGTTTCCGCCATCTTGGCAAGCGCCTTTTTAATACCGATCTTCTGTCCCAATTGAATAATGACGCCTTCGTCGGTTGCTCCCATAACCGGTTTGATATTTAACGTTGAAGCAACAATCGCCTTTACCGCCGAAAGCCTTCCGTTCTTTCTCAGAGTATCCAGATTATCCAATACAAAATAAGTATTCAGAGAAAGCTTATATTCTTCCGCCTGTACGACAACCTCCTCAAAGCTCAGCCCCGCTTTTGCAAGCTCGTGGATTTTCAAGCCCACCAACGTCTCTCCGATGGATGCGGAACAGGAATCGAAAATGTGGATCTTTGCCGTATCGTTGGTCTCATAATACATATCCACCGCCGTCTTGGCGCTGTTATAGCTTCCGCTTAAGTTGCCCGACAGCGTTACGATATAGACTTCGTCATAACCTTCAAACATTTTCATATACTGTTCCGGTGACGGACATGCCGATTTGGGACAAGCCGGACACTCCGCAACTTTTTTTAAAAATTCCGCCTGATTGAAGGTTTCGTCATCCATCTGATGCCATTCGCCGACCTGCAACTGCAGCGCAACATGCCCGAATACGGGATCTTTCTCCATTTCCTCAGTAAATTCTCCGCAACTGTCAATCAAAATCTTATACATAACTTTTCCTCGAATATTTTATAATGTAGTTTTCATTACTACATATGATAGCACAAATAATACTATTTGAAAAGGTCAATATGGATATTTTCTCGTTTTCATTGTTTTTTCACAAATTATCCATGCAGATGTGGCGGTAAAATGGGAAATATGCTAGACTTATATGTGCCGTACGGGAGAATACAACGCTTCATATTATGTACGGTTTGAGAGGCTTTTTATGATTGCACTGGAAATAAAAAACATCAAAGAATTTATGAATCATTTTTTAGGAGGCGAAGCCTTCGACAGCTTTTTTCTGGAAGAAGCAACCATTACAACCTACAATACTTTTATCATTGACGGGCACACCGTCAGCGCCTTTTTTGAGGGAGCCGACAACGCCGGCAATCCCATGGACCCCCCCGGTCCTTTCTCCTCATGGAAGCAAATGCGCCCCATCTGCTTTTCCCTGATCAAAGGGAACCGTTCCCCGGTCTCCTTTAAATTCGTGCTGCACGCCGGAGACCGTTATCTGGAGCGTTTAAAATCCAATCCCCAGGCTCTGGCTAACGCTTCCCATATTAAGGCGCTTGCCGTCAATATCCGCTTTGAAAACGGCGCTCTGAAATGTATCACCGGGACTTCCTATGACACCTTCGTCATGGACAAGACCATCGACAACATCTGGGACGGGGACTTTGTGTCTTCCCTGACCGCAATGGGCATCCGTTTTGAACTGCTGTCCTAAACGAATGCCTCTGTCCAAAGATGCCTGCGTTCTCCCAACAGCACCGCATGGCACATAATCTCACTTCCTGATCTTGGGCTTTGCCACCAGAGAAATCAGATAGGCAAAAATCAGCGCCGCGCTGCAGCCTGCGGCTCCGGCTTTAAAACCTCCGGTAAAGAGACCGATGAAACCGTCCTGATCTACCGCTTCCTTCACGCCCTTCATCAGCGTATTGCCAAAGCCCAGCAAAGGCACGCTGGCTCCGGCGCCCGCAAATTCCGCAAAGGGCTCATACCAGCCAAAGAAGCTGATCACGGCTCCCAGACAGACTAACAGCACCATAATCCGTCCCGGAAGCATCTTTGTCTTTTCCATAAGAATCTGCGCCAGCGCACAGATCAGACCGCCGATTAAAAACGCTTTTAAATAAACCATAAAAAATCCTCTTTTCATGATAGAATCAAACATCTTTTTTCCTATCATTTCCGAAAAGAGGAAATTTTATACGTTGATTAAGACGCAAAGCATCTGCGCTATTTTATTTTGTAAGCCCCGATCACTTCGTTTTTTCTGTACAGATCCGTGACGATCAGATAATCCTGATACCAGTCGAAATAATAAATTTCTCTGTTTCCCGGAAGCGAAAACAGTTTTTCCTCTTCCCCGTCGTTTACGGACCGGGCGTAAACCTGAAAATCACGCAGTAAATAGACGGTTCCGTCCTGATAACCGATAATCCTTGTTTTATTACTTTCCGTCTCGTAAAGGATGCTGCTTTCTCCCGTCTCCGAGTTTAAGCGAAAGAGAATATCTTTTATACTGTACTTCTGCCAGACGGGCTCTCCGGTAGGGCTGTCGGTAACCTGCAGCAGACAGACAATCCCGTCTCCCTCCTGCATCATATACTTTTCATCGAAAAAGGTATTCCTGTAATATTCCTGCCAGTCCGCCGCATCCTGCAGGCATGTGATTTCCTGCTTTTCTTTGCCCGGTACATCTTCGTATTCGTAACACGGGGTTTTAAACAGACTGAAGCGAATACGCGCACCGTCGTCCATGATAAAGGTCCTGTCGCTATACATTTCACCAAGAATCCGGTTTCCGCTGTCATGCTCTCTGATGTCGTAAAGATACCCTCTCACCACATCCCCGTATGTGACGACTTCGCCCATAATATCAAAGCCTTCATAGGAAACAATCTGCACGCCGGAATCCTGTTTTGCCTCCCGGACAAACACTTCTTCTATATTGACGGAATCCTTTTTTAAATCGCCTTTTAACGGGCACAGATAAAGAGGACTGGGCTGCGTATAATCATCTGTTACGGAAGCGGATACTCCATCGTAATAAAATAAATATTGTCCGCTGATATCTATGGAAAAAGTCCCTTCCGACTGTTTCAGCGCGGCTTCTTCCCCCGTGCGGCAATTGTATTGATACAGCCCTTTTCCCCAGACAAAATAAATCCAATCCTCGCAGACGGCAAAATCCTCCAGATAAGGGCGCAGCAGATCCTCGTCCGAGGCTTCTTTTCCCGGATAAACCGTTTCCGTCTCCCGGGTCCTAAGATCATAACGATATATTTGCCCGGAGTCAGGGTCCGCATAAAAATAGCTTTCCCCGTCCGCAGCCGCTTTCTGACCGGAATTTAAGCTCACGACCCGAAAGCCCGGATCGCTCCTTGAAGCCATATAATAGTAAACGGCAAGCCCCAGCGCCGCCGCCAGTAAAGAGACGGACAAAACAAGCCGTCTCTTAAATGTCCCTGTCATCTGTCCTTCCCCCTTATTGATACGGACCGCCTATTTCAAATAAGCAATGACCTCTACCTCGCAGAGCACATTTTTAGGAAGGGTTTTAACAGCCACACAGCTTCTTGCCGGCGGCGTATTCGTAAAATAGTTTGCATATACTTCGTTAAACGCTCCGAAATCGTTCATATCCGCAAGAAAGCATCCCGTCTTTACCACATTGTCATAGGAAACGCCAGCCGCCTTTAACAGCTCGCCGATATTTTTCATAACCTGTTCTGCCTGTACTGCGATATCTCCCTCCGCAAGGGCTCCCGTCTCGGGAATAATGGGAATCTGCCCCGATGCAAACAAAAAGTCTCCTGCGATAATTCCCTGTGAATAAGGTCCGATTGCTGCCGGCGCTTTGTCCGTACTGATTTTTTCTAACATTGTGTCTACCTCCGTAAGATTATAATATTTTATCAAATAGATCGGAAATACTGATTTACCGATTCTGATAACACCTCCGACGCCGTTATCCTTCCGCAAAGTTGACGGTCACATAATAGCCTCTCTCATTTTGTATAATATCCACGACCGTTCCCTCTTTGACGGTCAGCCGTTCCCGGAAGGGAATATTTCCCGACATGGCAAGGGACGGATCAATCGTATAATAATAGCTGCTGGGAAGCACGCCTTCCGTTACCGTGATCTTGTCTCCCACCGCAAGAAGTCCCTCCCGCTCCATTTTAAATTCCATTTCCCGCATTTTATACCGCTTCCTTCTATCCTGAAATCCGTAAAATCAGGCGTCGTTTTCCTGTTTCTGACGCTCTCTTTCCGCCCATATCCTGGGCAGCTCCTCTTCTTCCAGAAGCTGTGTAAAGACTTCTACGATATGGGGATCAAACTGCGTTCCCGCACATCTTCGCAGCTCCTTGATCGCATCTTCCTCGGGCATCGCCTGATGATACGGTCTGTTATGTACCATAACGTCATGGGAATCCACCGCCGAAATAATCCGGGCAAGCAGAGGAATTTCCTCTCCCTTTAAACGGTTCGGATATCCCGTTCCGTCCCATTTCTCATGATGGGACAAAATGCAGTCCGCAATATCGCTTAACTCCGGCGATGACTTTGCAATACGATAACCTTTTACGGTGTGCTGCTGCATAATTTTAAACTCTTCGTCGTTCAGCTTTCCCTTTTTGACCAGAACATGGTGGGGAATCGCCACCTTGCCGATATCATGCAGCACTGCAAGCAACTCCAGCTTGCCGATATCCGAATCCGATAAATTCATTTTCTTGCCCAGCCTTGCCGCCATTTCCCGGGTACGTTCCACATGCTCCTCGGTCTCGTAATCACTCTCGCTCAGGGTCTGTTTCAGGGAATCGACTAAAGAGCTGCTTGCCGAATTGTCCCGCAGCATCTTTTTATTCTGCATACTGGTGCGCGCATCCGAAAGCACGCGCTCCATCGTCACGTCTTCCCGTTCCTTGACCGCAATGCCATATTCCACATGGACTTCGTTATCCTTGGAGAAAAACTTTTCCAGATCCCGCTTAATCTCTTCAAATACCGCAGCCGCATCCTCGTGGGTCTTTCCTTCCATAACGGCAAGAATATCTCCGTTATCCAGCTTTGCCGCAAAGGTCTCCTCTCCGATATGTATTCTGACATAATTTGCCAGCTGGCGCATCACAAAATCCCCGTAAGCCGAGCCGAAACGGTCGTTCAGATTACGCAGCCCGTTGATATTGCAGACGCCTGCCGCCACCGGCCAGTACCGGCTGTCGTTCCATTGGGGCACCTGCGTCAGGTAGCTCTGTTTATTGTAAAGCCCTGTTACCGCGTCGTATAAGGTGGACTGTTCCAATTCAAAATAAGTCTTCCGCATGGACGTGATATCATGAAATACAAATATTTTTCCGATGCTCCGGTTTTTCGCATCCTTCATGCAGCGGTACTTACATTGAAAAATATGGGTTTCGCCGGAAAGCTTTGCCGTCCATTCAAATTCCTGGTCCGTTTCCACATTGCGGAAGCCGCCGAAGGCTCCATCCCTGACAAAATCCTCCATGGACATGACCCCGACCTCGAACCGCACGCCGGGCATGACCTTTAAAATATCCGTACTGTAATCCGCAAGATGTCCCTCATAATCAAAAAGGACAACCGGTTCGCTTAAATAATTCAAGATCATGCGCCGCGTGATATTCAGCGTAACCATGGGCAGGTAATGAAACGTATTATAATACATCAGAATGCCGACGACACAATACAGGACACAGGAAATATCCACCGGCAAAATCCCTGTCATATCCAAGTTCAGCGCATTGACGCCCACCGCGGCGGCAACGCCTACAATCAGCATATAATAGCGTTTCCAATATACCTTGGGCGTCTCGCCGCATTTTAAAATCAATAACAGCACCGCCACAAGGGCAATGATGGCAACATACGCATTGTGAATCACAAAGGGCACCTTCGGCATATACCCCAATACAAAATCATCTCCGAAAGGAATTTTGCAAAATTCCAGGGCAATATGATTGTAGGGGTTCAACAGCATAAATACCGCATCCACAAAAGCATAGGCATAAATGCAGTAGGAAAGCACCCGGGGCACCTTTTCCTTCCAGCCGATAAATTCCAGGACATATTCGTAAAAGAAAATCATCATAACGTCCATCGTAATAAACGTCAGGCTCAGCGCCACCGATTTTATCATAAAATCGGTTCCGACAATATTAAAGGAATAAAAAACAACCAGCAAAAAAGTGGCAAGCATAACCTTGCCTATCTTAATGCCGATTGTCGTATTTCTCTTATATGCGTTTAATAAGATCAGCGCGGCTACCAGCGCGACCAAATAGTACAACACTACAATCCCCTGCACAGCCGTTTTCCTCCCCTGTTTCCCGTCTGTCCGTTTACCCGATTTTTTACCTGATTTTAGTAAATTATAGCATAACCGGACATCAATGTCACGAAAAAAGGGAAGAATACTTGGTCAGAGAATACTTGGTCAGTCCCGGTCAGGCGCCGCAGTTTTCCAACACAACGCCGTGGGCAATCCCCGGCACACTCTGCCCTTCATTAAAACTTGTTTTATTTAAAAGCGCTCCCGTGGGAATAAACAGCACGCGTTTCCAGACCTTTTCATGGAGTTTTTTCAAAATATATGCGGACAAGACAGTTGCCGCGCAGCCGCAGCCGCTCCCTCCGGAAAGCGTCCCTTTCTGATCCTCGTCAAAAATCTCCATTCCGCAATCCATATGATTCGCGCTGATGTCAAAGCCTTTTTGTTCCATCAGCTCAAATAACGCCCGTTGTCCTACTCTGCCCAGATCGCCGGTAATGATCTTGTCATAATCCGCCGGAGTTCTTCCGAAATCCTTTAAATTTGCCGCGATTACGTCGGCTGCCGCCGGCGCCATACTGCATCCCATATTGAAGCTGTCTTTCACGCCCAGATCGACGATTTTTCCGGTAGTAACCCCCGTTATCAATGCTTTCGGCGCTTTCCCTTCCCCCGTGGAGAGCAGGAAGGCGCCGCTTCCGGTCACGGTCCTGGTGGCGCAGGGCGGGCGCTGTCCCCCATACTCCATGGGAAAGCGGAATTCCTTTTCCGCGCTGGCAAAATGACTGGAAGTGACGCACATGACATTTTTTGCAAAGCCGCCGCCCAAAATCATAGAGCCGAGACTGATGGTCTCTCCGCAGGTGGAGCAGGCGCCGTATAACCCGAATAACGGGATTTCAAATTCTCTCAGCCCAAAGGAGGTAGCGATCGTCTGTCCCAGCAAATCGCCCGCCAATAAATAGCGCACGTCTTCTTTCTTGACGCCCGCCTTGCCCAGCGCAAGGGTAACCGCTTCTTTTTGCAGCGTACTTTCCGCTTCTTCCCAACTGGCGCATCCGAAGGTCTCGTCGTCGCCCACCATATCAAAAAGACTTCCGAGAGGTCCTTTTCCTTCTTTTTCTCCTACAACCGACGCCGATTCCCTGATATAAACCGGCTTTGGCAATTGAATGCTCTGTTTGCCCACGGCAAATAACGCTTCCTGTTTTCCTTCCATAAACGATACCTCGCTATCCGTCTTTTAGTGTTCTTTTAATGTTTTCCTATAGTATCCCTAAAAAACCGTGCGTTATTCATCCTTTTCCAATTTCCAATCTTTTCCGATTTTTCCATTTTTTGCATATGTTCTTTCATATTTTTCATTTTTTGACAATATTTTTTTTGCTTTTCGCCCTGTTTTTGCTTTTTCTGCAAGTTTTTACTCATTTTTCTCGTTTTTTGTCTTTTGTGACCGAAAACCGCGAACCGCTTTCCCAGCTTTCAGATTTTTAATAGCATATGTTTTTTATGTACAAAAAAACTGCGCTATCCGGATACTTTCATATCTCGGATAACACAGTTGTTTACACGCTATTGCCCGGATCTCACATCCCGGTTTAAAACATCGTCAATAAATTCCTGATCGGATGCGTCCAGTTGTCTGCCCGCTTTATACTCCTGCACGATTTCCTTAATCTTCTCGTACTCCAACTGCCGCAGGTACTCGGGATCTTCTTTGATAAACTGGTCATATGCAGCCAGGTATTCGGGGCTCTTCTTATATTCGTCCACAATTCTGACCATTTCTTCATGCTCGTCTTCATATACCGGACGGCTGACCTGAACCGGCGTTTCGCTCCCGGCTTTTTTCTTATAGACCTCTTCTATCTTCGGTCTCGGATTGCCGTGAATCTTGTAATTCCGAACGGCGGCGACGACCTTGGTATATTCCTCGTCGCTGGCATTGAGCCATGCCTCGCTTTTATAAATCGCATCATAGAGCTCATCCATCGTCTGGAAGCGGTCCTCGTTATGTATTTCCAGTCCCTTCATAATCGCGTCTTCAATCTGGGGCGCAATTTGAAAACCGTATTCGCTGGGGCGCTTGAGCTCATCCCCGAACAGACGGTCCGTCACATCCAAAGGCTTGATGCCCGTGATGCAGCGGTAAATCGTCCCGCACAGCGCGTAAATATCGGTCCACGGTCCCTGTTTTCCCTTGGTACGCAGCTGCTCCGGCGGCGTATATCCCGATTTTTTAAAGACGGATATAGTCTTATCCTCTTCCGCGGAATTGGCGCGCGCCGTACCGAAATCAATCAGATACACCCGGTTGCTGATATTGGATATCATAATATTGTCCGGACTGATATCCCGATGAATAAAACCGCTTTCGTGGATTTCCTTTAACGCAAGCATAATCGGCTCGATAATCTTTAAGGTTTCCTCCACCGTAATCCTGCCGCCGGAATATTCCAACAGCTTGCGTAGGGTCATACCGTCGATATAATTCATAACCAGATATGCGGTTCCGTTATCCTTAAAGAAATCCAGAACAGACACGATCGCCGGCGTATTGCGGAACTTGGCAAGCCTCTTTGCTTCATCCAGGAATTTGTCCCTCTGTCTGATGAAAAACACTTCCGCATCCCCTTCGTTGGGAATGACCTGCGCTCCCGTCCCCCTCGCCCTGCTGGCATAATTGCGGGGGAAAAACTCCTTGATCGCGACCTGGGCGTCCAGGTTGATATCATAACCGATATAGGTAATGCCAAAGCCCCCTTCGCCGAGGACTCTTCCCATTAGGTATTTATCTCTTAAAAAACTGCCTACGGGTAAATAGCTTTCACTTAACTTAATGTCCGAGAACTGCTTGCCGCAACAGTTGCAGACACCCGCTTCATCCACTTCACCCTTCATGCAGTTAAAACAAATTTTACTGATGTCCATGCTAATCTCCTAGAGCAATTCTTCTTTCATTATAACATAGGTTGGTACTTTTTCCACAAGAAAAAAGAAAAATTTGCAGTCGAAATCATAACTGTATGTTTTATTTTTATACTTTCAGAAGAACTGTCTCTAAAAAATTAACGTCTCAACCGCTCCTATCCGGTTTTTACCATGCCGGGAAGCTTATTTGCGATGGCAGATTGCCGCCCAGCCGCAGTCCGCGCAGATCTCCTCCAGGGCTCCGGCGTCTATGATCCGCTCGCCGATTGTCTGCTGAAACGCCTGATAGTCCATAGGCGTTCCCGGCTTTAGCGCGGTCCTCTTGAGGACGGCGTCGTCATAGGCGCATACCTTTTCTTTGCTTTTGCACCCGTCCTCTAAAAAATTGGGGCATTTTCGGCAGATTTCGTCTTCCTCCTGCACAAGGATAATCTGCGCTCCCTTCTCCTGCAGCCGCTCTATGGTCTGTTCCATATGCCTTGTAAATTCTCCGCTATAGCCTTTTTTCTCAAAAAAGCGGATACATAAGCCGTGATGGGGTCTTAAATCAATCATTTGATAAACCTTGCCAGTCTCTTATCCAGGAAAATCGCCAGCGCTATCTTGCAAAGATCCGGAATAATATAAGGAAATACGCACCACGACAGCGCCGTTACCACGCCGATCGCGCCGTTTGCCCGACCGTACACATACATAAACCAGACCGTGCCGAAGGCATAACATGCAATCAGCCCGAGCACCATGGCAACAATCATAACCGGCAGTTTTTTGCCGAACGCTTTCATAATGCCGCCGCTGATTAACGCCGTAAAAATAAATCCGACGATATAGCCTCCCGTCTGCCCGAATAACGTGCCAAGTCCTCCGGAAAATCCTGCAAATACCGGAACGCCCACGGCGCCCAGAATAATATAAATAAGCACCGCTATGGTCCCTCTGCCAAGTCCCAGCATCGCCACCGCCGCAAATACCGCAAAGGTCTGCAGGGTAAACGGTACAGCCATGGGAATATTGATCCAGGAACAAATTGCCATCAGCGCTACAAACATTCCTATGTAAGCAAGATCCAACGGTTTCATTTTCCCTGCGCTTTTCGTCTCCTTTACTGTCGATTCATTTGCTATCGCATTTGTTTCACTCATTTTGATATATCTCCTCTCCTATCAGTCGGACTTATCATAGCATGGGCGTTTTCTATTGTCAACCTCATTTTTGTTTGCGGTTGACAATTGTGATTGGCAATAAAGAGCAGACAATTGAAAAAGCAAAAAAAATTGACAATCCGACTTCCCGCCGGACTGCCAATCGTTTTTTAAAATTCACAGGTTGCCTTTACCGCGCGTTTCCACCCATCCAAAAGCTCTTTCCGTTTCTCGGAGGAAATCCGCGGCACAAAGGTCTTATCCACCAGATAGTTTGCACGAAGCTCTTCCCTGCTCTTCCAGAAGCCTGCTGCAAGCCCCGCAAGGTACGCCGCGCCTAACGCCGTAGTTTCGCTGATCATGGGGCGCTCCACGGGCACGCCCAGAATATCGCTCTGAAACTGCATCAGGAGGTTATTGCTGACCGCGCCGCCGTCAACCTTCAGCTTTTGCAGCTCGATACCGCTGTCTAACGTCATCGCCTCGATCATATCCGACGACTGATAGGCAAGGGAATCCAAAGTCGCCCTGACAAAATGCGCCCTGGTAGTGCCTCTCGTCAGACCGAAAACCGCGCCCCTTGCTTCCGGCTTCCAATAGGGTGCCCCCAGACCCACAAAGGCGGGGACCACATAGACGCCCTCGCTGTCTGCCACCTCCGACGCCAGCGCTTCGCTCTGGGGCGCGCTTTCAATCATCTTTAAACCGTCCCGCAGCCACTGAATGGCGCTTCCGGCAACAAACACGCTCCCTTCCAGGGCATATTCCACCTTTCCGTCAAGACACCAGGCAATGGTAGTCAACATGCCGTGCCCGGATTTTGCAGGCTTTTCCCCTGTATTCATCAGCATAAAACAGCCGGTTCCATAGGTATTTTTCGCCATTCCCGGCTCAAAACAGGTCTGTCCGAACAAAGCCGCCTGCTGGTCTCCCGCAATGCCCATAATCGGAATCCCGGTTTCAAAAAATTTGCCTTCCGTCACACCGAAGGAACCGCTTGACGGCAGTACCTCGGGCATCATGGAACGGGGAATTTCAAACAGGTCAAGCAACTCCTGATCCCAATCCAGATCGTAAATATTATAAAGAAGCGTCCGGGACGCATTGCTGTAATCCGTAGCGTGCACCCTTCCACCGGTCAGCTTGTACACCAGAAAGCTGTCCACCGTTCCAAAAAGCAACTCTCCCTTTTCGGCGCGTTCCCTTGCTCCCTGCACGTGATCCAGAATCCATTTTACCTTGGTGGCGGAAAAATACGGATCGATCAAAAGCCCAGTCTTTTCCCTGATCATCTGTTCCCTGCCGTCCTCGGCAAGCTGCCTGCAGATTTCAGCCGTCTGCCTGGACTGCCATACGATGGCATGGTAAATGGGCTCTCCCGTCTTTTTATCCCAGACGATCGCCGTTTCCCGCTGATTGGTAATACCGATTGCCGCAATCTCCTCGGGAGAGACTTTCCCGCGCACCAGCACCTCCATATACACATTCATAACGCTCAGCCAGATTTCATTTGCATCCTGCTCCACCCAGCCGGGCTGCGGAAAGTACTGGGGAAATTCCTTCTGGGCGCTCGCTGCGATTTCGCCTCTTTTATTAAATAAAATCGCGCGGCTGCTGGTAGTCCCCTGGTCAATTGCCAAAATGTATTTTTTCATTTTCGACCTCCTACGTGTCCAGTCTGATTTGATTCCAGTCCTTTTCCGGGCTGATCAGCCATTCCAGTCCCCTTCTTCTTTCATACACAACCTCCCGGTTGAGCTTTCCGGTTTGCGTTTGGGGATTGACCCATTGCTTTTCCTCACAAGCCCAGTGATAACAATAAAACAAATCCACCATATCCAGTATTTTTTCTGTATCGCGCAGGCGTAAGGTTTCCCACAGGTTGAAAATAAGCGGCGAGATCGCCATAGCGCGCTCCGTATTGCAGATATCCCACGCCCTTACCAGCTCTTTGTCTGTAATCAGGTCAAGTGCCCAGATAATCGACCAATACACCTCATAGGTCCATACCACATCCGTAATATCCTGCGGGGTAAATTCATCCGCATTGCCCTCCATGGTATAGCGGTTCTCAATCAGGAGCCTTTCCTTGGGAAGAAAATCGTCCTTTCCAAGCCCCCATTCTCCCGCCTTTTGCACGACAAACCCCAGCGCCTCGCCATAGTTTTCTCCGTTTCTGATCGAGCAAGCAAGCTGTACGGAAAGCATACAGGCAAGCGCCCTCTTCCCCGCCTCTTTCGCACTTTTTAAAACAACATGGTCCGCCGGCTCCACATAGGGCAGATGCTCGTTATAGGCAATTCCCATCTTCTTTAGCCGCTCAATGGTCTTCCGTCTTCTTTCCTCCGGCGTTACGATCGTATTGCCTTTCCTTGCGCCAAATAGTCCCATCATATTGTCCCCCTGAAATAAATAAAATGATGTAATCAATTAAAGCTCCCGCCAGAGCTTCACAACAACTCCCGTTTCCTGCAATACTCCTGCATCACTTTCCTCATATGCGCCGTCCGGTCCACGTCTCCCTTGATTACCGTTGACATTGTCCGTCCCTGCACGGTGTATTCCTGCACAAGATCGGGCTTTGGCACAAAATCGTCCAGATAACGCGCTCTGTTGGACTCCCCGGGATGCGGCTCCGGGAAATGCCCTTTTGCCGCCCAGCGCTCAAAATCCGCTCCGTATCTGAGCAACAAATCCAAAAGCTCCTCCAGCCGTTTTTTTGTAATCTCCTGCACGGCGGGATACGCTGACGGACGCTCCAGGATATTTTCCGCCTGCGCCACACATTCATCCAGCGCGGCAAAACCGTTAGAGGCGCATTGATTGGGATCGGCGCCCTTTTCCAGCAAGGTTTCAACCAGTACAAGTCCCCGTTCTGAAACATCAGTTTTTCCGTAACACAGGCTTTGCAAAACGGTCCTTACGGCGTCCTGCAAAACAGGGCTTCGGAAGGTAACACCTTCCGCTTCCTCTTCCATAAAATTAACGTCCGCTCCCTGTGCAATCAGATAATCAGCAATCTTAAACGCAGCGGTTTTGACCGCCACCTGAAGAGGCGACTGCCCGATATCTTTTTTAGGCGGCGGCGTTGAAATACAGCCTATGGCTTCCGGTTTCTTTTGCAGAATCGCCTTTACCTGTTCCAAATCATTGCCCCTGATTGCCTGAAATAACTTCTTCATTTTAACACCCCTCATTTGCTCCTGCTGCTCTTTTTACCTTTCGCGCCGTCAGCTCAAAGCTCATATCCAATACCAGCTTAATCCGGTCATCATCGGCGCTGCCGTCGAGCGCCACGGTTACCCAATTCGTTTTGTTCATATGGTATGCCGGGAAAAACCCCGGTTCCTTCCTCAAAGAATCGATCAGCACAGGATCGCATTTGACATTCAGGATATCCAGCATCCCGTCCCCCGGTATGCCGAGCTTTTCCTTCGGTATTTCCATTATTAGCGCAAACCATTTCCGATTATTGCTATGGCGGAACACCATGTCTTTCGGATATTTTGCCCACGGAAATTCCGCATCCTCATCATAAGTACCGGCAATATAGTTTATCCATTCATCCCGATTCATGTTTTACCTTTCTTCCCTGAAATACGCCTCTCCCAATGCCGCAGGGGGCTGCTGTTCCCGCTTCTTGCGGAGGCTGGTAAATACCAGTACCACCAGGGTAACGAGATAAGGCAGCATCTTAAACAGCTCCTGAGAACTGCGGTTGAGACCCGCAATATAAAAATACATCCAGTAGAGCACGCCGAACAGATACGCGCCCCAGATGGCGTTTTTCGGTTTCCACGTGGTAAAGATAACCAACGCTACCGCAAGCCACCCCAGCTTCTCGATGCTGCCGTCGTTCGCCCAAGTTCCCTTGGTATAGTCCATGACGTAAAACAGACCGCCGAGCCCGGAAATTCCCGCGCCCAGAGTCACGGAAAGGTATTTATACAAAGTCACGTTGATGCCCGCCGCATCGGCTGTCGCCGGACTTTCTCCGATCGCCCGCAGGTTCAGCCCCTTTCTGCTTTTAGACAGGAAATACTGTATGGCGAGCGCCAGAATAATGATCAGATACACCATAAATCCATAGGAAAAGAACAGTTTTCCCACAACGCCCAGATCGGAAAGCCCCGGAACGCTTGCCCGGTAGACGGAGCTTGTCGCCGGTACGGAAATCTGTCCGACGCCGCCCGCCATTTTGTTGAGGGTGCCGCCGAAGAAATTGGCGATACCGGAACCGAAAATAGTCAGGGTCAGACCCGTTACATTTTGGTTCGCCTTTAGCGTAATGGTCAGAAACCCAAACAAAAGTCCGCCCAAAGCCGACGCCAAAAAAGCGCAGACAAAGGAAATCAGCAGACAAAGAAACTTGTTGGGATTTTCCGCATTGCTTTCATAAAAGAAGGCGCCCGCCAAAGAACTAATCCCGCCCAGATACATGATGCCCGGCACGCCCAAATTTAAAATTCCCGCTTTTTCCGTACAGATCTCGCCCACGCATCCGAACATAATAACCGTACCGAATACAACCGCCGCCTGAAATAATGATATGAACTGGTCCATCTTACGCTTCCTCCTTCTTTGCCTTTTTGTTGATAATCACTTTATAACTGCAGAAAAATTCACTTCCCAAAATGAAAAACAGGATAATGCCCGAAACCACATCCGACGCAAACTCGTTTAAGCCAAACTGAGATGCGATCTCCGCCGCGCCCCGGTCCAAAAACGTCAAAAGCAAAGCAATGGCTATCATCGTATAAGTGTTGAATTTCGCCAGCCATGCCACGATGATCGCCGTAAATCCGCGTCCTCCTACGGTGTTGGTGGAAATGGTGTGGTCGATGCCCGCTACGCCCATAAAGCCCGCCATACCGCAGATCGCGCCCGAAATCAGCATGGTGCGGATAATGACTTTTTTAACACTGATTCCCGCATACTTTGCGGTATCCTGGGACTCTCCTACGACGCTGATCTCATAGCCCTGCTTACTCTTTTTCATATAGAGATAAACGCCGACGGTTACCGCAAGGGCAAGGATCACGTTTAACAGATAATTCTGCCCGAAAATGGACGGAAACCACCCCGCCTGGGAATTTTGATTGATAATGCCGACGGAATTGGAACCGTAGGGATTTTCCCAGAGGGCGACGCAGAAAGAGGTCAGTTGAATCGCCACATAATTCATCATCAGCGTAAACAGAGTTTCGTTGGTGTTCCACTTCGCCTTAAATACCGCGGGGATCAGTCCCCAAAGCGCGCCGGCAAGACAGCTTGCCGCAAACATAACGATTAACAGCAAAGCCGCAGGCATACTGTCGCCGAAATAAATCATGATGCCCGCCGTAACGATGCCGCCGATCAGCACCTGTCCTTCCGCTCCGATATTCCAGAATTTCATCTTAAAAGCAGGCGCTAACGCAACGGATATGGTCAGCAAAAACATCGTATCCCGGATGGTAATCCAGCTCCTACGCAGGGTCGCCGAAAGGGTGGTGCCGCCGAAGGCGCCCTGAAACATCGCCTTGTAAACGGCGATGGGGTTCAATCCCGTAATGCAATAGATAAACAGTGCGCTCGCCAGAAGCGCCAGCACAATTGCCAAAAGGCGGACGAGGATTTTTCGTTTTAAGGAAACGGAAGTCCTTTTCGCTATTCTCATAAAGGGCTCATGCCCTGCCGTATTCGTTTTACTCATGGTCCGCTCCTCCTGTCTTTAACCGGGTCATCAAAAGTCCCACTTCTTCTTTGGTTGTTTTTCTTGCATCCAGAATACCGTTGACCTTTCCGCCGCAAAGCACCAGAATGCGGTCGCTCAATTCTAACAGCACGTCCAGATCTTCTCCTACATAGATGACCGCCACGCCTTTTTTCTTCTGCTCATTCAAAAGATGGTAAATGGTATAGGAAGTATTGATGTCCAGTCCGCGAACCGCATACGCTGTCATCAGCACCGTGGGATGCGCCCCGATCTCCCTGCCTACCAGGACCTTTTGCACATTTCCGCCGGAAAGGGTCTTGACGGGAGTGTTGATATCGGGCGTTACGACCTCCAGCTCTTCCTTTACCTGCAACGCCATTTCCTTCGGTTCTTTTTTATCCAAAAAGAATTGATGTCCCTTGTTGTAATCCTTTAACATCATGTTGTCGATCATGCCCATGGAACCCACCAGCCCCATTCCGAGCCTGTCCTCCGGCACAAAAGAAAGCGCGATGCCCTGTTCTTTGATCATACGGGGATTTTCGCCGACCAGCTCGTGAATATTCGCCGTATCCGGTTCATAATACAGGATGCTGCCGCCCTCTTCCACATACTGCAGTCCGGCAATCGCCTCCAACAGCTCTTTCTGACCGCAGCCCGAGATTCCCGCAATCCCCAGGATTTCTCCGCTGTATGCTTCAAAGCTCACATCGTCAAGCGCCTTGATTCCGTCTTTATTAAAACAGGTCACATGCTTAACCTCCAGCCGCTTTTTGGGATCGGCAGGCTCCGGTCTTTCGATATTCAGCTCTACCTTTTTGCCTACCATCATTTCCGTCAGAGAATTTTCCGTAGCGTCCTTCGTATCCACCGTCCCCGCAAATTCTCCTTTCCGGAGAACGGAAACCCGGTCCGAAACAGACAGCACCTCATGGAGCTTATGGGTAATGATCACGATTGCTTTCCCGTTGTCTCTCATGTTGCGGATAACCTTAAACAGCTTTTCCGTCTCCTGGGGCGTCAGCACCGCCGTAGGCTCGTCCAGTATCAGAATATCCGCTCCGCGGTACAGCACCTTAATGATTTCCAGAGTCTGTTTCTGGGAGACGGACATATTGTAGACCTTCTGCTCCGGGTCCAGTTCAAAGCCGTACTGATCACAGATTTCTTTGATCTTCCCGCTGACCGCTTTCCGGTCCAGTCTGCCTTTTTCGTCCAGACCCAGCACGACATTTTCCGCCGCAGTAAACAGATCCACCAGTTTAAAATGCTGATGAATCATACCGATTCCGTATTCAAATGCTACCTTGGGGGAAGTGATTGCAGCGGGTTTTCCGTTAATCCGGATTTCTCCGCTGTCCGGGTAATAGATGCCCGAGAGCATATTCATAAGAGTTGTTTTACCGCTTCCGTTCTCTCCTAAAAGAGAAAGGATCTCTCCCTTGCGGATATCGAGACTGACGTCATGATTCGCAAGGACCTCTCCAAAGGATTTGGTAATGTGTTTCATTTCAACGGCGTATTGGGGCTCCATTGAGGTTCTCCTTTCTGCTTCTTATAAGCATATGCTTATCGATCGTATTCGTTTTGATAAAATCAATATGCTCTATTATATTATATTTTTGTAAATTTTGCATCTGTTTCAAAAGAATTGCATAAAGATGTCATGATCCAGATAGTAGTTGAGCGCTTCCAATAATTCTTCATCTCCCGCATCGCTTTTTTGTGTCAAAGCATTGATCACCACGTCCTGAACAAGCTCTGGCAGCAGGGACCCATACATGCCGTTAGCCGCTGCAATCTCCGGTATTACCTCTTCGTCGGTTTCCTCATCAAAAACAGGCGGAGACGTGATACAGCAGACGGTCGTTCCAAGCAGTTCCTCATCCGCCAGATAAATATGCCAGTTATCATCCGCATACACGGCTTTGGAGCCTTCGTTCACATATTGCTCCCTCACAGCCGCCAAAACCTCCCCAATTGTACAAATTCCTTCTAACTTCATACTTTTCCCTCCCACTGTCCTCTATTATATCATACGCAAAAAGAGAAAACACCCTGGCAGTAAGAAAACATGCAGTAAGAAAGCGAATAAAAAACGGGCAGATATCAAAGGAAACCTTTGCAAAAACGTGTTTCCGTGATATCTGCCCGTTTTCTATTATTCATCTTTTGCAATTACAAGCTTTGTCTTAAAATCTCCACTACTTCCTCATGGGAAAGCACCTTATAGCCGCCTTCGTTGATAAAGGTGCTGTCGGCAATGCCCTCCAGCATATCTTCGGTTACTTTAAGCTCACGAAGATTCATGACAAGCCCGATTTCCCTCATCCAGCTTTCCATTGCCGCAAGCCCTTCTTCGGCAATTGCTTCGTCGGTTTTGCCCGCAGGGTCCACATCCCAGACATTGACGGCATATCTTTTAAATTTTGCAAGCCCGTAAGGCATAATATAACGGTAATATGCCATGGACACGGCAGAAAGGGTCATGCCGTGAGTAGCGTCCGTATGAGCTCCCACCGCCTGTCCGATCATATGCACTTCCCAGTCCGTTGCCTTCCCTTTTGCCACTAACGTATTCAAAGCCATGGTAGCAATCCACATAATGTTGCTCCGCGCCTCATAATCGGTAGGATTTAAAACGGCAATGCGCGAACTGTATATCAGGGATTTCAGCAATCCTTCCATGATATAATCGGAAGTATTGTCGTCCATTCCGGAAAAATACTGTTCCAGAATGTGGGACATAATATCATAAAATCCCGACTTCATCTGATACTCCGGCAGCGTATAAGTCAGCTCCGGATTGAGAATGGAAAACTTGGGATAAACCTCCGGATCGAAAACATGACCGATCTTCATTTTCGCCTCATGATTGGTAATAACCGAACCGCCGTTCATTTCCGACCCCGTACCGACCATGGTCAGCACACAGCCCACGGGAACGATCTCGCAGTCGGGCTCCTCAAACCGGATATAATACTTTTCCCACGGATCATCCGTACAATGAACGGATACGGAAACCGCCTTTGCATAATCGCATACGGAACCGCCGCCCACGGCAAGGATAAAATCAATCTGATTCTCCCTTGCAATCCGGCAGCCCTCGTACAGCTTTTCCACGGTCGGATTGGGCATAACGCCCGGGTCCTCAAAAATTTCCTTCCCGCTGTCTTTCAATATTTTTATGATTTTATCATAAAGTCCCGTCTTCTTGACGGAACCGCCGCCGTATACAAGCAGCACCCTGCTGCCGTATTTGGCAAGCTCTCCGGAAAGCTGATCCAAAGCATCCTTTCCGAAATGAATGGTTGTAGGATTTGAATAAGTAAAATTACCTAACATATGACACCTCCGCTTATATTTGACATCTCTGTCGTTCTGTGATAAAGTTATTCTAGCCCCTAAACCTAACTTTAGGTCAAGGGATTTTTTTATAATTATAATTTTTTTGCCGTAGTATCATTTTTTTAATTATTTGAAAGTATATTCAGGAAGGGAAGAATTTTTATGTATACAATAGGTCAGGTATCCGAAATGTTTGATCTGCCGGTTTCCACGCTGCGCTATTATGACAAGGAAGGGCTGTTCCCGAATATGGAGCGTTCCTCGGGAATCCGCCAGTTTGGCGAAAAGGAGCTGGAAGCCCTCAGAGTCATCGAGTGCCTGAAAAAATCCGGTGTGGAAATCAAAGATATCAAGATATTTATGGAGTGGTGCTCCCAGGGAAGCAGCACTTATTCCAAGCGGCGGGATTTCTTTCTCCGTCAAAAAGAAATTGTGGAAAACGAAATCCATAAGCTGGAAAGAACATTGGATATGATTAACTACAAATGCTGGTATTATGAACAAGCCGTTTCGGACGGCAATGAAGACCGTCTGAATGAAATGCTGCCGGATCACTTGCCGGAAGAGATTCAGACGATGTACGACCGCGGTCATGCGGTATAGGATTTTTATACCGTATCAATGAATGCCAGAGTTTTATTCGGATTTTCGGGAGAATAAAATAACGGAACTTTTTTGCCGATTCTTTCCGTTCCATTTTTATAAAACTCGTCAATAGCCTCTTTCATTTCCTCCTCATAATCTCCCCAATGCTCATAGACCCATGTCTCATAAACTTTGCCCGAACAATTGTCCTTAAATTCTATTTTAGTGGACATACATATATCATCATAACCGCCCGGCGCAACGTCTGTAATTTCCCCATAACAAAACTGCGCCTTTTTAAAAAAAGCTTTTCTTTTTACTATGTGCAGCAACGGCAGCAAAGATATCCACGCAAAAAGGAGAAACCTTTTATTCATACTCAAAAGGCAAAGGACAAGCACAAGGCATAGAAACAGAAAAGACAGGCAGCATGATAATTTTATTGTGGCACGCATACTTTGTTTTATTAAAGTTTCTCTCTCCTGATCCATTAAAAACTCCCATTCTGTTTCCTTCATAAGCAATCTGTGAATATCACACCTGTCCCTGCCATAAACGGAAATAATCAAAAATGATAGATACCAAAGAAAGCCATAATCAAAACCTATTTCCGTGATATCTATCATCTTTTGCTGCAATAGTCTTATTTTATTTAAGCCTTATTTAAACCTAATTCAGCTCCGTAATTCCATCGATGCGAATGTCGAAGGAAGGCGCCGAACGAAACTCGGATTCATGGAAGTATCCGTCCCAGATCGCGTTCTGGTCTTCTTCGTCGTCCGTATCAAAATCGCCGGTCAGGTCAATGACATAATTGTCAAGGTGCGCGCCGTCAACCGTAAACTTGGAGGTATCGAATACATGCAGGGAACCGTCCTTCAAAGCCGCTTCCACTTCCGCAACCTTTTCTGCCGTTCCGTCCGCACATGCGCTGCCAAGCTCTGTGATCTTAACGGCGTCTTCGTTGTAGCCCTGGGACCAGTTCTGGGGCAGCTTCTCGCCGCTTGCCGCTGTTTCGATGGCATATTTGTAATATACCTTCCAGTTGTTGGTCGCACTGGTAAGCGCTACATCGGGAGCTACGGAAAGCATATCCACATTGTAGCCTACGCTGTAAGCAACCGTACCTGCTTCATGCGCCGCCTGAACCGCTGCGGGAGCGCCGGTAGAGTCCGCATGCTGTCCGATTACCAGACATCCGTCAGACATCAGTGCCTTTGCCGCTTCGCCCTCGGCTGTAATATCAAACCAGGAATTGGTATAGGAAACTTCCATTACCACATTTTCATATACGCTCTGTACGCCCAGGAAGAACGCTGTATAACCGGATACAACCTCCGCATAAGGGTAAGCGCCTACATAACCGATTTTTACATTGCCGTCGGCGTCTTTGCTCGCCGCGGGAATCTCTCCGTTTGCATCCATTTCGGCAATCTTCATACCTGCAACGACGCCGGAAACATAACGGCTTTCGTATACATTGGTAAATGCGTTGCACAGATTGTCAAGTCCGCTGACAACCGCGGTATCGCCCGTCATCGCCACAAACGTTACATCGGGAACCTCTGCCGCCGCCTGCTGCATATAGGTCTGATGTCCGTAGCTGTTGGAGAAAATAATGTTGCATCCTGCGTCAACCAGATCCATTGCCGCGTCATAGCAGGAAGCGTCTTCGGAAATATTGTATTTCCAGATTACCTGGTCCGCAGGTACGCCAAGCTCTTCGCACGCCTTTTGAATCCCGTCGATATGAGCGAACGTATAGCCTTCGTTTTCATCGCCCAGCATGATCGCGCCGATCTTGAAATCCGAAGGGATCGCTGCAGTTTCATTGGAGTTTTCCGTTACCGCTTCGCCGCCGCCATTTCCTTCCGTCGCCGCATCGTTTCCGCATGCTGTGAGAGAAAAAACCATAACGCCTGCAAGCAATAAACTGACAAGTTTTTTCATAATTTTTATCCTCCCTCTTTCTCTGAATGATTATGCAATTAGTATAACATGAGAATTTCGTCTGTCAATGTCTAAATGTTCCGAAAAAAACAAGCCGGAAAATATATTTTACGTCGCATTGCCCGCAAACTGCGTCATATACAGTTCATAATATCTTCCTTTTTGCCGCAGCAATTCATCGTGGTTCCCGATTTCCACAATTCTGCCCGCGTCCATGACAACGATGCAGTCGGCGTCCTGAATCGTGGAAATGCGGTGGGCGATAATCAGGCTGGTCCGGTCTTTCATCAGGTTGACCATGGCGTCCTGAATATGCTTTTCCGTCCTGGTATCCACGCTGGAGGTCGCCTCGTCCAGTATGAGAATGCGCGGGTTCGCCAGAAACGCCCTTGCAATGGACAACAACTGCCTCTGTCCCTGGGAAAGATTCTGTCCGCCTTCGGTCAGCATAGTCTCTGCTCCCTTAGGCAGATGCCGGATCATATCGGTGCAATAGCTCAACCTGACCGCCTCTTCCAGCTCTTTCTCTCCCGCTTCGGGATTGGAATACCGGATATTGTTTTCCACGGTATCCGAAAATAAAACCGTATCCTGCAATACAATGGCAATATTTTTACGCAGATTGTCACAGGCAATGTCCCGGATATCCACGCCGTCGATTTTGATCGACCCGCTGTCCGGCTGATAAAAGCGCATCAGGAGGTTGACCACCGTGGTTTTCCCGCTTCCCGTAGCGCCCACCAGCGCGATCTTGTGTCCGGCGCGCACGTCAAAGTCAAAGCCGTGAAGCACTTCCTTTCCCGGCAAATAGGAAAAATGCACGTCTTCAAAAGTAACGACGCCCGCAGCCTCATCAATGCTCCGCTCTCCGCTTCGGTCCTCCGACGGTTCGTCCATAAGGGCAAACACTCTTTCCGCTCCGGCTATCGCCGTCTGTATCTGTCCATAGATCTGCGCCAGTTCTTCAATGGGTCTCCCGAATTGCTTGGCATAAACGATAAACGCCGAAATGGTGCCCACCGAAATCACGCCCCTGATCGCATAATAGCCGCCAAACGCCGCGATAATCACAAAACCGATATTATTGATGACATTCATGACGGGACCCATGGAACCGCTTAAAAACTCGGCTGCGATCCCCGCCTTCGTCAATTCGTCCGAGGTCTTGCAAAAATCCGCCATTACCGCATCCTGCCTGTTATATGCCGTTACCGTCCGATAACCCGTTACCATTTCCTCGACGGTTCCGTTGATCTCTCCCAAAAGCTCCTGCCTCTTCCTGAAAAACCGTTGCATTGCCTTTGACAGATACTTCGTGGCAAGGATCGTCAAAATGACCGTCACGCAGGAAAGCAGCGCAAGCTGCGGGCAGATCCATACCATCATGAAAACCGTACCGAGAATGGTCAGCACGCCGGACACCATGGAGCTCATGGATTGGGACACCATGTTGGAAATATTTTCTACATCGTTGGTCATGCGGCTCATGATATCTCCATGGGAATGGCGGTCCAGATAAGAAACCGGCAGGCGCACAACCCTGCCAAACAAATCCTCCCGCAGTTTCTTAACAACCGCCTGGCTGAGCTTCGCGCCCGTTATACTCTGCAAATAGGTGGCAAGCCCATGGATTCCATATACAATCAGCATCACCGCAAGCACCCCGGACAATTCCTTCATCTTCCCCTGGGTAATCAGATCAATCGCCGCAATCTGCAGCTTGGGCGCATACACCATACAGACCACGGCAACGGCAACCGCCGCCGTCAGCCCCGCGATCAGACGCATCCGGTCCCGAAAATAAACCATCAGTCTTCCTACGGTTTTCTTCCCGTTGTCCGCCTTTTCCACCGTCAGGGGCTCCCTTGGTCCGCGCATACCCGGAAGTCTGTAATTCTGAGTTTTTTCCTGCGAATCAGCCATGCCGTTCACCTCCGTCCCTTAACTGAGACTGATAAATCTCCCTATATATCTCACAGGTCTCTAACAGCCTGTCATGGCTGCCGCAGGCGGCAATCCTGCCGCCCTCCATGACCGCGATCCGGTCCGCATTGCGAATGGACGCAATTCTCTGTGCGATGATAATTTTCGTCATGCCTCCGTAGTTTTCTGCAAGCATTTCATAAAGTTTCGCTTCCGTCTTCAGATCCAGCGCGCTTGTGGCGTCGTCCAGAATCAGGATTTCCCCTTCCCGAAGCACGGCGCGGCTGATGGCGACTCTTTGTTTCTGCCCTCCGGACAGACTCGTTCCCTGCTGGGTAATCACGGTATCCATGCCTTCCGGCATTTTTTCAATAAAATCCCATGCCTGCGCGGTTCTCGCCGCCCGTTTCAGCGCCTCGTCGTCCGCAGCAGGATTCCCCCATAAAATATTTTCCCTGACGGAAACCGAATAGATTTCACTTTTTTGCAGGGCAATGGCAACCTTATTTCTCAATTCCCGCTTCGTATAGTCCTTTACGTTTTTTCCGTCCACGAATACATCGCCCTCTACAGGATCAAAAAATCTCGGGACCAGATTTACCAGGGTGGATTTGCCGCATCCGGTAGCTCCGATCACGCCCAGGGTCTCGCCGGGATGAACGGTAAGACTGATGTCCTTCAATACAGGCTCCCCGCTTCCGCCGGGATAGGCAAAGGTAACATGTTCAAACCGCACTTCGCCCCGCGCCGCCTCTTCCATTTGCCCGGACGCGCCGTTGTCTTTGCAGACGCCATCTTCTCCGTCAGCACCGCGCTTTTCATCCGCGCCGCCGTCCCGCAAATCCTCGGGGCAATCCAGCACTTCCCGAATCCTTTTTGCGGAGGCGTTTCCTCTGGAAACGGTCTGAAAGATCATGACCGTTCTCATAACCGCGTTCAGTATTTGCGTCAAATAGGTAATCGCCGCCATGACGTTGCCCGGCGTCGCCTCTCCGTTTTCCACTAAAATGCCGCCCGTTTTGATGACCGCAACGACCGCAATATTTAAAATCACGTTCATAATCGGCGTCATAAAAGCAAACAGCTCAAGCACCTTCAACTGGGTTGTTACCAGCCCGTCGTTTGCCTCATGAAACCGCCCGGTCTCATGCTCCTCCCTGACGTAAGCCTTAACCACTCTTGCGCCCGACACGTTTTCCTGCATGACATGATTGACCTGGTCCAGTTTTTTCTGCAGCATCCCGAACATCGGGTCCGATTTTTTCATAAAAAACACAACGCAGCCCATAACCGGAATAAAGGCGCAAAATACCACCGTGCCGAATTTCAGGTTCAACGAAAGCATACAGACGATGCCGCCCCCGAACAGCAAAAAGGTCCGGACGAATCCGCGGATACTCATGGAAACCAAATTCTGCACCTGGGTAATGTCATTGGTTACCCTTGTTACCAGCGATCCCGTAGAAAACCGGTCCGTCTGGGCAAAAGAAAAGGACATGATCTTTGCAAAGGTGTCCTTACGCAGATCATTCCCGAAATTCTGGCTGCAATAGTTTCCAAGTACGCCGGACACAATGCCGCAGACGCCTCCTAAGGCGACCAGCCCGATCATCTGCAGCCCGGTCCTGATAACCAGCCCCAGGTCCCCGACGCCGCCGTTATTCAGCCCAAGCACGCCGTCGTCGACAATTATGCTCATCAGGCGGGGCTGCCATAAGTCCATGAACACCTCTCCCACCATAAATAACGGTGTCAAAATCAAAAACAGCCAATATTTTTTCAAGTACGAAAACATATTTTTACCTACCGTTTCATCTTTCTAATCCTGTCCTTTACCTCCGGCTCGGGAATCAGGGATTCTGTGATTTTTCGCAGAGAACGGTTATACGTCTCGTCGTCCAGCCGGTTATCCTGCAAAAAAGCGTAAACAGCCGCAGGATAGCAGCAAAACGCCTCCGCAATCGTCCACGCCGCCGCCATAGACGCATAATACTGCGTAAATTCTCTGTTTAAAGCCTCCAGAATCCTATGCAGATAAGTTCCCGGCGTTTCCTCTGCCGATACGCAATCCTCCCAGGAAACAGTACGAAGCCTTTTCATGGTTTTTCCCTGCTCATCGCACCTTAACAAATGCTGCATCATAATGATGATTCCCACGCGGACTTCAAATTCCCTGTCAGAATACAGATAAGGCTGGATCAATTCCCACGTTCTTTCCCTGTCCGTCCGCAGCACGTCCATTTTGGAAAACACGCTGTCGCAGACGGACCAGTTATTTACGCGCGGAATAAAATCTTTGATATAGGGAATCATTTCCTCCAAAGAACCTTTTGCGTAGCTGATCATCATTCCCCTCAGCATAATTTCCTCAAAATAAAGATCCTCCGTCTCCAGTTCTCCCTTCCAGTTACCCTTTGCTAACTCTTTTGCTTTTTTTCGCAAAAGGGGCAGGCGAATCCCCAGCATATTGATATCCCCGGGCACCAGCCCCTTAGAAAATTCTCTATATTCCTCTTCGCTGTTTTCTATTAAAAACGCTCTTGTCTGCTCTTTCATACTCTCTTTCCTTTATCAGATTGTAAGCTCAATGCGGCAGCCTTCCGGTCCCTCCACACAGCTTTCATAATATCCGTCCCCCGTCGTCCGCGGTCCGCTCAAGGTCCGGTATCCGTCCGCCGCAAGACATGCCGTCAGTTCATCCACCTTCTCTTTGCTTCCTACCCCAAGCGCCATATGGGCAAATCCCAAAGATTCGTCCTCCCGTGCCGCCGCCCTTTCCTTCAATCCCGGTTTCGTCATGATTTCCAGCCGTCCGCCGTCCTCAAAGGTAAGAAAATAGGACCGAAAACCCGTTTTTGAATTTTCATACTTTTCATTGGATACCGCTTTGAAATAGCGTAAAAAAAACGCCTTCGCCGCTTCTAAATCCCTGACATACAAAGCAATATGATCTATTCTCATATCCATTCCTCCGCTGTCCTATTATACCACTGGCAAAGACGTTTTTCATATTCTTTTTTTATTTTCTCTTTCCGTCCTTATCAAACTCCTTATGTAAGGCATGTTCCGTAAAAACGACCGCGCCGATCAAAAGCAGCAATTGCATAATACAGATCCCGCTGCCCGCTGCGGCTGTTACGTCTTGGCTTTTCCCGAACGTCAGGAACTGAAGCACAAACGTAACGGGCAAAGCCGCCATGCCGCTTTTATAAAAAAAGCGTCCGCAATAGCGCTGCGCCGCTATCCATGTATCCTGATTTTTCATGGACATTGGGGTCCGGTAGCCGTACACGCCGTTTATTTTTTCGGGAGGACGTCTGATCAACCATTGTCCGAATCCTATTAACATCAAAGGCAGAAGCATATCGCACAGCAACATAAATATCCAGAAACCCATCCTATTTTCCTTCCCTTTCTCCTATTTCATATAAAACCCGCACAGTTTCAGATCTTTATCAAAAGAAATCGTATAGGTAATCCCTGTATTCTCATATGTCGCATTGATCTGAACGACCGCCATGGAGACGCCCATCTGAACGACTTCAGCCGAATAAGCGTTTCCATAGGAAACAAAGCTCCCCCAGTTTTCTCCACACATGTTTCTTGCATCCGCCAGATTTTCCTCTGTCATGACCTGCGCCATCTCTTCTGTAGCGCACATTTCCCGGATCGCCTCATAGTCTTCTTCATTGAAACGGTCGATAATGGTTTTTGCCCGTTCTATAACCTGCGCCTCGGAATAGTTCCCGCGCTGTTCAATAGGATAGCTTTTGGGCACGGCAAAAAATCCGACGGCGGCAAAAACGATCAGAACCGCCGCTACAATTCCCACGACCGTCCAGCCCTTTTTCCTTTTTGCCGCATTGAGTTCTTCTTGCGGGAAGTTGTCGTTAAATTCCGCCGCCACCGCAGACGCTTCTCCCATGCGGCTCCTGACCGCTTCCCATGTTTCTCCGCCTTCCAACGCCGCGGCGATGTCGGCTTCCAGCTCCCTGCGGATTTCTTTCTTTTTTCCGCCGCTGCATTTTAATTTCTTTAATACCGCTTTTACATACTGTTCCTGATTCATTCTTATCCCTCCATCATATCCGATACCTGTTTTGAAAAACGTCTCCAAAGCGACTCCAACTCCTCCAGTCCCTTTTTGCCTTCCTGCGTAATGCCGTAATATTTTCTGGAGACTTCCCTGCCCGCCGGCTCGCTCCAGCGGCTGACCACCAGCCCGTCGTCCTCAAGCCTGTATAAAATGGGATAGAGAGTTCCCTCCTTCAGAGTAAACATCCCACCGCTTTTCTCTTTTAGCTGACTGATCAGTTGGTATCCGTATTTTTCTTCTTTTTCCAACTGCTTCAAAACCAGCATTTCCAAAACGCCCTTTTTCATCTGCTGTTCATAGCGTCCCTGCACCCAATCGCCACCTATCCGCTTTTTATATCGTCCACGCTTTTGTATTTAGTATTGCTAAATACATACTATTACAATAATAATGTTTTGTCAATCTCCTGACAAAAATCGGCCAGCCAATATTGTCCCAAATCAGCCAGCCATCCGAAAATAAAAAAACAGCCAAAGCTGCCGAATAAGAAAAAATAAATATCAAAGGAAACCTTTATAAAAGCGTGTTTCCTTTGATATTTATTTTTTCTCACTATGACAACTCCGCCTGTCCGAAATCGTTGAAAATTACCTTAATCGCCGCATTACTTATCGTTTCCGCGATTTACTAACAAAAACTGTCGCCCTCTCCGAGCCTTTGAATCAACTGTTCCATTTCACGCTTAGAGGTCACGTTCCGCGCCTGTTCTATGACCCTGGTCCGTTCCTCCTCATTCATTTTCGCAAAATGATCCAGCGCCTTCTCGTTTGCGGACATGGAAAATGAAAATCCCATTGGCATATCCTGATTTCCCATAAATACCATCCTTTCTGCCGTCGTTTTTCGCTTTGGTCTTTATAGTATTGACAGGAATTTCCAATATTATCCCGGTCCGCGCAAAATATTTCTGTATAAAATGTCTCTCCGACCCGGTCCCATTTCACCGGATTCCCGGCTTATGAAAACAACGGAATATTTTCCGTCTGAATCCGTTCTATAACCTGAAGCATTTCCTCATAAGCGGCTTTCAGCGCTTTGACCTGCTCCTCCTGCGGTCTTTCTCCTGCTCTTAATACCTCCGTCATCGGCACCAGTATCTCGTTGATGGATTTTAAGGAAAGATTCGCCGCAAGCCCTTTCATGGTGTGCGCCGTGCGGAACGCTTCCTCCGTCGTGCCGTTTTCCAGCGTTTCAAACAATTCTCCGAATCCCTTTTCGGTCGGGAAACGGAAGAGAAATTTCTTATAAATGCCGTCGTTTTTCATAAACCTTCCTGCGGCGTCCGCCACATCAATGTATTGACCAATCTCCATTGTCTTACCTCGTTTCTGTCGTAAATTATGTTCCCTGTCAGATTTTATTGCGCTTATTTCTGCTTGTCTGCAAGCGCCTCAAAGTCCTTGCGGACATGCCGGAAGCACTCCAGAAGCTTCGGAGAAAACATCCCGCATTCTCCGTTTATAATCATATGGAACGCCTCGTCCTTGCTGTATGCGCTCTTATATACCCGCTCCGTTACCAGCGCGTCATACACGTCGGCAACCGAAACAATCTGCGCCGCGATGGGAATCTCCTCTCCCTTCAGACTGTCAGGATAACCCTTTCCGTCATACCTTTCATGATGGTGCCTGCATATCTCGTAGCTGAGTTTTCCGTAGGAATCATCCCAGACGCCTTCAATGCTTTTCAAAATATCACAGCCCCTTGTGGTATGGGATTTCATATATTCAAATTCCTCCGCCGTCAGCCTGCCCGGCTTTAACAGAATATGATCGGGAATGGCAATTTTGCCGATATCATGAAGCGCCGAAGCCGAAGAAATCATGTCCACGTTTACCGACGTAAGCCCGTATTCCGGATATTCCTCCATCAATTTTGCAGCAAGGATTTTTGTAAATCCCTTAACGCGGTTAATATGCTCTCCGCTTTCCAAATTTCGATATTCCACAACCGTACCCAGAATATCGATGATTTTTTCATTGCTCTGGTGCAGCCTTTCCGCCTGGAGCTGCAGTACCTTATACTGCTTTCTCAAAGTCTCCGTCTGCGCCTGGACCTTTTCCTCCAGATGATTCTTGTATAAAAACAGATCGGACACGTTTTTTACTCTCTTTTTGATCAGGGCGTTGTCAAAGGGCTTTTTGATAAAATCGGCAATCCCGTAATCAAAGCACTTTCCTTCCGTCTCTACGGAATTTTCGCCGCTGATAATCAAAACGGGGATTTTATCCATCCATTTATTTTCTTTCATGACTTCCAGAACCCCGAATCCGTCCAGCTCCGGCATAATCAGGTCCAACAGGATAACCGCGATTTCTTCCTGCTGTTCTTTTATGATTTCCAACGCCCGTTTGCCGTTTTCCGCTTTAACGACCACATATTCGTCCTTCAGAATCTCTTCCAGAATATCCCTGTTCAATTCCACATTGGATCTATACTATAAAAGTGGACACAAACATAAACAAACCGTTATAATAAAC
>OIWU01000825.1_pt1 | contig 34964 bp, 32 predicted proteins | sample 1587711 | NCBI WGS metagenome assembly OIWU01 (sample SAMEA3888909, study PRJEB22519) | human gut metagenome | biome: human gut; feature: human-associated habitat; material: faeces | place: Denmark | collected 2010 | reverse complement strand
AGAGGTAGCCCCGGCCCACCAGGGGCTTGGTGGAGACGATGAGGACCAGTGTGAACAGCACACCGGCGATGAAACCCCATAGGTCGAAAAGCCAGATCAGGATCAGCAGGAGCATACGGCAGAGCTTGGTGGCATAGCCCATTTCGTAGCTGTGCTGGGCATAGTTGGCGATGGCCACGAAGGCCATGTAGACCAGCACCTCCGGCACGAGCCAGCGGGCCTGGACGGCGAAATCTCCTAAAATCAGCGCGCCGATCATGCTGAAGGAATTGCTGAGAACGTCCGGTGTGTTCAGGGACGCCAGCTTCAGCACGTCGATGATCAGCTCCACCAGAAGGAGCTGGATGATGAGGGGAACGTAGTATTCATCCTCCACCAGCAGGAAGTGCAGGTTTTCGTGGAGCGTGTCCGGGTTCTTCACCAGCAGATACCAAAGGGGCGTGACGAATATGGTCAGCAGCAGCACCAGGGTGCGGACGATCTGAAGGTACGTGCCGATGAGGGGCGGGAAGTAGTAGTCGTTGATCTCCTCGTTGAACCGGAGCAGGGTGGTGGGCAGCAGCAGGGCGGAGGGGGAATTGTCCACCATCAACACCACGTCACCCTCCATGATGCAGGCGGTGGCCACGTCAGGGCGCTCAGTGTATCGGACCTTAGGAAAAGGATTCCAAAACTGACGGGGGGAGAGAGCCTCGGTGAGAGACTCCTGGCTCATGGAGATGCTGCCCACGTCTACGGCGGCCAGCTTTTTGCGCAGCTCATCCAGCAGGGAAGGGTCGGCTTCACCGTCCATATAGCACAGCACCACGTCCGTGCCAGAGCGCTCCTTCAGCTGGACGCGCTCCAGCCGCAGACGGCTGTCCCGGACGCGGCGGCGGAGCAGGGCGGCGTTTTGCATCAGATTTTCCACAAAGCCGTCGTGACTGCCCCGGAGGACGCGGCTGGTGTCCGGCTCTTCGATGGAGCGGGTGGGGAACTGCTTCACGTCCATCAATATGCCGCCGGGCCAACCGTCCACCACCAGCAGCGTCTTGCCGGCGAACACACCCATGACGGCCTTTTCACGGATGTTCTCCACCGCAGCGTCGCTGGCGGAGACGTAGCGGGCGCAGAAGTCCTCCGGGCCGGCGACATCTCGGAGAGAGGGCAGCGACTGCCACGCGGCGATGATGCGCTCCAGAATAGTCTCCTGGGCGTAGCCGTTCACCACCCACAGCCGGGCGCGGCGGCCTGCGATGAGCAGGTTGCGGGCCGTCATGTCGAAGCATTTGCCCACGCCCAGCTCCTGATCCAGCGATGCGGTGCGGGACTGAAAATCCTCCTGTGCCACGTGTCGTACCTCCCTGCGTAGTTTTCCGATAGTATGGCCGGAAACGGGCGGAAGTATGTATGTTTGGGACAAGCGGCGCATAGGCTGGTGCAGAACAAAGGAGGGAGTGCGTATGCGCAGAGAGGTATTGGCGGGGCTGGCACTGACGGTGCTGCTGTTCGGCAGCGCGTATTTGGCCGCCGGGGACGGCGCGGTGCAGGAGGAGACGAAAACGGAGCAGACGGCGGGTGACGCCGGGGTGACGCTGCGGGTGCTGGAGGATGGCACTGTGAAGGACATGACGCTGGAAAAGTATTTGCAGGGCGTGGTGCGGGGCGAGATGCCCGCCAGCTTTGAGATGGAGGCGCTGAAGGCCCAGGCGGCGGCGGAGCGGACGTATGTGTACTATCAACTGGCGGCGGGACGGAAGGAGGCGGCGGCGAAGAAGCCCGCCGTGCCAGCGCCGGCCCCTGTGAAGAAGCCCGTGGTGGCGCCGCCGCCGAAGCCGGTGCCGCCGCCCGCGCCGCGCGTGGGCGGGCTGCGTGCCGGGTTCTCGTCCGTCTCGATGCGCGTGTCGCGCCCGCAGGTGCAGATCGTGCCGGGCAGGCCCGTCATCTCCACCGGCACCGCCGCGCCCGCGCCCGTCGTGCCGCCGAAGCCCACGATCTCCCTTTCCGTCTCCACGCGCGAGATCTCGATTCGCGGCGCGGTCGTCGTGAAGGAGCTCGCGCTCAAGCTCGGCATCCGCCCGAACCGCCTGATCGCGGACCTCATGGGCCTCAAGGTGCTCGCGTCGATCAACCAGCGCGTGGAACCCGACGTCGCGACGAAGGTCGCGCAGAAGTACGGCTACAAGGTCAACATCGAGCACGCCCGCGACGCGGCGAACAAGAAGCCCGTCCTCAAGGCGATCGACGCGGACGACGAGATTCCCGAGGACAAGCCCGAGGACATGCAGATGCGTCCGCCGGTCGTCACGTTCCTCGGCCACGTCGACCACGGCAAGACGACGCTCATGGACTACATCCGCCACGCGCACGTCGCGGCGGGCGAGGCCGGCGGCATCACCCAGCAGATCTCCGCCTACCAGGTGGACGTGCAGGGCCGCAAGATCACCTTCCTCGACACGCCCGGCCACGCCGCGTTCAACGCGATGCGCCAGCGCGGCGCGCAGCTCACCGACATCGCCGTCATCATCATCGCCGCCGACGACGGCATCATGCCCCAGACCGAGGAGGCGATCAAGTTCGCCCGCCAGGCCGGCGTGCAGATCATGGTCGCCATCACGAAGTGCGACAAGCCCATCGCGAACGTCCAGCGCGTGAAGCAGCAGCTCCAGAAGATCGGCCTCACCCCCGAGGAGTGGGGCGGCGACATCGTGTGCTGTGAGGTCTCCGGCACGACGGGCCAGGGCGTGGACAACCTGCTGGAGATGATGCTCCTGCAGGCGGACGTGCTCGAACTCACCGCGAACCCGAAGCGCCGCGCGAACGGCTATGTCATCGAGGCCGAGCTGGAACAGGGCTTCGGTCCCTCCGCGACGCTGCTCGTCACGGGCGGTACGCTCAAGGTGGGCGACGCCGTCCTCATCGGCGAGCATTTCGGCAAGGTCCGTTCCCTCATCGACGACCGCGGCCGCCGCATCAAGGAGGCGACGCCCTCCACGCCCGTCAAGTGTACGGGCCTTTCGGGCGTGCCCGAGGCCGGTGCCGAGTTCCGCGTGATGCTGGACGAGAAGCGCGCCCGCACGCTCGCCGAGGAGGCCGCGCGCGCCCGCAAGGAGCAGGAGCTTTCGCAGACGAAGGCCGTCTCGCTCGACGCCCTCATGAGCCAGATGAGCGCGGGCGACAAGCGCGAGCTGAGCGTCGTCGTGAAGAGCGACACGCAGGGTTCCCTGGAGGCGATCGTGGAGGCCCTGCGCGGCATCAAGAGCGAGAAGGTGTCGCTCAAGATCATCGGCACGGGCACGGGCAACGTCTCGCTCACCGACGTGAAGAGCGCGGCGGCCGGCAAGGCCGTGATCGTGGGTTTCGACATCGGCTGCGATTCGGGCGTGCAGCAGCAGGCCCGCCACGACGGCGTGCGCATCAACTCGTTCCGCATCATCTACGAGCTGATCGATCACGTGAAGAAGACGATGCTCGACCTCCTGCCGCCCGAATTCACCGAGAAGGTGAAGGGCCACGCCGAGATCAAGGCCATCTACGACATCGGCAAGCTCGGCAAGATCGCCGGTTCGCAGATGCTGGACGGCACGCTCGTCGCCTCGGCGCGCTACCGCATCCTGCGCGGCAAGACGAAGGTCTGGGAGGGCAAGGTCCAGACGCTCCGCCACTTCAAGGACGAGGTGAAGGAAGTGACCGGCCAGCAGGAGTGCGGCATCTGCTTCGCCGGCTTCGAGGACTTCGCCGTGGGCGACACCGTGGAGTGCTACGTGCTGGAAGAGCTGCCGCGCTCGCTGTAGGGAGACCCGTCCCATGTCCGTTGATCGTCTCGAAAGAGTCAACTCCCTCCTGAAGCGCGTCATCGGCGAAGCCGTGTTCCGCGTCCTCCAGGGGGACGACGTGAACCCCGGCGTCGTCACCGTCACGGAGGTGAAGTGCGCGAAGAACCTGCGCAACGCGACCGTGAAGGTGAGCGTGTTCGGCGAGCCCGTGGAGCAGAACCGCGTGCTCGGCCACCTCATCCGCCGCACGCACGAGTTCGAGCGCATCGTCAATTCCGAGGTGCGCCTCAAGTTCACGCCGCAGCTGCGCTTCGTGATCGACCACTCCCTAGAGAAGGGCGACCACGTGCTCGCGCTCCTCGACAACCTGCCACCCCCGGCGGAGGGCTGATGGCGCGCCTCGACTCCATCGCGATGCTGGCGGCGCTCGACGGGCTCCTGCTCGTCGACAAGCCGTCGAACATCTCCACGCACGACGTGGTGAAGGCGGTCAAGTCGCGCTTCAACCTCGTCAAGGTCGGCCATGGCGGCACGCTGGAGCCGAACGCGACGGGCCTTGTCGTGCTGCTCGTGGGCGACGGGACGAAGTTCTCGAACGACCTCATGGGGCGGGACCGCGCCTACACGGCGACGTTCCGGCTCGGTCGCGTGACCGACACGCAGGACCGCGAGGGGCGCACGCTCGAAGAGCGTCCCTTCGACGCCGTGACGCGCGAACGCCTGGACGCCGTCCTGCCCGAGTTCCGGGGCGACATCTTCCAGACGCCGCCTCCCTTCAGCGTCATCAAGCGCCCCGACACGCCGACCTACGGCATCGTGCCGACCGATCCCGCCGAGCGGACGACGCGCCTCGTCCACGTGTACCGCCTCGCCGTGACGGCCTTCGCGCCGCCGCTCGTGACGGTTGAGTTCGTCTGCACGAAGGGCGTCTCGGCGCGCGCGCTCGCCCACGATCTCGGCCAGTCCCTCGGCTGCGGGGCTTCCCTCGAGTCCCTGCGCCGCACGCGGGTCGCGAAGTTCGACGTGGCCGACGCGATCGGCCTCCTGGACCTCCTCAAGCTCGACGCCGTCGGCTTCAGGGACCGCGTCATCCCCATGGCGGGGGCGCTTGCGTGAGGGCGCTCGCCGTCGGGTTCTTCGACGGGGTTCATCTTGGCCACCGCCGGCTTCTCGCGCGGGCCGACGCCGCGCTCACCTTCTGTAACCATCCCGCCACCGTCTTCGCGCCGGACCGCGCGCCCGCCCTCCTCATGACGCCGCCCACGCGCCTCGCGGCCATCCGCGCGGCGCTGGGCGGCGCGGACACGGCTGAGGCGTCTGTGCGCGCGCTCGACTTCACGGCGGAACTGGCCGCGCAGCCGCCGTCCGAATTTGCCGCCTGGCTGCGCATGGCCTACCCCGCGCTGGACACGATTCTGTGCGGCGCGAACTGGACGTTCGGCGCGGGGGGCGCGGGCGATGCCGCGTTCCTGCGCGTGCGCGGCTTCCGGGTCGAGGTCGTGCCCTTCGCCATTTGCGGGGAAACGCCGGTCTCCTCCACGCGCATCCGCGCCGCCGTGGCGTCCGGCGACCTGGACCTCGCCGCCGCGATGCTGGGGCGTCCCTGGGCGCTGGAGGGCGAGGTTTTCGCCGGGAAGGGCGTGGGGCATACGCTCGGCTTCCCCACGCTCAATGTCCGCCCTGCGACGGGGCTTGTGCGTCCGCCGTGCGGCGTCTACGCCGTCGAGACGGCGTGGGGACGCGGCGTCGCGAACTACGGCCTCGCCCCCACGATGGGCGCACGGGCCTGGGCGGAGCCCGTTTTGGAAGTGCATCTGCTGGAAGTCCCCGCCGCCGGCCTGCCGCCGCTTCGGGGACGGACGGTTGCGGTGGACATGCGGCGGTTCCTCCGCCCCGAACGGCACTTCGCCTCCGTCGCCGAGCTCCAGGCCCAGATCGCCCGTGACCTCGCCGCCGCGCGGGCCTGAGGGCTCGCCGACCGTAATCCGTCCGCCTTGACAACTCCGTCGGCGGGAGGGGTGGATTGTGGTATACTATTCCCCGCTATGAATATCGTCATTCTTCTGGGCGCCCCGGGTTCGGGGAAGGGTACGGTCGCGGGCAAGCTGGCGGCCGAGAACGCGAATCTCAAGCACGTGTCGAGCGGCGACCTGCTGCGCGGCGCCGTGGCGAAGGGGACGGAGGCCGGCCGACAGGCCAAGGCGTTCATGGAGGCGGGCAAGCTCGTGCCCGACGCCCTCATCGCCACGATGATCAAGGATGTCGTCGCGGAGACGACGGGCGACGTGACGATGCTGCTGGACGGCTTCCCGCGCAACCTTGCGCAGGCCGAGATCCTCGCCGAGATGGGCGCGCCCGTCAAGGGCGCCGTCCTCATCGACGTGCCGGACGATATCATCCAGGACCGCATCGCGGGCCGCCGTACGTGCCCCAAGTGCAAGGCCGGCTACCATGTGAGGAATCTCCCGCCCAAGGTCGAAGGCGTCTGCGACGTCTGCGGCGAGAAGCTCGTCATCCGCAAGGACGACAATCCCGAAACGGTGAAGGACCGCCTTGTCGTGTACCACCAGCAGACCGAACCGCTGATCGCCTACTACCGGGAGAAGGGCCTGCTGAAGACCGTCAACGGCCTGACGGGCGTCGACCGCGTCGCCGAAGACTTCCTGAAGACCCTGTAAGGTCGGCGCCGGATGAAAGTCGACATCAAGACCAAGGCCGAAATCGACCGCATGCGCGTCGCGTGCCGCATGAGCGCGGAGGTGCGCGACCTCGCCGCCGCCGCCGCCGTGCCGGGCGCGACGACGGCGGACATCGACCGCGTCGTGCGCGACTACTGCCAGAAGAACAAAGTCGCCGCGAGTTTCCTCGGCTACGCCGGCTTCCCCGGCGCAATCTGCGTGAGCGTCAACGACGAGGTCATCCACGGCATTCCGGGCGGCCGGATGATCATTCCGGGCGACCTCGTGAAGTGCGACGTGGGCGTGTGTACGCTCGGCTTCAACGGCGATACGAGCCGCACGGTGATGGTGGGCGTGACGGATCCCGCGGTCATCCGTCTCGTGGAGACCACGAAGAGATGCCTCGCGGCGGGCATCGCCGCAGCGGGCCCCGGCGTCCATCTCGGCGACGTGGGCTACGCCATCCAGAAGGTCGCGGAGGACGCCGGGTTCGGCATCGTGCGCGACTGGATCGGGCACGGCGTGGGGCGTACGGTCCACGAGGACCCCGAGGTGCCGAACTACGGCAAGCCCGGCACGAAGCTCGTTCTGCGCCCCGGCATGACCATCGCCATCGAGCCGATGATCACGCTCACTACGGCCGGGGCGAAGACCTATGTGGACAAGGCGAACGGCTGGACCGTCATCACGCGCGACCACTGCATGGCCGCGCACTTCGAACACACCGTCGCCATCACCGACGACGGCTGCGAGGTCCTGACCGTCCCGGCGGACTATCCCTGACGCGCCCCTTGCCCTTTCCCGGCGGACGAACCCGAAGGCGCCACGGTCGAACGGCGGCTGATTGTTCGTTCGCCGGGTTTCTTTTCGTTGATTTTTGAATTTACCCCCTTGTCAGGCGTTCTGATTTTTGAGATAATACTCGTTCGTTCGACCACGAAAGTAGAGTAAACAACATGAAAGTACGTAGTTCCGTTCGTCGCATTTGCGAGAACTGCCGCATCATTCGCCGCAAGGGCGTGGTGCGCGTGATCTGCACCAACCCGCGCCACAAGCAGCGCCAGGGCTAAGAAAACAAGAGGAAAAACAACCATGCCGAGATTGATGGGTGTGGATATTCCGGGCAAGAAGCATACGCGGTATGCGCTCCGGTACATCCACGGAATCGGGCCGAAGCGCGCGGATGACGTGCTGGCGGCGTGCAATGTCGAGCCGAGCAAGAAGGCCGATGACCTGACGCAGGACGAGATCCATGCGATCACCACGTACATTCAGGACCACTACCGTGTCGAGGGCGATCTGCGCCGCGAGGTTTCGCAGAACATCCGCCGCCTGATTTCGATTGGCTCCTACCGCGGGCTCCGCCACAAGCGCGGACTGCCGGTGCGCGGCCAGCGCACGAAGACGAACGCGAAGACGCGCAAGGGCAACCGCAAGGCGTCGGCCTCCGCGATTCGCGCCTCGGCTCCCGCGAAGAAGTAAGCCCGTTGTAGGAGAGGAATTTAGACAATGAGCGAAGAGAAGATCAAGCAGGAAGCTGCTGCGGCTCCGGCCCCGGCGGCAGATGCGGCCGCTCCGGCGACCGCCGAGGGGGAGGCCGCTCCCGCCTCGAAGAAGCGCCCCGGCAAGTCCATCCCCGCCGGCATCGCCTTCATCCGTTCCACGTTCAACAACACGCAGGTGTCGATTGCCGACGCGCGTGGTGGCGTGATTGCCTGGAGCTCGGCCGGCAAGGCCGGATTCAAGGGCAGCCGCAAGTGTACGGCGTTCGCCGCGACGATGGTCGCGCAGGACGCGGCCCGTACGGCGTATGCCAAGGGCATGCACGAATGCGAAGTCCGCATGCAGGGTGCGGGCGCGGGCCGCGAGTCGGCTGTGCGCGCCATCCAGGCTGCGGGCATCCGCGTCACGATGATCACCGACTGCACGCCGGTTCCCCACAACGGCTGCCGTCCGCGTAAGCGCAGGAGGGTTTAATCATGGGTCGTTATACTGGTCCCGTTTGTCGTCAGTGCCGCCGCGAAGGGCAGAAGCTCTTCCTCAAGGGCGAGCGTTGCTATCGTGCCAAGTGCCCGATCGATCAGGGTACGGGCATTCCCGGCATGCACGTGGCGCGCCGCGCCCGCAAGATGTCCGAATACGGCGAGCAGCTGCGCCAGAAGCAGTCGCTCCGCCGCCAGTACGGCATGGGCGAGCTGCAGTTCCACCGCTTCTTCAAGGAGGCCCTGCGCCGCAAGGGCGTGACGGGCGAGATTCTCCTCCAGCTCCTTGAACTCCGTCTTGACAACGTGGTGTATCGCCTCGGCTTCGCGCCGAGCCGCCGCGCCGCGCGTCAGTACGTGCTCCACGGGCATGTCACGGTGAACGGTCGCAAGGCCGCGGTTCCGTCGATGGTTCTGGGCCAGGGCGATGTCGTCGCCGTCAAGGACAAGGCGAAGTCCCGCGATTTCGCGACAAAGTCCCTTGACGCTGCGACCAAGGCGCAGATGCCGGCTTGGATCAACCTTGACCGCACGGCGTTCAAGGCCGAAATCGTCGAGATTCCGACCCGCGAGCAGATTGCGCCGATCGTCGACGAACAGGCGATCGTCGAACTGTACTCGCGTTAATGGAAGCGGGCAGAGTCCCGCCCGTAGTTTTCACCCATCTCAAGGGAGGTTTCAATGCCGATCCGTTTGAGTCGTTTTGAAATGCCGGAGCGCGTCCAGCGCGACGAAGGCACCGCAACGGGGACGTATGCCCGATTCGTGGCCGAGCCGTTTGAAATCGGCTACGCCCGCACGATCGGGAATTCGCTCCGCCGCGTGCTGCTTTCGTCCATCGAGGGCTGCGCGATCAGCTCGGTCAAGATCGAGGGCGTGAGCCACGAGTTCTCGACGATTCCGGGTGTCGCGGAGGACGTGACGGACATCATCCTCAATCTGAAGCGCGTGCTGCTGAAGACGTTCACGCGCGAGAACACCAAGCTCCATCTGCGCAAGGAGGGCCCCTGCACGGTCTACGCCGGCGACTTTGCCGCCGAAAATTCCGTGGAGGTGCTCAATCCGCGCCAGGAGATCGCAACCCTCGAAGACGGTGCCGTCTTCGACATGGAGTGCGAAATCCGCATCGGTCGCGGCTTCTGCCTGGCCGAGGGCAACAAGACGCCGGACCAGGAGATTGGCCGCATCGCAATCGACTCGATCTTCTCGCCCGTCACGCGCGTGAACTTCCTCGTGGAGAACACCCGCGTGGGCCAGCGCACCGACTACGAGAAGCTCGTCCTCGACGTGTGGACCGATGGTCGCGTGACGCCGGACGATGCCCTCAAAACCGCCGCTGCGGTTCTCCGCCGCCATCTCGACGTGTTCGTCGACTACTCGAACGTGGATGCGCTTGAGTTCGACGACTCCGAGAAGAAGGGTGCGGACGAGCGTGAACGCCTCCGCAAGCTGCTGAACATGTCCGTGAACGAGATCGAGCTTTCGGTCCGTGCCGCGAACTGCCTCAACAACGCCAACATCACCACGGTGGGTGAGCTTGCGCAGAAGACCGAGGCGGACATGCTCAAGTACCGCAACTTCGGAAAGAAGTCGCTGAACGAGATCAAGGACAAGCTGAAGGACCTCGGGCTCTGCCTCGGCTACAAGTTCGACGCCGACCTGCTCGAATCGAAGAAGTAATTGTTGTAAGGAAGTTTTCCCATGCGTCATCAGAGAGTTATGAAGAAGTTCGGGCGCTCGAAGGAGCACCGCAAGGCCCTCATGCAGAGCCTTGTGACGAACTTGATCCTCGTCGAATCGATCAAGACCACGCTCCCGAAGGCCAAGCAGGCCCGTAAGGACGCCGAGAAGATGGTCACGCTCGCCCGCAAGGGCACGCTGGGCGCGCGCCGTCTCGCCGCGTCCCGCCTCCAGCAGCCCAAGGCCGTCCAGAAGCTGTTCGACAAGATCGTTCCGGCGATGGAAGGCCGCAAGGGCGGCTATACGCGCATCCTCAAGCTCGGCGCCCGCAAGGGCGACGCGGCCCCGATGTGCCTTCTGCAGTGGGTCTCCGTGCCGGAAGTCACGGATGCGGCGCCTGAAGCCGCTCCAGCCGCCGAGGCCCCGAAGGCCGAGGAAGCCAAGTAAATACCAGACCGGCGGTTCAGCCCTTGTGGATCTGAACCTATAGCGAGTGGGCGCGCCCTTTGGGGCGCGTCCATTTTTGTTGTAAGATTTCCTTCTTCTCTCTCCCTTCCCCATCGGGCTTCGTCTTCCCGAACACGTCTTACCCTAGAACGAGCAGGTGACGGATAGGAAGGACTCACGGAGGAATGGTCGGATTTCCGTTCATCCACACAATTCCCATTTTCTGTCTAAATTTTCATTACTGGGTATGCAGTTGACTCAACCAAACACAACGGGTTGTGTCTTATGCAGCGATTGCCACTACTATAGATTGCGATAGCTTGAGTCATGTGCATACCCAGTTTCCGCTTAAATTCCATTTCCGCATAAAATCAAATTCTTATCATAATTTCTCATTTTCGTCGAGTCGTATGCCCGTTCTCCAAACGGGTGAACGGACGAGATGCGCCACATGGTCATGGTGCGAGATCCTGAAGGAGCGAGATCCTGAAGTCCCTGAAAAAATCGCGTCTCCGGGTACAATTAGAGGGAGGGATATAGGGATTCGAGTGGAGGAATTCGAGCGCACTTCAACTGACGTTTCTTGGTCCACCATGCTCGATTCCGTTCCGAACAAATCAAGCGATTTCCCTTGCCCCATCGCGCAGGGATGTGGTAGACTTTCGTCGTCCCGTCCAAGTCTCCCTCCGCCCGTCCGTCGGGATCTGGAGGAAACGGGACAGGACAGACAAGGCGAAAAAACGAGGAGAAATCCGATGGACACACGCATCAGGAGAAGGCTGGTCCGCGAAGGGCATGTGCTCGCCGAACGTCCGCATGTGGATACGCGGGCGTTCCTCGACTGGTTCCGCGAGGAGGTCCTCTGTCTGGACTCCGAGGCCTACCGCCGCGCGTTCTGGCGGGCCGACTATCGGGAGGGGCATACCATCGGCCCCATGCCGCGCACGTTCCGCAGCTGGCAGAACGAGCGCGGCGTCCGCCCTCTGGAGCGGTGTTCGGACGCGCTCGCCGTCTGTTTCTTCATCGGTGCGCCCGCCCTCGCCTGCTGGCTTGCGTGCCGGGCGTTCGACGCGGCACGCCGTCGCATGCGCCGGACGACCTACTACGAGCGCGAGCGGGACCGTCGGCTTGCGCTCGGGCGCACGCGCCGTGCCATCACGCGGCGATGGACGATGAATCCGAAGCCGACCATGGCCGCCCTGAGGGCTGCCTGGCGCGCGGCGCGGACCTCGCCCGAGGCGGCCCTGCGCCTCGGGGGCATGTTGGAAGACCTCGAATGTTATGTGGACAACCGCGTCGTGGGCGACGCCGCGACGGGGTGGCGCGGACGTCGGGGCGGCATCAAGCGCCTCCTCGAACGCGAGGCACCCGATCTCTTTGCGCATTACGCGGCGCTTATGCGCTACAAGTCCATCGCGCGGCGCTTCCGGCAGGCGTGTGGACTGGCCGACCCCGTCCCGGCCGACGCGGCCCTTCCTGTCGCCTCCGGGACGCCGCGTGCGCGGACGCGGAGGGTCGCGGGCGTTGACTTCCCCCGCCGCGCCCAACCCGTGGACGCCGCGCCGCTCGCCGTCGCGGCCGCCGTGTTCGCGGAAGCGGGGAGGACCGTCATCTCCCTGGAGGCCGCGCTGGCGTTGAGGATCGACCCTGACTGCATCGCCCTTGCGCGGCGTCCGGCGGACCGCGGCGTGCGGCCGCGCACGTCCCTCCGCGTGGTCGGATGGCTGCGGCGGCGTCTGCGGCATTCCGCCTAGAGTTCATTTTTCTGAAGGATTTCTTCCTTTGACTTGCTGTTTGAACGGATTACTTGATTTGTTCGGAACGGAATACGTGCATGGGCCTGGTGGGGAAGATTGAGACGGGTGGGAATGGAAGGGCAGAGGAGAAAGGATCGTGTCGTGCAGGAGAAAATGAAAAGTAAAGCCGCCCCTCGTCCGTCAGGTAGCAGGGGCATTCTTTGACGGAAGGTCCCAGTCCGGTCTTGCCGCTCAGAAAAAGATTCAAGACCTTCAGATGGCATGGCTACGCTTTGACGGAAGGCCTCAGCCCGTCAAAGAGTGCGGAGATGCATTGATGGCTGATGAGTTCAGTGAAATTAAGAAATTCGCGATTGACAGGATGGGATGTGTTGTATATCATGTAGACTTTTTGTGTAGTCGTGTCGGTTTGGAAACGTGACGAGAAAGGATGGTCGGACATGGTCAGGATGATTTTCGTCGAGCGGGGATCCCGCATCGCCGTTGCGGCGGCGTTGCTGGTTGGCGGGGCGTTGTGCGCGGGGGCGGACGAAGCCGGCGAACCGGTGGCGGCGCCCGTGCTGGCCAGCGCGGGCTACATCAACGGGGCGATGAACATCGCCGTGGAATACCGTGCGGGAACGGATTACGAGGTTGAGATGCAGGCCGAGGGCGAAGAGGCCTGGTCGCGCGTCGCCGGCGTGGTGGACAAGTTCGAGAAGAACAGCGTCGTGCTGTCCTGCTGGTATCGGCAGACGAACTACGTGGGCACGGCCGCCTTCCGGATCCGGGCCGTCGTGGGCGACGCGGCCTCGGCCTGGGCGGACTGCGGCGCGCACAAGGCCACGCTCGCCTGTGTCGGCACGCAGATCGGCCGCGTGGGCGCGGCGGCGCTGAACAGTGCCTTCGACGGCCGTTTCGCCTCGTGGATCGATGCGACGGGCGACAACGGAGATGACAAATGGGTGGGCTACCTCTTCGACGAGACGGTCCGCATCCGCGCGCTCCGCTTCCTGCCGCGCCTCGACCACATGAAGCTCTCCGACCGCTACCGCAACAGCCTGTTCCAGTCCGCCGGCGATGCGAGCTTTTCGGACGCGCAGACGATCTACACCGTCCCCAGTGACTTCTCAGACGTGTCGCAGGTCACCGAGGTGGCGTTCGACCCGCCGGTCTCCGCCCGGGCCTTCCGCCACTGGAAGAGCAAGGGCGGATACGAGCAGACCGCCGAGCTGGAGTTCATTTCCGCCGAGATGCCGCTGAAGCCCGCGCTGAAGGTGGAGGTCTCGGACATCACGAACTTCTACCCAGTCCTCTCCTGGTCCTTCCCCGACGCCCGCTTTGCCTGCAGCACCTGCCGCCTTGAGCGGGCGAACGCCCCGGAGGGGCCCTGGATGCCCGTGACGGCGTGGCTGGATCCGGCGGCGGACACGCTCTGCGTCACGAACGCCGAGGGCGTCTCCGTGGGCCAGCACCTCTTCTACCGCGTGGCGGCCGTGACGCGGCATCCCGACTACGCCGGGGAGGTTGTCCACTCCGCGCCGCTCCCCTACACGCGCCTGCGCCGTCTCGACCGCTCCTGGGACGACGAGGCCCATCTGTACGGCGGACTTTCCGTGATGACGTTTACGAACGGCCTCGCCCATGCGGATCTCGGGAAAGCCTTTGACGGGAACGCCGCGACGTTCCCCGACCTGTATCAAGACACGGCGTGGGGGAAGGGCCCCGTGGGGCTGGACTTCGGCGCGAACGTGTGGGTCGGCGGGTTCGGCTACGTCTGCCGGAACGACAACACCTGCTACAACCGCATCACGCTCACGACGCTCTACTGCGCCTCCGGCGACGACGTGGAACTGCGCGACAAGGTGGCGTGTTCGGACCGCATCACGCGCGCCTCCCAGGACACAACGTTCTATTATCAGCCCACCACGGCGTGCCCGGAGGCGGGGGCGCGCTGCTGGTTCCTGTTCGCGTCCTCGTTGGGCTTCTGCTGCAACGTGGCGGAGCTCGCGTTCTTCGGCTGGACGCAGGCCGACCTGGACCAGATTCCCGTGCTGCAGCCACCCGCGCGGCTCGGGTTCGCACGCGACGGACGGCGGCTTGTGCTTTCGTGGGTGGCGTCGGCCCGCGCCACGGGCTATGACGTCCAGCGTCGGCTGCGTGGTGCGGCGGCGTGGCAGACCCTCGCGGCCGGCATCGCGGAACCGACGTATGCGGACGAGCAGGACGAGGCGGTGGAGACGGCGGCCTACGAGTACCGCGTGGTGGCGCGAAATGACGAAGGGGAGATGGCTACGAGCGCGATCCTGTCCGTCTTCTACTACCGCCTCGGTGACGGAACCGGCCTGCAGGGGGCGGTGTGGTGGCCCTATGCGCGGGAGGCCAACGGGCTCGACCAGACGCGGAACGTCGTCCCGCTGGGAGTGGGTGTCGTCGATGTCGCCCGGCCCGCCGACGAGGATCTCGTGCCGGGCGTGGCGTCCGGCGCGCGCTACGTGTGGGACGGCACGCTGATCTGTCCGGCGGACGGCACGTACACGTTCGACGTCGAGTCGGACGACGGTGCGCTCGTGCGCGTGGGCGGCGTGACGGCGGCGAACGCCGCCACGGCGAACCCCTCCGGGAACATCACGCTCACGGCGGGCACCCACACGCTTCACGTGGAATACCGCTGCACGAAGACCGTCGGCATGCGGACGTGTAAACTGCACTGGACCGGCCCGATGGCGCGCGAGCCGATCCCCGCGAGCCAGCTGGTGCCCGCCGCCGAGACGCCGCAGCCCGAGCTGGACGGGTGGAAGGTCTATGCGTTCGGGCAGGATATCCTGAACGCCGTCGAGCGGCTTGCGCCGGGCGTCTACCGGTTCGCGAGCGGGAAGCGGGCGTATAGTGGCGCGCGGACGGGCGTGGACTACCTGTTCATGTGTCAGGACTGGCGCGGGTCCTTCGACATCTCAGCGAATTTCAGAACGGGATATGCGTCTACCGAGGGCATCCTGATGCGCGACGCGGAGGGGAACATGTATTGGGTGCGCCTGAGCCGCGATGCAAGCGGCGTTCTTCGCTATGGCGTCTGGGGCATGCGGCCGGGCGAGACCGAACGGCGCGTGGTCGCGAAGGACACCGAGGTGGGTGGTTTCTGGCATCCCACCGTACCCTTCTGCCTGCGGCTTGTGCGTGATGGCGCGTCGTTCACCGCCTTCTGCCGCAAGAAGACGGCGGAGGACTGGACGTCGTTCGCGACCTGGACGGATGCCGCGTTCCCGCGCGCCGTGGCGGTGGGGTTCATGACCTGCGGCAACTGGGGCACCGAACCGTTCGACGTCGATGTCAGCGAAATCGCGCTGCGCCTGACGCGCGACCCGCTGCTGATCATCGTGTGCTGAGATCCAACTTTTAGCCGCACGGGACTGGAAGGTCGGTGGCGATGTGGTATACTATCCGGCCATGACGAGAGAAGATTTCAGCTATCGGCGCCGTGCGGGCGTGAGGGGGCAGACGAAATGACCCTTCCCCAGCGCGTTGCCCTCATCCTCAAACGTTGCTTTGCGGTGCTCCATCCCTGTCTCTACGGCGGACTCAACGGCGGCGAGACGGGTGACGTGGGGGCCGTCGCCCGTGACCTGGAACGGGAGATCGCCTTCCTGGCGCTGGACATGGACGCTGCGCAGGTCGCCCAGGCTTTCGTGGATGCCTTGCCCGAGGTTCACCGCCTGATCAATACGGATGTGGCGGCCGCCTACGAGGGCGACCCCGCCGCGACGAGCCCGATGGAGGTGGTGATGGCCTACCCCGGGCTCTACGCCATCACCGTTCACCGCCTCGCCCACGTGCTCTACTCCCTGAAGGTACCCATCATTCCCCGCGTGATGAGCGAGCTTGCGCATTCGAAGACGGGCATCGACATCCATCCCGGCGCCACCATCGGCGAGCGCTTCTTCATCGACCACGGCACGGGCGTCGTCATCGGCGAGACGACCGTCATCGGACGGAACGTGAAGCTCTACCAGGGTGTCACGCTCGGCGCGCTCTCCTTCCCGAAGGACGAGTCGACGGGCATGCTCATGAAGGGGCACAAGCGCCACCCGAACGTGGAGGACAACGTCGTCATCTACGCAGGTGCCACGATTCTCGGCGGCGACACCACGATCGGGCACGATTCCGAAATCGGCGGCAACGTCTGGCTCATGGACTCCATCCCGCCGTTTTCTCGGGTCTACAACCAGACGCCCTTCCCGCGTGTGAAGACCCGCGAAGTGGTCGCCGAGTGAGCGCCCTGGGGCCCCTCAAGCGGCAAAGGCGGCGCGACGGTTCGCGCCGCATGCGTTGTCTGAGGGGCCTCGAAGCGCGCACCCGGCCTCCGCGCCGGCCACATTGGCCCATGGGGCTAGAAGACGCGGTTGGCGATTTCCGCCGCGGAGTTCAGGCACGCACGGTAGTCGCTGGGCGTCTTCGCGAGCGGGAAACGGATGCCGGCCCATTCGAGCTTGTGGTGCTTGTTGCCGCTGACGTAGCGGAAGCCCAGCTTCTCCAGTTGCGCGAGCGCGGCGGGGGAGAGCTTGCTCCCGGCCTCCTTGAAAATTTGCTTCACGGCTTCGCGGCGGCTCTCCAGTTCGCCGGTGGGCGGGTTCGCGCCGAGCACGGCTTCGAGGATGCGGGCCCGACGGTCGCGTCCGCCGGCCTCGGCGGCCTCGTTGGCGGCGGCCAGCGCCTCGACGACGTGTTCGCGCACCTCGCCGGGGAACTTTTCCGAGAAGGGCGCGGGGGCGTCCAGGAGGGAATCGTGCAGACGGGTGTCGCGCTGGGCTTCGAGCAGGAGGGCTTTGAGGCGTTCGATTTCGCGGTCCCGTTCCGCCAAGGCTTCGGGATCGGGGCGGATTTCCGGCGGCTTCGCCCGTTCGACCTTCAGATCGGCCTCCAGGCGGCGGTTGGCCTCCTCCAGCGTTTCGCAATCCACGCGGCGCGCGTCCAGTTCCTCCCGAAGGCGTGCAAGGTCCACGGCGAGCGATTCACAGGCGGCCTTCTGGGCGTCGAGTTCGTCGCGCAGTTCCGCTTCGCGCGCCTGGAACGCGGCGCGTTCCGCCGCCCGTGCGTCTGCGGCCTGCTCCTCGCGTACGCGGGCGATCGTCGCGGGTGTCACGACGGTGGTGCGGCGCGGCTTGGCGGAAGGAGTACACGGTGCCGTTTTCTCGCCGCCGCCGAGCAGCGAGGAGAAGTAGTCAACCGAGGAGGCGGCACCGGCCAGCGCGCGGTCCGTCGGCGAGGCGGGAGGTGGTGGCGCGGGCGTCGGTTTGGGCGTGGCGGGCTTGAAATACTTCAACTGCGAAAGGTCGTTTAGGGTCCCCATTGGTGCTCCTCAAAGTGTCCCCATATTGTAGCACGTTTCAGGCTGTGGGATGTGGTATAATTTCCGTGATCATGCTGTTTGGCAGGGCACAGGGTAGACGAATGACGGACAGGACAACAGAGGCGGCGGAGGCCGGGACGCCTGCACATGCGCGGGGCGTGCGGGGCGTCGTGTCGTTCGTCCGGGAGGGCATCTGGGCGGTCGATCCCGCCGCGCTTGGATTCGTGCGACGGGCGGGCGTGTGCCTGCTGCGGTTCTGCTCGACGGCGCAGGGCTGTTTCAACCGGCATCCCTGCGGACTCTACGCGGCGGGGCTCACCTACTTCGCGATCCTCGCGTTCGTGCCCGTGCTGTGCCTCCTGATGGTGTTCGCGAAGACCTGCGGCGCGGACGACTTTGCGCGCGCGGAGATCAACGCGCAGATCGACCTCGTGCTGACGAACCTCGAAAAGGGGGCGGATGCGGTGGCGGAATCGGACGTTCCGTCCGAGGAGGCCGTGCGCCGGGCGGCCACGCAGGAACTCGCCCGTCAGGCGCGCGACGTCTCGAACGACCTCTTCGACCGCATCGACACGTTCGAAGTGGGTACGCTGGGCTGGATCGGCTTTGCGATGCTGATGTGGACCGTGGTCTCGACGTTCAGCCAGATCGAGACGTCGATGAACGCGATCTGGGAGGTCTCGAGGGCGCGCCCGGTCTGGAAGCGGTGCGTCCTCTACCTCGCCATCACGCTGGTCCTGCCGCTGCTCGCCGCGCTCGCGCTGTCCTTCCCGGTCCTGCGTGTCGTGAAGGACGTATTGGACGCGACGCTGGGGGCGACAAGCTACACGAAGTGGGTCGGCGACGCGCTCGTTTCGACGCTGACGTCGCGGGGCTTCGGCTTCCTGATGACGCTCGCCTTCGCCTCGACGGCCTTTGCGTTTGTGCTGAAAGTGGTGCCGAACCGGCCGGTACAGACGCGCGCCGCGTTGGAAGGGGGCGTGCTGACGGCGCTCCTCTTCGGCGGGCTGATGAAGGCCTGCACGTCGGCCGGGGTCGGCATCGCACGGTCGAGCGCGCTCTACGGGTCGTTCGCGGCCGTGCCGATCCTGTTGGCGTGGATTTACATGAGTTGGCAGGTTGTCCTGCTGGGGAGTTGCATGACGTATGCGTTTCAGTGCCTTCATAGTCGTGTGCGCGCTCTGCCTCGCAGGTGAGGCGGCGCTCCGCTTTACAGAACCGGTCTGGCGTCCGGATCTTGGATTGTCGTTGCCATGCCTCGTCGGCGCGGTCGGCGAGCCGCTGGACCTGCCACGTGCCGAGGCGTACCTCGTGACGCGGGGCGGCTCCTCCTTCCTGGAGGACCACTTCGACACGTTCGACCTCTGGACGATGGGAACGCTGCGCGGGCGCTGGCGCGATGCCGCCGGGAACCGGCTCTACCTCGCGCGGCTTGATTCGCGCCCGCCGGACGACGTGCCGGGAACGACGTGTACGCGCCGGACCTTCCGCGCTGCCCAGTCCCGCCGGCCGTTCAACCCGAAGAACATCGCCCACCGCGACGAGGCCGCCGCCGCCGTCTCGCCCGTCGAACTGGGGCGCATCGTGCGTCCGCGCCGCGCGCAGCGGCGCGCCCTCGCGAACCTCGTCGCCTATTCCGTCACGAACGACCACATGCTCGCGTTCGCCTTCCGCCCCGTCGACGCGGCGCAGAAGAGCCTCGGCGACTGGTTCCTGGCCGTGCTGGCCGCCGCGCCGGGCGAGGACATGGCCGAGGTGCGCGCACGGTTCGACGAGGACTTCCTCGACCGCATCTCCATCCCCTCGGCCGCCGCGCGCCGCGCTCTCGCGTCTCCGCCTCCGCCGCTTGACGCGGAGGCGACGGAAGATGAACTGCTGCGGGCGGACGTGCGCGCCCAGGTGGCGAACTACGACGAGTGGGCGTGTGCCGCCGCCGACGACGTGGTGGTGCTGGACAATCTGGACGGTACGGTGCGCGCGAACTTCATCCCGGCCCTCACGAACGGCCTTCCGCGCTTCCGCGCGGCGTATGCGGCGTGCGTGTCGTCGCCGCTCGTCGGCACGAACGCGCTGGCGGTCGTGCGCGTCTTCCGGTCGCGCGAGGAGTATCTGGCCTACGTGGGAACGGAACAGAAGTGGACGGCGGCGATCTGGAGCCCGCTCCGCCGCGAACTCGTCCTCTACCTCCCGGAATCCGGTACGGACAAGCTGCTGCGCACCGTCTGGCACGAGGCCTTCCACCAGTACCTCGCCTACGCGGGGGCGATGATCACGAGCGCGCCGTGGTTCAACGAGGGGCACGCCCAGCTCTTCGAGCATGCGCACTTCGGGCGCGACGGCGGGATCGTCTTTGAACGGAATGACCGGGCGGCCGCCTACGTGCGCGCGTATGCGGCAGACCTCGCGGAAATCCTGCCGGACGTGATGGAGATGGACTACCGCGCGTTCTACGCGGGGACGCAGGACGAAATCGCCGCCAAGTACTTTCTCGCCTGGTCCATCGCCTACTTCCTCGAAGTCGGCGCACCCAACCTGCGCTTCCAGCCCTATGCCTCCCTCCGCGCCGACTACCTGAAGGCACTCGTCGAGACGCGGTCGATGCACGCGGCGACGCGCGCCGTCCTCGGAGACGAAAAAAGCCGCGACGCATTCGTCGCGGCCTGGCTCGCCTTCTGGCGCGAGTCGTGAGAAACGTCGCGCGTCAGGCGACGGCGATCACGCTGTTGAGCGTGCCGTGGTCGTTCTGCACGAAATCGAGGTTTTCGGGATCGGCGCACCAGACGCCGTCGATCACGAACTTGTACTCGTAGCGACCGGGGGCCAGCTTGACGGTCGTCGTGTAGACGCCCTCGTTCTTCTTGTCCAGCATCTTCTTCCCCGTGGGATTCCACTGGTTGAAGCTGCCCGCGAGATACACGGACTTCCCGGCGTCCGCGCGGACGGTGAACGTCACGCTCTTCTCGGCGGTCTTCGGCGCGGCGGCCTTGCGCACGCAGGGCCTCTTCGCGGCGACGGTTTTAGGTGCGGCTTTGGTCTTGATCTTCATCTTGCTTGCTCACTCTCTGCTTCGTGCGGGGATGCCTAACTTGACATCACCCTCAAAAAGCGGCGCGCATTATACATCTTTCGCATTTTTTGTCAAGGGGGTTCCCGTCGATTTTTTTGGGGGCGCGACGGGTCCGCTTTGACGCACGGCGAGTTGTTGTGGTATACTCACGGCATGATTGAGCAGAAAGCCATGTTCCTGTGGGGGACGCCGGACGAAGTGCGTGCGCGCACGGAGGCATCGGTGCCCTCGTTTCGTCTGTGCCGTCCCGAGGGGAGCTTCCCCCCGGTCGCGTTGCCGTTCCGCGCGCCGAACGCACGGCCGCTGCGGCAGGTCACGCGCGCGGGGCGTGTGGTCGCGAACGTCTTCGAGGACGACGACGCGGTCTATCTGTTGGCGGCAGGCGTGTTGCCGGCCGACCTTGCGGCACCGCGCGGCGAACAGGCGACGTCCGTCTTCCTGGAACTGGAGAAGATCCTTGCCGAGGAGGGGATGGCCTACGCGGACGTGGTGCGCACCTGGCTCTACATCGACCAGGTGTGTACGTGGTACAACGAGTTCAACGCGGCGCGGTCCGCCTTCTTCACGTCGCGGAAGGTCTTCGAGACCTTTCTGCCGGCCTCCACGGGCATCGGCTGCGGCAACCTCGACGGGGCTGCGTTGACGCTGGGGGCCATCGCGATGCGGCCCAAGCGCGCGGGGGTGCATGCGGAGATCGTCGAATCGCCCCTCCAGGCGCCGGCGATGGCCTACAAGTCGAGCTTTAGCCGGGCGGCGGAGATTGTCACGCCCGAGATGCGCCAGCTCTTCATCAGCGGCACGGCCTCCATCAAGCCCAATTCGCACGAGGTCGCCTACGTCGGCGACATTGTGCGGCAGATTGACTGCACGATGCACGCGGTGCAGGCAATCCTCGAAAGCCGGGGGTACGGCTGGAAGGACGTCGAGCGCGCGATCGTCTACCTGAAGCGGCCCGAATACCGCACGGCCTGGCGCGCCTGGCTCGCGGCGAACGGCCTTCCTGTGGACTTCGCCGCCGAGACGGTGTGCGACGTCTGCCGCGATGAATGGCTCTTCGAGATCGAGGCCGACGCGCTGAAGGGCGCGGGACCACGGAAAATTTAAATTTAATTTACTTAATGATGCCCATTGACCGTCCAGGACGGTTTCGCTATACTATTTTCCGCTTTTTTCGAGGTGCTGGTGCGCCTCATGGAAAGGGCAAGTACAACAAGGATTAAACAATGGAAGCATACGCTGTACTCGAAACCGGCGGCAAGCAGGTGCTTGTCAAGGCCGGCGACACGATCGAGATTGAAAAGCTCTCGGTCACGGAGGGCGAGGAAGTCACGCTCGACACCGTCTGCGCCGTCTCCGACGGCACGACGCTTAAGGTCGGCGCCCCCTACGTGGAGGGTGCGAAGGTCGTCCTGACGATCGTCGCCCCCGCGAAGAAGGGCGTGAAGACGATCAACTTCAAGGCGAAGCGCCGCAAGGGGTCGCGCCGCACGGTTGGTCACCGCCAGCAGTACACGGTCGCCACGGTCAAGTCCATCGCCTAAGCAGAGAAAGGATAATCAGAAATGGCTACTTCCGCATCTGCCCGCAACGGTCGCGACTCGAACCCGCAGTATCTCGGTGTCAAGGCTTACGACGGCCAGCTCCTCAAGGCCGGTTCCATCATCGTCCGCCAGCGCGGCACGAAGATCCACCCCGGCGCCAACGTCGGCTGTGGTCGTGACTTCACGCTTTTCGCCCTCAAGGACGGCAAGGTGAAGTTCATCACCAAGAAGACCGGCAAGTACGCGACGATCGTCCCGGTCGAAGCTTAACGGGCGGTCAATTGAGGGAAAACACGGCGGACCCGGCACTGTTGCCGGGTCCGCCGTGTTTTCTGCCTGGGGTACCCGCGTCCGCTTCACATTTTGTAATTCAGTCCTGTCCCGTTTTTCGGTTCTTGTCCTGACGGCAGAAAAAAGAGAAAGGGGATGGAATCGGTGTCGTTGTTTCTGCGGGAGAATGGTGGATTGGCATGGATCTTGCTTGTGTGGACGTGTCGTAAAAACGATACGGGTCTTCCCTTGGAAGGCTGGTATCATGCAAACGGAGAAGAACCATGAGCAAGATGACCACACGTGCGTTCCTGAAAGGCGCCTGCTTCGGTACCGCCGGGATGAGCGCCGCTTCGGCGCTGACGGGATGCAAGCCGAACGACTCCAAGAAGAGTCCGCTCGACAAGGGCGTGACGGTGCCGCAGACGATGAAGATGATCAAGTGGCGCTTCCAGACGTATGCCGGCACGGCCCTCGCGCAGCATGTCTGCAAGCCCGCGATCGACGCCTTCAACGCCGTGGCGGGCAACCGCATGCACATCGACCTCTACTACGCCGACCAGCTCGTGCCGACGTCGGAGCTCTTCAGCGCCCTGCAGGCCGGAACGATCGACGGCGTGCAGTCCGACGACGACTCGATGTCCTCGGCGGCCGACGTGCGCGTCTTCGGCGGCTACTTCCCGTTCGCCTCGCGCTACTTGCTCGACGTGCCTGTCCTCTTCGCGCAGTACGGCCTCGACAAGATCTGGGCCGAGTCGTACAAGGAGGCTTCGGGCGGCAAGGTGACATGGCTTTCCGCCGGTTCGTGGGATCCCTGCCACTTCGCGACGAAGAAGCCCATCAACCACCTTGCCGACCTCAAGGGTCTGAAGGTCTACACCTTCCCGACGGCGGGCCGCTTCCTCAGCCAGTTCGGCGTCGTGCCGGTCACGCTCCCCTACGAGGACGCCGAGATGGCGCTCCGCACGGGCACGCTGGACGGCGTCGCGTGGTCGGGCATCACGGAGGACTACACCGTCGGCTGGGCCGATGCCTGCAAGTACTTTCTCACGAACTCGCTCTCCGGCGCGTGGATCGGCTCCTACTTCGCGAACACCGAAAGCTGGAACAAGCTACCCGATGACCTGAAGACACTCTTCAGGCTCTCGATGGACTCGTCGCACTACTACCGCCAGTACTGGTACTGGGGCGGCGAGGCCGACCTGCGCGTCAACGGCGGCAAGCTGAAGCTCTGCTCCATCCCCGACGCGGAATGGGCTGAAGTCGAGAAGAAGGCCGTGCCGTTCTGGGAGGAGATCGCCAAGGCGTCGCCGCGCGCGAAGGCCGTCGTCGACGCCTTCCGCAAATACAACGCCGTCATGGCCAAGGCCGGGAAACCCTATCGGTACTGACCATGAACGCGCTCGTCAAATATGTACGCGGTGTCGAGTCCCTTGTCCGGGGGCTCGGCATCGCCGCGATGTATCTCCTGCTGGTGATCCTCGCGGTGCTGATGTTTCCCGTCTTCGCGCGGGGCAGCGGCATCAACACCATCTGGGCGCTCGAGATGGCGCAGTTCGCCGTCGGCGCCTACTACCTGCTCGGCGCGGGCTGGACGCTCCAGCGCGGCGCGCACGTGCGCATGGACTTCCTCTATGCGAACTGGAAGCCGCGCACGAAGGCGATCGTCGACGCCGTCACGTCCTTTTTCGTCCTCTTCTACCTCGTCGTGATGATGCTCGGCGGTTGGGAGAGCTGTGCCTACGCCGTCGTCGCCAAGCAGGTCAACCACACGGTCTGGGCCCCTTACATGGCCCCGATCAAGATCGCGATGGAGATCGGCATCTTCTTCATGTTCCTGCAGATGACGGCCGAGTTCGTCAAGTCCCTGCTCGCCGCCTGCCGGAAGGAAGTCACGTTGCCGGACCCCGACGGCGACGACGAACGCCTCTACGGGGGGGCGTCTCCCGCGCGCAGCCTACTGGAAGAAGATGTCCGTCTGCGCGGTCCTCGGCGCGGCGGGCGCGCTTCTGCTGCTGGTCGGGGTTCCGCGCGTCACGCCCGAGGGCGGTTTCGGCCTTCTCGCCGCGATGGTCGGCGCGTTCCTCGCGGTCGGGGCGCCCATCCTGGCCATCCCCCCGACGGTACGCCGGTTCCACGACCTCGACCTGTCCGGCTGGTGGGTGTTCACGTTCGGCCTCTTCGCCGCGATCCCCGGCTTCGGCGTCTTCGTGATGGCCGCCGCCGCGATCCTGCTCGGACAGGACGGCGCGCCCGGCACGACGGGGTTCGGACCCGATCCGAAGGGGCGTGACCTCATCCACGTGTTTGACCCGCGCATCCCCAAGGCGCCCGCCCCCATCGCGGACGCGCCGGTTCCCGCAAAGCCGGAGGCCGTGTACGCCTACTGGACGCCCTACCTCGTCACCGCCGCCGTCGGAACGCTCTTCCTCGCGGGCGGGTTCGGTCTCGCCGCAGCGTTCTCCAACCCAACCTGGTTCGTCCTCGGCGCGCTGGTGTTCCTCCTTTCAATGCTCATTCTGCTGAGAGGTGCGCTATGTTCGAATCGCTGAGTCTTGTGGACACCCTCCTGTCCTATCCGGGGATCATCGTCTTCCTGATGTTCTCCCTCCTCATGGCGCTCATGCTCACAGGCCAGCGCGTCTTCGGTGTCATGGGCTTCATCGGCGTCGCCTTCGCGCTCGTCTTCATCGATCGCGGCGCGCTCGGCTACGGCTTCAACGCGGCGATCAAGCTGTTCAACTGGTACCCGATGCTGACGCTGCCGATGTTCGTGTTCATGGGCTTCATGCTCTCCGAATCGGGCATCGCGAACGACATGTACTACATGTTCCACGTCTGGTTCGGCGGTCTCCGGGGCGGCCTCGCCGTCGGCACGCTGCTCGTGATGGTCATGATCTCGTGCATGAACGGCCTCTCGGTCGCCGGCATGGCGATCGGCTGCTCGGTCGCGCTGCCGGAGCTCCTGAAGCGGAACTACGACAAGCGCATGATCTCCGGCGTCATCCAGGCCGGATCGTCGCTCGGCATCCTCTTCCCGCCGTCGGTCGTGCTCGTTCTCTACGGGATGATCGCGCGTGAGCAGGTCAAGGACCTCTGGCTCGCCGGCATCGGCCCGGCCGCGCTCCTCTCGCTCCTCTTCTTCGGCTACGTCGTGATCCGCTGCCGCCTCAACCCGGCGCTCGGACCAATCCTGCCGAAGGAGCAGCGCAACTTCAGCTGGGCGGAGAAGTTCCGCGTGCTGCGCGCCGGCATCCTCCCAATCTTGCTCGTGCTCGCGGTGATCGGCTCGTTCTTCTCGGGCCTCACCTCATTGGAGGAGAGTTCCGCCGTCGGCGCGCTCGCCGCGTTCCTGATCGCGCTCTGCAAGCGGCGTCTCACGCTGAAGGTCTTCACGAAGACCCTGAAGGAGACACTCGACAACTCGGCCATGTTCCTCTGGATCATGATGGCGGCCCTCTCTTTCTCGGCGGTCTTCGACTCGCTGCACGCGGTGGACGTCCTGAAGCAGTTCTTCACCGGCGACCTCGGCCTCTCGCCGTGGTGCATCCTCTTCCTGATGCAGCTCACGTTCATCGTCATGGGCATTTTCCTCGACGACACCGCGATGCTCATCATCGTCGCGCCGCTCTTCATCCCGCTCGTGAAGGAACTCGGGTTCAGCCCGATCTGGTTCGGCGTTCTCTACACGATCACCTGCCAGATCGCGTACATCACCCCGCCGTTCGGCTACAACCTCTTCATGATACGCGCGATGAGCCCGGACTGCATCACGATCAAGGACATCTATGCGTCGATCGTCCCGTTCCTCCTCCTGATGGTCGCCGCGATCGTCCTGATCATGGTCTTCCCGGACATCGCCCTCTGGTTCCCGGATTACGTCAACGGCAAGGCCCTCGGCCCCGTCGATTGGCTCGTCACGCACTGCGGCTGGTTCCGGGATCTCTGCGCAAGCGCGTTCCACTACACGCTGCCCTAGGCGCCCCCCTCCCGTCCCTCCCCCGCCCTCGTCTGCGGCGCGTTCGACAGGACGCGCCGCAGACACTTCTTTTCCCGTTCCCTCTCCTCCACGCAACACGTTTGGAACACACCATCATTTCCCCCCACCCCACATGTTCTTGTTCTCCCCGTTCGACCCGTATCCGTTCGACCCGTATCCGCACCGTCAAGAGTCGCCTCAACGGCCCTCAGAAGTGCCTCACACGTATTCGTACACCCCTTTACGAGCATCCGTGCCGCCATAAGATGAGATTCCAATGCGTAATAATCTCTCTTCTTCGTTTCCCTCGTTGCGCTCAACGGCGCGGACGGCTCGTCGAAGATGGCGGAGGTTGGTACGGGATCACGAACGCCGGTTGCCTGGCGGAGGCGTTTCGCGAGGGCTTTGTAACGCATCAGCGTCTTGTAATGCTCGAAGAGTTCGGGCACATGTTCGCGCAACCATGCCTTCACGCCACCGTTGCGACCTAGGATCTCGCCATCCGGACCGAACCGGAGGCAGTTGTCCACGTAGCACTCAAGATCTTCCAGAATTCCTCCAAGGCGGATCTTCGCTTCGGGCGATACCCCGCGCGCGGCGTAGGCGGTACGCAGGTCTTCCGGCGTCGGACAGGGGTTTAGGGTCGTACGGCGTGTCATCCGCCGCCGCTCGGCGGCGAGGGCACGGCGGCGGGCGTTGTCGCGTATATAGTAGCGCGCGCGGTAGGAACGTGCCTGGAGGCGGTTGACCTCGTGCGTGAGGCCGCGCCGCAGACAGCGAAGGCCTCGTAGGTCCGTGACGCCGAGTGCGAGCTGGAGGGCGATGAGCGGGTTGTGAAGGAGGAAATCCGCCTCGTCCGCGCGCAGGGGCTCGATGTGGTCGACGAGGGCACGGTCGTACGCCTCCGCGTACCAGAGGCGGCGGTCTTCCCGTTTTCCATCCGCTGCGATGACGTCGTCCAGTTCCCCCGCGCGCGCGTATGAAACGCCGCCGATCCGTCCCGCCCGTGCGTTGAAGAAGTTCCGCTCGACCCACGCCTGGAAGTTCGCGCGCACCTCGTCTGCGATTTGCCTTGCCATCATGTCCGTTTTCTCCTTTCCGCCGCACAGTGTAGCAGAGGGGGCGGTGAGATGCAATGAGATTTCGATGCGTAATAATTCTAATGGGGCTTGATGGAGGCTTGGGGGCGGTTTATGCGTGTGTGAGAAAGTGAGAGGGATGAGAGAGGGGAAGTTGGATGGATTGTGTTTCAGCTTGTGTAAAAAGGGGAGGGAGATGTGACGGTTTACGGAAGACAGGAGGGGTGGGAGAGGGGGTGTTGGCGTCTGGCACGGGTTCTGCTAGTTTGTCGGGCATGAAACCTGTCACGCTTGAGATTTCCGGGAAACACTGGACGTTCAACTCCCTAAAGGACCTGATGGGGAAGGCTTCGCCCATGCGGTCCGGCGACGTCACGGCGGGTTGCGCCGCCTCGTGCGACGAGGAGCGCGTCGCGGCGCAGATGCTTCTCGCCGACGTGCCCCTCGCGCAGTTCCTCGAAGAACCCCTCATCCCCTATGAAAAGGACGAGGTGACGCGCCTCATCGTGGACACCCATGACGTCGCCGCCTTCGCCCCCGTCAAGAACCTCAGCGTGGGCGCATTCCGCGACTGGCTTCTCCGCTATGAGACGGACGAGCAGACTCTCGCGGCGCTCGCCCCCGGCCTCACGCCCGAGATGGTGGCGGCCGTCTCGAAGATCTGCGCGAACCAGGATCTCATCCTCATCGCCTCCAAGTGCCGCGTCGTCACGGCCTTCCGCGACACGATCGGGCTTCGGGGGCGCCTCTCGACACGCCTCCAGCCGAACCATGCGACGGACGATCTCAAGGGCATCGCCGCCTCCATGCTGGAAGGGCTCCTCTACGGCTGCGGCGACGCCGTCATCGGCATCAACCCCGCGACCGACTCCGTACCGATGATGCAGGAACTCCTCAAGCTCATCGACGAACTCATCCACCGCTACCACATCCCCACGCAGAGCTGTGTGCTCGCCCACGTCACGAACGCCCTGGAAGTCATGCGCGCGGGGACACCCGTCGACCTTGTCTTCCAGTCCATCGCCGGAACGGAGATCGCCAACGGCGTCTTCGGCGTCAACCTGGGCATCCTCCAGGAAGCCTACGACGCCGCCCTCTCGCTGAAGCGCGGCACGGTCGGACAGAATGTGATGTACTTTGAGACGGGTCAGGGCAGCGCGCTTTCCGGGCGCGGCGACTGGGGCGTCGATATGCAGACCTGCGAGGCGCGCGCCTACGCGGTCGCGCGGAAGTTCAAGCCGTTGCTCGTCAACACGGTCGTCGGCTTCATTGGCCCAGAATACCTCTACGACGGCAAGCAGATCATCCGTGCGGGGCTCGAAGACCACTTCTGCGGCAAGCTCCTCGGCCTGCCAATGGGGTGCGACATCTGCTACACGAACCATGCCGAGGCCGACCAGAACGACATGGACGTCCTCATGACCTGCTTCGCCGCAGCGGGGCTCACCTACCAGATGGCGATTCCCGGCGGCGACGACGTCATGCTCGGCTACCAGACGACGAGCTACCACGATCTCCAGTACGTGCGGCAGGTCTTCGGCAAGCGCCCTGCGCCCGAGTTCGAGGCGTGGCTGGAGGACATGGATCTCGTCGATGTGCGTCAGCGTCTCGTCAACCACACAGGAGGCCAACATGCTCTTATCGGCTACCAGCGCGAACTTATCCCCTGACCCGTGGGCGGCCCTGCGCCACTTCACGCCCGCACGCCTTGCGATGGGGCGGGCGGGCGGGAGCCTTCGGACAGTCAATCTGCTCGACTTCCGCCTTGCCCACGCCCGCGCGCGCGATGCCGTGCATGCGCCGTTCCCCCCCGAGGTCCTCCACGAACAGCTCGACGCCGCCGGCTTCGCGCACGTCGACGTACGGTCGCTCATCTCGGACAAACTCGACTACCTGCTCCATCCGGAACGCGGGCGGATCCTGACGGACGAATCCACGGCGTTCCTGAGAGCCCGTGCGCTCGAATGGGGCGTGCGCGACATCGTGGTCGTCATCTCGGACGGCCTCTCGGCCGTCGCGGCGGAGGAACACGCCGTCGCCGTCGCCACGGGGCTGCGCGACGAGCTTGGCGACACGTTCTCGTTCTACCCCGTCGTCGTCGTGCCGTTCGGGCGGGTCAAGATCGCGGATGCGATCTCCGACGCGCTTGGCGCACGGATGGCGATCATCCTCCTCGGCGAACGGCCGGGTCTCGGCGCGAAGGATTCCCTCAGCGCCTACTTCACCTACGGGGCGCGCAACAGTTCCGTCGATTCGGACCGCAACTGCGTCTCCAACATCCGCCCCGCCGGCATGCCCGTCCCCTGGGCCGTGCGCAAGCTCGCCGTCCTCATGCGCGAGTCGTTTCACCGGAAGTTGAGCGGCACGGGCCTGAAGGACCGCTTGACGCTCGAAGATCTGCAGCGTATGATACCCCTTTCACAGGAAAGGCTACACGGCACATGATCCATCTCTACACAGGCGAGGGGAAGGGCAAGACGACAGCCGCCGTCGGGCTCGCCGTGCGGGCGCGCGGACATGGCTGGCGCGTTCTCTTCGCGCAGTTCCTCAAGGGCGGGCCGACGGGCGAATGCGCAAGTCTGCGCCAACTGGGCGTCGACGTGCTGCGTCTGCCGGCCCCATGCGGCTTCTGGTGGAACCTCGACGCGGCCGCACGGGCCCGCGTGGTCGCCGGACATGACGCGCTGCTGCGCGATGTTCTTTCCCGGCTGGACGGCGCACAGCCGCCCGGTCTCCTCGTGCTTGACGAGTTCACGTACGTCTACACAACGCCGATGGCCGATCCGGCGTTGTGCCGCGCGGTCCTGGAGGGTGCGCGGGAACGCGGCGTGGAGACGGTCCTGACGGGGCGCTGTCCGGAGGGGCTCGCCGCGTTGGCCGACTACGTTTCCGAGATCCGGTCCGTGCGCCATCCCTTCGAACGGGGCGTCCCCGCGCGGGCGGGCGTCGAGTTCTGACCTGCCTACTTCATGCTGGGAAGCACAATACCGCGGAGGATGATCTTCTGGCAGGCGAGGAAGACGAGGGCGGTGGGGATGGAGACGAGGACGAACCCCGCCATCACGCACCAGGGCTGGCCGCCCATCTGCTGGCTCATCTGGTACATCCACACGGCGAGCGTCCAGTTGGACTCCTCCTGGCAGACGAGGAAGGCCCATTCCCAGGAATTGTAGGCGGCGACGAAGCTGTTGAGCGCGTTCACCGCGAGGATGGGTGTCGTCATGGGGAGGGTGATCTTGCGGAAAACGGTCCATTCGGAGGCGCCGTCGATGGCGGCGGCCTCGTAGAGTTCGCGGGGGAGTGCGTCGAAGAAGCCCTTGAGGATGAAGATGCCCATGCCGCTCGCGACTGTCGGGAGGACGAGCGCGGCGAGGGTATTGAGGAGGCCGAGGTCGCGCACGAGCAGAAAACCGGGGATGGCCGTGACGGCGGCGGGGAAGGCCATCGTCGCGAGGAGGAAGAGGAGGATCTTCTCCGTGCCACGCAGGCGGAAGCGCGAGAGGGCGTAGGCGGCGAGCGGGTTGACGGTGAGGTGGGCGAGGACGGAGAGGAGGACGAGGAGGACCGTGTTGAAGAAGGCGCGCCCGCGCTGGAAGAGGTACTGGCCGACGAGGCGGTAGTTCACGCAGCAGCTGCGGAGGAAGTCACGCCGTCCGTGTTCGAGGAACTGGACGGCGAGGGCCGCCCGCAGGTCCGAGGTCGTCCGCTCGCGGAGCTGCCGGTCCTCCGGGGCGTCGCCGCGCGGGAGGAAGGGGAGCGTGCGGCAGACGTAGTCGCCGTCTGTGCGCATCCGCTCGCGGTAGGCGTCCTTGAATGCGCGCCACATCGCGTACTTGGGATCGTCGCGGGGAGGCTTCCAGGAGGCGTGGCCGAGGGGGATCTTCGATTCGGCGGTGAAGGAGACGTCGAAGAAGCTGCGGTAGCGGACGGGCCAGGTGCGGTTGATTTCGTCGAGGGTGGTCTGTGTGGCGACGAAAGGGGCGACATCGCGGGGATCGTAGGCGCATGTGGTGTAGTCGAGATCCCAGCTGAGGACCGTGCTGCAGAAACGCTCGGCCTTCGCCTTCCAGTCGAGGTAGACGGCCGCGTTCGTCCGGGCGGGGTCGAGGTGGCGCTGCGCGAAGGCGGCGACGCCGACGTGGTCGCGCGCGACGGAGAGCCAGCTGCCCCAGGCTTCGGGGGCGTCGGGATAGACCTCGCGCGGGAAGCGCGGGAAGTAGGTGGCGAGCGAACGCATGAAGCGGTCGTTTCGGTCCCAGAAGGCGCGGAGGACGGGTTCGTGGCGGTTGTAGTCGTAGGGCCCCGACAGGCTCGCGGAGAGCATGACGGCGAAGGGGTAGACCATCGTCAGCCCCCCGAGGGCCAGAAGTCCGTAGACAAGGGCGAGGAAGAACCGCCCCTTTGCCGTCTTCCGTTCGCTTGCGAGGAGGACGCCCATTACACGTACACCCTCTCGACGCGGTTGCCGAGGGAGCAGATGATTTCGTAGGCGTGCGTTCCCTTGAGGGCGCCCCAGTCGTCGGGGGTGATCTGGTGGGAGCCGGAACGGCCGAGACAGACGACCTCGTCGCCGGGGAGGACGGAGGGGACGCGGGAGACATCGACAGTGGTGTAGTCCATCGAGATGCGCCCGATGACGGGACAGGGCACACCCTGGATGAGGACGTGGCCCCGGTTCGTGAGGGCGAGCGGCAGGCCGTCCGCATAGCCGGCGGAAATCGTCGCGACGCGGGTGGTCCGGTTCAGGCACCAGGTGCGTCCGTAGCCGAGCGTCGTGCCCGGCGGGAGGTCGCGCACCTGGGCGACGCGGGTCTTGAGGGTCAGCACGGACTCGACCTGCAGGGCGCGCTTACCGTTCGGGTCGAAGGACCCGTGGAGGTTGATGCCGGTGCGCACCTGCGTGAAGGGAGGCTGCGCGGCACGCGGGAAGTTGTTGATCGCGTCCGATGCGGCGATGTGGACGACGCGGAAGGTGATGCCGCTCTTCGCCACGTCCGCGAGGATGGACGTGAAGAGGTCGATCTGCTCCTCGGTGAAGGTGCTGGACGGATCGTAGGCCATCGGACAATGCGAGAAGACGCCTTCGCAGTCGAGATGCGGAAGGCGCTTCACCTCGCGGATGACCCGCGGGGCGTCCGGCGCGAGGATGCCGAGGCGGCCCATGCCGGTATCGAGCTTGAAGTGGACCTTCGCCGTCGTCTTCAGTTTCTGCGCGGCGGCGCTGATGCGCTGCGCCGTGGGGAGATCCACAACCGGCAGGGTGACGCCCGCCTCGACCATCGGCTCGATTTCATCGGGGAGGACCGAGGAGAGGATCTGGACGGGCCTGGGCGCGGGGGCCGTCCGCTGGAGCGCGACGAGCTGCAGGGCCTCGAAGGGTTCGGCGACGCCGAACCCCGCGCAGTCCGTCTGCGCAAGCGCGGCGGCATACGGCTCCACGCCGAGGCCGTAGGCGTTCGCCTTCATGACGCACAGGACCCGCGCGGGCCTTACGGCGGCGGCAATCCTGTCGAAGTTCTTCCTGAGCGTGCCGAGGTTGATTTCGACCCAGACACGGCGTTTCAAGGTAGTGGAATTCATGGATATGGAGGGAACAGGGAGGTTTTGTCTACGCCACCGTGGGACGGATCGTCTGGCAGCCGATGGCGCCGAGGGCCTGGACAAGCCGTTCGTACTGGGCGTCGTCTTCGTAAATGCCGACGATGGCGCCGCCGGAACCGGCGAATTTGGCGGAGACGCCCGTGGAGCGGGCGGCCAGGACCATGTTGCGGTTGGCGGGGGCGACGTTGAAGATGCGGTCACGGAGGTCGAAGTTCGCATCGACGAGGGCGGGCAGCCTGTCGAGGCGTCCGGCGAGCAGTGCGTCGCGTCCCTGCTGGGCGATGTCCGCAAATTCACCCATGGCGGCGACGATGTCGGGTTTCTTCTCCTCGAAGAGCACGCGCAGCTTCTTGTGGTAGGTGCCGGAGACTTCGGCGCGCTGGGGGTCGTAGGCGATGTAGAGGTGCGGCAGAAGGGCGGGGTCGAGGCGTTCGTAGCGGCCGTGCCCGGAGGATTCGACGAGGGTCTTGTCGAAGTCCATGAAGACGCAACCCTCGTACATCTGGATCACACGGTCCTGGAGGCCGCACTGGATGCCCAGTTCATCCCGCTCCGCCTCCAGGCAGAGCGTGGGGGCGTCTTCGAGCGGAATCTGGACGCCGTAGAACTGCTGAAGCGCCTTGAGCATGGCCGTGCAGATGGCGGAGGAGCCGGAGAGCCCCACAAGGCGCGGGATGTTCGAGGTGTAGCGAACCGTGAAGTTGCGCGCGGGAAGGGCGATGCCCCGTTCGCGGCACCAGAGGAAGAAGAGCTTCGCGACGGCCTTCATGAGCCGGATGCCGCCGTAGTAGCCGAAGAGCTGGATGTCGCGCAGAAGGTCGTCCGGCGCGGCGAAGGTCGCATCGTCCACGTCGCTGGGGACGAAGCCGAGCTCGGGTGTCTCGTACATGACGATTTCGGCGGAGAAGTTCTGGAACGCGAACGAAATGGTCTTGCCGAAGTAGCCGTCGGAGGGGTTGCCGAGGAAACCGGCGCGGGCGAAGGATCGGGTTTTGATGAGCATGTTGGCCTCTGAGTTCCTGAATCGTATGTTGGGGTTCTAGATTTCAGGCTATAGTGTACCATTTCCTCGTTGAGTACGGGACCGTCTGGGTTGCAATTCGCCGGTTGCAATTCGCCGGTTGCGATTCGCCGGTTGCAATTCGCCTCAGATTTACGGGAGCCATGGATTCCTGTTGCACAGATGGGCGAATAGGGGAATGAATTCCGAGAAGATTTCTTACGCATTAAATTCTCATTGCATGTGATTCCGATATCTGGTAGACTTCTTGCCGTGGAACGGTTTAGTGAAAAGGACAAAGGAAGAAAAGCGCTCGGCGACGGCACGCTCGGTGACGGCACGCTCGTCGGAGGCACGCTCGTCGGAGGCACGTTGCGCCTGCGGGACGTCCCGCGCGCCGTCGCGGGCGCCGTGCGCGCGGACTTCGCCGCGTGGGTCGAGCGCAACTTCTTCAACCCGCGCGCGGGGCGGATCGGGGACGTCTCGTACACGCGCGCGGGCGAGCTGGACGATGCCGTCCCGGAATCCGGCCCACGCGCGGGACGCCGTGAGGCCCGGCGGCTCTGGTTCTCGGAGGCTTACGACCGCGCCCTCGTCGACCACGTGGAGCCCCTGCGCGCCGAGGAGGCGGACTTCCTCCTCCACCATCCTCACGTCGCCCTCCAGCTCATGCTCGGCGTCACCGACCTGCGCGGCCTCCGCTGCCTGCGGCGCGGCCTCACGCACGAGGTGGACCGCCTCCAGCGCCGCGCGTGCCGTGCGCGCTACTACGCGCGCGACAACGCCCGTCGGCGCGCCCTCG
>OIWU01000823.1_pt1 | contig 34995 bp, 28 predicted proteins | sample 1587711 | NCBI WGS metagenome assembly OIWU01 (sample SAMEA3888909, study PRJEB22519) | human gut metagenome | biome: human gut; feature: human-associated habitat; material: faeces | place: Denmark | collected 2010 | reverse complement strand
CTCCGCATGCTTACGTACCATTTCATCTCGCCGTCAAATCCAGTCAACCCCGAGATTTCTTGATAACTAGAGTGCAAAGATAAAGCGAAATTTTGAAATCACCAAATATTTTCGGAAATTTCTTCGTTATTTCTTTAAAATATCGGAATATAGCGGTTGGGAGACCGCTTTTGTTTAGAATTTTGGAAGAAATGATGTTTTTTTCGAAGCTATCTCGTTTTTTTGCAGTAACTTTGTGGGCAAAATAATTAAAAATGATGGCAATGGAGAAACAAGGAAAGATACTGATAGTGGATGACAATGAGGATGTTCTCTTGTCGCTCAATATGCTTTTGAAACCATACGTGGAGGGTATCAGAGTTATCAATACGCCTGAACGAATCATCGGAATGATGGATTCGTTCAGGCCTGATGTCATCATGCTCGATATGAACTTCCATCGGGATGCCATTAGTGGCGAAGAGGGGTATGAATGGCTGGAGAAGATTCTGGCGCATAACCCCAAGAGCGTGGTGTTGTTTATCACGGCTTACGTGGATACGGAGAAGGCGGTGAGGGCTATCAAGGCGGGAGCCATCGACTTTATTCCGAAACCATGGGATAGGAATAAACTGCTCGATACGGTGAAGAGTGCCGTGGAATTGAGCAGGGAAAGGTATCTGGATTCTTCTGATTCGCAGGAAAAGGAATCGGAGCTGAAACTGAATATGAATATGAATCAATGTTCAGATTCCAAGTTTATTGCATCTTCTGAAGAGGTGTTTGCGGGAATGATAGGCGAATGCTCTGCCATGAAGGAACTGAAAGCGCAGATGATGCGTGTGGCGGCTACGGATGCCAACGTATTGATTACTGGAGAGAATGGTACGGGAAAGGATGTGGTGGCACATGCCTTGCATCAGCTTTCGAGCAGGGCAAGGAAGCCGTTTGTAAATATCGACCTGGGGTGTATCCCTGAGAATCTTTTCGAGAGCGAACTTTTCGGATACGAGAAGGGGGCGTTTACGGATGCCAGGAATGCGAAGGAAGGACGAATTGAGACGGCGGATGGCGGTACTCTCTTTCTGGATGAGATTGGAAATCTGAACCTGCCGATGCAGCAGAAACTTCTGACGGTGATTGAGAAGCGGGAGACTCAGCGCATTGGTTCCAATAAGGTGAGCCGGGTAGATGTGAGGATTCTGGCGGCTACGAATGTCCCTCTGCGTGAGAAGGTGGGAGAAGGAACATTCCGGCAGGACCTCTTCTATCGGTTGAATACCATTGAACTGCATCTTCCGCCGCTGCGTGAACGTGGAGAGGATATCGTTCTGCTGGCAGAATATTTTCTGAAGATTTATTCTGGAAAATATAGTGTGGGTGATGTGGTGCTGGGAACATCTGCCAAGCAGAAACTTCTGAAACATATTTGGCCGGGGAATGTAAGAGAGCTGCAGCATTGCATCGAGAGGGCAATCGTATTAAGTGATAAGACGGAACTGGCTGCCGATGATATCAGATTGGAGGATTCTGTGGTGGCATTGGGCTCTTCTTCATCAGATTCTTCATCAAGTTCTTCTTCAGGTTCCATAAAGGTTGATTCGCTCAATCTTCAGACTTTGGAACGTGAAGCCATCAAGCGTGCCATCTCCTTGAGCAATGGAAATCTTACACAGGCCGCAGAGTTGTTGGGTATCACCCGTTTCGCCCTTTACAGGAAAATCGACAAACTCGGGGTTTAAAGCTTCGGAAATTTTTGAAACTATGTCAATCGTCAATAACTTATTCAATTATAAGAGCAATGAGCGGATGCGCCAACTGATTGAGGCTATCCGCACCCGTGACTTCTCGCTTCAGTATTCGTTGGATCATCTGAGGGGAGAAGAGCGGAATCTTGCAGAGCAGATTAATGAAGTGGTGAATGAATTTCGGGAAACCACTTTGCGACAGGAAGCGAAATACCAGTATTTCGGAACGATGCTCGATACCATCAATGCCTTTCTCATTGTGGCGGATGAACAGGGAAAGGTGCATTGGATGAATCGGGCTGCCGTGGATGGACTCTGCGGTTTTTCGATTCATCACTTGCACGACTTGCAGGTGCTGGATGGGACGCTTCCGGAAATGATGATGCAGCTGAAGCCGGGATTGCAGAAACTGGTACAATTGGAGACCAAGACCAACGAGGTTGCAGCTGGAAAGAAGGCTTTGGATGCCGGAAATCAGCATGCGGGGAAGGCTGACTTTGTATTGAGCGTGGTCAACTTCTTTAATAAGGGCTTTGCCTATCGCCTCTATACCTTGCAGAATGTGCAACCGGTGATTCAGAAGAATGAGACGGATGCGCAGCAGCAGCTGGTGAGGGTATTGACCCACGAAATTATGAACTCGCTAACTCCTATCATCTCTTTGGCTGATACGCTATGTGAAGGGGTGGAGCAGGATACGCTGGAGCATGATGATCTGCTGATGGCATTGCAAGCCATCAATCGAAGGAGCAATGGCTTGCTGCAGTTTGTAGAGAACTATCGAAAGTTGCAACGCATATCGAAACCTCAGTTTGAGAATGTAAGGATTGGTGATCTGGTGGCTGATTTACAGCATCTTTATCCGGATTCGATATTCCATTATGAGATAGAAAACGAAGACCAGAGGTTGCTGATGGATCGTTCGCAGATAGAGCAGGTGCTGATTAATCTGCTGAAGAATGCGCAGGAAGCCGTGGAGAATCGAGTGAATGATGAGGCTGCAGATCTTTCCGATGAGGCTGAATCTGCTCAAAATCAGATTCCTTATGTCCGTCTTACCACTCATCTTTCGAGCAACAAGCGCGATTTCATCATTTCCATTACTGATAATGGTAAGGGAATCCTTCCGGAGGTAATGGAGCGCATTTTTGTGCCGTTCTTTACTACCAAGACGAGCGGTTCGGGCATCGGGTTGAGTATCTGCAAGCAGATAGTAACCCTGCATGGTGGAACCATCACCGCCTCTTCGAAACCAGGCGATAAAACCACCTTTAGCGTGGTGCTTCCTGCCTGATAGAGACAGATACCTATTATATTGAGAATGTGCGCACCGTGCGAAATCGCACACGTTTCGTGCGGTTTCGCACGCTTTTTAATATCCGGAATTGCTTATCTTTCTGATAATCATATCTTTATCTTTGTGGCATGGCTTTTGTGTTAGTTTTTGCAAAAGTAATCATCATGAAGATAAAGAATTATATATTCATAGCATGGGCGCTTGCAGCCATGAATGTCCAGGCCGACACTTTGCAGCTCGACTTGGCGGCTACCATTGCGATGGCGCAGCGGCAGTCGCCATCGGTGCAGAGTGCCCGCAATACCTTTCTGTCTGCTTACTGGGCTTATCGGTATCATCAGGCCAACTATCTGCCTTCGCTTTCCCTCTCATCTTCACCTTATATTAATAAGGAGGTGAACAAGATAACCCAGTCGGATGGTACGGCCCTCTTTCTGAAGCAAGATCAGTTGAGTGCCGACCTTACTCTGAAAATCAACCAGAATATCTCCCTGACGGGTGGTAGCCTTTTTGTGAAGAGTTCGCTCAACCGCTTGGATGAGTTGCACAACAAGATAACAGCCTATAGTAGTCAACCCTTTATTGTGGGTTATGAGCAGAGTCTTTTTGGCTATAACTCGCTGAAATGGAATCGACGGATAGAACCAATCCGGTTCCGGGAATCCAAAAAGAGATATGCCGAAACGTTGGAGATTGTTTCGGCAAAAGCCTGTGAACATTTCTTTGGTCTGGCTTCGGCGCAAGCAGAATGGGAGATGGCAAAACAAAACTTTGCTTCTGCTGATACGCTTTATCAGATGGCGAAGGGGCGATATAAGAATGGAACGATTTCGGAAAACGAGATGCTACAGCTGGAAATCAACCGTTTGAACGAGGAGACCAATGTGATGGATGCTCAGGTGGCACTGCGAGAGAAGATGCAGACCATCCGCTCGTTTCTGGGGTTGGAACAATCGCAGGACATCTGTCTGGTAATGCCGGAAGAGGTGCCTGCCTTTGAGGTTCCTTTGCAACGGGCGATAGATTGGGCTTTGCTGAACAGTCCGGATCCCGATTATTACCGTCGCATTCAGAAGGAGAGCGAAAGCCGGTTGGCGCAGGCTCGTGCCAATGCCGGATTGAAGGCAGAACTCTATATGCAGTTTGGACTCTCGCAGACGGGAGCAGATATCGGTGCCGCCTATCGCAGTCCGATGAGTCAGCAATCGGCAAGAATCACCATCGCCCTTCCGATATTGGATTGGGGACGGGGAAAGGGTAGGATAAGAGAAGCCAAATCGCAGCTGGCGCTTACCCAGACGCAGGTGGAGCAAGGCATGAGGGATTTCTACCAGAACGTAGAAAAACTGGTGTTGCAGTTTAACATGCAAGCCCGAAAGGTGCATGTGGCATCGCTTACCGACCAGCGTGCCGAGAAGCGGCATGTGGTGGCGCGCCGACTCTACATCATGGGCCGCAACTCGATACTCGACCTGAATGCAGCCATCAGCGAGAAAGATGCTGCCCGGCGCAATTACATCTCGACCATGCAGACCTATTGGAGTCTTTACTATACGCTCCGAAGTATGACGGGATTCGATTTCGAACACAATAAAGAACTGAAGGAAGAACTTCCTATAGAATAAAGAAATGAATAAAAACAGAACAATATGGATATAAAGAAACAACCGAAACCGTGGTATATCCGCTACCGATATCCTATCCTGTCGGGTGCAGCAGGCATCGCCATCCTGGTCTATGCCCTTTTCCTGATCGTTACTTCGGGCACCCGAAGGGTGGATATGGATAGCGTAGTGATAGCCGAAGTAAAGAAGGCTCCTTTCTGGGAGTATGTAGATGTAGAAGGACTGGTGTATCCCTTCAAGACCATCCAGGTGAATGCGATGGAGAATGGATTCGTGGAACGGGTGGTGGCAGAAGAAGGAGCCATGCTGCAGCAGGGCGATACCATCCTGGTGCTTCAGAATCCGGAACTCTATCATTCTATCGATGATGAGCAGGATGCATGGAGCAGTAAGCTTCGCAACTGTCAGGAACAGGAGATTGAGATGACGCAGAAGACCATCAACCTGCGCCAGCAAGCCTTGGATGCCCAGCATCAGATGGCGAGCTTGAAGAAATCGCTCAAGCAGAGCCGGGAGGAATATCGTATGGGCATCAAGAGTAAGACGGAACTGGAAGTGGCTGAGGAAGATTACGAATATCAGCGGCAGAAGGTGCTCTTGCAGATGCAAAACCTGAAGCATGATTCCGTATCTACCCGATTGAAGCGCGAGATGATTGCTGCCAACCGGATGGAAGCCAACAAGAAATTATTGAGAATGAAGGGTCGCACCCAGCAGTTGGTGGTTCGGGCTCCCGTAAGCGGACAACTGAGTTATTTGGGGGTAACCCAAGGTCAGCAGGTTTCGTCCGGGGCGAGCATCGGACAGATTAAGGTGATGAGCCAGTTTAAACTGCAGGTATCGCTGGCTGAGTATTACATCGACCGCGTTATCGCCGGACTTCCTGCCCATATCGAGTATGATGGTCATCAGTTTCCGCTTCGTGTATCGCGGGTGATTCCTGAGGTGAAGGACCATCAGTTTGTCTGCGAATTAACTTTCAGCGGCAAAACTCCCGCCAATATCCGATTGGGCAAGAGTTATCGGGTGCTGTTGGAATTGGGCAAGCCGGAGCAAGCCTTGGTGATTCCGAATGGCGATTTCTTCCAGACGACCAACGGATATTGGATATTCCGGGTATCTGGCGATGGAAAGAAGGCGCAGCGGGTGAATATCAATGTAGGCAGACAGAATCCGCAGCAATTCGAAATTACTTCCGGATTGAAGCCGGGCGACAAGGTTATCGTAAGCGGATATAACCAAATCGCCAGTGAAAAAGAGATAGATTTGAGATAGACTTTTATCTTGGATTATCAAAAATCATCATCCATCATAGATAATAAAATTCAATATTTCACGTAAATAAATTATATAAAGACTTAAAAATATGAACATGTTATTACACAACCTGAAGGTTGCCCTGCGCAACATTCTCAAGTACAAGGTGCAGACGCTGGGCAGCATCCTGTCGCTTGCCATCGGTATGGTGACGCTTGCCACGGTGCATTCGTTTCTGCAGAATTTCCGCATGGCTTCCATAAATCATGAACCTTATTATGACAGGGTTTATAACCTCCGGTTCGATTCCATCCAAAAACGTCAATCGGAAAATTCAATTCGTATCAATGGTGATATCGTAAGGGCGGTGAAGGCGAATGGGGGACCTCGTTGCATAGAGCAGGGACCTTACGCTTCCAATGGTATGCTTACAGGCGGCTGGGCTGAGTTTACCTTAAACGGCAAGACAAGGAGAAAGATGCAGTTGCATGCCGTTCCCCTTGACCGTCATTATCCCAACTTTGTAGGTATCCGTTCTGCCATTACGGGCGAAAAGATTAAGGTGCTGGGGCCTCATGATGCCATTATCAACGAAAAGCAGGCAAAGCAAATCTTTGGTGACAAGAATCCTGTGGGTGCAAGTATTCGTTTGAGTAAAGACTATGGAAATTATCAGTTGAGATTGGTGGATGTCTATCAAGACTTATCATTGACTGAGCAAAACAGTTCTGCTCTCTTTTACTCGCCATGGGAGTTGGAAGATATGGATTTAAATCAATTTTATGCTGTGGCTTTCTATGTGGTGTTGAAAGAGGGATGCACGCCACAACAGTTGAAAGCAGAGGTAAACAGCAGATTGAAACCATTGGGGTTGAAGGTAAGAACAGAAAAGCTGAAAGATCGGTTGAGCGAAGAGTATTCAAGCGTTGCTATTGCTCGTTCCATCACTTATCTGATAGGTTCGTTGATTCTGCTGGCTGCCATCATTGGTTTTCTGAGAATGCAGACGCAGCTGTTCTGGATGCGCAGACGTGAAATCTCGCTCCGTATTACCAATGGTGCCACACGCCTCCAACTCTTCTCCATGTTTGCTACCGAGGTGGTGGTGATTGTGCTGGTGGCTTATTTGGTGGCAGTATTGATGGGGGCCTGGATTTGTGATTATCTGGCAAGGCCTCAGTTTGCAGAAATCACCTCTGAGTTAGGAACCATCAGTCATCTGTATCTCTATAGTCTGGTGATTGGGCTGGTGGTTATGATGCTATGTCTCGCCATCATCTGGATTGTGCTGAGTCGCATTTGTAAGCGTACGCAAGCACTCGAATCAGGAATGAGAAGAAGCCATAACCATTGGTTCCGCAATACGATGCTGGGTGTGCAGGTGATGATCAGTATGTTCTTTCTGGGTGTTACTTTCTGCCTCCTGTGCTGGGTGGGCAAGATGGCAGATTTCAACCATATTCCTGATGACGAGTGTGCATACAAGCAGAGTCTGTATCTGCAGACAAATGCGGCAGAAAATGTCCAGCGCCTCAGAGACAAGCTCATCCATTTACCGCAGGTAGAACGATGGATTCCTTATAGCTGGGGATTTTGGAAAGTTAACGAGCTGGCAGAGAATGAGGAGTTCAGTAAGGCTGTTTGGAAAGATGATCTTTTTGTTAGCTATAGTAATGTGACGAATTATAGAATTCAGATGACATCAGATACCTCCTATCTCGATTTCTTCAAGATCAAGGTGAATTGGAAGCCGAAGGCAAACCGGAAGAAATGTATCCTGGTAAATGAGGAGTTGTATAAGCTTATGCGTCAATATCATGTTGCTCCTAATGATATATTGACCGTAGATGAGATGGATTCCTATCAGATAGCCGGAACGTTCCAGTCGGTACCTTATGAAGGGAGTATGAAAACTGATATATACTCATTCATAGTCATTGACCCCAAAGAGGCTTATGGTGCCACACATTATATTCTTGTGGCAAAGCCGGGTGAATATAAGGAGATGCAGGTTGCCGTAGATAGAACGATACAGAAATTGGAGCCTGCGGTGGTAAAACCGATGTCATCCAATCTGCGTTACTATATGGCGAGGGAAATGTTTGCGTTGGAAATACTGCAAAATATTGCGTGGATCCTGGCTATCGTGAGTCTGGCTATCTGCCTGATAAGCATCTTCAGTACGGTGATGCTTGATACACAGACCCGCAAGAAGGAGGTGGCTATCCGTAAGGTGAACGGTGCCCTGACAAGGGATATTACCAAACTCTTCGGACGAACCTATCTGGTGATCACGCTCATCGCCATGGTGTTTGCGGTGGTAGCCATGTTGCTGTTCCATATCGTTCTGAGTAAGATGTTCGATATGGTAGAAATCAATCCTGTCTTCCCTATCATCCTGAGTATAGTGATAGTGATAGGCTTCATTGCTGCTATCATCGCCTGCCAGGTACGCAAGATTATGAAGGTGGATCCTTCGGAGATTCTGGCTAAGGAATAGAATGCGTCATTTGAAAGTATAAAAGTATAATACGAATTTAAAGAAACGATAAAGATTATGATTCAATTAAATAATATCAAGAAAGTATTTCAGACAGAGGAAGTGGAGACTTGGGCTTTGCGTAATATCAGTTTGCAGGTGAAGGAAGGCGAGTTTGTTGCCATCATGGGACCTTCGGGATGTGGTAAATCCACATTACTTAATATAATAGGTTTGCTCAACAATCCTACAAGCGGCAGCTATCTGCTCGACGGCAAGGATGTAAGCACGCTGAAGGAGAGCGAGCGTACCCTGATAAGAAGGGGTATGATAGGTTTTGTGTTCCAGAGTTTCAACCTGATTGATGAGTTGAATGTGGTAGAGAATATCGAGTTGCCGCTTCTGTATATGGGAGTTTCGGGAAAGGAGCGCCGTAAGCGTGCCGAGGATGTGATGGAGCGCGTGGCGATATCCCATCGTGCCAAGCATTTCCCGTCGCAGCTTTCGGGTGGTCAGCAGCAGCGCACCGCTATCGCCCGTGCCATCCTGCCGCATCCTAAGCTGATACTTGCCGATGAGCCTACGGGAAATCTGGATTCCAAGAATGGCAAGGAGGTGATGGAACTGCTTTCTGAACTGCACAAGGAGGGCACCACCATCGTGATGGTAACCCACTCGCTGCATGATGCCAATTATGCCGATAGAATCATCAATATGTTTGATGGTGAGATTGTGAATCAGGTGGAGATGTAGGAATTTATGATATGAAAATCGCCCGATAGCATATTCTTTGATGCTATCGGGCGATTATGTCTATATCTCTTCATCGATAAATCGGATGATTTCATCCTGCTGGTCGGGATGATACCAGTGGATTTCAGTATCTCGCTTAAACCAGGTGAGCTGCTTGCGCATGTATTCACGGCTATGCGACTGTATCTGGCGGATGGCTTCATCCTTATCTATCTCTTCATCGAAATAGGCAAACATCTCCTTGTAGCCCACGGTTCTCAAGGCAGTGAGACCCTTGTGTGGATATACGCTGCGGGCTTCTGCCTCCAGGCCTTCCTCCATCATCATCAGCACACGCTGGTTGATTCGGTCGTACAGTTCGGCACGGTCGCGGTTCAGGCCTATCTTGATGATGCGGAAAGGACGCTGCTTCTTTTCGGCTACTCGGAAAGAAGTGTAGGTCTTGCCGGTCTGGTGACAGATTTCCAGGGCATGCACCACGCGGCGGGGATTCTTCTTATCTACTATCGCCCAATGCTCCGGGTCCATCTTGTGGAGTTCTTCTACCAGCGCTTCCAAGCCTTCGTCTTCCAGGCGCTGTTTCATCCAGGTACGGATGTCATCCCGCACGGTAGGAATATCGTCGATACCCTTGCATACGGCATCGATATACATCATGCTGCCGCCTGTAAGCAGCGCCACATCGTGATTCTTGAAGATTTCTTCTTCCAGGAGGTTCATCACATCGGCCTCGTATTGGGCTGCGCTGTAATAATCTTCGATGTGGTGGTTTCCTACGAAATAATGCTTCACCCGCTGCTGCTGTTCGGCAGTAGGGGCTGCGGTTCCGATAGGGAGTTCGGCGAAAATCTGGCGGGAGTCGGCATTGATGATAGGTATAGCGAGATGCTCTGCCAGAGAAAGACAGAGCTCGGTCTTACCTACACCGGTAGGACCGAGCACTACAATTAAAGTTTTCATTATCGGATGATGCCTCGCTGAGAACTCTCTACGAAGTCGATGATGTACTGGATTTCCTTAGTCACCTCAAGGTTCTTCTTGATTTCCTCGATACCTTCCTTCAGGATACCCTTGCTGTAGAGCAGGCGATAAGCCTCGTGGATGTTCTGGATGGTCTCGTTGCTGAAACCACGGCGACGCAAACCGATGAGGTTGATGCTGCAATAGCGGGTAGGCTCCTTGCCGGCAATGATATAAGGAGGAATATCCTGAGAGAAACGGCAACCGCCCTGGATCATCACGTAGCCTGCGATGTGGCAGAACTGATGAACGAGAACGTTGGCACTGACGATGGCGTTGTCATCTACAACCACCTCGCCAGCAAACTTGGTTGAGTTACCGATAATCAGGCCGCTGCCCAGCTCGCAGTCGTGAGCCACGTGAACAGTCTCCATCAGGAGGTTGTTGTTGCCTACCACGGTCTTGCCCTTAGAGGCAGTACCACGAGAGATAGTAACGTTCTCACGGATGCTGTTGTTGTCGCCCACCTCGCAGGTTGTCACCTCGCCCTTGAACTTCAAGTCCTGAGGCTTTGTAGAGATGCTGGCACCTGGGAAGAATTCATTATTGTTGCCGATACGAGCGCCCACGTGGATGGTAACGCTGTTCTGCAATACGTTGTTATCGCCCAAAACGGTGTCCTTGTCGATATAGCAGAAAGGACCGATAATGTTGTTGTCACCGAGTTTTGCCTCTGGATGAACAAACGCTAATGGACTAATCTGATTCATATTTCTATCTTATTATTACTTGTTCTTAACAATCTGTGCTGTGAAAGTAGCCTCTGCCACCACCTGGTCGCCTACGAACATGTAGCCCTTCATAGAGCTGATGCCATGGCGTACTGGTGCGAGCAACTCCACACGGAAGAGGAGGGTATCGCCCGGAACCACCTTCTTGCGGAACTTCACGTCGTCGAGCTTCATGAAGTAAGTGCTCCAGCGCTCAGGCTCTTCCAGCTGGTTCAATACGAGCAGACCGCCACACTGTGCCATCGCCTCTACCTGGAGAACGCCTGGCATTACTGGCTCCTCTGGGAAGTGACCGGTGAAGAATGGCTCGTTGCTGGTTACGTTCTTGACGCCCACGATGCTGGTAGGACCCATAGCGATGACCTTATCAACCAACTGCATTGGGTAGCGATGAGGCAGGAGCTGGCGGATGCGGATATTATCCATGATTGGCTCCTCGTTTGGATCGTAGATTGGAGCCTGGATTTCGTGCTTGCGGATCTCCTTGCGCATGAGACGGGCAAACTTGTTGTTCACGGTGTGGCCAGGACGGGTAGCGATGATGCGACCCTTGATAGGCTTACCGATGAGTGCCATATCGCCGATGATGTCGAGCAGCTTATGGCGAGTACACTCGTTCTCCCACTGCAAAGGACGGTGCTGGATGTAACCCAACTTGTTGGCATCCATGTGAGGCACCTTGAGATGGTCGGCGAGCTGATCGAGCTGAGCCTGCTCTACCTGGCGCTCGTAGATAACGATGGCATTGTCCAAGTCACCACCCTTGATAAGGTTAGCCTGGAGCAATGGCATGATATCGCGAACGAATACGAAGGTACGTGCAGAAGCAATCTCGTCAACATAGGTCTCCATCTTGTCGAGGGTGGCAAACTGGCTGTTGATGAACTTGCTCTCGAAGGAACACATCGCCGTGATGCTGAACTCCTCGTCTGGAAGAATGGTGATGACAGAACCGTTGTCGTCCTTCACCTCAATCTTATGACGGATGATATAGTAGTCCTTCTCTGCATTCTGCTCCTGGATGCCCACGCTCTGAATCTTCTCTACATACATGGATGCAGAGCCGTCGAGGATAGGGAACTCAGGACCATTTACCTGGATGAAACAGTTGTCGATGCCGAGGGCATAGAGTGCTGACATACCGTGCTCGATGGTAGAGATGCGGATATCGCCTTTACCGAGTACGGTGCCACGCTGGGTTTCAACGACGTTCTCAGCCACAGCCTGGATGATAGGCTCGCCTTCGAGGTCGATGCGCTGTATCTTATAACCGGTGTTCTCTGGTGCAGGATTGAAAGTCACGGTGAGGCTCAAGCCTGTGTGCAATCCCTTGCCGCAAAGAGAGAAGCTACCTTTCAGTGTCTTCTGTTTTGACATAATTATATATAGTTTTATTTATTTTTCTTTAATTCTTCAATCTGCTTCTTCAGGTCGTTGAGTTCCTTGTACATGTCAGGCAGGCGACGGAAGATGGCCTGTGACTTGAAGTAAGCACGCTGCTCCATAGGAGGAGTACCGATGAGCTGCTGGCCGCTCTTGAGGCTGCCTGGCACACCGCTCTGTGCTCCGAGGAACACCTTGTCGCCGATGGTGATGTGACCGGCGATACCTACCTGTCCGCCAAACATACACCATTCGCCTACCTTGGTACTGCCGGCTACACCCACCTGTGCAGACATCACGGTGTTGGCACCGATGTCGGTGTTGTGGGCAATCTGAACCATATTGTCGAGTTTCACGCCCTTGCGAACATAGGTAGAACCCATGGTAGAGCGGTCAACGCAAGTGTTGGCACCAATCTCCACATCATCCTCGATGGTTACGATACCGATCTGAGGAATCTTGTCATATCCATCAGGTCCTGGAGCGAAGCCGAAGCCATCAGCACCGATGACGCAACCTGCATGGAGAGTCACGTTATCGCCGAGCTTACAGCCGTGATAAATGGTTACGTGAGGGTAGATGAGGGCATTCTTGCCGATCTTCACACCCTCACCGATGTAAGCGTGAGGATAAATCTGGCTACCTTCGCCCACCTCTGCGCCATCGCTGATATAGGCGAAAGCACCGATATAGACGTTCTCAGCCACCTTAGCCTTTGGAGAAACGAAAGCCAATGGGTCGATGCCCGTCTTCTTAGGTTTCATTGATTCATACATCTGGAGCAACTTTGCCACGCACTCGTATGCATTCTTCACACGAATGAGGGTGGTAGAAACAGGACGATCCAATTCCACGTTCTCGTCGATGAGTACGATGCTCGACTTTGTGTCGTACACGAAGTGAGTATATTTAGGGTTTGAAAGGAACGAGATAGCGCCTTCCTTGCCTTCTTCGATTTTAGCGAAGGTGTTGACTGTTGCGTTCTCATCACCTTCCACACGGCCCTGAACGAACTGGGCTATTTGCGCTGCGGTAAATTCCATATTTATCAATCTTCTAGTTTGTTTTACTTAGGGTCTCCTTGCAAGATTCTCTTTTAGGAAACACATTTTGTTTGCAAAAATAACAAAATAAATTTAGAATCTTGTCATTCTTTCGTAATATTTTGCTTTTTTCGCCAACAAATAGGTATTTTTAAGGCGCAAAGCCTCTTTTTCAAGATACTTTGCGCCAAAATAAAGCTTTTGCCCTTTCAGGGCGTTTGTTCTTTCCCATATAACCCAGGGCGATGCCCTGGGCTAGGAGCTTTTGCCCTTTCAGGGCGTACAAGCCAGCGGTATTACCCGAAACGAGCATTTCCTCGCTGTTGCTGCTTCTGCCTCTTCAGGGCGTGCTGACAACTTATAACTTGGCAAGCTCGGCTGCCATTTGCTCCTGCAATTCCTTTGCCTTCTGACCTGCTACCTCGGCGAAGTCATCGCCGTTGCTAGCGTAGATGATGCCGCGAGATGAATTGACGAGCAGACCGCAATCCTTGATGATGCCATACTTGCAAACCTCCTGGAGGCTACCACCCTGGGCACCTACACCTGGTACGAGGAGGAAGTGGTTAGGAGCTACCTTGCGGATGTCCTCGAACATCTGACCCTGAGTAGCACCTACTACGTACATCATGTTCTCATCGTTGCCCCATTCCTGGCTCTTCTTCAGAACCTTCTCGAAAAGGCGCTCGCCTTCCTTATCCTCTGTGAGCTGGAAGTCGTGGCTACCCTTGTTGCTGGTCAAAGCCAGGAGGATGACCCACTTGCCTTCATACTCGAGGAATGGCTTGACAGAATCCTCGCCCATGTAAGGAGCTACGGTTACTGAATCGAGATTATACTCCTCGAAGAAAGTCTGGGCATACATCTTGGATGTGTTGCCGATATCGCCACGCTTGGCATCAGCGATGATGAAGTGGTTTGGATAGTGGCTCTTGAGATACTTGATGGTGTTCTCGAAGGCAATCATGCCGTCGATGCCACGGCTCTCGTAGAAAGCCAGGTTTGGCTTGTAAGCCACGCAGTAAGGAGCGGTGGCGTCGATGATAGCCTGGTTGAACTTAAACATCATCTCGGCTTCTGCGCCTTGGATTTCCTCACTCTCTGTGATGCACTTTGGCAACTTATTGATATCTGTATCAAGACCTACGCACAAGAAACTCTTCTTGGCGAAAATCTGCTCTACAAGTTCTTTTCTGTTCATTTCTTTTTAAGTTATTTGAATTCCATATGTTTGCTCCACACTTGAATTTCATATGTTTGCTTCACACTTGAATTTCAGCTGTTTGCTCCACACGCCCTGAAAGGGCTGAAGCCCCTAGCCCAGGGCAACACCCTGGGTAGTCATGGCATCAAGCCTGTCGCCCTGTAAGGGCAAAAGCTTTAAAACTGCGGAGCCACATACGAAACCTCGGTAAGGGTTTTACAATTCTGTTTCTTTCAGTTTCTCTGCGTTCTCAGCCACGGTCAAGGCATCAATCATATCCTGGATGTTACCAGCCAGGAAACCATTGAGGTCGTGGGTGGTGTAACCGATACGGTGGTCGGTAACACGGCCCTGTGGGAAGTTGTAGGTACGAATCTTCGCACTACGGTCACCGGTAGAGACGAGGCTCTTACGGCGGCTGGCGATATCGTCAACATACTTCTGATGCTCACGGTCGTGGATGAAGGTATAGAGGCGGCTCAAGGCACGCTCCTTGTTCTTTGGCTGGTCCCGGGTCTCGGTACACTCGATGAGGATTTCCTCTACCTCGCCTGTGTTAGGGTTCTTCCAAGGATAGCGGAGACGAACTCCAGACTCCACCTTGTTCACGTTCTGACCACCGGCACCTGAGCTTCGGAAGGTATCCCACTTGATATCGCCTTCGTTGATGTTCACCTCAAACTTGTCTGCCTCTGGCAATACAGCCACGGTTGCGGCTGAGGTATGCATACGGCCCTGAGTCTCAGTAGCAGGCACACGCTGAACACGGTGAACACCAGACTCGTACTTCAATGTACCGTAAACATCTGTTCCGCTTACGGCGAAGTCGATTTCCTTGTATCCACCTACTGCACCTTCAGAGACAGATGTCACGCTGATGGTCCATCCCTTAGACTCGCAATATTTCTTATACATAGAGAAGAGGTCACCGGCGAATAGGGCAGCCTCGTCGCCACCGGCACCGCCACGGATCTCCATCTGTACATTCTTGGCATCCTCTGGATCCTTAGGAACCAGGGCAATCTTGATTTCTTCTTCGAGCTTAGGCTGCAGAGCCTCGTTCTCGTTGAGTTCCTCGCGCGCCATCTCCTTCATTTCTGGGTCGCTTTCGTTGGCGAGGATATCCTTAGCCTCCTTGATGCTGTTCAGACAGTTGATGTATCGCTTGCGTGCGTCCATAATGTCGCCAAGGTCTTTCCACTCCTTGGTGAGCTTCACGTAGCGTGGCTGGTCGGCGATGACATCAGGGTCGGTAATGAGGGTGCTTACTTCCTCGTATCGGCTCTCTAAGCCTTCTAGCTTCTGTAATATGTTGTTATTATCCATTAATTTTAATTCTATTTTTAGTATTCGAATGTTCCGAATTCGCTCTTGATGGTCAGGCTGCGCTTGCCTTCTTCGATGTGACCTACAATCTGGGCATCGATGTTGAAGCTCTTGCTGATGGCGATAACCTTCTCGGCTACCTCTGGGCGAACATAGATTTCCATGCGGTGACCCATGTTGAATACCTGGTACATCTCCTTCCAGTCGGTCTCAGAGCAGTCGTGGATTGCCTTGAAGAGTGGAGGTACTGGGAACATGTTGTCCTTCACTACCTTGCAGTTTTCTCCTACGAAGTGCAGAACCTTGGTCTGGGCACCACCTGTGCAGTGAACCATACCGTGAACCTCTGGGCGAAGCTCATCCAGGAGCTTCTTGATTACTGGGGCATAGGTACGGGTAGGAGAGAGTACCAGCTCTCCGGCGTTGATAGGAGAACCCTCAACCTCGTCGGTCAACTTATACTTGCCGCTGTAAACCAACTCTTCTGGCACTGCGTGGTCGTAGCTCTCAGGATAGTTCTCAGCGAGATACTTGGCGAATACATCGTGGCGGGCAGAAGTCAAACCGTTGCTACCCATACCACCGTTGTACTTTTTCTCGTATGTAGCCTGACCTGTAGAAGAAAGACCTACGATAACATCGCCTGGGCGGATGTTGGCATTGTCGATTACGTCGCTGCGCTTCATGCGGCAGGTTACGGTAGAGTCAACGATGATGGTACGTACCAGGTCGCCCACATCGGCAGTCTCACCGCCTGTAGGATAGATGCCGATACCCATCTCGCGCATCTCGTGGAGCAGGTCGTCGGTACCGTTGATGATAGCCGAGATTACCTCGCCAGGGATGAGCATCTTGTTGCGGCCGATGGTAGAGCTGACGAGGATGTTATCTACTGCGCCCACGCAGAGCAGGTCGTCGGTATTCATCACGATAGCATCCTGAGCGATACCCTTCCATACAGAGAGGTCGCCAGTCTCCTTCCAGTACATGTATGCCAAGCTAGACTTGGTACCTGCACCGTCGGCGTGCATGATGTTACAATACTCTGGGTCACCTCCCAGGATATCAGGGATAATCTTACAGAAAGCCTGTGGGAAGATACCCTTGTCGATGTTCTTGATAGCGTTGTGAACATCTTCCTTTGCTGCGCTTACACCGCGCATCATGTATCTATTGTTACTCATATTCTTATTTTGAACTTTGATCTTTGAACTTTATGTTATGCTTATTTTTCTTCTTGCCAGAAATCCCATGATGCAAAAGCTTGCAGTAAGAGCATTTCCAAGCCATTCTTCACTGTGGCTCCGTGCTCTTTTCCCTTCTTCATGAAGAGGGTTTCATCGGGATTGTAGATGAGGTCGTAGAGCAGAGTGTGGGTGTCCATCGCCTCGTAAGGCAGTGGAGGGCACTCATCTACATGAGGATACATACCTACAGGAGTACAATTCACGATGACATTGTATTCCTTGATGACCTCAGGGGTGATTTTATCGTACTGGATAGTACCAGGACGTTCGTATCGACTCACGAAAACAGTCTCCAGTCCGAGCGATTTCAAGCCGTAGTTGATGGCTTTGGATGCACCGCCAGTACCGAGAATCAATGCCTTCTTGTGGAAAGACTCGATGAAAGGTTCGATGCTCTGGGTGAAACCGATGACATCACTGTTGTATCCCTTGAGGATAGTCTCGTCGCCTTTATGCTCCACTTTCACCACGTTGACAGCTCCGATGGCATTTGCCTCGGGGCTAACCTGATCAAGATAACTGATTACCTTCTCCTTGTAAGGGATGGTTACATTGAGGCCTTTTAACTCCGGATTAGAGTCGAGAATCTCGGTGAGATCCTCGATGGATGGAATCTCGAAGTTGATATATTGGGCGTCGATGCCCTCGTTCTCAAACTTCTCATTGAAGTAGCCTTTTGAGAACGAATGTCCTAGGGGATAACCTATGAGTCCATACTTGTCCATAATATCTTTGTTTTATTTTGTTGCGAAATAAAGGGTGCAGATGCCGAAGGTGAGTCTCTTGAACTCAGCCTTTTCGAATCCTGCCTTCTTGAATACCTCCATCATCGTTTCTCCCTGTGGGAATGCCTCGATGGTCTTGGTGAGATAGCTGTAGGCACTCTGGTCTTTCGATATCAGCTTGCCGTAGATAGGCAATACGGTATGCGAATAGATGTGGAACAGCTGCTTCATCGGGAAGCTGACCGGAGTGGTGAGTTCCACGATGCAGAGATGTCCTCCCTTCTTCAGTACTCGGCACATTTCGCGCAGTCCCTGGTCCAGGTTCTGGAAGTTGCGGATGCCGAAGGCGGCTGTTACCGCATCAAAGGTGTTGTCTTCGTATGAGAGGTGGAGGCAGTCTTCCTTGTCGAAGCGGATTACGTGGTCAAGTCCCAGCTGCTTCACTTTCTGTCTTCCTATCTCCATCATCCCCTGCGAGATATCTGCTCCCACGAGCTTGTCGGGATGCAGCATCTGTGCAGCAAGGATGGCGAAGTCGCCGGTGCCTGTGGCGATGTCGAGCATTTTCTTTGGAGAGAAGGGCGCAAGCCGCTTGATTGCCTTCTTGCGCCATCCCTTATCGATATCCCACGAGAGTCGGTGGTTCAGAGTATCGTAGGTAGGGGCGATGTTATCAAACATCTCCTCTACCAACTTTCCCTTTTCTCCTGTGCCCTCGTAGGGCTTAATCTGTTCTTGTTTATACATTATTTATATATTACTTACTTGTGTCGAGCAATATACCTTATTATATATTACTTGTGTGCAGCAAGCCACTCGCTTACGTTCTTCTCGATGCGGGCAGCGATGTCGCCTTCCTCAGCAGCCTTGTCGAACTTCTCGCCTGTGATGTGCTCGTACAGCTCGATGTAGCGGTCGGATACGCTCTCTGCATACTCGTCAGTAATCTCTGGCATAGTCTGACCAGGCTCGTTCATGAAGTTGTGCTCGATGAGCCACTGGCGAACGAACTCCTTAGAAAGCTGGCGCTGTGGCTCACCCTTCTCGAACTTCTCCTCGTAACCGTCAGCGTAGAAGTAGCGGCTAGAGTCTGGAGTGTGGATCTCGTCGATGAGATAAACCTTACCGTCGCGCTTGCCGAACTCGTACTTGGTATCAACGAGAATCAATCCCTGCTTGGCAGCGATTTCCTGACCACGGGCGAAGATGCGGCGTGTATAGTCCTCCATTACAGCGTAATCCTCTGCACTAACAATACCCTGTGCGATGATCTCTTCCTTAGATATGTTCATGTCGTGACCCTCGTCAGCCTTTGTAGTAGGGGTGATGATAGGCTCTGGGAAACGCTCGTTCTCGCGCATTCCGTCAGGCAACTTCACACCGCAGATCTCGCGGCATCCCTTCTGATAGTCACGCCATGCACTACCGGTGAGGATAGAACGGATGATCATCTCCACGCGGAAACCTTCGCACTTCAAACCTACTGTAACCATTGGGTCTGGAGTAGCCAACTTCCAGTTTGGACAGATATCTGTAGTTGTGTCCAGGAACTTAGCTGCAATCTGATTGAGCACCTGACCCTTGAATGGAATACCCTTTGGCAGAACAACATCGAATGCTGAGATTCTGTCGGTAGCGACCATCACGAGGATGTCGTCGTTAATGTCATACACATCACGTACTTTACCGTGGTAAACACTCTTCTGTCCATCGAAATGGAAATCTGTTTTTGTTAATGCTTTCATTTTATTTAATTTATAATTAATTTGTTTTTTGAGCTTCCCGTGCTTCCGCTCTCTCCTTGTCATACTTGTCGTATGCGTTGACGATGCGGGTTACGAGCTTGTGTCGCACAATATCCTTCTGCCCCAGTTTCACGACTCCTATTCCTTCTACTCCTTCCAGAATCTTGAGCGCCTCTTTCAGTCCGCTTCGCTGCTCGCGAGGCAAGTCTATCTGTGTCAGGTCGCCGGTGATGATCATCTTGGTGTTCATACCCATACGGGTGAGGAACATTCTGATCTGCTGTGAGGTTGTATTCTGCGCCTCGTCGAGAATGACGACGGCGTCGCTGAGGGTGCGTCCACGCATGAAGGCGAGTGGCGCAATCTGGATAATGTGCTTTTCCATCATGTCTTGCAACTTGACGGCAGGAATCATATCTTCCAACGCATCATAGAGCGGTTGCAGGTAAGGGTCTATTTTATCTTTCATGTCGCCCGGCAGGAATCCGAGCTTTTCTCCTGCTTCTACGGCAGGTCTTGAGAGGATGATTTTCTTGATAGCTTTCTCCTTGAGGGCTTTCACGGCAAGGGCGATGCTGAGGTAGGTCTTACCGGTTCCGGCAGGACCCACAGCAAATATCATATCGTTCTTTTCGTAAGCCTCGATGAGCTGCTGCTGGTTCTCGCTGCGGCTCTTGATAGGTCGGCCGCTGATGCTATATACCAGCACGCCTTTCACGGAGTCTGCTTTGGTCTGTTTGCCTTTCACAATATCAAGGATATCCTCTTCATTGAGCATGTTGTATTTAGCTAAGTGCTTGCGCATCAGCTCAATGTCTTCTTCTGCTTTCGCCATCTCCTCCTCGTCGCCGAGCACACGAATCACGTTGTCGCGTGCAACGATACGCAACTTAGGATACAGTGACTTAATCATCTGTAGGTTACCATTTCCTACGCCATAGAACATCACTGGATCTATATCTTCGAGTATAATATGTTTCTCTATCAAAATATTTATATTTCTTATTGGTTTGCAACCTTAATGTTCTAAATAATGTTATATAACGCTGCAAAATTACTACTTTTCTGTGAATTGAGCAAATATTTCAATACTTTTTGTTACCTTTGCAGGAAATTTTTAGTTATGAAGATTAGTAAGAATAGATATTTGCAAGGTTTTTTGGTTGTCGTGCTGCTGCTGGCACTGGTCCGTGTTATTTTTCCGAGTGTGGCTGAGCCTAGGTTGACGGCTCATTCTGATGGGAAAGACAGTACGGCAATCGATTCTTTAAGAGGAAATTTAATGGCTTCGGCTGGTGCTCAGAATGCCGTTTCCGGTGAGGCTTCTGATGCTTCTTCTGTGGCTGAGGATTTGAAGAAGGATGAATTGTCGGTAACTCCTGATACAGCCTCTGATGGCAGATTTTCGATATTTTTCGATAAGAATGGCAAGGAGGTGAAGCATCGCATTTTCTCGGTGCCTCATTTCGGAAATACCTTCCCTGATCAGCAGGATGTACAGATTGTAGCTGCCAGCAAGCATGGTGTGGCTCCGGTTCAGAACCGTGAGGAGGCTGAGCATAGCAAGGGCAAGCTGGTGTATGTGGGCAGCAATCCTTTCTTTTATGTGGATAAGTTGAACAACAGTATTCCTTATCTGGTGCCTAGGGCTTCGGTATTGTTGCAGGATATCGGTAGGGCATATTTTGATTCGCTGCAGATCAAGGGCATTCCTTTGCATAAAATCATCGTTACCAGCATCTTGCGTACCAAGGATGATGTGTCGAAACTGAGAACCCGAAACGGCAATGCTACCGAGAATTCGTGCCATCTCTATGGTACTACCTTCGATGTCTGCTACAACCGGTATAAGCAGATTCAGACGGAGAAGCAGCCTCGCCGCCAGGTGCAGAATGATACCCTGAAGTGGGTTTTCAGCGAGGTGTTGAGGGATTTCCGTGAGAAGAACCGCTGTTATATCAAATACGAGGTAAAACAGGGTTGCTTCCACATTACCGTGAGATAAATTACTGAAGTTTCGCATGTGGTTCAAGTACGGGCTGAAGGCCCAAAAGCTCCTAGCCCAGGGCATCGCCCTGGGTATAATGGCAATCAGCAAGGCGCCCTGTAAGGGCAAAAGCTTTAAAAACAGCATAATAAAGCTTTTGCCCTTACAGGGCGATTTCTTTAAAACCAACAATCCCCAGGGTGTTGCCCTGGGCTAGGAGCTTCTGCCCTTTCAGGGCGTATGGGGCAACCTTTTCTGAGTTTAGACAGAATTTTCTGCAGGTTAATTTTAGCTCTTTTCCTGAATCTTCTGCAGGTCGGCTTCTTCGCCTACCAGCCAGATGATGTCGCCCTTTTCGAAAACGCGGGAAGGGAGAATGTGGGTGAGGTTCTCCTGACCCTCTTCCAATCCTACAACCATACAGTTGTACTTATTGCGGATTCCGCTCTCTTCCAGCGTCTTTCCCAGAAATTCGCTGCCGCCGCTGATGATGAGCTGGCGGAGCTTCATCTCCCGCTTCTCTATCTCCAGGTCTTCCGGGGCTAGCTCGGTGGTGAGCGCCTGGGCAAACTTGTGTACCTGGTCGTCGTTACCGATGATCTGAAGCTTGTCGCCAGGGAATATCATGGTGTCGCCATTCGGGATGTTCAGGCGCTGTGAGCCCCTTCGGATGCTGCTCATATCGATGCCGAAACGCTGGCGGAGGTGCAGTTCCTTCAGTGATTTGCCACACCAGATGCTGTCTTCCGGTACCTCGATTTCACTGATATGGATATCTCTATCCAGCAGATGACCCTCGTAGAGCGGGCGCTTTTCGCCGTTCACCTGTGCGGCAATATCGCGCGAACGCAGGTTGTGCAGGAAGAGGCGCTCCATCACGATGCTTCGTTTCTTGATGCGGCGCGAACCCAACATCAGCAGTACAATCACGGCTCCGATGCATACCATCAGTGCATTGGTGAATCGGGACAGATAGTTGATGATATAGAAGATGAAGCCCAGGGCAATGACGTATCTCACGAATATCGTGAAGAGCAGCGGAATGCGGTTGATGCTGCTCTCCACCCACAGTCGCTTCCATTCCGGGCTGTGATTCTTCTTCATCACGATGGCTCGCAGGAAAGGCGATATGAGTACGATGGTGAGCAGACCCGTGATGGCGTTGGCATACCAGTGGAGGTTCCAGCCTGGCAGCATATTGCGCATCAGAGGCAGGACGAAGGTGAACATCATCGCTATCGCCGCAGCCGAAAGAATGGAGTATGCCACGGTATTGATGACCATCTGCCGAATCAGCGATTTCCACTTACTCTGCTGTTGGGTAGAGGGGCGGCTCATCGCAAAATGGTTCAGGATATTGATGAATTTGCTAGGCAGATGCTTCTCCATCAGCTGATAGGAAGGCTGCGCCAGTCGGATCATGTAAGGGGTGAGGAAGGTGGTGATGACTGAAACTGCCACCACTACCGGATAGAGGAAGTTGCTGATAACTCCCAGCGACAATCCCAGTGAGGCGATGATGAAGGAGAACTCGCCAATCTGCGCCATCGAGAATCCGCAGCGCATCGCCGACTTCAATGATTCGCCGCCCAGCATGAATCCGAAGGTTCCCAATGTTGCCTGTCCTATCAGAATGGCTGCCACGAGCGCGAGGATAGGAACGGCATATTCTACCAGAATGTTGGGATCTACCAGCATACCTACCGATACGAAGAAGATGGCTCCGAAGAGATTCTTTACCGGTTCTACCAGCTTGATAATCTTCTCAGCCTCAATGGTTTCTGCCAGGATGCTACCCATGACGAAGGCTCCGAAAGCGCTTGAAAAACCTACCTTGGTAGATAATACCGCCATGCCGCAGCACAGTCCCAGGGAAACGATGAGCAGGGTTTCGCCATTGATGAACTTCCTGACTGAGCGCAGGAAGAGCGGGATGGCAAAGATGCCCACGATAAACCATAATACCAGGAAGAAGCCAATCCTCAGTACCGATGTGAACATCTGTTCGCCATCCGGATTGTTGCCTCCGGCGATGGCGGAAAGCATCACCATCATCACGATGGCGAGGATGTCTTCCAGAATGAGCACGCTCATCACCATGGAGGCAAACTTCTGCTGCCGCAGTCCCATATCGTCGAAAGCCTTATATATAATGGTGGTGGAACTCATGGCGAGCATACCACCCAGGAAGATGCAGTCCATCCTGCCCCAGCCGAAGCTGTGCCCCACGCTGATGCCCAGCAGCATCATGGAAAAGACGATGACGATGCAGGCGATGATGGGCGAGGCTCCCATCTTCACGATTTTCTTGAAGGAGAAATCGAGACCGAGCGAGAAGAGGGTGAAGATGACACCGATGTCTGCCCAGGTCTGGATATCCGTCTCGTCCATCACCGACATGGTATATGGCATGTGGGGCGACACGAGGAAGCCCGCCACGATGTAACCCAGCACCAGGGGCTGCTTGAGCCGCTTGAAGATGAGGGTAACAATGCCAGCCACCATCAGGATGAGGGCGAGGTCTTTTACTAAATAGGGAATTTCTGCCATATTTTTCTTTTTATGAAAATGATAATCTCTCTAAAAAATAGTCAGTTTATGAAAATGGGGAATTTAGATTTCTCCTAAATTCCCCATATATATTAGTCGTTATACTCTTCTGTGATTTCCGCAATCTTCACGATGGTATCCACTACCTTCTGCATCACCTGTACGCTCACGAATTCGTGAGGACCATGGAAGTTGACGCCACCGGCAAAGATGTTTGGACAAGGAAGACCCTTGAAGCTGAGCTGTGCACCATCTGTACCGCCACGGATAGGCTCTACGCGAGGTGGAACGCCGCTCTCCTGCATGGCACGGAGCACGATGTCGATGACATGCATATTTGGATCAATCTTCTCCTTCATGTTGTAGTACTGGTCGTAGATTTCTGCCGTAACAGTTCCCTCGCCGTACTTCTCGTTCATCTTCTTGACGCAGTCTTCGATGAAATCCTTGCGAGCCTCAAACTTCTGTCGGTCGTGGTCGCGGATGATGTAGCTGAGCTTGGCCTCCTCGCAGCGGCTTTCGATGCCGAGCAGGTGGTAGAAGCCCTGGTAACCTTCGGTCTGTTCAGGTGTTTCTGCCTCAGGAATCATATTCTGGAACTCTACAGCCAGTCGGCTTGCGTTGATCATCTTGCCCTTGGCATAGCCTGTATGCACGCTCACGCCCTTGATGTGGATCTTGGCTGCAGCAGCATTGAAGTTCTCGTATTCCAGGTCGCCCAGGTCGCTGCCGTCGATGGTGTATGCCCAGTCGCAGCCGAACTTCTCTACATCGAAGTGATGGGCGCCCATGCCGATTTCCTCGTCTGGATTGAAAGCCACACGGATGTCTCCGTGCTTGATTTCCTTATGGTCGCGGAGGTAGCACATTGCCTGTACGATTTCAGCGATGCCCGCCTTGTCGTCTGCACCGAGCAGGGTAGTTCCATCAGTTACGATGATGTCCTCGCCCTTGTGCGCCTTGAGTTCTGGGAATTTTTCTACGCTGGAGATGATGCCCGGACTGAGTTCGATATCCTCGCCGTCGTAATTCTCGATGACGCGGGCCTTGATGTCTTTTCCGCTGGCATCAGGACTGGTGTCCATGTGAGAGATGAAGCCGATGGTAGGAGTCTTTTTCTTGGTATTGCCCTTCAGGGTGGCGTAGATGTAGCCCATATCGTCCATCTCTACGTCGCTCAGACCTTCTTCCTCCAGTTCGTGCTTCAGGTACTTGGCAAATTCCAACTGTTTTGCCGTGCTTGGCACACTTTCAGAGTCTTCGCTCGACTGTGTGTCGAATTTTGTATAGTTAATGAAACGTTCTACTAAATCCATGTTCTTAAATTAAATTTTAATGTAGTAGTGATCTCGGTGGGACTCAAACCCACGACCTTCAGAACCGGAATCTGACGCTCTATTCAACTAAGCTACGAGACCAGAATTGGTGATTTACCGGCAAACGCCGCCTACCCCTTGGGAGTAATTGACTGCAAAAGTACATTTTTTATTTCGAATAACCAAATATTTGGCTCATTTTTTTTCTATATATATAATGTATAGGGAGAAAATGCGGTGAATTTCTCTACAAAATGATACTTAAAATCTAAAAAATGCTATCATTTTGCGAAATATTTTCGAAAAACGCTTGCAGATTAATAATAAATTTGTATCTTTGCAGCGTGAAAGTAAGATAAACAGTAAAATAAGAAACTATAAACGATATATAATAGATAAAATGAGTAATCTGATAAAACCCGAAGGGTATGAGGCGCTGCTGGATATGCGCCAGACCGAAATGGGTATCAAAATGATAAAAGAGTTCTTCCAGCAGAACCTATCTACAGAGTTGCGCTTGCGCCGTGTCACCGCCCCTCTCTTCGTATTGAAGGGTTTGGGTATCAATGATGACCTGAATGGAGTGGAGCGCCCTGTAACTTTCCCTATCAAGGATTTGGGTGATGCAAAGGCTGAGGTGGTTCACTCTCTGGCTAAATGGAAGCGCTTGACCTTGGCAGAATATGAGATAGAGCCGGGCTATGGTGTCTATACAGATATGAACGCCATCCGTGCCGATGAGGAGCTTGATAATCTTCATTCGCTCTATGTGGACCAGTGGGACTGGGAGGCTGTGATTACGAAGGGTGATCGTACCATCTCATTCCTTGAAGATGTGGTTCGCCGCATCTATGCAGCCATCCTCCGCACCGAGTTCCTGGCTTGCGAGCACTATCCACAGCTGAAGCCTTTCCTGCCAAAGGATATTCATTTTATCCATGCGCAGGATTTGCTCGATATGTATCCTGACAAGACTCCTAAGGAGCGCGAGGATGCTATCTGCAAGAAATATGGCGCCGTATTTGTAGAGGGTATCGGCGGAAAGTTGAGCGATGGAAAGAAGCATGATGGCCGTGCTCCTGACTATGACGACTGGAGCACCATAGCCGAGAATGGCAAGGAGGGATTGAATGGTGATATCCTGATCTGGTATCCGGTGTTGGGCAGAAGCTTCGAGCTGAGCTCTATGGGTATCCGTGTTGACAAGGAGAGCCTGCTTCGCCAGTTGAAGCTGGAAGGCAAGGAAGATAGAGAGAAGCTCTATTTCCACCAGCAGCTCCTGAACGACAAGTTGCCATTGAGTATCGGTGGTGGTATCGGTCAGAGCCGTCTCTGTATGGTGCTGCTCCACAAGGCGCACATCGGCGAGATTCAGGCTAGTATCTGGCCGGAAGATATGAGAACAGAATGTGAGAAGGCAGGAATGCCGCTCATCTAGAGATAATAAAGATAAGAACAGATTGTTTAGTTGGAATTCTGGTCATATCAACATATTTTTTTAATGAATATCAGAGAGATTATCAACATGCAATTATAAGTTCATAAATATTATATAAATGAGAATCCCGACCCTCCTTCTTTTTGGAGAGTCGGGATTATCATTTTTATGATTGTTCTTTCCTGATGTTTTCCGAATTGTTTCCGAATCCTTTCCGAATTGTTTCCGGAAGAACTAGAAGTAATAGGTGAAACCCATGGTGGCTGCACGGTTTCCGAAATGCTGACCGGCAATATCGTGGAATCTGCCTTCCAGGGTAAGATGCTTGCCAATGTTCTTATACACGCCCACCTCGGCATAGAGATTGGCTGGCGTATAGGCTGGCGTAAGCGTGTGGCGGCGGGTGCACCAGATCATATTGGATGTCAGGCGCCAGCCAGCAGGCAATGACAACTGTGGAGCCAGCTTGAATATCGCAAAATTGCTGTATTTGCTGGTTTTAGAGTTCATACCTTCTTCTCCTCTGAAAATCTCAGCCTTTTCCCAGAAGTAATTCACTCCGGCGGTAATCCTCAGCATTCCCTTATGCCAGAAGGCAGTAGTTCCGATGCCCAGTGTGTTGTCGCGATCTACACCCGGAAGATCCTGATGGATATTCTTGATAGAACTGCTAACCACGAGATTCGGCTTGCTGTAGGTATGCTTCAGCTCTGCCACGTAAGCAAGACGCTCGCTGATGTCCTTGGTGTAGTATGGACGCCAAGCCCCCTCCATATCGCCTGCTGTAACGAAATCGCCAAAATCGGCATTGAAGATTCGGCGGCAGAATGTGCCCTGCAGGGTATGGCCCGGTGCAAAGTTGTGATATATGCTCACCGTGTAGCTATGGTTGTGGGTACTATGCTCCCAGTTCTTTTCTGTGGCAATCTGCTTCGGACGGAAATTGATGGTACGGAATCGGTCGCCCACCATGAAGCCCCATTTGCCGATGGTATAATCCAGCTGCGCATACAGATCCTGATAGTTGGAGTGGTTGGTGTAATCAGCCACACAGTTCTTCTCGATAGACAGTCCGCCCTCGAAACCGGCTGTAAGCCAGAGATTCTCTGAAATCACCGGAGTAGCATATTCCACCACCATAAACGGATAGGTAGCGTGGTTGCGATAAGGTGCCGCACTGGCATCTGCCGCATTTCCGCCGTTGTCGCTGATGTTCTCGGCACCCAGGGTAAAGAGGATGCTCGCTCCCTTCTCGCCCAGCTGGCGGGTATAGTCTGCCTGGAGATGGTAGGCGCGCACATAGTCGGCTGGCGTACCGGTAATATGGTTTCGGGTGTAGGTCTGCATCGCATCCACTTCCAGCATGTCCTTCTCAGTAGGAGTCCAGAGGATGTTCATCTTGGCTCCCTCGTGCGAATAGTGATTGATGAAGCTTGAGCCATCACCGGCATAGGAACCCAGGTTGTTGTTGGAGGTGCGTTGCATGTTGCCCTCTACATGGCTCAGGATGCGCAGCTTGTCCTGCTGGCTCAATACGCTCACGATGCCCTTTCCGCCGCCATAGGTGTCGCCGAAGAGACCTACTCTTCCGCTCACCCCGTTTGCACCCTTGCGCAGGGTGATGTCAATCACCTTTTTCAGACTGCTGCATCCCTTCATCACCTCAGAGTTCTGGCAAACCTTGATGCTCTCTATCTCCCTCGCCTTGAAATGATGGAGCAGGGTAGCGTAGTCGAGACCATATTCCTGGTTGTCGATGCGGATGACAAACTTGCCGTAGAGATTGGCGAAAGGATCACCGCCGATGATGTTGTTACCGTCCATCGTAAGGACTTCTGGGCACATCATCAGCACATCGAGAAGCGATTCCTCGCCCGTGAGATCCATTTCAGATACGTGCATGATGTAGCGGTCGCCGATGTGTTCTATCGGTGCTGCCAGTGTAGGATTAGTAAAGCCTCCGAGCGCCATAGCGAGCAGCAGGAGGCGGCTGGTTTTTATCATTTTATTCTTTCTCATACTTTCTTTTTAATGTTAAGTTGTAGCATTTAGGTTTTGTCCCATCGCCTATCCCTACCCGAAAAGCAGGGTGATGAGCGGGATGGTGAGGATGCTGCCCAGCGTAGTGATGAATGTCAACTCTGTGATGAGCGCCGGATTCCTGCCGTATTTCAGACAGAACATGGTGCCGAAGCTAGCTACAGGCATCGCAATCACCACGGTGTTGATATTATTCACCACGTCGCTCACGCCGCATACCTTGAAGAAGAAGTAGAGGCTCAGCGGAACCACTACCAGGCGGAGCAGCGAGGCAACGTAAACCTTCGGGCTGCCGATAATCTCCTTGAGGGGCAGCTTGGCCATGCTGCTTCCGATAATCATCAAGGCGGCAGGAACCGTTACGTTGCCCACCATCGTTACCGGACGGGCGATGACATCAGGCGTGTGAACCCCCAGCGCTACCAGCAGGGCTGCCACGGCAGCCGCAATCAGAGCCGGACTCAGCAATACCTTCGGGTTAAACTGCTTCACGCTGTATTCGCCCTTGATGAGCATCACGCCAGCCGTGAAGATGAAAAACGTGTTCGGCATGTTGAGCAGAGCAGCGTAGAAGATAGCCTGGGGTCCGAAGATGCTCGAAACGATAGGATATCCGATGAATCCCACGTTGGCAAACATCAGGGCGAAACCGATCATTCCCTGGTCGTCATGGTTCTTGCTGATGAGCCGAGGCACCCCGAATCCGAACACCAGTAATAAGATGTACGTGAGGAAGCCTACACCCAGAAGCGGGAGAATGAGCGTGCGGTCGGGCAGTTCATCTCCCATCACAGACGAGAGCACCAGCAGCGGGCAGGTGATATCTACCACGATGCTGGACAGCTTCTTGTCAAACTTGTCGCCCATATAGCCAAGCTTGCAGGCGACGTAACCTAAAACTACGATGATGAACAGAACCACCATCACTTCCAAATTCTCCATTATCCCGAAAATCTAATCTCTTTTATCTTAATCGATAAAACTTCTTTTACCTTAATCTATGAATCTTCTGGTGATATCGCCGTAGTTCTCGATGCGGCGGTCGCGCAGGAATGGCCACCAGCGGCGTACATCCTCGCTGTGCTTCAGGTCGATATCCACCACCAGGCTCTCTTCCTCATCATCGCTCGCGCGATAGTGAAGCTCGCCCTGTGGACCTGCCACGAAACTGCTGCCCCAGAACTGGATTCCGCCGGTCTGACCGCTTGGGTCAGCTTCGAATCCCACTCGGTTTACAGCCACAACAGGCAAACCGTTTGCCACGGCATGACCTCTCATCACGGTGGTCCACGCCTCACGCTGGCGCTGCTGCTCCTCCTCTGTATCGTAGGTGGCATAGCCGATGGCAGTAGGGTAGATCAGGATGTCTGCGCCCTGCAGCGCCATCAGGCGGGCTGCTTCCGGATACCACTGGTCCCAGCACACCAATACGCCGAGCTTGCCCACGGAAGTCTGTATCGGCTTGAATCCGAGGTCGCCAGGGGTGAAGTAGAACTTCTCGTAGTAGGCAGGGTCATCCGGAATGTGCATCTTGCGGTACTTTCCGGCTATGCTTCCGTCCTTCTCAATCACCACTGCCGTATTGTGATACAGTCCTGGAGCACGGCGCTCGAAGAGCGAAGTAACGATCACCACGCCCAGATCCTTGGCAAGCCTGCCGTAGAATTCGGTAGATGGACCGGGAATCGGTTCGGCAAGGTCGAAATTCTCTACATCTTCTACCTGGCAGAAGTAGAGCGTGTTGTGAAGTTCCTGCAATACAATGAGTTCTGCGCCACGCTTCGCCAGGTCGATGATGCCCTCAGCGAGTCGGGTCTTGTTATCGGCGATGTCCGCCGTAATGTGAAGTTGTAATAATCCGAGTTTCATTTATGTCTGTGTCTTTTCTAATACTTTATTTAATAGCCCCCTCCGGCAGCTGCATGGTGAGGCAGTGGATGCTTCCGTGCTGGCGGATGATGGTGAGCGAATCTACTCCTATCACGTCTCTGTCTGGGAAGGCAAGCTGAATCTGTCGCTTCGCCTCCTCGTCCTTCTCAGGCTGGTTGTACGTAGGATAAATCACGGCACCGTTCAGAATCAGGAAGTTGGCATAGGTGGCAGGCAGTCTGTCGCCCTTGCTGTTCTTGTCTGTAGTCAGTCTGTCGCCCTCGTCATAGATGGCATCCGGCATCGGGAGCTTCAGCAGTCGGTAAGGGTATCCCTCGTAGGTGAAGAGCTTCTGCAGCTGCTTCTCCAGCGCCTGGAAGTCCTCATACTGTTCATCTTCCGCATCATCGCACCCTACATATAATAAGGTGTCGTGCGGAGCCACTCTCACGATGGTGTCGATATGTCCGTCGGTATCATCACCCACCAGATTACCGTGGTCGAGCCATACCACGTTTCTTACATGGAAGAAATTCCTGAGCTGGCTGTCGATGTTCTCGCGGGTGAAAGGCTGGTTGCGGTGAGGCGCCAGCAGGCATTGCGATGTGGTGAAGAGCGTACCCTTGCCGTCGCTCTCTATGCTTCCGCCTTCGAGCACGAAGCCCTGGTGGTTCTCCAGCGCCGCATTGAAGGCTCCCTGATAGTAGAGCTGCAGATTGATGGCATTGTCCTTTTTCCAGTCGAATTTCTCACCCCATCCGTTGAACTTGAAGTCGAGCAGATGGATAGGGATGACGTGCGAATTGTGTCTGCCGCGCGAAACCATACTGATAGGTCCGTGGTCGCGCACCCAGGTATCGTTGGTATCCATCTCGTAGAGGTGAACGCGGCTCATCTGTCCCTCCGACAGCTTTTCGGCAAGCATTCTCTGGGTGCTTTCCAGGATAGGTGTCACCACCAGCAGGTCTTCGTAGCGGGTGATGATGTCTGCGAGCTGCAGATACGTGTTGGTTATCTGTCTCAGATACGGCTTCCAGTCCGTTCCGCCGTGTGGCCACGTGAGCATGATGGCGCTCTGTGGTTCCCATTCAGCGGGAAGTGCGAAATCGCAAGGTAATATTGAGTGATGCATAAGCTTTTGTATTTTTAATGTTTTATGCGTGCAAATATACTAAAAAATCGGCAACTTACATAATTTTTTGAAAATTTTTAGTGAAACGCTTGCTAATTTCGTGAGAAATGCGTAACTTTGCAGCCTAAATTATAAAATAAGACATATTAGGAGCGTGAAAATAAGAGAAGTAGTTGATGCCCTTGAACATTACGCGCCTCTGCCCTTGCAGGAAGGATATGATAATGCCGGCCTGCAAGTTGGATTGACAGAGGCGGTAGAAATGTCAGGGGCATTGTTGTGTCTTGACGTCACTGAGGCGGTGGTAGAAGAGGCGGTCCAGAAGGGCTGCAATCTCATCGTAAGCCATCATCCGCTCATCTTCAGAAAGCTTTCCAGGATATCGGATGAGAACTATGTGCAGCGCACCGTTCGCAAGGCGATCAAGAATGATGTTACCATCGTCTCCATGCATACCAACATGGATGCAGCGGCAGGCGGAGTGAACTTCAAGATTGCCGAGAAGCTGGGCCTGAAGAACGTGCAGTTTTTCGGTGGCGAGAAGGAAGTGGATGGCGTGAAAGGCGGCAGCGGCGTAATAGGAGAGATCTCCGACGAGGATATCCTGAAGGCTGCCCAGGCTGGCAAGCTTTCGGATGAGGTGAAGGAGCATTTCGCCGAGGGTATCGCTGCCGATGACCTGGTGCTGCTGCTCAGGGATCGTTTTGGTGTGGAGTGCGTGCAGTGCAACCAGCTCTTGCGTCGCCCTATCCGCAAGGTGGCGCTCTGCGGCGGTTCGGGTTCGTTCCTGCTGGGCGATGCCATTGCGGCAGGAGCCGATGCCTTCATCACGGGCGAGATGAGCTATCACGAGTATTTCGGTCATGAGCAGGAGATTCAGATCTGCGTCATCGGCCACTATCAGAGTGAGCAGTTTACCAGCGAAATCTTCCGCAGCATCATCCTCTCTCATTTCCCTGATGCCAAATGCTGCATCTCGGAGATCAACACCAATCCCATCATCTATTTATAAGATGAGATGATATCCCCCATAATGGTTGATGTCCCTCATGATGGTTGATGTCCCCATACGCCCTGAAAGGGCAGAAGCTCCTAGCCCAGGGCATCGCCCTGGGTAACAGAGATATGAGCAATGCGACCTGTAAGGGCAAAAGCTTTAAAAAGAACAATAAAGCTTTAAAAAGAACAATAAAGGTTTAAAGATAAAATAAAGAAATTATGGCAAAGAAAGATCCTACAGATTTGACAGTTGAAGAGAAGTTGAAGGCTCTTTACCAGCTTCAGGTAACCTTGTCGGGCATCGACGAGAACCGTGAGTTGCGTGGTGAGCTTCCTCTCGAAGTTCAGGACTTGGAAGATGATATCGCCGGTCTCACCACTCGTATTGAGAATATCCAGCGCGAAATCGAGCAGTTCGACCGTGCTGTTTACCAGAAGCAGAACGAGATTGCTGATGCACAGGCTAGCCTGGAGCGCTATCATGCGCAGCTCGATACCGTGAGCAACAACCGCGAGTATGATACCTTGAGCAAGGAAATCGAGTTCCAGGAGTTGGAAATCGAGCTTTGCAACAAGAAGATCCGCGAGGGTATGGCTAAGATGCGCGAGCGCGAGTTCGACCTCCACAAGGCAGAGGAGAAGAAGGCTGACCTGGAGCACGGACTGGTAGAGAAGCGTGCTGAGCTGGAAGACATCCTGGAGGAGACTCACGAGGAGGAGGAGCGCCTGAAGGAGAAGGCTCTCGAACTTGAGAAGAAGATCGAGCCACGTCTGCTCGCCAGCTTCAAGCGTATCCGCAAGGGTGCCCGCAACGGTCTGGGTATCGTTTACGTGCAGCGTGATGCATGTGGTGGTTGCTTCAACAAGATTCCACCTCAGCGCCAGTTGGATATCAAGATGCACAAGAAGATCATCCCTTGTGAGTACTGCGGCCGTATCCTCATCGACCCAGAGTTGGCAGGTGTGAAGATCGAGACTCCAAATACAGAGGAGAAGCCAAAGCGCAAGCGCATTTCCCGCCGCAAGAAGGCTGAGGATGCTGAATAAGGATTTGGAAAAGAGACAAAGCTTGTAAAAGCGTATAAATGTAAAGGAAGCGGCAACCGGAAGATTCGGCTGCCGCTTTTTTCATACGGTTATGTGATATCAGATGATGATAATCCGAAAATCAGATGATGATAACCGAAAATCAGATGATGGTAATCCAGATGCCTTCCCCCTGATTCTCAGCCGCCTGGATGCGTTTCTTCAGTCGGGTGAGCCAGATGCGGGAGTTCACCACCATGCCCTTCACCTTGTTCTCGCCCACCAGGATGCAGCCCTGGGTATCGTCGGGATAGTTGCCGGCATGGATGCGGATGCCCTCGAAACCGGGAACTCCCTGCACATACGGCAGCCACTCCTTGAAACGGGGCGACTTGGTGATGAGTACACGATACGAACCTTCAGGGATGGCTGTATGACCCGGAATCTTTCTTGCCACCTTGCCGCTCTGACGGCTGTACTTGGCATTCACTTCCTCGGGCTTCAGCGCTATCCCGTTAAGGTTGCGCCACGTAGGCTCCAGGGTGTCACAGAAGTAGCTGTCCTTAGACAACTTCTTCAAGTCGAAAGTATGTTCGAAACTGCGCTTGTCGCCGGCAGACTTGCCGGAAAGCACCTTGCGCTTCACATCACCATCAGCCAACAGATACAGTCGGCCGATGGTATAAGTGTTCTTCTTTGCTATACGCTCTAAAACTATTTCCATATACAATAAAAATTTTTCGTTCATAACTCTAAGAGTGAGGCTTCATCATTCTAATAATGGGTCTTGAAATAAACTGAGTCACTGAGTTTCTGAGTCACTGAGTCACTTTCTTCTTTCTCGATATACCCACGATGTAGCCAGTTTCTCAACATTTTGGCAGTACCCTTGGCGTTCATGTCGTTTTTCAGACGCAGACTCTCTACCTGCTGATAACTGAACTTGTCGGGCAGGAATGCCAGGATGCTCGCAGGTCCCTTCTTGCTTTCCTGATCTCCGTCACGCTCCGCCTTCTTGATGGCATCGCCGAAGAAACGCATCTTGCAGTAGAGGTCGTAACGCTCGCTCCAGCGGA
>OIWU01000816.1_pt1 | contig 35233 bp, 34 predicted proteins | sample 1587711 | NCBI WGS metagenome assembly OIWU01 (sample SAMEA3888909, study PRJEB22519) | human gut metagenome | biome: human gut; feature: human-associated habitat; material: faeces | place: Denmark | collected 2010 | reverse complement strand
AAATGGCATTGTGTGGTATTATAAAACACCACGATAAAAATGAAAAACCCTGTGTATTAGGTTTTTGGCATTTTCTGACATCAGAAAGGATTGCGGGTTTTAGTCCCTCTCTCTCCGCAAAGAGTCCTGTAAATCGCAAGATTTACGGGACTTTTATTTAATGGTCTATTTTCTTAAATGAGTCCAAATCCGATTGGGAGAAAACTTATGATGATGGAGGAAAGTTCTTTGGTTGGTAATTATGCGTCAAAATACACTTTTGGTTTATTTCAAGGCGATTTTTCTAGCTCATTTCTTGCAAGGAAGGATAAAAACATCTATCTTTGCAGTTAGATATTTAGCTTTGCAATAAACTATGGATATATTATACGGAACAAAAATAAACCAATTGCTTGCCAATACCGCACCGACAGGACTGTTGTTTGCTGACTGGCTAAAGAAGAAAGGATATTCTGTCCAACTGCAAAAGAAATACAGGGACTCTGGATGGCTGACAGCTATATGCAAAGGTGTGATGTGTCGCACTGGTGCCCGTTTGAATGCTTATGATGCCATAGCGTCATATAACAAACAGATGGGTGGCACCCTCAGAGTGGCTGCAATGTCTGCTTTGGAATATACGGGGTTCAACCATTATGTACCAATGGGAAAGCCTGTTCTGATGGTGGCAGCACCAACGTTCAAGACACCATTGTGGATGCAAAGTGATGTCTATGACGCTACCTTCCGGGTGTTTCACACAAATGCCTTCTCGTATACAGAGACAATAGAAAGAGTTACGGACAGTGGCACGTTATATGTTTCTTCTCCAGAACAAGCGTTCTTGGAGTGTCTAATCTTGGCTCCAAAGTCATACAGCTACATGGATCTGTACTATGTTATGGAGCAACTGACCACCCTACGTTCTGATGTTGTACAGCACTTGTTGGAAACTTTGGACAACAACAGAGTAAAGAGGATGTTTCTGTATATGGCTGAAAAGGCAGGTCATTTTTGGTTCGAAGAACTGCATCCCGAAAAGATAGATGTCGGGACTGGGAAAATCCAAGCTGCTACCAATGGTACATTTAATCGTAAATATAACATGACTATTCCAAAAGATTTAGAAGAATATGAGGGATAAGTACAAGAAGCAGGTCGCATTATTGATAAGAATTATGCCGTCTGTATATCGTATCAAGGAATTTGCCGTGCATGGTGGAACAGCCATTAATCTGTTCCATAAGAATTTGCCACGGTATTCAGTGGATATAGACCTTACCTATATTCCCATTCAAGATAGGACTACAAGTTTATGTACTATCAATGAAAGACTGCTTGAAGTCAAGAGGAACGTGGAAAGAACGATACCAGGGATTGTGGTCGTTCCCAAACCGAATGTATGGAAACTCCTATGCACATTAGGAGATGCAACCGTCAAGATAGAAGTGAATGGTACGAAACGAGGCATCATTGGTGATACAGTGGATATGTCAGTGTGTGCCAAAGCCAAGGATGAGTTCAATATGGGCTGTAAGGCTCGAACTGTCTCTTTCACCCAATTATATGGCGGAAAAATCACTGCAGCTTTGAGTAGACAGCATCCTCGTGACCTGTTTGACTGTAAGTATATGGACATTAGCTCTTTTGAGGATGTTAAAGATGGCTTTATGCTGTGCCTCTTAGGAAGTGACAAACCTATCATCGAGTCATTGCAACCCAATGAGATAGACCAAACGGATGCTTTGGAGAAACAGTTTGAGGGTATGTCAGACATAGCCTTTAGTTACGAGGACTATAAGCAAGCAAGATTGCAGTTGGTCAAATTGGTTCAAGAAGGCATGACCAAGGCAGACAAGGTTTTCTTGCTTTCTTTTGAGGAAGGCTGCCCTGATTGGAGTCTGTGTAGTGCCGGTGATTTGTCCAAATATCCTTCTGTACAATGGAAATTGCTCAATATCAGAAATCTGAAGGAGCATAACATTCAAAAACATGAGCAGGGAATTAAAAAGTTGAAAGACTTCTTGTTTCCCAAATAGATAGAGTCATCCCCAAGGAAGCCTTGTAGCTTACTTGCAAAGTTAGTGTTAAACACGAGGAATTTATCTTTATTCTAATTGTTTTATACTAACTTTTTTATTATAATCCTGGCGTGCCCTTCAAAAAGAGATTCAGGCTTTGCTCTTGCAATAGAGCTGGATGATAAGGGAAAAGGATTGGTGGATTGGAAGGAAGTGTGAAAAAGACAAAGAGCAGGACTCCAAATCTGGAATCCAGCCCTTTGACGCTTTTCATTATCTGTTTCTATAGCAGACGATGGTGTCAGTCATCGCCCCACTCACCGCTGTTCGATTCTCCCCACAAGTCTTTGTATTTAGTATCAGTCTTGGTTGCATCCTCGTTGACCACATCAAATTTGCTGATACATTCTCCCGTGAGATCTGCTCTATGTACGGTGGCGTTATTCATGCCTCCGCCACAGAGAGCCTCGAGCTGTATCACATTAATTTCTGGAGTTATATAGTTCTTCTTCATTTTGCGTAACTGTTATTTTGGATTTATCTGATTATTATCTTCTTTCCGTTCACTACATACATTCCCTTTGACAATCCCTCCAGACTGCAACTGCGGCGCACCATCTGTCCGTTCATGTTGAACACGCCCTCTATGCCGCGCTTATATGATGTGCGATCCGTGCTGCCGTGTATATCGTCGATGCCCGTGGTGCTGTCTTCCACTCCGTCGATGAGCAGCGATACTTGGCTCGGTTTTCCTCCAGCAGACGCATTGCCTGTCAGTTCAAACCAGCAACGGAACGCCTTCAGTCCGTATGAATACGGCTTGCCGTCGGCCATATTGCCGTGCGGCACCTGTATCAGCTTTCCCTTATACATGAAGTAGTCGCCGTTGAGGTTGTCTCTGTCCGAGAGAATCTTGTTCTTACCGTTTTCGTCTTTGTCGTATGTCTTCGCCATAGTGCCTTTGCAGACCATCGTGCCATGGTCACCGCCGGTGGCAGAGAAGGTTGTTGATGACTCCCATTTGGTGTTTAACTTCTTCAGATTCTCCCTGTCGAGCGACACCATCGTGATGTCGTAGTGGTCGGCAGGAACGGTCTTCGTCAGTCTGTTGTTATTGTCGGAAGACGACTCGTAGTTGGTACCCAGCCAGCTGCTGTTGTCCTCGCCTGCTGATGTGTAGAAGTGTTCTACGGTGTAGGGTGCCGACTTCACCTGTGTATATGGCGGGAAGACGATATATGGCTCGAATGCTGTTACCATCACGTCATCGTCGTTCTTTGGCTCCACGGTCACGAACTGCACGCTGCTCTCCGTCAGCGCCGCAAGCTTTGCCACCTTCACTGCATCTCCGAACGTGCGCTTCATCTGTCCCCATGTCAGGTCTACGGGCAGAATAAGCGAGTTCCACATATTGTCGTTCAGCTTGCGGTTCAGATGAAGCACGCTGTTCTTGTATTCGTCTTTAGCCGCGGTTAGATAGCGCAGGTCGGTAGATTCCTCGTCGAGAATCAGCTCCGGGTTGCGTCGTGGTCCGGCATAAAGCAGTTTGAAGTTGTCTACGGCGGTCAGTTCGTTGGCGTCTACCTCCGACTTGTCTGTAGGGTCTACGTAGAAGCCTATGCGGAGCGTAACGGGATTCTTGTCCGATATTTCGTTCCCATCCAGGGCTTTGTCGAGACATACCTGCACCTGGTTCTCATACTCTCCCTCGAAGAAGGCATGTCCGATACCGGCTCCATCGTATGTCTTGCCATTGTGTGTTTGGGCAAGCGCCTCGGCATCATTCTGACTGATACCGTTGAGGGTTGCTGTTGAGTATTTCTCGCTAATCGGTTTGCCGTCGGCACCGAGCACCGTAATGAACAGGTTAGCCAACGGTCCGCCATTCTGCTTAATGTTCTCCGAGCTGTTCGATGTGCTGAATCCGTTGCATCGCAGCAGAAACCATCCTCCCTTGTGTACCTTCACGTCCTGATAGAATGTGAAGCCGCGCAAGCCTTTGGTATAGCAATAGAAATATTGGCCGTATTTTTGTTGATAGGGTTCAGTTCTACCTATCCAACTCTCATCTTTTGTGTTGCCAATTACGTTATACGTCTTGTACATTTGTTTGTCTCCAAAGTATACGTGGCTCTTTACGTCATTAGGTAAATTTTCACCTCCGATTTTCCATTTTGCAGCATCGGTATCATTTATCCTGAAATCAGGACAAGTAATAAGGAAAGAGGCATCGACAACCGATTTCATATTTGCAGGGGTTGTCTTGAAGAGTTGGTAATACTCATTCTTTGTTATAATCTTCCATTCTTGATTGTAGTATTCCTTGGTGCTCTCGTCGGCTTTGCTTGTATAATTGCAGATTTTATTCTCGTCATCAGGATATGCCGTGAGATAACCCTTTTTACTGATATTGACGAGATATACCTTATTCGTTACTGTATAGTTTTTGCCTCTTTCAAAAGTGATGACGCAATTCTGCCAGTCAATACTTCCTCTGTCCATAAATACCCCATTTTTTTGAGTAAATTTTTCCCAGGCGATACCCATATATGAGCCAGCAGAAGAACCTGCCACTTTGCTTTTCAGAAAATACGTTTTTGAACCGCCATTCCAATACATATAAATGGAATGTGGTGAAACATCCAGTGCGGCTTGTGTGCCCCACAAACCACCAATGCTCAGAAACTTTTTGGCACCGACATTATACAGACATACAATCTTATTTCCATCAGTTTGATTTGTTCCAACATTTGTGTCTGTACAATGTTCTGACGAAGGATCAATGCCATAAAGGTCGTCAACACCTCCAATAACCGTTTTTTCTGTTCCGTTGTTTTCCGTCGGTTTATTTTGCGCCGAGGCTACAGTAGCGTTTGCAGCCATCAGCACTGCGGCCAAAGCGACAGCCGCCAAGTTTCCTTTTGCCTTGGCAAAAGAAAGCAGATAACTTTTACTCATCATAATTTATTAATCTCTATTGTCGATTTTTTTCTAAAAATACTTATTCATTCAAATGTGTCAATTGTGACAGCTATGCTGTTGTCCTGATACGAAAAGAACAGCAAAGATACGAAAAAAATATTTATGATAAAATTTCCCCCCTGCCACTATTATTATTTATGATTTATTAATATTAGTATCCAATTTTTATTGGACACTAATGATATTTTTTACCAATAATTGGTTCAAGATGAGCCGATATTATAACAGAATAGCGGTTGCAAACTACCGTTCAAAGTGTTCATTCTGTTGGCAAAAAACAATAAAAAAGCGTTCACATTTCGGACTTTTGCTGCCCCAAGGGTTCACCATTTCACGCCATTTGTGACGTTTTGGTGAATACCTGTGAAGGGTGGGTTCACGCCCTGAATACCCTCTGTTTATCGGGCTTCCGACGCTGATGTGAAGGGTGAACGCTCGTTTCTTGCTTTCACACGCATACACGAAAGAAAATAAATAAAGAAAGAAAACAGTTGTATGGGTAATGCCTTAAAAACATATAAAAGAATATATATATATATTATAAAAATATAAATTATAAATATAATTCATTATTAAAAATGAATTCTATTATAAATTCAAAAAAAAATATTGTTTTACCAAATTATAAATATAATTTATATAAATTACAATATAATAATCAAAATATTAGTTATAAAACTACTAATGCAAATTTTAATAAATTAAATTTTAACAATAAAAATTTAAAAAAAAAACGTAAAACATTTGCTAATAAACGTTTTTCAAAACTTAATAGATATTATTCTAATTTAAAATATTTTAAAACAATTCGTTTTATATTATATAATATTTGTTATAACAAATCATTTTTAAATAAAGTATCTGCATCTAATTTAATTAATATAATATATTATGAATTAGATAAATTAGATAATGCTTCAAAAAGTTATAACTTTTTATTTTATAATATTTTTAATTTAATTAGAACACAATTATTAATATATTTAAAAGATAATAATTGTAAAATTAAAGGTATACGTATTCAAGTAAAAGGTAGATATTTTTTAACAAAAAGAAAACGTATTTTTATCTTTAATTTAGGTAATTTAAATGTAAATAAAATTAATTATAATAAAGATTATTATTGTTTACATTTAGTTAAAAGTACTGGTACAAGTAGTATTAAAATTTGGTTAAGTTATAAAAATTAAAAATGTTATTAAAACCAAAAAAATTCAAAAATTATAAAGTAAAAAAAAATAGATTACACGGTTTAAATTATAATTCAAAAAATTTAACAAAAGGTTCTTATGGTTTAAAAGCTTTAGATTATGCTAGACTAACTTCAAAACAAATAGAAACTACTTATATGGCAATAAATAAAATTTTACAAAAACAAGCTAAAGTATATATTAATATATTTCCAGATACACCAATAACTTCAAAAAGTATTGCTTCTAGAATGGGTAAAGGTAAAGGTGATATTAAAAATTGGGTATGTTTAATTAAACCTGGTAAAATTTTATTTGAAATAAGTGATATTTCAGAAGATATAGCTTATAAAGCTTTAGCTTATGGTGCTTCTAAACTTACTATAAATTGTAAAATTGTTAAATTTAAAAAATTTCAATAAATAAATGTTAAAACGTAGACAATTAAAAAGTTTTACATTAAATTTTGGTCCACAACACCCAGCTACTCATGGTGTTTTAAGATTAATTATAGAATTAAGAGGTGAAATTGTTCAAAAAGCAGATCCTCATATAGGTTTCTTACATAGAGGTACTGAAAAATTAATTGAAAATAAAACATATTTACAAGCATTACCATATTTTGATCGTTTAGATTATATTTCTATGTTAGAAAATGAACATTGTTATGTATTAGCAGTAGAAAAATTATTACAATGTAAAGTTCCTTTAAGAGCTCAATATATACGTGTTATTTTTGCAGAAATTACAAGAATTATTAATCATTTAATCGGTTTAGGTTCACATGCTTTGGATATTGGTTCTACTACAGTTATTATTTGGTTATTTGAAGAACGTGAAAAATTATTAGAATTTTATGAACGTGCAACTGGTGCAAGAATGCATGGTAATTATTTTAGACCAGGTGGTGTTAGACAAGATATTCCTTTAGGTTTATTAAATGATATTTATATTTTTTGTAATGAATTTAATGAAAGATTAAATGATATGGAAGAATTATTAACTAATAATCGTATTTGGCGTGAACGTTTAGTTGATATCGGTGTAATTACTAAACAAGATGCATTAGATTTAAATTTAACAGGTGTTTTATTACGTTCTACTGGTATTAAATGGGATTTAAGAAAAACATTCCCATATGATGCTTATAATAGAGTAAAATTTGAAGTTCCTGTAGGTTCTAATGGTGATTGTTTTGATAGATATGTTATGCGTATTGAAGAAATGAGACAAAGTATTTATATTATTAGTCAATGTATTAATCAAATTTCTGAAGGTCCGATTAAAACAGATAATTATAAAATTAGTATTCCATCTAAAATTCAAATTAAACAATCTATGGAATCTTTAATTGATCATTTTAAAATATTTAGTGAAGGTTTTAAAGTTGAACCTAATGAAGTTTATTGTTCTATTGAAGCTCCAAAAGGTGAATTTGGTATTTATTTAGTATCTGATGGTTCTAATAAACCTTATAGATGTCATTTAAAATCTTCAGGTTTTATTCATTTACAAAGTTTAGATTATTTAACTAGAGGTCATTTAATAGCAGATGTTACTACTGTTATTGGTAGTTTAGATATAGTTTTCGGTGATATTGATAGATAATATTAAAAAGATACGTAATTTAAACTATTTTTTAAAGATCAACCAAAATTTATTAAATTATAACTATATATTTTTTTGTTATAATGTAAATTTAAAATCTTTAAGTTCAAAAGTAATTAATGATCCAAATACTAAATATTACTTTTTGAAAAAATTAAAATGTATTAAATATTTGAATTTTTTTAAAGCTTATTTAAATAATTCAATTATAATTTTCTGTATAAATGATATAAATTCTTTAAATTTATTTTTACAAGAATTAAATAATAATATTATATATTGTAAAATAAATAATTCATTTTATTCTTTAAATAATATTCAAGATTATTTAAATTCTAAAATTGATTTAGTTAATTACATGGATAATAATATTATTGCATTATTTCAAAATTTACAATTTTTAAAAGATAAATTAAAAAATTAAAATGGAACTTTTTAGACTTTTTGCTTTTTTATTACTTTTTATTTTATAAAATAATTAAATGTATATTTTATTAATTTTAATTATATTAATACCTTTATTAACTTCTTTTTTTTTATTTTTTGTGAACAATAATAATAATAAATTAATTCGTACTATTTCTATTTATAGTACATCTATTACTTTTTTTATATCAGTCTTTTTATTATTTGGTTTTGATAAATCAACAATATATTTTCAAGGTTTACATGAAATTTCTTGGTTAAGTTTTTTTAATATAAATTTTATTATTGGTATAGATGGTATATCATTATTTTTTATTTTATTAACAACATTCTTATTTCCAATTTGTATTTTATCTAGTTTTAACTATATAAAATTTAATTTTAAATTCTTTTATATTAATTTCTTAATTATGGAATCTATATTACTTTTAGTTTTTTCTTGTTTAGATATAGTTTTCTTTTATGTATTCTTTGAAAGTGTTTTAATTCCTATGTATTTAATTTTAGGTTTTTTTGGTTCTAGAGAACGTAAAATTTTAGCTTCTTATATGTTCTTTATTTATACTTTTGTAGGTTCAGTATTAATGCTTTTAGCTATTTTATTTATTTATTTTTATGTAGGTACTTCTAATTATATTGTTTTATTAACATGTAATTTTGATCCATTCTTACAAAAAATACTTTGGATAGCATTCTTTGTATCATTTGCTGTTAAAGTCCCAATGATTCCATTTTATATTTGGTTACCAGAAGCTCATGTTGAAGCTCCAACTCCAGGTTCTGTAATTTTAGCAGGTATTTTATTAAAATTAGGTACTTATGGTTTTTTACGTTTTTCTCTTCCATTATTTATTTTTGCAAATTTCTATTATACACCATTTATTTATACTTTAAGTATTTTAGGTTTAATATATAGTTCTTTAGTTGCTATTCGTCAAACTGATTTAAAACGTATTGTTGCTTATGCTTCTATTGCACATATGAATTTAATTATGATTGGTCTTTATACAAATAAAATTTATGGTATTGAAGGTTCTTTATTACAAATGTTTAGTCATGGTTTAGTTTCTGGTGCTTTATTCTTAATTGTTGGTGTATTATATGAACGTTATCATACACGTTTAATTAAATATTATAGTGGTTTAGTACAAACTATGCCATTATTTGCAGTAATTTTCTTATTATTCACTTTAGCAAATATTGCTTTACCTACTACAAGTAGTTTTGTTGGTGAATTTTTAATATTTTTAGGTATTTTTAATACAAATAGTACTATTGCTGTTTTTGCAATTTTAAGTATGATGTTTGGTAGTATTTATTCTTTATGGTTATACAATCGTGTTTGTTATGGTAATATACAAATAAATTTCATTAGTTTATATCAAGATTTAAATAAACGTGAATTTGTTATGTTCTGTTTAATTTTAGTATTAGTATTTTTAATTGGTATTTATCCAACTTTCTTATTAGATTATTTGAATATGTCTGTTAGTTTTTTATTAAATATTGTATATTGTTAAAAATTGAGTAACTCTAAATTAAAAGTATTATTTTATTATAAAAATATAAAATTATGGAAAAATATTAGTATTTTAAATACTAAAAAAAAAAAATGGAATGGTTTAAAAAACAATTCTAAAGGTAAATATATCTATCATTATAAAAAATTAAAAATAGAAAATTTATATAATTATAAATTTATTAATAAACAAATTTTACGAAAATATTTAGCTATTTATAATGATAATGAATTTAAATTAATTTTAAAAAGAAATTATTTAAACTTTGAAAAACGCTTAGATTTTAATTTATATCATGCAAATTTTGTAAATAGTATATATGCAGCAAAATTCTTTATAACTAAAGGTTGTGTTTTTGTTAATAAAAAAAAAATTACATCTTTTAATTATATTTTAAAAAAAAATGATATTGTTGAAATTAACAGTATATTTTATAATTATATAATTAATAATATTTCTTTTAACGATTTTAATAAAAAAAATTATATTCGTAATTTGGAAATTGATTATAAAACTTTTAGTTTTATTTTTTTAGATAATTTAAATTATTATATTTTAAATTATGACAATTTTATAAAAAAAATTTATATTAAACATCATTATAATTCTAAAAATAAAATTTATAATAATTTAAATATATTTAATTATAATTCTAATATATATAATATACGTAATAAATATATGTATAATAATTATTTCAATTTTTTTAGACATATTTATATTTATTATATTTGGTTAGATAAAAAAAATCAATATTTTAAATATAAAAATATTCATTATGAATCCAACTATGCATTAAAATTATTATCCAAATTATTACAAAAAAAATATAATAATTATTATTTTAGAAATATTTTATTGAAACGAATTTTTAATTATAAATATAATTATTTAAAATTTTTACAAAAAAGTAAAATCTTTAATGATTATTTAGTTTTTCAAAATTTAGATAATATATTAAATTTAAATTTACATTTTAATGATTCAAATATTCAAAATAAAAATTATTTTATAAATGAATTATTTAAATATGTATATACTTTAATCTTTAAATATTATATTTATTTACTTAAAAATTATTATTTAAATACTGTTGATATTAAATTAAATAACTATATTTATTATTTTATTTTTAATCAAAAAATATTTAAATTAATTAATATAAAAAATAAATTAAATAATTATGTAAATTTAAATTATAATTCAATAGTTATAAATTTAAATAATAATAATAATACATTTAAAACTTTAAATTATAAATTAATTAAATCATATAAATTTAAAAATATTTCATATAAACGTCCATTAGCATATAAAAAATTAATTTGTTACATTTTATCAAAAAAATATAAATATCGTATTTATAGAAAATGCCATAGTTTTAGACAAAATAAAATACGTAGATTATATTTAGTGGAAAAACTTAAAAAAAGTTTTACATATACAAGATATAATGGTAATAAAGCTGGTAGTACTATGAAATTAATTACTAAAAATGTTTTTTATAATAAATTGAGTTTAATAAATAAAAAACCAATTAACAAAAAAAAAACTAATTATAAAATTAAAAATTTATATTACCCACAATATGGTCAAATGTATAATGCTATTTTTAAAACATTAATTTTATCATTAAAATCTGATAAACAAGAATTAATTAAAAATAGACAAAAAATTTGGAATTTACGTAAACAATTTAATAGTTATAATAATGTTAATGAATTTAAAAATTATTTATATAATTATGAATTAAGTATTACTTCAAGATTAAATTTTATAAAATATAATAAAACTCAAAATAATTTAAATTTTAATAATTATTATAAAGATTTATTCTTAATTCAAAATTTAATATCTTATTTAATAATACAAACAAATACTAATTTTAATTTAAAATATTTAAAAAATGCTATATTTTATAAAATGTATTATAAATATAATTTAAATCAAAAACAACCATATAGTAATAAAAAATATAGACGTTTAGCCTTTTATTATCGTCGTTATTTATTAAATTATTATTATATTAATTATAATAAAACTAAAATAAATTTAGCATCTAACTTAAGAAAATATTTTTTATTAAGTAATTCTTTTCAAAATACAAATATAAAATATTTTTACAATAATTATAAACATTATTATATAAAAAGAAGAAAATCATATTTTAATCCATTACAACATTATAGATATATAAATTATATACATAGAAATATAAAAAGAAATAAAAAATTTAGTAAATATAAAAAATATAATAAATTTAATAGAATGTATTATTTAACTAAATTTAGACAAACAAAACAAAATTTAGTAAAATATAATACAAATCAAAATATTTTTTATTATATGAATTTAAATCTAATTGATTCTAAATTTAAATTTAATAATAATTTATTTTATATTGATATGTTATTAAATTTATATGTACGTAAATTAAATACAAATTATAATGCTTTAATTTATAGAAATATAAAAAATAATCATATAACTACTAAATACTCTATATATTCTAATGTACAAAATTATACCAAAAAAAATACTCAATATAAAAAATATATTGTACATAATATAAAAAATATGAATTTACGTTATATGCGTAATTATATTTTAGCTAATAATAATTATTTTAATTCTAAAATTTGTTATACAAATAATAGAAATTTTTTTAATTATAATTTACATAAAAAATTAATTAAATTAACTAAAAAATCATATAATAAAATATTTGTACGCATTAATAAAAAAGAATATATTAATAATATGTATAAAATATATCTTTATTATTCATTTAATTTAAAAAAATATAAATTAATGCAATATATTTTTAAAAATTACATATTTAAAGAATATACTTATTTTATAAACTTATTATTATCAAATTTAAATTTAAAAACTTATAATAAATCTTATATTAAACAATTATATTATAATTTATTATTTAGTCAATTATATAATATTGATAAATTTGATTATATTCTTAAAAATAACTATAATTACTCCAGAAATTTAAAAATTATAATTAATTACTTTATTATTATTAATCGTTTATATAAATAATAAACGTATTATATAATAATAAAAGGTGAATAAAAACTAAATGGTTTTAGTATCAAACTGTGGATTTGACTCAAGTAGGTTCGATTCCTATTATTTACCCTTTAAAGATCTATAACTCAGTTGGTTAGAGTATACGCCTGATAAGCGTAAAGTCATTGGTTCAACTCCAATTAGATCTAAATTTGATTAGATAACATAAAAGGTTAATGTGAGAAACTGCAAATTTCTTTAAATTGGTTCGATTCCATTTCTAATCTATGGAGATATAATTTAAATGGTAAAATATATGATTTGCATTCATAAGAAATAGGTTCGATTCCTGTTATTTCCAATTTTAAACAAATATAGTTTAAAATTTTGTGTAGTATATAGGTATGAATTATACTTTTACAAATAAAAATAAAAGAAATAAAGATAAATTACTTTGCAAAAATTTTTCAAAATATTATTTTGATTTTTTGGTAATAAATAATATATTTCAAATAAAAAATATAAAAATTGAAAAAAAAATAATTTTTTTAATTTTAGTTAATTATCATAATATATTACAAAATAAATATAATTATAAAACATATCATAAAGATATTAGTTTTTTATCAGGTAGAACTAAAGCTATAATAACAAAATATGGTATAGCTCGTACTGATTTTAAAAGATTAATGATATATCATCAAATTCCAAATTTAAAAAAATCTAGTTGGTAAATGTTATATTTAGTTTATTTAGTTAATAGTTTAAATAGTGCTATTCGTTTAAGAAAATCTTCTGTTATTATAACTAAATTTAATTCTTTAACTTTAGCTATATTAAAGATTTTACAAAAATTAAATATTATAGAATCTTTTTTAATTAATCCAGATTTTACTAAATGTACTGTATTTTTTAATAACATAAAATCTGATGTTTTAGATAGAAAAATAATTTGTATATCTAAACCAAATAGATATATTTATTATAGTATAAATGATTTGATTCATTTACGTTCTATAGATACATATAATGATTATATAATATCTATTAATGATAAAAATTCTACTATTATAAATATAGATGATGCTATTCGTTTACATAAAGGTGGTTTACTTTTATTAAAAATTAATAAATAAAAATGTATTTACTTAGATTAAATAATTATAAAAATTTACGAATTATATTAACTAATAAATATTTAATTATTATTACAAAAAATGGTATTATTAAATTTCAAACTAACTTTTATAATTTATATATAACTAATAATAATTTATATTTTGATTTTTCACAATATAAAAATATTGATTCAAATATTAAATATTATTTTTTTAATAAATTATATTTACAAAATTTAAAAATTACTAATTCTTTTTTAAATTATTATTTAAATTATTTAAATTCTTTTTATAATAATTTGTATGATATGTTATATAATTATACAATTACTCTTAATTTAAAAGGTATTGGTTATAAATTTGTTATTGAAAATAATATTCTTAAAATTCGTGTTGGTTATAGTCATTATATAAATTATTTTATGGATAAAGATGTATATTTTTTAATTAAAAATCCAACTTGTTTAGTTTTATATAGTAATAATAAATTTAATATAAAAAAAATCGCAGCATTTATAAAATTATATAAAAAATCTAATTTATATAAAGGTACAGGTATTTTTTATGATAATGAATTTATTACTTTAAAAAAAAAAAATAATAATAAAAATAAAAATGTTAAATAATAATATAAATCAATTATTAGATAATTTTAATATTTATAAAAATAAATATTTTTTAGTTTTATGTTTCTATTTAAAAAAAAATAATAATAATAATTATATTTTAAATTCTATTTTTATTGGTTATAAATATAATTATTTATTTTTAAATATTAATATTTTTATTAAAATGTTAAAAACATTTTTGAATATAATTCAAACTATTTTATTAAATAACGGTGAATTATTATTTTTATATACAAAAAATAAAATACTTAATTATCTTTTACAACAAAATTGTAAAAAATATAATATATATTATTTACCTCGTTTTGAACAAAAACAATATAGTATATTTAAAATTTTAAAATATTTTCCAGATGCAGTTATTAGTTTTGATTATAAAACTAATGCTATTTTTTTAAATAAAATTGTAAAATATAATGTTCCTGTCTTTTGTATAACTAATAGTTTAAATAAAAATATTATTGAAAATAAAATTTATTATTTAATATTAAATAATAACTCATTATATTCTAATTTAATATTAATATCTTTAATTTTCAATCATATAGCAACATCTAAAGTTAAATTGGGTACCCAATTTTTAAATTAATTTAAAATGATTCAAAATTGTAGTAAATTACGTGTAATTGATAATAGTGGTGCAAATAGTGTTAAATGCTTTAAAAATTTAAAATATCAAAATAATAATAAATTAAATGCAATTATTAAAGTTTCAGTTAAAGAATTAAAAATAAAAAAAAAAAATTTAGTTAAAAAAGGTCAAGTATTAGATGCATTAGTTATTAAATCTAAATATAATACTCCTAGATTTAATGGTCAAAAAATAATTTTTGATACAAATGGTTGTATTTTAATAAATAAAATTAATTTTAAAAATAAAAAAACTCGAAATAAATTAACTTTAGTAGGTTCAAATGTTTTTGGTGTAGTCCTTAAAGAATTTCGTTTATATTCTATCAAAATTAATATTAATGCAATTAATATTTTATAATTAAAGTATGTTACAATCTTATATTAATAATATTAATCACAATCGTTATTTAAAACTTTATTATACTAATACATATAATTATAGTAAACTTTCTAAAATTATTATAAATATTAAATTTAAAAAAAGTGTTAATAATAAATTTAATATTTTATGTACATTTTTTTTATTTAAAAATTTATTTCTTAAAAATGGTTTTTTTATTATCTTAAATAAAAGATCAAAAAAAATCTTAGGAATGAAATTCATTTTAAAAAATCAATTAATGTATAAATTAATAGATACAAAATTAACATATTTATTAAATCAACAAGAAATACAAAACACTGTTAAATTATCTTCATTTGATACTAATGGTAACTATGTTTTAAGTTTAAAAAATATTTCGGAATATTATTTTGAAAAATTAATACAAAATAATAATTTTAAAGCTATTTTAAATAATTTTGATATGTCTTATATATTTATTTTTAATAATAATAATTCTCAAGATAATATATTTTATTTAAATATGTTTAAATTCTATTTTAATTAATAGAATTTAAACATAGGTTACATATTTATTTAGTTTAATTGCTTCTTTATTTTATTATTTGTAAATAAAGAAGAATATAATAAATAAAATTATAAATATATTAAAGAATTCTAAGCTACTTAAAATAATTAATATAGTTATACTTATTAAAAATATTAAAGCATAATGATAGAAAAAACCGGATTGAAGTTCAGCTGTATTTATACTTAATTTTTCGAGAGTGTTATTTAATACTCTAGGACCTAATACATTAAAAATACCTTTATCAAAAACAGCATATAATGGATTATAACTTAAGAATAATACTTTTTGATAAATAACTTCTGAATATAATTTATCAACAAACCATTTTTTATTTAAGAATGTATATAAATTAATAAATAAGTTATTTTTAACTAAGGTATTTAAATATTTAGTTAAGTAATTATAAATGTAAGCAGCTAAGATAACACCTAAACCAGCAAATATTATTGGGAAAATTTTAATAATAAATGGTAAGAATTCTGCATCCATTAAATAATTATTAGTATAATCTAAGCATAATGCATTACCCCAATAATCAGAACCTAAACCAACAGCCATATCTTTAAAATTATAACCTACAAAGATACTAAAAATAGCTAAAATAAATAATGGTACAGCAATTAAAGTTGGAGCATCTTTTGCTTTTAAGATTACTTGTTTATATGCATTAGTTTTTGTTATAAAAGTTAAAATTAATAATCTTACAGAATAGAAAGCTGTAAAGAATGCTGACATAGTACCTAAAATATAAGCAAAATGACCAGGAATTGTATAAGTAGCAAAAGATAATTCTAAGATAAAATCTTTAGAATAATAACCAGATAAGAAAGGTAAACCTAATAATGCAAAAGAACCAATTAAGAACATTGTATAAGTAAATGGTAATACTTTTAATAAACCACCCATTTTACGCATATCTTGTTCATCATTCATTGAATGAATTACAGCGCCAGCACTTAAGAATAATAAAGCTTTAAAGAATGCATGATTTGCTAAGTGATACATACTAATATTATAACCAGAAATACCACAAGCAAAAACCATATAACCTAATTGACTACAAGTAGAATAAGCAATAACTTTTTTTAAATCGTTTTGTACTAAACCAATAGAAGCAGCATAAAAAGTAGTAATAGCACCTATGATAGTTACAACAGCTAATGCAACAGGAGCAAATTCAAAAATGAAAGAACTTCTACAAATAACAAAAATACCAGCGGTAACCATTGTTGCAGCATGGATTAATGCAGAAACAGGAGTTGGACCTTCCATAGCATCAGGTAACCAGACGTGTAAACCAACTTGAGCAGATTTACCAACAGCACCTATAAATAAAAATATACAAATTAAATTTAATATGTTAATATCAAAATTAAAAATATTTATTGTGGAATTTACAAAATTATAAGCTAATGCAAAGACTGTAGAATAATCAACAGATTTAAATAAATAGAAAATTGTAACAATAGCAAATATGATGTTAATATCACCAACACGGTTAACTAACATAGCTTTAATTGCAGCTTTATTTGCTTGAATTCTTGTATACCAAAAATTAATTAATAAATAAGAACATAAACCTACACCTTCCCAACCAACAAACATTTGAATATAATTATTTGCGGTTACTAAAATTATCATAAAGAAAGTGAATAAAGATAAATAAGACATAAAACGATTTATATGTGGATCATGACCCATATAACTAATAGAATATACATGAACAACTGAAGAAATAGTTAAAACTACAACTAACATAGTAGCAGTTAAACTATCAAATATGAAATCCCAATATAATTTAAAAGAACCTGCAAAAATCCAAGGACTTAATGTTATATAACATGGGCTTAAGCAGAAACAGACTTCATAAAATACGATATAACTTAAAATACAAGTTAAAATAATAAAACCACTAGCAATACGAGTGGTACCTTTTTTAGTTAAGAAATTACCAAAAAAACCAGTAATAATAGAAGTAAGAATAGGTAAGAATATAATAAGAAGATACATTTTTATTTTTAAAGATAAGATAAGAATTTAATAACGGATTTACGTTTTTTTTTAATAGCAATTTTTCGTTTACGACAACCATTAAAAGATTGAGATGTAGTATCATATATTTTATTAATTTTTATATTATTTACTTTAAATATATGATATAATGGTTTTAATTTTTTACTTAAAGATTTAATATAAAGATTAACTATAATAGATTGATTAGGACTTAAATTTTGTAAATCTTTAAGAATACTTTCTGCAAATGTTTTATATGCATATATAGTTTGTTTAGATTTACCTTTAAAGCCTAAAGAAGCAATAGATTTTGTATATATTTTATTATTTATAAAATAGGTTACAAAAATGTTATTTAAAGTAACTTTTATATAAATTTGAATATATTTATTATTTATTTCATTATAGTGTTTAGTAATTTTATTTAAATATTGTATTGAATTCTTTTGAATTTTTAAATATTTAATAAAATCTGTTTTTTTTGTAGTAATTATTTTTTTATTGTATTCTTTATATTTATATTTTAAATTTTTTTTTTTTTTTAAATTAATAAAATTTTCTTGTTTTGAAAACAAAATTTTTGAATTTGTTAATTTAAATTGTTTTTGATACATTGATTAATTATTAAAATGCATAAAAATTATCATATGCATAATAAGATTTAAATTTAGGAGAAAATTCAATATTAGTTTTTTTAATTACTTTATTTACATCATCATAAATTAATTCATAGTAACCACATAATGGGAAATCTTTTCTTAAAGGATGACCTTTAAAACCATAATCTGTTAAGATACGACGTAAATCTTTATTATTATTAAAATAAATACCAAAAAAATCATAAATTTCACGTTCCCACCAATTAGCACCAGAAAAAATAGATGTAATAGATTCAATAGAATCTAATTCAGTTAAATAAGTTTTAATTTTTACTCTAGAATTAAAAACAAGACTTAAAAGAGTATAAATTACTTCAAAACGATATGTTTTGTAAGGATAATCAATTGCACACATATCGGACATTGTTTTATATTGACCATTTGTGTATTTTTTTAAAAAATTTAAAACTAATTTATTATAATTTTTATTAATAATAAATGTTAATTCTCTATTTGAATATATAGAGGCTTGAATATAATTTGGTAACATATTCATTATAGATTTACTGTAATTTATATAGAGTTTAACTGTATTATAATATAATTGTTTTGACATTATTAATTAATTTAAATGTTATATTTATATTTAATGGAATATTATTTTTTATAAATTTTAAAATATAAAATATTTTATTAAATTGTGTAAAATTTAAATTATTTATTTTAAAATTTACTATATAAATTTTTTCTTCAAAAGTTTCTATAGATTTTTTATAAACATGCGGAGATCTTAAAATAGAATAATGTTTTGTTTTTGTAGGTAATGAAATTATAGTATAATGTATATTATAATTTTTAAAAACATTTTCAATTTTATTTTTATAATTAAATAAAGTTATATTATTAGAACTTTGTAAATAAATATTTAATTGCATATTTTATTATTATAAGCATAAGCTTAAAGCTATTTTATGCGCAATTATAAAAATAGAAGATGGATTAATAAATATATAAAATAATAATATACTAGTTAAACTTATAACAAGAGCAGTATTTTTACTTAAATTACAATTTAAAATTAAAAATTTTTTATTATTTTCAAAATAAATAATTTTTAAGAATCTAATATAATAAAAAGTACAAATTATACTTAATAAAACACCAATAGTAGCTAAAAGACAAAAATTATTTTCAATACATACAAAAAAAGAATAAAATTTAGCTAAGAAACCAGCCATTGGTGGTACACCTGCCATAGAGAACATTGTAATTATAAAACTTAAACCTAATGTTTTATTATATTTATAAACATAAGATAAATCTGAAAGATATTTAATTTTATTGTTAAAATAAATATAAATACTCCAAATATTTAAAATAGATACAATATATATAATAAAATAAACAACAATACTTTGTATACCTTCAATTGTACCAGTAGTTATACCTAATAAGATGTAACCTATATGTGTCATAGAACTAAAAATTAAAAAACGTTTAATTTTATATTGTTTAAAAGTATTGAATGTAGCTACAACTAATGATAAAATAATATTAATAATCATTAATATTTGCCAGATTTCAATAAAATTATAAAAAACAATATTTAAAAATTTAACTAACATTACTAATAATGAAAATTTAGGTACAGAATTGAAAAATAAAGTTATAATGCTTGGAGTACCTTCATATACATCTGGAGCCCAAACGTTAAATGGTACTACTGTTAATTTAAATAATAAACTAGAATATATTAATATAAAACTAAAAATTATAAGTTTATTATATTTTGTTGTTAATAAGAATAAAGATAATTCTTTTAAATTAGTTAAACCGGTCATACCATATAATAAAGCAATACCTAAAAGTAATAAACCTGAAATTATAGAACCTAAAATAAAATATTTTAAACCAGCTTCAGAAGAATAAATATTATTTTTTTTTAAAGCAGTAATAGTATAAAAACATAAACTTTGAAGTTCTATAATAATATAATAATGTAATAAATCGTTTGTATTTAATAATAAACAAACACTTAATACAGATATAATAGTTAAAATTAAATATTCATAATTATTTATTTTATTGTTTTTTAAATAAGAATTAAATGTTAATAAGCATAATATAGTAATAGTTAAAACTAAAATTTTACCAATTTGAGAATAATAATTAATGACAAATTGACCTGTAAATAATATTTTAAAATTATTTAAATTTAAAAAATATAATATTATTAAAATCATTAAAAAATAAATGATTAAATTGTTTACTATACTAGTTATTATAGGTGTATTATATTTTTTATTATTTAATAATATATATTTATTTGATATAAATATACTATATATTAAAATAACAATTATAGAAAATATAAAAAAAATTTCTGGAATTAAAAATAAAAGATCATTTAAAAAAAAGTTATTCATGTATGTGTATTTATATATCTTTAATTATATTAATCTTTTAATCCAATCAATATAATTTAGTTAAAGTTAAGATTAAATACTTCTTAGATAGAACAGGGCGATTAGTGAATATTGTAATAAGAATTTTGTGCTATTAATGATTTAGGTAACAATTGTACTATTATATAAATAATATTTAATTAAAATATTATTTTATAAATTAATTAAAAATGTCAGTAAATTTTATAAAACTTAATAAATCATTTTTGGATTTAAATAAATTTAATAATTTTACATATATAGAAGTTTTGCTCTCACTTAATATAAAAGTTCCTCATTTATGTTACCATAATCAATTACCTGTTTCTGGTAATTGTAGATTATGTTTAGGTATTATTGGTGCAGATAGAAAACCTGCTCCTTTATGTGCTACTAGTGTTAGACCTAATGATATTGTAGATTATAATAGTCCTAGAGTACGTAGATTACGTCAAGATGTATTAGAATTTTTACTTATTAATCATCCAATGGATTGTCCATCTTGCGATCAAGGTGGTGAATGTGATTTACAAGATTATAGTTATAATTATGGTACTGATAGATCTCGTCATACTTATAGTTATAAAAAAGCTATATTAAATAAAGATAGAGGTGCTATTGTTAAAACAGTAATGAATCGTTGTATTAATTGTACAAGATGTACTCGTTTCTTTGCTGAAGTAGTCGGTAGTACTTTAGTTGGTATTATGGGTAGAGGTATTCGTTCTGAAATTAGTTCATATGTAGATCAAAAATTTTCAGATTGTGAATTCTCTGGTAATGTTATAGATTTATGTCCAGTAGGTGCATTAACCTCTCAAGCAAATGCTTTTGCTTATAGACCTTGGAATTTAAAAAGATTTAATTCTTTTGATGCATTAGATAGTTTAGGTTCCTATATTACATTACATTATACAGGTGCTACTCTTGTTAAAGTAACTCCTAGAATTAATTATAATTTAAATTTAAATTGGATTTCTGATAAAGTTCGTTATATTTTTGATGGTTTATATAAACAAAGAATTTTAAGACCTTTATATAAAACTTTATCATTAGATTTTATTTCATTAACTTGGACTGAAGTATTTTATACTTTAAAAAAAGATTTATTAGTAAATAATTATTCTAAAAAATTAGAATTTGGTATTTATTTTGGTGAATTATTAAATAATGAAACTATATACACTGCTTCTAAATTCATGGATATTATTGGTAATTCAAATAAATATAGTGTGCAAGATACTTTATTTATCAATAATGATTTAAATTCTAATTATTTATTTAATTCTTCTGTAAAAAGTTTAAGTAATACAGATATGTGTTTAATTTTCGGTTCTAATTTAAAAACTGAATTACCTTTATTAAATGTTAGATTAAGAAAACAATATTTAGCTACTGCTTTACCTATAGTTAATTTTGGTGTAAAAGCTACTGTTATGTATCCTACTTATTTCTACGGTTTTAAATTAAAAACTTTAATTAAATTTGTTGAAGGTAATAATAATATTTGTAAATTAATTTTTGAAAAAAAAAATCCATTATTCTTATTTAATATGAATTTATTTAAAAATGAAACAATGTATAATTTCTTTAATTATTTTAAAGAATTTATAATTAAAAATGTTTCTAATATTACAAAAAAAAATTTTAATTATATATATCCTAATATTAATTTATATAATCAATTATATTTAAATATTACAACTAAATATAAATCTACATTAAATAATTTAGATTGTTTATATTTATTAAATGTTGATCATAATTTTAAAAATTTAATTAAAAATATTAATATGGATAAAACTTATATTATTTATCAAGGTCATCATTATAATGATTTTATAAAAAATGCAAATATGATTTTACCTGTTAAACCATATTTACAAGAAAAAGGTTCTTTTATTAATTTAGAAGGTGATATTTTAAAAATTAAAGAAGTTGTATATGATGATAATATTTATGTTAAAGATAATATATTAACTTTATATAGTATTTTTAGTGTATTATTTGAAAAATTAAGAGATTCTTTTAAAGAAATTATTTATAATAAAAACATTTTAAATGATAATCCAGCTTTAAATTTAACAAATACTTATACAATTAAAGATAACTTAAAACTCTTTAATAATATCAAAATAAAAAATAATATATTAAAAAATTATACTATTAATTCTACATTATATAATTTTTATAATAATGATAATATTAGTATGTCTTCTCAAATTATGTCTAATTGTAATAAAACATTAGTCAAAAAATCTAATTATTAAAATGTTAAAAACTTTAATTTTAATTATTGAATATTTATTTATTATTTTACCTGTTCTTATAGGTGTTGCTTATATGACCTTAGTTGAACGTGAAATATTAGCAAGTATCCAACGTAGAAAAGGTCCTAATGTAGTTGGTGTTGCTGGTGTTTTACAACCTTTAGCTGATGGTTTAAAATTAATGTTAAAAGAAGTTATTCTTCCAACAAATGTTAATACTTTTTTATTTATTTTAGCTCCTGTTATTACTTTTGTAGGTACTATGATGTATTGGGCTGTTTTACCACTTTCAAAAGGTATAGCTTATACTGATTTAAATATTGGTGCTTTATTTTTTTATGCTATTTCTTCTTTAGCTATATATGGTATTATTATTTCTGGTTGGGCAAGTAATACAAAATATCCATTTATGGGTTCTATACGTTCTACAGCTCAAATGATTTCTTATGAACTTTCTATTGGTGCAGTTTTAGCTGTAATCTTTTTATGTACAGGTTCTTTAAATTTTACAAAAATTGTTTTAGCTCAAAAATATGTATGGTTTGTTATTCCATTATTTCCTTTATTTGTAATTTGTTTTATTGCTTTATTAGCAGAATGTAATAGACATCCTTTTGATTTACCTGAAGCAGAAGGTGAACTTGTTTCTGGTTTTAATACCGAATATTCTGCAATGGGTTTCGCTTTATTCTTTATAGGTGAATATGGTAATATAATTGTTATGAGTGTATTAATTAGTATTTTATTTTTTGGTGGTTGGTTACCATTATTTAATTTAACTTGTATTCCAGGTGTTATATGGTTATGCTTAAAAGTTTGTGTATTTAGTGCATTATATGTTATAGTTCGTGGTGCATATGTAAGATTCCGTTATGATCAATTAATGAGAATAGGTTGGAAATCTTTATTGCCTTTATGTTTTGGCTGGTTTATTTTCATAGCAGGTATTTTAATTTCTTTTAATACTCTTCCAAATACTTTATGTTTTTAATCAAATATATTCTTGTTTCCGTAATAATTTTTATGATTAGTTTTTTTGGTTTAATTTATAATAAAAAAAGTATCTTAATCATTTTAATATCTATAGAACTTATTTTATTATCAGTTAATATTTTATTTATTGTTTTCTCTATTTACTTAGATGATATTGTAGGTCAAATATTTACAATATTTATTTTAACAATTGCAGCAGCAGAAACTTCTATAGGTTTATCTTTACTTTTAGTTTCTTATAAAGTTAGAGGTAACATTCTTATAGATAATTTTAATTTACTTTATTTTTAATTAATTATAAAACTGATTAGTTAATTAATTAATTAATAATATAATATTTATAATATTAGATTTTTATTTTATTAATTATATATTAAGAATTCTTTCTTTTATATAAGAAATAAGAGGAATATATATTATATATATATATATATAATAACTTACATTATTGATAGAAAATCTAAAGAGTATTTTAATTAATTATATTTTTATATACTAAATAAATCTATAATTAATTAAAGAGTTTCGATAACTCAAATGGTTAGAGTGAAGGTCTGAAAAACCTTATGTAGTGGTTCAATTCCATTTCGAGACAAAAATTTATCTTTTTAGTCTACTGGTTAGGACATTACCCTTTCACGGTATTGGAGCAAGTTCGATTCTTGCAAGAGATGTTTTTGTTAAAAGAATGTTTACTTTTTATGAATTACGTACAAAATTTTTAAATAAATTTTTAATTGATGGTAAAAAATATAATTCTTTTTTTATTTTAAATAATATATTTTATTTTTTAAATTTAAAAAATAAAAATAATTTTAAAATCTTTTTACATTTTTTTTTAATTATCGAACCATTATTTGCATTAGAAAAAATTATATCTTTTGGTAGATTAACACAATCCATTATATTTTTACCAAAAAAAAAAAAAATACGAAAAATTTTAAATATATTAAATGAATCAAAATTGAAAACTAAAATAAATAAAAATAATAAATTTGATTATTTTTTAAGTCAAGAAATTTATAATTCATTGTTCAAAACAAGTTATACTTATAACTTATATAAATTACAAAATGAAAATTTTTTAAAATTAAAAAATAATTCTCATTATAGATGGTTTTAATAATTTTTATTAAAATTAAAGAGTATAATTTAAAGGTAAAATATTGATCTCCAAAATCAACATTAAGGGTTCAAGTCCCTTTTCTCTTGATAATTCATATGGCAACTTTAAACCAAGTATTAAATTTTAGATTAACTAATAATAAAAATAATGCAAAAAAAATCTCAGCATTATGTAAAAATCCACAAAAAAAAGGTATTTGTTTAAGTGTATTTATTAAAAATCCTAAAAAACCAAATTCTGCTAGACGTAAAGTAGCAAAAGTTAAATTACGTAATCAATATAATGTTATTAGCTATATTCCTGGTATTGGTCATAATTTACAAGAACATTCTATTGTTTTAGTACAAGGTGGTAAACGTAAAGATTTACCTGGTGTTCATTATAAAATAGTACGTGGTGTTTATGATTGTAATGGTGTTGCTACACAAAAAAATTCTAGATCTAAATATGGTACTAAAAAAAAAGATCTCTAATAATTCAAGGGTTAGAATATATGACTGTTAATCATATTGTATAGGTTCGAGTCCTATTTAGAGAGTTTATTTTATAAATTTTAAAGTTATTATAAATATAGTGTAAAACTCGTACTTTTAAAAGAAAAACGAATGTTAAAATTATAATAACAATTAAAGATATCAATTTAATTTGAGAAACATAATTGAATAATTTTAAAATTTATAAAATAATTTGTTTATTTGGTGGAAATGGTAGACACGATAGACTTAAAATCTATTTCTCTTGCAGAATACAAGTTCAAGTCTTGTAATAAACAAAAAAGGTTTATAATTCAATTGGTTAGAATGTGCTGCTCATAACTGTGAAGTTATAGGTTCGAGTCCTATTAAACCTAAAATTTAATGGAGTAATAGTTTTAATGGTTAAAATACTAGGTTGTCACTCTAGAAGATGTGGGTTCAAATCCTGCTTATTCCGATAAATTAAAATGTTTTTTACAGATTTATACGCATTATTTGTTTATTTAATTCTTGCAATTATAATTTCTTATGTTGCTTTTGGTATTTCTTATCTTTTTGGTATACGTGCAGATGATTCTAATAAATTAAGTGCTTATGAATGCGGTTTTACCCCATTTGAAGATGCTCGTAATACTTTTGAAATTCATTTTTATTTAGTTGCTATCTTATTCTTAATGTTTGATTTAGAAATTTCTTTCTTATATCCTTGGGCAATTTCTTTATCTGCAATTTCTTTTGTAGGTTACTTTGCTATGGTTATTTTTTTAATCCTTTTAACTTTAGGTTTTATTTATGAATATAAAAAAGGTGCTCTTGAATGGGAATAATATTTAAGAGAAGTGAGATAGTTAAGTGGTATAACAATAGAATCATAATCTATCAATCATAGGTTCAAATCCTATTCTCATTAAATAAATCAGAATGTAACGTCAATGGTTAACGTCTTTGTCTTGGGCACAAATGTAGTATGTTCGATTCATACCTTTCTGAAATTAAAAATTCTATGTCTAATTTTTTTTTTAATTTATTTGCTAGTATAATTATTATTTCTGTTTTTATGACAATTTCTGTAAATAATGCAATTTATGCTGTATTATTTTTAATATTAGCTTTTTTTAGTTCTATGTGTATTTTATTTTTATTAAATGTTGATTATTTAGCATTAATGTTTATTTTAATATATGTAGGTGCAATTACCATATTATTTTTATTCGTAGTCATGATGTTAAAAATCAAAATTAATGAAAAAAATACAACAAAATTTATTTCATTTATAAACATTATTATTTGTTGTTTAATAATTTATAACGTATTATTAAATACTGATATTTTCAATGTATTTTTAAATACAGATTTAACTTATACAAATTGGTTCTCTAATTTATATTACATTAATAATATAAAAATGTTAGGTCAAGTAATTTTTAATAATTATTATTTTTATTTTATATTATCTGGTTTTGTTTTATTAATTGGTATGATTAGTGCTATTCTTTTAAGTAAAGAATCAAATAAAGTTGTAAGAAGATATCAATTAGTATATCAACAATTATCTCGTGAAGTATCTAATGCAGTATTTTTAGTACATTAATTTATAAATTAAAAATTTTAATTTATAAAATATAGTTTTAAAGAGATTTTATGTTTAATTAATTATATATTTAAGTATATAATTACAATATTAAGAGTTCGATCCTAGCTCCGAATGAATGCTAGTAGTATGCTTTAACACATGCAAGTTTTATATTTTATATAATTTTATTTTTTATAAAATAAAATATATAAAATATAGCGTAAAGGTGAGTATTTATAATTATGATTACCTAAAATTATTTGTAAGAATTTATTATTCAATCAAATATAAACCATAAAGATAGTATCGATTTTAGATATATAATTATATAAGATTAGGTAGTTGGTAAGAACAAGCCTACCAAGCCATAGATCTTTAGTTGATTTGTGAGAATGATCAACCACATCGGAATTTAAATAAAGTCCGAACTCATTTATGAGGCAGCAGTGGGGAATATTGGACAATGAACGAAAGTTTGATCCAGCAATACTACATAGGTGATGAAGGCTTTATCGCTGTAAAACTTATAATCTAATAAAATAATGATTATTAGAGGAAAAGTTCTGACAAACTCTGTGCCAGCAGTCGCGGTAATACAGAGGGAACAAGCATTATTCGTCTTTACTGGGCGTAAAGAGTCTTAAGATGATTTTTTCAATTAAAAATTAAAAATTAAAGCTTAACTTTAATATTTTTTTAATATTAAAAAATTTGAGTATGAAAGAGGATTACAGAATTTCTAATGTAGGGGTAAAATCCATTGATATTAGGAAGAATGCCAATAAGTGAAAACAGTAATCTACTAAATACTGACATTGATAGACGAAAGCATGGGTAGCAAACAGGATTTGGTACCCTGGTAGTCCATGCTATAAACAATGAATATTAAATGTTTAAATAAATAGAAATATCAAATTTAACATAAAAAGTTAACACGTTAAATATTTCGCCTGGGGAGTAAAACCGCAAGGTTGAAACTCAAAGGAATTGACGGGAGCTTATACTTACGGTGGAGCATGTGGTTTAATCCGATAGTCCGCGTGGAATCTTACCAATTTTTGACAGTCCTAAGTTATACATAGGAAACAGGTGTTGCATGGCCGTCGTCAGCTTATGTTTTGAAATTTAAGATATAAGTACAACCCTTACTTTAATTTACTAATATTCAAAAAAATTAAAAATATTTAATTATATTGAATAAGTACTATTAAATTTGAAATATGTAAATATTTTAAAGGATGAAGATAGGTCGTTATGACCCTTATAAATTGGGCTACACATGTGCTACAATATTTTCTACAAAAAGATGCAATTATGAAAATAGGAGCTAATCTTGAAAAGAAAATGTAATATGAATTATAGATTGAAACTTATCTATATGAAATTGGAATCGTTAGTAATCGTAAATTAGTATGTTACGGTGAATATAGTACTTGAGCTCTGTACACACCGCCCGTCACATTAAAGAAGTAAGTTTTGATTAAAATCTCATTTAGTTTATTATAATTATGTATGATGCAAAGTTTATACATAGGCTTATCTTATACTAGATGTTATTAAATTTAGATTTATGATTTTAATGAAGTCGTAACAAGGTAACCGTATGGGAACATGCGGTTGGAATTTAAAATTTTAAAAATATTAAAAAAATAAAATAAATAAAGTTCAAAGTGTATGGTTACTATCAAGTCTCATGAACTTGTTATTTAGGTTCGATTCCTAACTTTGAAAATTTTTATAAATATATAAAAGAGCATTAGACGGATACCTTGACATTTATTACATTAAGGACGTTATTAATAACGAGAATTTAAAATGAATTGTTTTTATGAATTTTAAATCTCCTTAGAGAAAACTTTTTCAAAATGAAATTGTATAATTTAGCGAATTGAAACATCTTAGTAGCTAAAAGAATAAATATCAAACGAAATTCCATTAGTAGTGGCGAGCGAAAGTGGATTAAGGCTATTTTAATAATATTTGAGTTTATATAAAATAACATAGATGGTTTTTATTCCAGTATATAATAATAAATATTATTAAATTGAGTAAAACGAAATAGGTGTAATTTTGTTTGAAGATAAGGGAACCATCCTTTAAGCCTAAATATAATAAATGATCGATAGTGAACAAGTACTGTAAAGGAAAGGTGAAAAAGAACTTACGAAATTGAAATAGATCTTGAAATCTAATGCTTTTATCAATTGGAGCTTTGTAAAAAGTGACAATGTACCTTTTGTATAATGGACCAGTAAGTTTATTTATATAGCAAGTTTAAATTATGAAATGTAGACTTAGTGAAAGCGAATTTGAATAGAATTAAAGAGTTATATAAATAAGACCCGAAACCAGGTGATCTAATTATGAACAAGTTGAAAAAATATTAAGTTATTTTTGAGGACTGAACTCGTGCCTGTTGCATAAGGCTGGGATGATTTGTGATTAGGGGTGAAAGGCTAATCAAACTTGGTGATAGCTGGTTTTCTGTGAAATCTATTTACGTAAAGTGTTAAAATTATTTTTTTGGGGTAGAGATATCGATAAAAGAGGGTTGCCCATAAAGCTTTACCGATTTTAAGGAAACTTCGAATACAAAAAAATATTTTAATAATCGGACTCATAATGCTAAGGTTGTGGGTCGAGAGGGAAACAGCCCAGATTGTTTATTAAGGTCTTTAAATTTTTTATTTCTCATAAGAAAAGAGTTTTTAAATTGAAATAACTAAGAGTTAGGTTCAGAAGCAGCCATTCTTTAAAGAAAGCGTAAAAGCTCATTAGTTTAGTTTAAAGATTCCAACGATGTATAGAGATTGTAAGAAATATACCGAAATAGCAAATTTTAATTTTATGTTAAAATGGTAACAGAACGTTCTGTATGCTAAAAGATAAATTGTAAAATTTATTAATGTATCAGAAGTGATAATACTGGTATGAGTAGTATAAATAATATAAAATAGGTAATTAAATATTATCGTCGAAAATTCAAGGTTTTTAATATATAATTGTTAAACATTATTAAGTAATACGGCCTCTAAGAATAAAGCGAAAACTGTATTCGATGAGTTTAGATTTAAATAAACTTTAAATATTTTTTAAATACAAAAAAATATTTGAATTAAAAAAAAATTTATATAAAACCGTACTAAAACCAACACAGGTGAATAAGTAGAGTATACTAAGACGATAAAGAGAATCATAGTGAAGGAACTCGGCAAATTAACCTTGTAACTTCGGGATAAAAGGTTTTTATTAAAGTATTTTTTTAATAAAATAATATGAAAGAGGGTAGCGACTGTTTAATAAAAACACAGGACTTTGCTAAATCGTAAGATGATGTATAAGGTCTGACACCTGCCAGGAACTGTGTAGCTAAATTTAAAGATAAATATTTTTAATATAAGCAGCAGTAATCGGCGGCCATAACTCTGATGGTCCTAAGGTAGCGAAATTCCTTGTCAACTAATTATTGACGTGCATGAATGGTGTAACGACTTCCCTACTGTCTCCACTATGAACTTTGTGAAATTGAAATATTCGTGAAGATGCGAATTATATATGGTTAGACGGAAAGACCCCATGCACCTTTACTACAATTTTTTATTGATTATTTTTATAAAATTGTGTAGAATAGGTGGGAGTCTAAATTTAGTTTTAAACAACAATGAAATACCACCCGTTTTATTATTAATAACTAACTTTATAAATTAAAAATATAAAGGACATTTATAAGATTGGTAGTTTAACTGGGGTGGTTTTCTCCTAAAAGGTAACGGAGAAATATAAAGGTAAATTAATAATTATTATTGTAATAATTATTTATGTATAATGGCTTAAATTTGCTTGACTGTAAGATTGACAAATCAAACAGAAACGAAAGTTGATCATAATGACCCGGTAATTCTTTATGGAAAGGTTATCGATCAATGGATAAAAGGTACGCTGGGGATAACAGGCTGATAATTCTCTAGAGCTCATATCAACGGAATTGTTTGGCACCTCGATGTCGGCTCATCATATCCTAGAGCTGAAGAAGGTTCTAAGGGTTTGGCTGTTCGCCAATTAAAGTGGTACGTGAGCTGGGTTTAAAACGTCGTGAGACAGTTTTGTCCCTATCTGCCATATAATAAAGAAAAGAAGAAAATAATAATTCTAGTACGAGAGGACCGAATTAGATTGATCAATGGTATATAAGTTATTTTCGTTATGAAAGTATAGTTTAGTAGCTAAATCAATAAAAGATAAATACTGAATAAATATAAGTATGAAGCTTTTTTTCTTATTTTCTAAAAAAAAAGTAAGAGACAATTACTTTAATAGGCTTAATGTTGAATGCTAATAAGTACTAATTTTTTGTAAAATTTATAAAAAGATTTCGTAGCTCAGTTGGTCTAAAGCGTTGGACTGTAAATCCAAAATGGTTTTCCATGTCAACAGTTCGAATCTGTTCGAAATCAAAATAAAGAGTGCATAGCTTAATTGGATAAAGCAACCGACTTTTAATCGGTGGATTCGGGGTTCAAGTCCTCGTACACTTAACAGTTAAAATACAGGTTTTATTCTTTATTAGTTAGTTTACACATTTTTTTTTTAGCGGTTTTACCATTAGAATGTGTATTTTGACCATGACAAGGTAATTTATTTTTTAATCTAAAACCTTTATATGTATTAATTAAACTTTTAAATTTAATATTATTATTTGTTTTATATTGTAAATCTTTATTTATAATATAATTTTTTTTTATTAAGAATTCGTTTATTTGTTTTAATAATGGTTGAGTAAGATCATTTACAGATATATTTGTATTTATTCCTAAATTTTTTAAAATATATTTGGCTTGTTCTGTATTTATACCATATATTTTGTTTAAAACTAAAATTAATTTTTTATTTTTAAAATTAAAAATATTATTATTAATATACATTGTGATTATTTATATAGTATTATATAATAATAATATTTGTAAACTAATATGTTAAACATAAAAAAATATAATTATTTAAAAAAAGGTTTAAATAAAAAAAGTGGTAGAAATTTTAGAGGTAAAATTACAGTATATCATAAAGGTGGTGGTAATAAAATTAATTATCGTATCATAGATTTTAAACATATTAATAAACAAGGTCGAGTAATTAATATAGAATATGATCCAAATAGATCATGTTATATTGCTTTATGTTATAATGAAATAACTAATAAATATTTTTATACATTAGCTCCTCAAAATTTAAAAAAAAATGATAACATTATTACTTATGATTTAAATAATTTACTTAAAACTAGAGAAATAAAAATTGGCTATACAATGCCTTTATATAATATTCCATTAAATATTACTATATTTAATATTGAAACTATCTATAATAAAGGTGGTTCTTTAGTTAGAAGTGCAGGTAATTTTGCTTTTATTATTAAAAAAGATTCTGATATTAATGGTTTTGCATATATAAAATTAAATAATAAACGTATAAAAAAAATACCATTAATGTGTAGTGCAACAATAGGTAAATTATCTAATCAATACCATGATTTATATAACTATAAAAAAGCAGGTAGAATTAGAAATTTAAATATTCGTCCAACTGTACGAGGTGTTGCAATGAATCCTATTGATCATCCACATGGTGGTGGTGAAGGTAAAGCGTCAGGTGGTCGTGTTTCTGTAACACCATGGGGTTTAATTACTAAAGGTCGTAAAACTGTAAAAAATAAAAATCATGAATAAAACTTATAAAAATTATGATTTAGATTTATATACTCAAGTTATTTTAAATAAAAAAGTATTAAGAACAACAAAACGTAATACTTTGATTCTTCCAGAATATTTAAATAAAATTATATATGTCTATAATGGTTTAACTTTTAAAAAAATTCGAATAACTGAAGAAATGATAGGTACAAAATTTGGTCAATATGTTTTTACTCGTAAATTTTGTAAACATAAAGTTAAAACTGTAACTACTTTAAAAAAAAAATAGATGAGTCAAAAAGTAAGTTCAATATTATTTAATAATACAATTTATAATAATTCAAAATGGTATAATAAAATAAATAATAAATTTGCTTTAAATGAAGATTTACAAATTAGAGAAATTATAAATATTTTATTTAAAAATAATGTTAATTATCAATATTTATTTATTGATAAAATTGTTATTTATAAATATTATTCTAAAATAAAAATATATATTTATTTTTTCTGTAATTTAAATTATTTAAAAAAAAATTTAATTTTACGAAAAAAAAATTATCTTAATATTATATATATATATTATAAATAGACGTTCACAACTTCACAAAATGGTCTCAAGCCCGATAAGTTATTCAGGTCTGCCAATGACTTACAGAGATTTCCCGGTAAGTCATTGGGACATCTCAGTGACTTACCGGGACATGCTAACTATTATACTCAACTTTCGCATGTGGGGAAGTTAAGGGAAGTTAGAGAAGTTAAAGCCATATTCGGCCCACACGCCCTGAAGGGGCAGAAGCTCTTAGCCCAGGGCAGCGCCCTGGGTTATTATGGACGCAAGGTTGTCGCCCTGTAAGGGCAAAAGCCTTAAATCTCAGGCTATTATAAAGCTTTTGCCCTTACAGGTAGGGTGTTCAAAATCTATCAATTTTTCGACACGTTTTTTGCGTCGAAATACAAGTTAATTCACACGAAATCAACGTGTTAAGAATTCAAAAATGTGACTTTTTTTAGTTCTGCGCAATATTCGTGTCGATAATTATTGAAATATCAGTTAGTTAAACCGATTATTCGACTAAAAAATGTGCCAAATTTTAAACGGATTTTGAACACCCTACCTGTAAGGGCAAAAGCTTTAAAACTCCTAACAATTTATACGGCTTTTGCCCTTACAGGGCGCCTTTCTGATTGTCATTGTACCCAGGGCGCTGCCTGGGCTAAGAGCTTTTGGGCCTTCAGCCCGTACTTAAACCACTTGTAAAACTTGAATCTTTAACTTCTAACGACCGAAGGGAGTGATAACTTCTCCAACTTCTGTATTTGCGAAAGTTCAATGCGTTAGATAATACGAGATGCCCCTCTTTACGTTTTCCTTCACGGCTTTGCTGGAGTAGGTGGCTCCTGTGACACCGTCGATTTGGGCATGCTGTGCCTTTTTTACTTTCATGCCGTTCCATTTGTTGAGCAGACCCTGTTTTACCTTGTTGAAGAACTTGGGAGTCTCCTGATTGGCAAGTGCTTTGATTTCTACAATTTTCCCTTTCTTGATGTAGATAGCAAGTGGTGTGTTGCCGCGAAATCCCTTGATGTCTTTCCCCAGCGTTGTGGTATTGACGATGTAGGTTCCGTCTGCCTTCTTGGTCATGACCTCAGAGTGGGAACTTTTGGCTGTTGCTATTATGCTGCTGACCATTCCTATGCACAGTATTGCCGCAAAAATGAATATTCTTTTCTTCATAATTGTTTTTTGTTATAGAACTTTCGCAGAGTTCTCCACCCGGCGAGAGTTGAGTTTTATCCTAATTTTATTGTGTGCAAAATTACACAATAATTCTGTAATAAGCAATGCTGGTATTCAAAAATCATTATTTTTAGGTATTACTTTACATATCCTCCATCGACAATCCTTGGTATCCGATAGTGAATTTCTTGAATTTGCCTGTAGCCTGGAAGAAATGCTCGGCTTTATCTTTTAAAATGCCGAGATTTATATCCTTAGCTT